>Ga0272444_10006134_pt1 | contig 10315 bp, 12 predicted proteins | sample SSMForm13_FD_201033 | JGI IMG/M metagenome (GOLD analysis project Ga0272444, IMG submission 201033) | Marine sediment archaeal communities from Little Sippewissett salt marsh, Falmouth, MA, United States - SSM-Form-13 | ecosystem: Environmental > Aquatic > Marine > Wetlands > Sediment ...
TCCAGGCTCCAAGCCAGGTCCATAACACTATTTCAAGGGGAATATCTAAGACACTTGTTGCCATGGATCGCCCCGCTTGGGGGATGGCACCGCCCTCTTGGCCTGTAGAAAAGCATTACACCTATCCCCTTTCACCACCCCACAACGAAATCAGCGAGCCTCGGGCCGCCCCCCTTCCGAGGCACGTCAGTCCCCGTGCACCGGCCCCTCAGCCCTTGTGGCAGGAAAGGCCCTTTTCTTCTCTCAGGGTCGTTGGTCAACTCCACAACACCTATATTCTCTGTGAGGCTGAAGATGGATTGGTCCTCATTGATCAGCACGCTGCCCATGAACGGGTCGTCTTCGAAGCCCTTAAGGCGGCCTATGGCCGGTCAGACATAGCCCGCCAGGGGATGCTCATACCCGAAAAACTGGAACTCAGCCACCGGGAAGCCGATATCTTGGATGGGCTGCTAAAAGAGCTAGGGCAAATGGGGGTGGAAATCGAACCCTTTGGGGGAAGGACTTACCTCATCCGTTCCGTACCGGAGATTTTGGCCGGCAAGCCTTTGAAACCCTTGGTCATGGAACTCATAGAAAAGGTAGAAGAAATCGGTCTTGCCTCGGGACTTCATGAGGCCGTGGATGCGTCTTTGATAATCATGGCCTGCCATGGGGCCATAAGGGCCAATGAGAGACTTTCAAAAGAGGAGATGAAGACCCTTCTCGGCCAATTGGATTCCCTTGACAATGCCACCCACTGTCCCCACGGCCGCCCTACCCTGATCCGCCAAAGCCTGCGCCAAATCGAAAAAGACTTCAGGCGCATCGTCTAGGCGTCCACCCATCCGGTTCCTTCACAATGTAGAACAGGAAACCACAGAATCACAAGCGCTCAACCTCGACATTCGATATTCCCTGTTCGACATTCTGCAGTTTGGTTCCGCCCCCTCTTTTCCGCCTCAGGCCTTTGTCGTTTTCAACTCCTTCCGGGCCAGGGCCTTTACCCGCAACAGGCCCGGGCTGTTGTGACAATACATGAGGCTCGAATCACAGCCCTTCTCCATAAAATAGGCTTCCAGTTCATCGAAGAGCACCGCCCGATCCGGCCAGGTGTACCTCTTTTCTCTCTGTTTTAGTTCTTCCCAGACGTTCAACGCATCGGGGGCATCGCTAAATACCGTATTTTTAGCACGTTCACAAAGAAACATCTCACAGACAATCGGTTTTACACGCCACAAGCAACCCATTTTGCCGAGATAGACGCACTTTTCGGCGGCCATTGGCGAGCCAAGGACGCCCAGCAGACGGTCAACGTCCTCCTCTTTGGACATCAAGAGGTTAATCACCACATCAGCAAAAAAGGTGATAATCCCTTCGCGGTTGCAGCAGGCGCTGTAACGGTCCTGATAGCACATCCGGGTGCACACCGCTGAAAAGTAATGGCCCATGAAACGGTCTACGTCCCGCCTGAAATCAAGGTAGCTCTCTATCCTTGTCTCCAGGCCCCTCAGATCAGAAGGGGAAAGCATTCTCAGGTGGTGCTGCACCCTGAGAATGGCCTCTAGCTGTTCCTGGTTGTATTCACTCATCTTTCTGGAAGGTTTCTAAGGACATCCCAAATCCCCTCCCCTTTTTGTACCCATCTCGGCCCTGACTTTACACAACGGGCATCATGGGTGGTGGTTCCAAGCAGTCAGAAGAATATCGAATGTCGAACAAGGAGCCGCAGAATTCTGAACAGTTCACTTCGACATTCGATATTCCTTGTTGGGCATTCTGCCGTTGACAGGACAAGAGGCGAAGTCCGACTTGTTAGCACCCCCTAATGCACCGTTGGCTGCTTCTTCTTCAGAACCTCCTCTTTCAAAAAGGGAAAAACGGCGAACTCTTCTGTGTCCGCATCTATTTCTCCCAGGGCAATCCTTGCGATCAACTCCCTTTCAACTGGATCGCCCGAAGCCATGGGTCGTTTTATGACACGAAGGCTGTTCGTCCTGTCGTTGTACATGATAATGGGGCCGAATAATTCCTTGCCGTTTTCGTCCTTTTGGCAAGCACCGAACATGATATAGTCATTTACGAGCACTTCAGCCGGCACAGGTTCGTAGCCCAGGATTTCCACAAAGAGGTCCAGGGCTTCCATGACGGCGTCAGAGTCAGCTCTGGCAAAGGCCTCAAGCCCCTCATCGGCCATCTCCTCTATGTCCTTCGGCTCATAGCGAAGATCCAGGAGCTCCAAAGCACGCTCCTGCACATAGCGGAGGGCCTCGCGGCCTTTGCACATGAGGATGTCAGAATCTTTCAAGATTTTGATGATGTTCCTGATGTTGACCATTTCTTTTAGCTCAGGGCTCCTGCGCAGGGTCACATCGTCAAGCGTGGTCTTTCCATATAAAGGGAGCTCGTTATCCAGCACCAGGATCTCTCCTAGGCCTGGTTCCAGCTCTCGAAAGTAGAGATCGAGGTCTCTTCTTTTCTCAAAGACATAGGGACTTAAGGAAAGAAGTTTTCGTATGGTTTCTTTGTCCACTTTGCGATGAACCCCAGGGGCGCCCACAGACGGGGAGGCGGTCCTGGTTAGACTGTCTATCAGCATTTTTCTTTTCAGGTTCTCTTTAAACGACATGTCGCCCTCCTAACCCGGACAAACCGGAACCTCAAGCTTGAGAAAGACTGGACAAGAAAACCTCCTGGATACGCCTATTTTCAATATCACAACGGCCGTGCCAGGTAAACTGCAAAGACGCTAAGCCTTGACTCCAAGTCCTCGTTCTGATAGCTTTTTTCGCGTCATTTTGGCCCTTTCATGCCAACGTCACAATACGAGCCTCAATGGCGCCCACATTTTAGTCTCCAATTGGTGTGAGTATCTGAGTGAGCGTCCAGGCAAAAGGGTAAAAGGAGCTGGCCGTGGATCTGTATGAAGCAATTAAAGGGCGCAGAAGTATTCGGAGGTTTAAGCCAGATCCCATCCCCAGGAAGATCCTCGAAAGGATGCTGGCAATGGCCACGTGGGCGCCGTCTGGCATGAATTTGCAGAACTGGTATTTTGTGGTCATTGGAGGACAACGAAAAGATGCCTTTGTTGACATAGCGAGCAGAAGCTATGACCATGTTGGCCCTGTTCTGAAAGAGGTCTTTGCTGAAAAACCGGGGGTCGTGGACTTTACGAAGAATTTCTTCAAGCGACTCGGGGGCGCCCCCGTCGTTGTCTGTGCCTATCACGAGCCTACAAGGGAAAGGCCTGAGACCAGCATCCAGACCGTGGCCGCAGCCATTCAGAATCTACTCTTGGCGGCCCACGCAGAGGGATTAGGCGCTTGCTGGATGACAGGCCCGGTGCATGAAGCCCAACAGATCAATGAGTTCCTTGGCATCAGTAATAAGACCCTTGTAGCCGTTATTCCCATGGGATACCCTGATCAATCTCCGCCGGTGCCGAAACGCAGGCCCGGCCGGGTTGTCTATCAGGGTTTTTGAGAATGACCTCCTCTCTTGAGCGCGCAATGGCAAATACCGCAACCATTCCCTTTGTGGCCCTCCTAGGACAGATCACTGGGCCCATGGAGGGACTCATTCAGCCAGGCTGCTATGAAATTTAGGCGTCTTCGGGAAAAGATGGTGGATACCCAGATTCAGACCCGAGGGGTCCGTGACCAAAGGGTACTGGACGCAATGAGAAAGGTCCCGCGCCATCTTTTCGTGAGTGAAGCCTTGCAGGATCAGGCGTACGGAGATTTTCCCCTTCCCATTGGTGAAGGCCAGACCATATCCCAGCCATATATCGTGGCTGAGATGACCCAAGCCCTTGAACTGACAAAAGACGATCGGGTTCTTGAAATCGGCACCGGCTCTGGCTACCAGACAGCCATTTTAGCTGAATTGGCCTACCGGGTCTATACGATTGAAAGGGTTCGACCCCTCTTTATCTCGGTGAGAAAGAGGCTTGACGAACTTAAGTATCACAATGTCGTTGCCAAATGCTCTGACGGAACCTTGGGTTGGCCAGAAGAGAGTCCTTTTGAGGCCATTATTGTCACGGCCGGCGCGCCAAAGGTGCCCGACGCCTATGTGGAGCAGCTAACAATGGGGGGCCGTTTGGTCATACCAGTGGGGAATCGATTTTCCCAGACACTTCTGAAAATCGTAAGGCATGAAGATGGAATCCACCAGGTCGATCTGGGGGGCTGTCGCTTTGTTAAGCTTGTCGGCAACCATGGCTGGCAAGCGGAATAGGCCGTGTTCGGGGCAGATGCTTAGATGCTGCATCGCCCGCGGCTACTCTTTCTGGCAGGATTGTTTAATCGTTTCATCACACAGAATACTTCATGGAAAAGGAAAGATGACTATGAAGCTTTTTGCAGCTTGCATGGTGGTCCTCATGCTGACAGCCTTTCCCGCCCTCGCTTCAGCGGAGTTTTATAGGTATGTGGATGAACAGGGCAATGTTCACTACACCGATGACCTGTCCGATGTTCCTGCAAAGGAGCGGCCAAAGGCCAACCAATATGATACCTTGCAGGGTCCATCCAGCGCACAAGAACAGTCTGAGGCAAAAAAACAAACCCAAGGGCCCTCAAAGGAGCCTGTGGCTAGTCAAGGGGACGAGAGCACTGGACAGCTAAGCTTGAGAGAAAGGGGAATGGAGTTAGACGCAGAATATCAGCTGCTCATGAAAGAAAGGAAACAACTGGACAAGGCGGCAAATGAGCCCTTGACGGCAGCCGCGCGCGAAGAACTTGCAGAAAAAATAAGAGACTTTAACAAACGAATGGAAGACTATGAAAAGAGAAGGATAGTCTTTAACGAAGAAGTAGAAGCCTACAATGCCAGTCTAAAGAAGGGAGGCCCACCCCCGAAGGCCGAGGAGTGATAAGGCCACATCAACTGCCCACCTCATGGGACAGCCTTCTGAAAGGAGGCTCACCCTCAGCCTTTACATAGACTTCCTGCTTTTCAACTCTAGTTTCGTAGATTTTGAGATCAGGGATACCGATAAAACCCGACTCGTATACGATTGCCCCAGTCTCTATGTTGAAACGCATGTTGTGCCATATGCATTCCAGGATATTGCCGTCCACACGTGAACGTTGAAGAGACCGGCTCATGTGGGGACACAGGGCCTCAAAGGCATGCCATTTGTCTTCTTGGCGTAGTATAAGGATTGGCGTTCTGTTAACAACCTTTTCGACTTTTTCCCCTTCCGGAAAATCTTCGACATTGCCCACATGGATCCATTTTTCGTTCTCTTGATCCATCTGTCCTAGTCCATGGCTGTCATCACGATCATGCTTCTGCCGCGGTCAGCAAGAAGCCAGAATACCCCATGAAAAAGGTTGCGATGCCGCAATTTGGTGTTCATATGGTGACAGTACCTTCCATGAACTTCACCGCATGACCAGATATAACAACTCTTTCACCGCAATCCGTGCAATACAACTCTCCGCCCCGTTGTGAAACTTGACGGGCCCGGAGCCTCTTTTTCCCCAATTTCTTTGACCAATAGGGCGTTAGAGCACAATGGGCCGACCCCGTCACCGGGTCTTCATCAACACCGTATTTCGGTGCAAAGAAGCGCGACACAAAGTCCATGTCCTGCCCCCTGGCAGTGACAATGACTCCACGCAAATCCAGTTTCTTTAGAACCCTCATATCTGGGTCAAGTTCGAAAATGTCTTTATCTCGTCCAAAAACGGCAAGATAGTCTTCTGAACGTAGCAATTCCATCGGCCTTTTCCCCAGCCCATCGACAAGATCCTGATTTGCCGCGCATGGCGCAGGTGGTTGCGACGGGAAGTCCATAGAAAGCCGCTTTCCATCCTGGAATACTCGAAGGGTCCCGCTTTTTGAACGAAAGATCACCTCACTGGACGTCGTGTCAATGTAGTGAAAGATCACGAAGGCGGCAGCCAGTGTCGCGTGCCCGCATAGATCAACCTCTGAGGTGGGGGTAAACCAGCGGACCAGATAGCTACTTGTCTCAGGAACAAAAAAGGCTGTCTCAGAGAGATTGTTCTCCTGGGCAATGGCCTGAAGCACGCTATCATCCAACCATTGCATAAGAGGACACACGGCAGCAGGGTTACCTGAAAACACCTTACTTGAGAAGGCATCAATTTGGTAAATGGGGATTTCCATGGTCTCGGTAAACAGGGGCTCTGGGAAAGCTTCAAACCGCTAAAGCGGCCGCCAACGGCCCTTCTTCGTACCTATCACTCTATGACATGGATGTTTTTCTTCTTGCACATCTCCTTAAAGATCTTGGGCCACACGGTAGCACTGACTTCTCCAATGTGGGCCTTCTTGAGCAGAAGCATGAAAACCCGCGACTGGCCGATGCCACCACCGATGCTCAGCGGAATCTCATTGTTCATGATGGCCTGGTGGTACGGGAACTGGAGAAAATCGAGCTGGCCGCTCATCTCCAACTGCTTCTTAAGGGTGGCGGCATTCACGCGGATACCCATAGAAGTGAGTTCATGACGACGCTCGGTAACAGGATTCCAGACAAGAATGTCACCGTTGATACCGTGCATGGGTCTACCGTCTTCAGATGTGGTCTCTGTGACCCAGTCATCATAGTCTGCTGCCCTCATTTCGTGGGGGTAGCCATCGTCAAGGGGCCAGCCGATCCCGTAGATAAAGATGGCAGAGAGCGCCTTTGCCGTCGTCGTCTCCCGGCGTTTTCGGGGCAGGTCTGGGTATCTCTCAAGCATCTCTTCTGCATGTATGAACGTGAGCTGTTCGGGGAGATTGGGGTATTTGTCTGTCTTCAGTTGGGGAAACAGGCCTTGTACGTGGGCTTCAGCACCCTTGATGACCTTCCATATCTTTTCCACTACTTGCTTTAGGAATTCCAGGTTACGCTGCTCTTCAGAGATGGCCAACTCCCAGTCCCACTGATCCACGTAGGCACTGTGATCGTGGTCCAAGAAGTAGTCTTTGCGTACAGCCCTCATGTCCGTTAGTAGCCCTTCTCCCAGGCCCATGTCGAACTGCTTCAGTGCCATCCGCTTCCATTTGGTTGCCGCCTGCACCACCTGGGCATCAACGGGGTTCTTGCCATGGTCATTTGAAATGTGGAAGCCGATAGGACTGCGTGAGCCGTCCCGGTCGAGCAGGTCGTTGACACCGCTTTCAGCGTCCACGATAAGAGGAACGGAAACCCGTATCAGGTTCAGTTCCTTGCACAGATTCTCCTCTATGTAATCCTTCACCGCATAAATAGCGTTTTGCGTATCCCTTGGCGATAGCAAAGAGCTGTAATCCTGGGGTAGGATTCTTTCCAGCTCAGCATAGTCGCCAATGCCCGGCCCGGCCAGGTCTGCCTTCTTGTCTGACATACTCTATTCCCTCCTCATTTCTTTTTCGCCACAGCCATCGGTATCGTCCCACAGATCCCACTGTCGCTCGATGTCTACGTCAACACGATGGTAGCCCATGATCAGACGCTACGAGCCCTCTCTCATATAACAAGCATGGTCATTTGAAAAGCACTCATTTCATGGCGCGCCTCCCCTTTGCCTCCGTCATCTCCGCTGCCACCAGCAACCCCGGTAGCCTCGGCAATGGAGCCTCATGCCTCCTTGGCTTGGGCCCATACCTTATGCCTCGCCATTCCATTCCAGTCCCACAACCTCTTTTTGCAGAACGTCAAAGATAAACCTTACGACCGAAGCCCCCCCATCCATAATAAGGGTAAAGCCGGGAGCTTCGGAAGCACCGGCCTCTTCAGGTGACAACACAGACAAATACATGCTGCAAAATATGTATTCTTGCTTGTCGATGATAATGCCACAGCACTCCTTTTTGTATGCTTCTAAATGCTCACGAATGAAGCGAAGACCCTCAAGGGCCCAAGCATCGGCTGTTGATCGGATTCTGCCATCCAAATAGTCCTTCAGTGCCCCATCAATACCCTGGCAGTCCATCTTGTCAGGACGCCATGTGCCTTCACATTCTATGCCCAGAAGACGGAAAAAGCTTTTGATGGCGCTTTCATCTTCAATCACAACAGGCGGCTCACACATGCACCTATCGGCAAGGAGGGACGTATAAGACGTGACCAATAAAACGAATACAACTAGAATCGTGATGGGTCCCGTTTTTCTCATGTTCTTCTCCTTTCTGGCCTGTCCATGGTGCCTCCACTCAAGGGGCTGTTTCCCAAACCAAGATCCCTTTGAGAGGGGGACGAAAAGAATTTTTGGGGATCACCCCGTCAAGGGGTTCTGGCAAACCCGGCAATAAGAGCCACTTCCCGTGACCAAATGGGTGAGCAGACCATCACGGGAAAAAGGCCTTGCTAGGGCCTTATGATGGTGAAGAGCTTCCCCTCTTTTCGCCTCACCACTCCCTTTCTCATCAACCCATGCATCATCTCGTCGTACCTGGGCTTGCATTCTCCGTCTAAATAAAGATCAACGGTCTCCTTGAACCAGTGGCTTTCCATTAAGGTGGCAAAAAAGGTGTTCTCATCAACGGCCCTGCGCATCAGGAGGGTGTAGATAATGATCTTTTTTAATACATCCAGCCCCACCTCGTGGGGGTCTTCCAGAAAACCTCTGATTCTGTTTCTGCTTTGTGACAGGGCCTCATCCACATCTGTAAAAGGCCTGCCGTGACCAGGAAAAACAACGTCAATGTCCAGGGAGGAGATCTTCTCAAGGGAGCCCAGCATATCCTGAAGGGCGCTGTTCCCTTCTATGGGGAGAGTCATGACCGCCATGTCTTTTTCCCAGAGGGTGTCAGACGATAGGAGGATTCTTTCTTTTCTGTTGTAGAGAACGATCCCATCTGAGGCATGGCCTGGCGTATGGATCACCTCAAATTCATGGGGACCCGCGGCTACGACGTCGCCGTCGTCCAGGGCCTTTGTAGCTTCAAAAAAGGCCGCTTCCTGGTCATAGTAATCCCACCATGGAGACCAGCTGTCACGCCTGTCCATGAAATGCTTTCCTGCTTTGTGCAGGAAGATGTCGCACCCCGATCGTTCCTGAATGATCTTGTTTCCGCCAATATGATCGCAGTGACAATGGGTGGTCACGATGAGTCGCACGTCTGACAGATCCACGCCCACCTCGTTGATCAACCTTTCTGTTTCGGCAAAGTCGGAAATATAGGCGGTGTCAATAAGGACAGGGGCACCCCCCCTATAGACGAAGTGGTTTCCGTTTAGATAACCCCGTTCAATGAAGAATAGATCCTTAACGATCTCAACCGGTTTCATTTAATTCGCAATCCATCTGGCTGGCAACCTCTTTGGCCTGAACAGTGCTCTCTAACTCTTCTTTTTCCCGTTTCAGACGCTCGATCTCCGACTTGGCCTTGTTAAAGGCCTTGAACTGCTCTGACTTCCGGTTCAACTCCTCCTGCATGGACGTCATCTGCGCAGACGTTTCATCTTGGAGCTCTTTTCTGAGTTGGTTTGAAAGGCTTTTTCGCTCCGCTGCTATGCCGTCTCTTATACCCCTGTCAACGGCCTCCTTGACCCTCTCCTTTTCTTTTTCAATGCTTCGTTTATCTTTCTCAAGACGCAAGCATTCTGCATCCAGCTTCCGTTTTTCTCTTTCAAGATCGGCGTCGAATTTGTCCTTAAGGTGGGTCTCGATCTGGTGATAGCAGAGTTGGCCCTTCGGCCAAACACCATGGTGTGGTAGCATGCATACCAGAATTGGACCAATACGGCAATAAGCTCAAAATCTTATAGGATATTAGGAAGATACGGCCAATGTGACGTCGGTTTCCCGCCAGCTGGTCTTCTGAAAGGAAGGGCAAACACCCTTTTGCCGGGTCCTCTGGGCTGTTGCTCTTTACACGGGCCATTGGCACACGTCTATTTCTCCTAAAGAGGCAAGACGCATCTATCCTATGAGCTCAACCCTAAGGCACCCTTGATGGGAGAAAGACAACCATGGCGGAAAATGAACAAGAAGATGAAACTGAGATTCACCCCCCCATGGTCAGAAGCCGGGGCTCATAGCATCCATGCTCAAACGGACCTGCGGCCAACGGATCCAATCTGAAAAGAGTTTGGACAGCCGGCCAGGCCATCAAGCCGCTGTGAAGACCCCTGCCCACCGTGTCTAGTCTTTAATACCTTCCATGAACACAACCTGTTGAAAAGTCTTATTCTTTCTGATATTCGGAAAAAATGTCCCACAAGTTCCTTGGTTAGATGGTGGCTATGTAATGGCAAGCGATCTTGAGTAGATTTCTGGACGAGGTGACTGGTAATAAGGGCGGGAAGTCTAACTTCGACGGTGAAGCGCTCGCCAGACAGACAGCGGCAGGAAATCTGTGTTCTACCCTAACGTGGGATAATCGTCGATTA
>Ga0272444_10006135_pt1 | contig 10313 bp, 7 predicted proteins | sample SSMForm13_FD_201033 | JGI IMG/M metagenome (GOLD analysis project Ga0272444, IMG submission 201033) | Marine sediment archaeal communities from Little Sippewissett salt marsh, Falmouth, MA, United States - SSM-Form-13 | ecosystem: Environmental > Aquatic > Marine > Wetlands > Sediment ...
AGAAACTCCAGGAGAAGACCGCCGAGTTCGGCGGCGAGGACCGATTCTTCATCACCGGATTGCCGGTGGCCGAGGACACCTTCGGCGTCGAGATGTTCAAGCAGATGGCGATCTCGGCGCCGCTGGCCATGCTAGTGATCTTCCTGCTAATGCTGGTATTTTTCCGAAAGCTGATCCTGATTTTATCTCCGATGATCGTGGCGATGGTTTCCGTGATCTGCACGATGGGCCTCCTGATCGCAACGGGAAACACGATACACATCATGAGCTCGATGATTCCAATTTTCATCATGCCGATCGCGGTGCTGGATTCGATCCATATTCTGTCGGAATTCTTCGACCGGTATCAGGAGACACGAGACCGCCGAGCCACGATCTTAAAGGTGATGCGAACACTGTCCATGCCGATGCTGTTCACCTCGCTGACGACCGCGGCGGGATTTGCTTCGTTGGCCTTGACGCCGATTCCCCCGGTTCAGGTCTTCGGCGTGTTTGTCACGTTTGGCGTGCTCATGGCCTGGATCTGGACGGTGGCGTTTATTCCAGCTTTTATCATGTTGATTCCGCAACGATCCCTGGAGAACTTCGGGCTGAAGCCGGGGGAAGGGCGGCACGCACCCGCCTCGCCGCTTGACCGCATTCTCGGCCGAGTCGGTCGCGCAACCTTTCGCCACGCCAAGCTGGTCATGGCCGCGACGGCCCTCGTGATTGTTCTCTCCATCTACGGGATTTACCAGATCCGGATCAACGACAATCCCATCAAATGGTTCAACTCGAAGCACCCGATTCGGATCGCCGACCGGGTGCTGAACGAGCACTTCGGCGGCACGTATATGGGCTACCTGGCGCTGGCGCCGGCTGAAGGGGACCTGTCGCTGGAGACCTACTTCAGCGCGTTCCAGGCGCGATTTCGCCGGCAGGCGGCGGCCTTGGCCGAGAGCGTTCCGGGAGCGACGACCGCCTTCGCCGCCGTCGAAGCCGAAGCGCACCGGCTGGCCCCGCAAGCCGAAACCAAAGAAACGTTGATCGACCGTCTCATCGAGTTCGCCGACCGGCAAGCCCAAAGCGCGCCGGACAATCTGTATGACGCTTGGGATGAAACCCTCCTGGCACTCGATCGGGAAAAGCAGCTCGATGAGGTTTTTAAGCAGCCCGAATTGCTTCGATACGTCGAGACGCTCCAAGCGCATCTCCTGACGACGGGAGTCGTGGGAAAGTCGAACTCCCTGGCTGACATCGTCAAAACGGTCTACCGCGAGCTGCTCGGCGGCGAGTCGTCCCAGTTTCGAATTCCCGATACCTCGAACGCCGTAGCCCAAACGCTCATCACTTATCAGAACAGCCACCGGCCGAACGACTTGTGGCACTTCGTGACGCCGGACTATCGAACCTTGAGCGTTTGGGTCCAGCTGAAAAGCGGCGACAATATGGACATGACCGAGGTCGTCGGAGCCGTAGACAAGTTCTTCGCCGCTCATCCGCCACCGATCGCGCTGAAACCCAAGTGGTTCGGCCTGACCTACATCAACGTCGTCTGGCAGGAGAAGATGGTCAGCGGCATGCTCCAATCCTTTTTGGGCAGTTTCCTGGTCGTGCTGCTGATGATGACCGCGCTGTTTCGCTCCTCACTTTGGGGATTGTTGTCGATGATCCCGTTGACGGTGACCATCGGCCTGATTTACGGCGTCATCGGTCTGGTCGGCAAGGACTACGACATGCCGGTCGCGGTGTTGTCCTCGCTCAGCCTCGGCCTGGCGGTGGACTATGCGATTCACTTTCTGCAGCGAAGCCGAAGCATGTGCGAGAGCAAGGGATCGTGGAAAGCATCCATCGGGCCGATGTTCGGCGAACCGGCGCGGGCGATCACGCGAAACGTGATTGTCATCGGCATTGGATTTTTGCCGCTGCTGGCCGCGCCGCTGGTGCCTTATCAAACCGTCGGCTTTTTCATCGCGGCGATCCTGTTGGCCGCGGGCGCAGCGTCGCTGCTAATCCTCCCGGCGCTGATCACGCTGCTGGAGCCGTGGCTGTTCCCGCAGAAGCGCGCCATCGGCCTGATCTGCCAGTGCGCTACGTGCGTGATCAGCGCGGTGGTCGCCGTGGCCGTGGTGGCCGTGAACGTGCACCAGTTTCTGTCCGTCGGATACACGAAATTGACTTCGTTGAGCATCGTTGTAATTCTCGTACTATTAGCCGGTTGCTGCCTGTCTTCCAAACGGAAGGCCTGTAATACCGAACCGGTCGCGGAGAAAGGAGCAGAGTCATGAACCTAAAGAATCAAACCTCTCGATTCAGAAATCACGTCCTCGCGCTGGCCGGGTCGCTTTTGGTCCTCGGAGCGACTTCTTTCGCTCAAACCGCCGAGTCGATCCCGGTGGATGAAATCGTCGCGAAGTCCAACCGCGTTTCCTATTACCAGGGCCGGGACGGCCGGGCCCAAGTGGCCATGGAGATCAAGGACAACCAGGGGCGCACGCGCGAGCGGCAATTCACCATCCTCCGGTACGACGTGGAACCCGAGGGAGGCGAACCGGACGCGGTCTGCGAACAGCAGAAGTTCTATGTTTACTTTCACCGGCCGGCCGACGTCAACAAAACGGTCTTCATGGTGTGGAAGAATCCCGGCAAAGACGATGACCGGTGGCTCTACCTGCCGGCGCTCGATCTGGTCAAGCGAATCGCCGCCAGTGACGAGAGGACCAGCTTCGTCGGCTCGCACTTTTTCTACGAGGACGTTTCGGGACGCAGCCCCGAAGAGGACACCCACGAACTGGTGGAAACCACCGACAATTACTATGTCCTGAAGAATACGCCCAAGAATTCCGACGGAGTGGAGTTCTCACAGTACACCGCCTGGATTCATCGAGCGACCTTCCTGCCGATCAAGGTCGAGTATCTGGACAAGAACGGCGAGAAATACCGCGTCTATGAAGCGCTTGGCGTGGAGACTGTCGACGGGTATCCGACCGTGACGAAGTCCCGCATGAAAGACCTGAAGGCGGGCGGCGAGACAACGATCACCTACAGCGACGTCAAATACAACGTGGGCTTGCCGGACAGCATTTTCAGCGAGCAATACCTGCGCAACGCGCCAAGGCGGCACTTGCGATGAGATCGGCCGCGCGGAACCGCCCGATTCAAATTCTATTGTTGGCCGTGGCACTGGTGGGCCTGACGCTGCCGGGCGCATCCCCCGTTCGAGCTCAGGACGAGCCGCCCTTGCCGCCGGGACTGAGCCCAACGACTCCCGCCCCGTCGTCCGAGCCTGCGCTGCCGCCCGGTCTGGTGAACGATGCTCCCTCCGAGGAACCGGCGCTGCCGCCCGGTCTGACGCAAGCCACGACACCGGCCCGTGCCGAGGATGACACAAGAAAGAACTTTCGCGAGCGTTTGCCTTTCGACCTGAGCGGTTTCTGGGAGGCGCGAGGCGGCTTTCGAACACGAAACGACACGCACGAAAAGGACGCCTCGATCGGCGAAACGCGGCTTCAACTGAAAGTGGAAAAGAGCTGGGACCGGATTGTCTTTAAGACAACCGGCGACTTTCTCTACGATCCGATTTTCAACGATCCCGACGTGGACCTGGAGGAGGGAGAAGGCTTCTTCGACCTGCGGGAGGCAAACCTGTTGCTTCGACCGGCAAGTTTCCTCGACGTCAAGATTGGCCGGCAGGTGTTGACCTGGGGCACGGGCGACCTTTTATTCATCAATGACCTGTTTCCGAAAGATTGGAATTCCTTTTTCATCGGGCGCGACCAGGAATACCTGAAAGCGCCTTCGGATGCGGTGAAAGCGTCTCTATTCACCAATCTCGCAAATCTGGACGTCGTCTATATGCCGAGGTTCGACTCGGACCGGTTTATCGATGGACGGCGCATCTCCTATTACAACGCCGCGATGGGCCGGCGCGTCGGGCGCAATGCAAAAGTCAAAGCGGACCGCCCCGACGATTGGTTCGACGACAATGAGATCGCCGTGCGTCTCTATCGCAACCTGGGCACGTTTGAAGCGGCACTTTACGCTTACAAGGGATTCTGGAAAAGCCCCGGCGGGTCCGATCCGGTCTCGGGCAAAGCGATCTTTCCCGAGCTGTCGGTTTACGGCGCCAGTCTTCGTGGTCCCATCGGAAAAGGCATTGGGAACATTGAAGTCGGCTACTATGACAGCGAAGACGATCGCGATGGGGATAATGCTTTCGTGCGCAACGGCGAGCTGCGCTTCCTCGCCGGCTACGAGCAGGAAATCGGCACGGATTTCACCGCCGGCGTTCAGTACTACCTGGAGCACCTGCTGGACTCCGGCGATTATCAGGATTCCCTGCCGCCCGGCATGCCTGGCAAGGACGAGGACCGACACGTGTTCACGTTGCGGCTAACCAAACTGCTGATGAACCAGAATCTTAAACTCTCGCTGTTCGCCTATTACTGTCCCACGGACGAGGACGCCTATTTCCGGCCCCACGTCAGCTACAAGGTGGACGACTATTGGACGGTGGAGGCGGGAGGCAACCTCTTCGTCGGCGACGACGATCATACCTTTTTCGGCCAGTTTGAGAACAACAGCAACCTCTATGTTGGCGTGAGGTATGGATTTTAGCTTTGGGGAGCGCACCTTTGGGAACAGCGGAGCGTTCGCCCACGTGCAGAGCGCTCTGCCATGAATGAGCAAAGCGGGAATCCCTGGTCGCTAATACATGCACTAAGCCTTACATTTCCAGTGGGTAACAAACACATCGCCATCATCGAGGAATATTCATGGATCGGGCATGGGGCTTGCTTATCTCATCAACAGGCTTTGAGCCTACCTATTCAATCCTGTCGGAGGAAGTTTGATGAACGTGCAAAAGATGGTTCGGACGGTAGCGATTCTTATTGGCGGTTTCTTTGTGTTGACGGCCTCGGCCGGCTTTGCCCAAGACGGGCCCAAAGGGCCCCGAGGCGAGGGAAGACCCGAGCGCCCGGAGCGGCAGAGCCCCGAGCAGCGCATCGAGCGTCAGTTGCAACGGTTAAACGAGCAGCTCAGCCTCACCAAGGAACAACAGGCGCAAGTGAAGACCGTGCTGCAAAACCAGTCGAAGGAAATGAAAACGATTCGTGACAATGCCGAACTCGAGCAAGGCATGAAGCGGACAAACTACCGGAAGATCATGACCGAAACCAATAACCAGATCCGCGCGCTCCTGACGTCTGAGCAACAAACCGAGTACGACAAGCTGAGGACGCAGATGCGCCAGCGCATGCGGCAGAGTCGCGGTGGAGGCCGTCGAGGGAATCCAAACAACGACGACACATCCAATGATCAAGAACAAGAATGAGTTGAATCCGCCGCTCTTGAATCCTTGCCTCTCCAGCCGGGAGCCTTGACTCGGGTTCCCGGCTACTTTACAATCCTTCATGAGTTGCTCGGAATGGAACCGCCCGCGCTTTGCGCCTTGTCGTGTTGCGATGGTTTCCTGGGGGGCACTTCACCAAACCACAAATCCAGTTTAGAAGTGAGGGAACATGCCGCGTTATGATCTTGCCGTAATCGGAGGCGGGGTTGTGGGCCTGGCCACGGCCATGGCACTCGCCACCGGCTCGAAGCTGTCGATCGTCGTGTTGGAAGCCGAAGACCGCCTCGCTGCTCATCAGACCGGAAACAACAGCGGGGTGATTCACTCCGGCCTGTACTACAAGCCCGGATCGCTGAAGGCGCACAACTGCGTCGAGGGCCGGGAAGCCCTGTATCGTTTCTGCCAAAAGCACGGCATCGCGCACGAGCGTTGCGGGAAGGTCGTCGTCGCCACGCGGGAAGAGGAAATCCCGCGACTGGAGGATCTCGAGCGTCGGGGACAGGCCAACGGTCTCCAAGGACTTCGCCGGCTCAAGCCCGGCGAAATCCGGGAGTACGAGCCGAGCGTGACCGGCATCGATGGACTTTTCGTTCCGGAAACCGGGATCGTCGATTTTGTCGCCGTGACCGAAAAGTACGCCGAGATCGTGTCCAAAAGCGGCGGAACGATCAAGACCGGCGCGCGCGTGACCGGCTTTCACCGGGACAAAGAGGATTTTCGCCTCGACACCGAGGCCGGGGAAATCACCTGCCGCTACCTGGTAAACTGCGGGGGACTTTACTGCGACCGCATCGCGCGGCTGTGCGGCGTCGAGCCCGGACTGAAGATCGTGCCGTTTCGAGGGGAATATTATGAACTGGTGCCCGAACGTCACGGGCTGGTCAAGAACCTGATCTATCCGGTTCCCGATCCGGAGTTTCCTTTTCTCGGCGTTCACTTCACGCGCATGGTCGGCGGCGGCGTCGAGGCGGGGCCGAACGCCGTGCTGGCGTTCAAGCGCGAAGGATACAAGAAAACGAACGTGTCGCTGCGGGATTGCTTCGAAACCTTCACCTATGGTGGTTTTTGGCGAATGGCCTTCCAGTATTGGAAAATGTCGATCGGGGAGTTCCATCGTTCATTTAGCAAGCCGGCGTTTGTGCGCGCGCTGCAAAGGCTCATTCCCGAGCTGAAGGCGGAGGACGTCCATCGGGCGGGCGCGGGCGTGCGCGCTCAGGCGCTGCTGCCCAACGGCAAGCTCGTGGACGACTTCCGGATCGTCGAAGCCGAGCGAATGGTTCACGTGCTCAACGCGCCGTCGCCCGCCGCCACGGCGTCGATCAGCATCGGACGCATCATCGCCGAGAAGGCCGCTAAGAGCTTCAATCTGCCCGGGCTTTCCTTCATCGACGCTTGAAACTCGGCAACGCCATCGAACCCAGGGGGCTTCGCCGAGGCTTTCAGCGGTGGATCGCCGGAAAGACGCGCGGAGCGAATCGATTGACTTGCCCCAGGGGCTATATTATGATGCCCGTTCATTTTATTGCCGGGCGCTGACGGCCCGGATGGAATCGACGTCACCGATGAGAACCGTATTTCGACAGATGTGGGAGTATCGCCACTTGATGCTATCGATGGCGATGGTCATCGTTCGAGCTCGCTATCGGCGGACCGCATTGGGCATGCTGTGGTCATTACTGGGTCCGGTTGCCCTGGTGTTGTCCATCGGCGCGGTTTACGGCCAAATCATTGGACGGCCGTTCAGCACGTTCGTCCCTTTCCTCTTTGGCGGTCTGTTTTCCTATCGGTTCATCACCTCAGTCGCCGGAGGCGGATGCACCGCGTTTATCAACGCCCAGGGCTACGTGAAGCAGATCGCGGTGCCGCTGGTGGTTTATCCGGGCCGGTTGGTACTGGCGAATTTCATCGATTTTCTTCTGTCTTTCGGCTCCTTATCCATGCTTCTGTTTGTCATCCAGGTCTTTCATCCCTCCAGCCTGATTACAGCGCTGCCGGGGCTGGTCATTCTTCTGGTCTTCGGGCTGGGATTAGGCCTGTTTCAAGCAATTGTCGGGACGATCTTTCGAGACTACCAGCATATCACGTCGATTTTTTTTCAGCTGATGTTCTACGTGACACCGATCTTGTATCCCCCCGAAATCATGGACAACTTCGGCCGCTCGTGGATCTATTTGTACAATCCTCTTTACTATGTGATTACGTGCATTCGGCAACCCTTCCTGACCGGCCAGTTCCCCCCGGTACAAACGCTGGGCATCGCGGCGGCCGTCGCGTTGATTGCGCTTGGATTAGGAACCTACGTGTTGGGTCGGGTGGGTCGATCCGTCGTAATGCATTTATAAATGGTCAAATCGAATGAATAGAATCATCGTTGAAGACGTTTCTCTGGTTTATAAAATCGGTCTGGATCTATCGATCAAAGACATGGCTCTCGATTTTATTCGGACGCGAAAAGCGATCCGGGAGGTCCCCACGATCGAAGCCCTGAGCGGGGTCAGCCTGTCCCTGGCCGAAGGCGAGCGGCTGGGGATTATCGGCCCGAATGGAGCGGGTAAAAGCACCCTGCTGAAGGTTATGGCGGGCCTTTTGCCCCCCACGCGTGGGCGGGTCCATTCCGAGGGCCGGGTGTCCTGCATGTTCGAGCTGGCCACCGGCTTTGAAATGAACTCTTCCGGCTGGGACAACATCTACCTGCGCGGACTGTTGCTTGGGGCGACCCCCGCGCAGATCAAGGATAAGGAACCGGAGATCGCCGAGTTCTGCGACCTCGGGAAATTCCTCGATCTCCCCGTTCGGTGTTATTCCTCGGGCATGTTTGCGCGGCTGGCGTTCGCCATCAACACCGCGTTTGACCCGCAGATTCTCCTGATTGACGAAGTCATCGCCGCCGGCGACGAGAAGTTCCGGGCCAAGGCCAACAACCGCCTCAAGGAACTCATGGACCGGGCCGGAATGATCGTCCTGGTATCGCATTCGCTGGGCACGATTTGCGATCTCTGCTCCCGGACCCTTTGGCTGGATATGGGAAAGATCGTCATGGACGGCGACTCGGACGCCGTCGTGGCCGCTTACAAAGAATACTGCAAAACTGGGACCCTGCCTCCACAAATGGATTTGGAATCGAAATAGGGCAGTTCCCACCCCAAGGGTGGGCCACCCGCCTCCCCCTTAAAGTTTAGCGAAAAAAGTACTTGACAATGCAAAGTACTGTGTTTACACTCCTAGAATAGGGTAATTCACCACGTTTTCAGATTTGAGATAACGCCTTTAAATCACTTGGGTTCAGTTGGTTTTTGCTTTTCTTTGGCAGTTGACTCGGCAATAGAAAGTACTTGTAAAAGACAAGCAGATGAGAGACAGCCGCGTTACCTCCCACGTGACCAACCGTCTCTCTGTAGAGAAAGGAACTGATACCATGGACGCAAGACCGGAAATGGCGGGATCTCCGAAATCGTTTTTCGAAAGGCACGCCGTTACAATCAAGCTGGGATGGGTGCTTTGTCTGGTTCTCGTGCTCCTGATCCCTTTGGGCATGATCCACTCCATCCTCCGCGAGCGGATGAACCGTCGCAATCAGGCCGTAGCGGAAATCACCTCCACGTGGGGTAACGAACAGGTGATCGCCGGTCCGGTCCTGGTGATTCCCTATCGATACCGGTTCAAGACCTGGAAGGAACAGATCGTGAAGGGGAGGCAGGAGCGAATCGAAGTCGAAGAGACTGCGGTTGCAAACGCCTTTTTCCTTCCGGACGAATTGGCGGTTCAGGGGAGCGTCACTCCGAGCAAGCTCCATCGGGGAATCTACGAAGCAGTGGTCTACAAGAGTAAGTTGGAACTCTCGGGCCGGTTCCCTCGACCGGATTTTTCCGCGCTCGGTATCGCCGGGGACGACGTGCAGTGGGAGAAAGCCGGCGTGACCCTGGCGGTCAGCGATTTGCGAGGCACCGGAGAATTGCTCAACATCACGCTCGGGGATCAACCCTATGTATTCACTCCGGGATGCCGGCTGTTCGGTTATACCTCGGGAATCACCGCACCGTTGCCCGATATTAAGCAAAAAGGCACCGACCTGGATTTTCAGATGACTCTCGATCTCAAGGGCAGCCGGGGCATCCGCTTCGCGCCGGTCGGCCGACAGAATCGAATCCAGCTGAAATCGCCTTGGACCGCTCCCAGCTTCCAGGGCGCCTTCCTGCCTGCGGAGCGCAAATTCAGCGACCAGGGATTTGATGCCTCCTGGGAAGTATCCTGGTATGGGCGGAGTTACCCCCAGCAGAGCACCGACCACCCGGGGGACCGGGCTTTGTCAAACCATACGATCTCACCATCGCTGTTCGGGGTGAACTGTATTGTGCTCGTGGATTCGTACCGGATGGTGGAACGCGCGATCAAGTATGGGGTGCTTTTCATCGCGCTGATTTTCACCGCGTTCTTTCTGTTTGAGGTTCTCTCGGCGCTGCGAATTCACACGATTCAATACACGCTCGTTGGAGCGGCGCTCTGTCTTTTCTACCTCGGCGTTCTGTCTTTGTCTGAATTCATCCCTTTTGGCTATGCCTATTGGATCGGGGTTCTGGCATCGGCAGCGCTGATCGTTCTCTACAGTCTGAAAGTGCTTGGAAGCGGAAAGCGGACCACGCTGATTGCGGCAGCTCTGCTCGTGATCTACACGTATCTGTACGTCATCCTCCAGATGCAGGACTACTCACTGCTGATCGGAACCGCCGGGCTTTTTGTTGTCTTGGCAATCGTGATGTACTCCACCCGCAACCTGGACTGGTCGACGCGACGGTAAGGGAGTAAACTGTCGAAAATCATTCACCGCAGAGGCCGCGGAGATCCGCTGAGGAGAAAGTAGATGCTATGTATGGCATTAACAAACAGCATTGACGAAGCCAAAAGAAATGCAAAGGGACATGTCATCCGCTTAGAATGTAGAAGGTTTTTCAAATTCTAAGTTTCAGGAGGATGAGCATGTCCC
>Ga0272444_10006137_pt1 | contig 10313 bp, 10 predicted proteins | sample SSMForm13_FD_201033 | JGI IMG/M metagenome (GOLD analysis project Ga0272444, IMG submission 201033) | Marine sediment archaeal communities from Little Sippewissett salt marsh, Falmouth, MA, United States - SSM-Form-13 | ecosystem: Environmental > Aquatic > Marine > Wetlands > Sediment ...
TCCAAACTACCGGGCACCGCAAGGAGGTTCCTAAATATCAATGGCTCCAGCCAGAAAACCCACCCGAAAAAGTGGTCCGGTCAAACCGAGTAGGCGCAAAGCTACGTCCGGCCGAAAAACCACGAGAACAAAAACCAAAATCACCAAGACGGATGCCAAGACGACCGAAGCGCCCGTGGCCGCTGTCGTCGCACCGACGCAAGAGCCGGAGGCGATCCAGACCGCTCGCCGACAGCGAATGGTCCAGAAAGCTCGCGCCCGCGCCGTCGAAGTGCCGTCCGAGCCGGAAGTCCCCGAAGTCGAGTCGATGAAAATCACCGACGTTTCCGGCGTGGTCTATGACAAGGACCAGTACGACGCCATGGTGGAAATGTACGACTCCACCATCAAAGACATCAAAGAGGGCGAGATCGTCCAGGGCAAGGTGATGGGCGTGACGATGGACGACGTTATCATCGACGTCGGCTTCAAGTCCGAAGGTATTATCCCCATCAACGAGTTCCCCGCGCCGCTGAACATCAAGGTCGGCGACGGTCTCGAAGTCTTCCTTGAGCAGATCGAGGACTCCAACGGCCAGCTGATTCTCTCGAAACAGAAGGCCGATTTCATGCGTGTCTGGGACAAGATCCGGGACATCCACGATGCCGGCGACAAGGTCGAAGGTACGGTCGTGCGACGGATCAAAGGCGGCGTTGTTGTCGACGTCATGGGCGTCGATGCTTTCCTGCCCGGTTCCCAGATCTCGCTTCGCCAGGTGCCTGATTTCGACGCCCTGATCGGCGAGCCGATGAATGTCAAAATCATCAAGCTCAACAAGAGCCGCCGTAACATCGTCGTCTCTCGACGGGTCGTGCTCGAAGAGGAGCGCGAGCGCATGCGCGCCGCCCTGCTCAAAGAGATCGAGGTCGGCCAGATTCGCCAAGGCGTGGTCAAGAACATCACTGATTTCGGCGTCTTCATCGATCTGGGCGGCGTCGACGGCCTGCTGCATATCACCGATATGTCCTGGGGCCGCATCAGACACCCTTCGGAAATGGTCTCACTGGGCGAGAAGATCGATGTCAAGATTCTTGACTTCGACGAACATACATCCCGCATTTCGCTGGGTCTCAAACAGATGACCCCGTACCCGTGGGAGAATATCGAGCAGAAGTACCCGCTCGGCAAGAAAGTCACCGGCAAGGTGGTCTCCATCACCGATTACGGGGCTTTCGTCGAACTGGAGAAAGGCATCGAGGGACTGATTCACATCTCCGAGATGTCGTGGACCCAGCACATCAAGCACCCCTCCAAGATCATGAACGTCGGCGATATGGTCGATGCCGTGGTACTGTCGGTGGACAAGGAGAACGAGAAAATCTCCCTGGGCATCAAGCAGATGGAGCCCGATCCGTGGCTCACCATCGAAAACAAGTACCCGATCAACAACGTCGTCTCAGGCAAGGTCCGTAACCTGACCGCCTTCGGCGCCTTTGTCGAGCTCGAAGAGGGTATCGACGGCCTGGTGCATATCTCCGATATGTCCTGGACCAAACGCATCCAGCATCCCTCCGAAGTGATGAAAAAGGGCGACAAGGTCGACGTCAAGGTCATCAAGATCGATCATGAGAACCGGCGCATCTCGCTCGGCTACAAGCAACTCATGGACGACCCGTGGCCTGAGATCTCCCGCAAGTACTCGACCGGCTCGGAGTCGCTGGGCACCATCACCAAGGTCATGGACCGCGGTGTCGTGGTCGACCTCGGCGACAACCTGGAAGGGTTCGTGCCTACGGCACAACTGGCCAGCAAAGAGCTGACCGACCCGACCGGCGTCTTCAAGGAAGGTGAGTCGATTCCGCTGCAGGTGATCGAGCTTGACAGACACCAGCACAAGATCGTCCTGTCGGTCGTGGCCTACTACAAGAAGCGTGAGCGCGACGAGTTCGACAAGTACCTCGCCGCCCACACTGCCGACACCACGACCTCCATGGCTGATGCCATGCCGGAGGAATTGAAGGCTCAGTTGGAGCAGGCCCAGGAAACCGAGACTCCCGAGCAGCCCCCGGCTGCCGAGGAAACCACAGTTGAGGCCGAGGCTGAGACAACTGAGGCGCCGACTGAGGAGGCGACTGCCGAAGTCGAGTCCGTCGAGACGTCGACCGAGGACGAAGAGAAGAAAGAAGAGTAGCGAGCCGACTCGCTGCCTGCCGATAGTGAAACGGCGGTCGCTCAAGCGACCGCCGTTTCTCGTTTATCGGTGATCTGTCGAAAAGACTGCGAAAGCGTCTAGTGATACGTATCTACATACTCGGTGATGCGCTCCAGGCTTTCTTCGGTCAATAGCCGGACGATTTTCGGGTCCTCCATCATAAGTATCTCGTAGAGAATGAACTCCACCACTCGTCCGTCATCGACTATCCGCATCAACCGCTCATCCGGCTGCTCATCGACCATGTGGGCCAGGAGCGCTTCCTTTTCTTCGAGAATTCGAAGACTGACCGGATCGTCGGAATCACCCGCCATCTTCTCCCTGTAACCGTCTCCGTACGTCCAGAGCATTTTGACCGCACCATAGCACATCCACTCCAGTCCGACCCTGAGCCGCTGGCCTCGTTCATCTTCGCTCATCTGTATCTGCGGAACGAAAGACCAATCGTCCCATCCACGGCCGAAGTCTCCGCGCCTGTTCACAATGTGTTGCTTCAAGTCCTGGTGACAGGGATTGAGCACATGAGCCCTGGTGAGCAAATCCAATGCCTCGACGGTATAGTCCAGGGCATAGAATGTGTCCGCCAGATACCACCACGCCTTGAAGTCCAACGGGTTGGCATCAATCGCCGTCTGAAGGTAATACGTCGCGCTGTCGTACATCTTCAGAACGCGGTAGCTATCCCCTATCAACGTCAGGATGTGAGGGTATGCCGGCTCAAGGCGCTGTATCACACGATAGAGTGCCAGAGCGGTATCATAATCGCCCGCCGCAAACGCGCCATCGGCCTCGTCGAGAAGCAGTTGCGACGAATCGGAAATGACAGGATCGACCAACACACCGGTACTGTCGCGATAAACCTCCGCCCCGAGCACCTCGCCGACAGCCGGGGAGACAAAGCTGCCAAAGACGAATGCGACTATACTGTCATCGCTCACGTATTGATCCATTAGCTGCAGCACTTCCTCAAACGTGTGCAGATGTCCGTCAACGACTACTACCGGCGTGTCGTCGTCGGCCCCTGCAGCAAGCGGCGCCGTCAGGATCAGAAGGGCGACCCAGACGCACCGCATACGCGAAAGTCGATGATGAAAAGACATACTCTCCTCCCGTAAGCTAAACCCGTTGATGTATTGACGTTTGAAACATGCCCCGCGTCCAACCCGCCGGCAGTTTGTTTTTCTCCCGAAGTGGTTTGGGGGCCAACATTTTGCCCCTCGACGCTTCCGATTTGCGTATATTAGTGATCATGCGGGAAACACGGATTAAGACAGTCTCCGTTCGCACCACCGGCTGCCGCCTCAATCAGTATGAGTCCGAAGTGATGGCCGCCGAGCTGTTTCGATTCGGTTTCCGTCGGGCCGAGCCCGGCGAACCAGCCGACCTGTACATCATCAACACCTGCACCATCACCCACCGGGCCGACCAGAGCAGCCGCAACATGATCCGCCGTGCCGTCCGCGAGAACGCCGAGGCCAAAATCGTCGTGGCCGGGTGCTACGTCGACAATGACCCGGATGCAATCTCGCAAATCGAGGGCGTCGACGTCCTGCTGACCAACACCGACAAGGACCGCCTCGCGGAGATTCTCCCCCGCCGCCTGCCCGAACTGTTCGACCGGCTGCCGGAGACCGGCTGCGGATCGGCCGTGCCCGACTTCGGCCTGCACAACCGCGCCTGGATGAAAGTCTCCGACGGCTGCAACCAGAACTGCTCGTATTGTATCCTGCCATCGGTGCGCGGCCGCCTCCGTCATCGCGACGCTGATGAAATCCTGTGTGAAATCGATGCCCTGACCCGGGCCGGATTCCAAGAAATCGTGCTGACCGGCCTGAACATGGGCTACTACCGGCAACTGGACCGCCAGCCGGAAGTACGAAGTTTCGCCGAGCTATGCCGGCTGGTGTTCGAGAAAACCGATGTCAGTCGCATCCGGCTCTCCTCGCTCGAGCCGCAAACGCTCAACGGCGATTTCCTTCGGCTGTGTCGTGAATCCGACGGGCGCCTGTGCCGGCACTTCCACGTTTCGCTCCAATCGGGCTCAAGCCGCGTCCTGCGGCTCATGCGGCGACCATACGACCGCGACACCTATATCCGGCTTGTGTCTGATATCAAAAATGCCCGGCCGAACACGATCATAGGCGCCGACATCATCGTCGGCTTCCCCGGTGAAACCGAGACCGACTTTGACGAATCGCGAACCCTGGCCGAGTTCGGCCTCATTGACTACCTGCACGTTTTCAGCTATTCCGATCGTCGAGGGACACCGGCAGCCGACATCCCCAACAAGATCAAACCGGACGTCATCAAAGAACGCAACGCTATCCTGACGCGCATCTCCGACGATCTCCGATTGCAGGCCAACCGACGACAGGTCGGCCAGGTTCTCGACGTGATCGCGGAATATCGCAAGATCGATGATCGCTTTCACTGGGGAGTGGCCGACAACTACATCCGCGTCAAACTGCCGGACGGCCACGAAGGCGGCAAAGAGATCGTCCGGGTGAAGATCACCCGGGCATTAGAGGATTACGTCGAGGGCGAAGTGGTGTCTTGAGGCTCCGCAGCAGGTTCCGCCGGCGGCACGCCGAACCACTTCACATGAAGACTATCATACGTTCCATCGGTCCTGATGTGCCCCAGGGCGTTGTTTATGGCCTGCCGTAACTCCGCATCTGCTTTTCTGGTGGCTATTCCGTAATGCTCCTCCGAGAGAATCTCGCCCACCGTTTTGGCCGTCCCGTGCGCCCGGATATAGGCCTGGGTGGTCGGAAAATCATTCAGCACGGCGTCGAGATTACCGTTGGCCATGTCAATGAACGCCGCTCCGATATTGTCAAACGAGTACACATGCACGCCGTCCATTCGCTTGGCCATGATCTCGCCGGTCGTCCCCAGTTGAGTTCCCACCCTCATCCCGCGAAGGTCCTCCGGTCCGGTAATCACCGTATCATCGACCGGTACGGCGATCGTCTGCCCGGCCAGATAGTATGGATCGGAGAAAGCCACCACTGCCGCCCGCTCGGGCGTGATCGTAATAGCGCTGACCGCAACGTCGTATTTCCTGGCCGTCAGCCCCGGTATCATGCCGTCGAACGGCGTCACAATGAACTCCGCCCGCCATCCGTTTCGAGCGCATATCGCCTTAAGCAAATCAATATCGAAACCATCGGGCTGACCCGTCTCCATGTTGACCGTTTCAAAAGGCGGGTAGGTCGCATCGGTGCCGATTCTCAGCACCTGGCGGCCTTGATTCGTATCCGTTTCTTTGGTTCCGCAGTGTAGCAACAGAGGCAGCAATAACGCCGGCAGCAGTCGTCTCATGAATTACCTCGTGGGGATTTCCCGCAATAAACCGGCCGCCGTTCGATCTGGCAACCACTTTTCGCCCCGACGGTCAAACGCAAAGCCGGCCCGATCGCCATCAGGCCGGCCTGCCGATGAGAGGAAGAGAGAGAAGTCTAGTCGTAGAACCTGAGATTCAAATTCTGCAAGTTATCATCGAGCTTAATGTCAATCCTGGTTTGGAGCGTGTCATAACCCTCGGTGATCATGTACTCACCCTGCTCGATGAGTCCCTCCATACGCAATCTGGAGTCAAAGGCGCCCGAGACGAACCGGGCTCCGACATCTCGAGGCAGCCGCAACCGCAGTTCACTGTCGCCGCCTTTGATTTCAACCGAGACATTGGGCTCGAGTCGACCCAGCCGCAGGTAAATGCTGGCGTCATCTGCGTTCAGTTTCAGCCTGCGAACGGGAGTGGTAGCCAGATTGAGATCCAAATCGGAATGGTCGCCATAACATTCCATTTCCAGCGGGATCTCGCGCGAGAACTTGAGCGTCCAGTCATTGCCCTCGCTCATCTTGATTATCCCCCGGGCCAGACCCCGGTTACGGCTGGTCATGATAATGCCGGCTGTACCGTCATCTGTCAGTTTGTAATCGATCCGCGGCTTGGGAGTATAGCTGGCGAACCGCCCGTACACCAAATCAGTAGTGGCATCACGGATTTCGAGCTGGCCTTCACCCGGACGAAGCACCACGTTGAGACTTTTGACACCCTCCTCGAGTTCCTGCCGGTAAGTAGTGGCATCGAAGTAGTTGGCGGCGTCGGCGCCGTGACTACCACGAATGGCGATATACAACCCACCCAGGAAAACAAACGCTACCACAAGGTACGAAACGAACTCGAAGCGGGATCGGGTGAAAATCTTCTCAACACCGATGGCGATGAGGAAAATGGGGATCGCCCAGGCCAGATCCCACAGGAAATTGTAGTTGATGACGTCGAGATTCACCAGCAGTACGAGAATACCGATCTGGATCAGGATTAGCCCCCACCTGAGGCGTGCCGGCGTCATGAGATCGTCCCTCCGTTTTCACCGTTGACGCGGTGCGTCTGATCAGCCGAGGACGAATCATGGCGGCGCGGCAGCCCCACCAGGATCAAGGCCAGACCGAGCAGTATTATCGCCACCGGCCAGATATCGCTCCAGTCAAACCAGAAATAGTACTCACGCACCAGCAGTATTACACCCAGGCCGATCAAAATCAGGCCCGGAAGATACCGGTTCCAAGGGGATAGGGGCTGATCCTGCCTGGGCTGCGGTACATCCAGCGGCCGTGAAGGGATGATGATCCAGGCAATGATGTACGTCAGAATGCCGATCCCCGGCAACAGCATCGCCAGTACCGTAAGGATGCGAACCAGGGTGGCATCGACGGCGAAATACTCCGCCAATCCGCCGCAGACACCCCCGATTATCTTATTGTCAATTGAACGATAGAGACGTTCCTGCATATCCACTCCTCTTCCTCGTTCCTGAGTCGGGTCAGTTTTCTATACGGAAAGCGACGGCAAAAGTTGTGGTATGCTAGCGCTCGGGCGTGCGCTCCGGCACGACTTGCTCCAGTTGGGACAGAAGCCTGGTGGCGAATCCGGCGCTGATCGAGGTCGTATCATTCGCAAAGATACCCAGTACCGTGACGGCGTCGTCGATTCGAGCCCGGTCGTCATCGAGAAGGGCGATGTGATAGCAGGCCAGCAACAGGTCGCGCTCTCCCGCAACTCGCGCCGCAAGGGACGTATCGGTCCGGGGACTGGCCCAGTCCTCATCGGCAGTCAATGAATCCTGCACCCCTTCGGCCATATCGGCAAACCCCTTCTTCGCCGCGCTGCTCTTGCGGAGTCGTCGGAGCCGCAAAATACGCGGCGTGGCCCTCGCCGTCATCGTCTCCGCGCGTCAGCAGGAACGAAAGCCGCGCCCGGGCCTCCTGCTGGGCGTGCAACACGCTGTCCCGTTCGGCTTCGGGTAGCTCGAGGAGTCTGTGGGCGTTGGGAATGTCGGACGGCCAGTAGTCATGCTCGGGAATGTCGATCACCAGATCCTCCTCCATCACCGCCTCTTGGTGTAATTCTTCCACTGCACCGACACCGACACCTTCCTCAAGTTCTGCGGTCACCGCCGACTCCGCAATCGCACTGTCCGAGATGACAATCATCTCATCAGCGTCGGTGGCAACCACCGGCTGTCGCTTGATCTGAGGCTCGATCTCTTCCGGCTTCATCGCAGGCGCCGGTACTGCTTCCTTCTCAGCGTCAACCGTCACTGCGGGTGCTTCGGGTAACTCAACATCAACCGTCTTGCCTTCGTCCTTTGCAGCTGCAACGCCGCGGAGATCCTTTTCCTCCTCTTTCTGATCCGGCATTGGCGCCGGAATCCCGATCCGGGACTTCGTCAGGTTGGCATCCACCGCCTCGAGCTTCTCAGCCACCGTCGTATCGATCGCAGCTTCCTCCGGGGCCGCTTTGTCACGACCGGCCTCGGCAGCCGTCTCCGCTTTTTCCTGATCCATGACCGACGGCGCCGGTATCGGCCTGACCCGCTCCTGATAGTCAAAAATGTCGGACTGATGCAAACCGATAAAGGCCAGGAATCCCACCGACGCTGCCACGGCGATTCCCCGCCAGAACCGGTTGCGGGATCGCCGAGGTCTGATGTCGGTTGCCTTGGGGCTGGCTTCCAAGCCTATGGCCTGCTCGACCTTCTGCGCCTGCCGTTCCCAGTAGTCCTCGCCGCCCAAGTCCGAATGCTCGCGAACAAACTCGTCAAGCTTCCGAAACTCGGCCAGAATCCGGCGAGCTTCCTCGGACTTCTTGACATACTCGTCCATCACGGCCATCTCTTCGGGCGGCAAACTCTTGTCCAGATAGCCCGACAACCTGTCTTTGAAATACGACTCGACCATCGCCTCTACAACAAATCCTTCAATGCTTCCATCAGAAGCTTCCTGGCTCGATGAAGCCGGGAGTCCACCGTCCCCGGCGGTATTTTCAGATAACTCGCTATCTGCGCGTAGTCCATATCCTCAAAATGACGCAGCACGAAGACGCTTCGGTACTGAACCGGCAGGGCCGTCAGGGCCTGGTAGAACCGCTTCTGGCCTTCCTCAACCATCAGACCCTCCAGCGGGCCGAGCTCCGTGGACGCCGGATTGAAACCTTTTTCCTGGATCTTCTCCAGTGACTCCTTTTTCTCTTCGCGATTGAGGTGGTTATAGGCCAGATTGCGGGCAATCCTCGACAGCCAGGGGTAGAACGCAAAACCTACACGAAAGGTCTTGATAGCCCCCCAGGCCTTCACAAACGCCTCCTGGACAATGTCTTCGGTCTGGTCAAACGAACCCAGCAAACCATACATCGCTCGAAAGAGCCGCTTTTGGTGGATCCTGACCAGCTGCCCGAAGGCCCGCTTGTCGCCGTTTTGGGCCGCCTCAATCAGCTTCTGCTCTGCGGCCATTGCCGCATCCACCTTGCTTACCGGCGCGGCCTGATTTTCTTCCTGGATTTTGTCGTCCATCTCAGATACGTTAGGCGGCCCGAACCAGTTGAAGCACCAATGATTCCAGAAGGAGCTCCGGCTTGACCGGGCTTCGGCGAAGGGCCGCATCGGCTTCGGCGATCCACTCTATGGCCTGCTCTAACTGCCGATTGTTGAACTGGGGCGCTTGCCGGCGGTATTTCCACTCCAGGAACCGACGATTGCTCGGCAGGGGCCGACCGTTCTTGACCAGATATAACGACACGAAATGATTGCCCACATGAAAAAGGACGCCCGTCAGAGAAGTCCCTTCGGCGATGAGCTTGCGAACCTGCGTCAGGACCCTAGGTACGTCCCCGGCTACGATGTGATCAGCCAGTTCGAAAACCGTGAAGACCTGAAATCCGCTGGTCAACAGCCGGACATCGTCACTCGTCACCTCCCCGCCCGCGCCCCGGTAATTGACCAGCTTGTCAACTTCCGCCTCCAGAGCGCCGCGGTTACCGGCGATCAATTCGATGAAGAGCTGCAGCGCCTCCTTGCCGATAGTCATCCCCTCGCTCTCCAGTTTGCGCCTCACTATCGCCGCCATTTCCCCGGCCGTAAGTTTGCGGAACTCGACAATCTCCGCCACCTCGGCGAGCTTCTTGATAAACGCCGATGTCTTCTTGGGCGCCTTGTCCGACGGCGAACTGAACACCACCACCCGATTGGGATCGGGCGGTTGAAGCATCGCCAGCACCCGGTCAACCTCGGTCGGTTTGTAGCTCTGGAAACCGGTTACCACGAACACCTGGCGCTCACCGAGCATCGGATACACCGACAGCTCGGCTATAAGATCGGTTGCCTTTGTTCGCTTGCCGTCCAGTCGACGATAGTTGGTCATCATCTGCGGTCCGGGAAGAAACTGCTTCGCAAGGAACTTCTCGGCCTCGACAATGCGATAATCCTCGGTGCCGAAAAAGTAATAAACCGGCTTGAATTTGCCCGCCGTTATGTCGCTGGACAACTGTTTGGGGGTCTTCGGGGTCATGGCAGTGGCAGTATACCACGGCCCCTGGGGAGGGTCAATCTAAAAGACCGTCGAAGACGGTATTGTCGCGGGAGGGAACCCACTGGAGAGAGTAGTTGTACTTGGCGCGATACTCCGACGTCCGTTCCATTAACTCCTGGAAAATCAGCGGCGGTTGCTCGCGCCGGTTCACCTGGTTGATCACCCGCTGGTTGTTGCCGTAGATCTGATAGGTGTGCCTGGCGAAGTACTTCTGATTGGAGTCAATGAATTCCAGCAGCGCCAGTAG
>Ga0272444_10006138_pt1 | contig 10313 bp, 8 predicted proteins | sample SSMForm13_FD_201033 | JGI IMG/M metagenome (GOLD analysis project Ga0272444, IMG submission 201033) | Marine sediment archaeal communities from Little Sippewissett salt marsh, Falmouth, MA, United States - SSM-Form-13 | ecosystem: Environmental > Aquatic > Marine > Wetlands > Sediment ...
TTGAATTGGGGTGAAGGACCATTCTGGACATACGTCTTGGAAAACTCCGCAGGCCGCTTCTATGTCGGCTCGACGGATAATCTCTACCGCCGCCTATCCGAACACAACGCCTCCGACAAGGTGGGGACGAAGTTCACGCACAAGAACGGCCCTTGGCACTTGGTCTGGGCAGAAAGCCATCCCACGCGGTCTGCGGCAATGGTCCGGGAACGCTTCATCAAGTCCCGCAAATCGGCAGTGTGGATCCGCCGTTTCCTCTTGTGTAGAGCGAGTCCCGATGTCCATCGGGATTAACCGCTAGGTTCTAGGTTCGAGTCCTAGTCGAGGAGTTTGAATTGGGGTGAAGGACCATTCTGGACATACGTCTTGGAAAACTCCGCAGGCCGCTTCTATGTCGGCTCGACGGATAATCTCTACCGCCGCCTATCCGAACACAACGCCTCCGACAAGGTGGGGATGAAGTTCACGCACAAGAACGGCCCTTGGCACTTGGTCTGGGCGGAAAGCCATCCCACCCGCGCGTCAGCAGTGGTGGGGGAACGCTTCATCAAATCCCGGAAATTCGCAGTCTGGATTCGTCGCTTCCTCTTGGGTCGAGGAAGCCCCGATGTACATCAGGATTAACCGTCACACCCCGGCTCGGGCCGCTCTGGATCAGTCTCGTTTAACAACGTCATCCGGAAAGGGGTGGCCCGCTGTTAAACGCGGGGTATCGAGCGCACAGACACAGACGGTCGACGGCAGATGGGGCGAGCCATGGTTCCCCGCCAACCGGGGCGGCGGCTGAAACTCGCTGCCGTATTGCCGGAATCTTCCGAGCACCAGTTTCACCCCGCGGAATCGGGTGGGTGGTAGTCCTCGTTCGAACGCCAGACAATATCGCCCTTCTTGTCGATATAGGCGGCTCGCCCTTTGACGAAGACAAGTGCCCAGCCGTCCTTGAACTCACGTGCCGTGGTGTACTGCGGGCGGATTACCGAGTGACCTTGCGTGTCGATGTAGCCCCACCGACCGTCCTTGACGGCCTGCGCGAGCCCCTCGGAAAAGCCGAAGGCTTTCTCGAACTGGGGCGTAATAGCCCATTTGCCGGACCTGTCGAGGTACCCGACCTTGCCCTTGCTCTTCATAGGCGTCAGCCCCTCGGAGAAGGGGCTGATGATGGCTTCGTACTCGAACTCCGGTTTGGCCACAATGCGGCCGATGCGGTCGATGATGCCCATTCGAACAGGCGTGCCGTCTTCCCAAACGCTGAACTTAGCTCGTCCTTCGCTGAACTCGCGAATCCCGTCAAATGTAGGGCGGCCAATCCATTTCCCCGACTTGTCGATGACTCCCCACTTGCCGGATGGATCGCGGACCGCGGCCAGCCCTTCATGGAAACTGCCTACGTAGCCGTACTGCGGCTTGATGACCCATTGCCCGTCCCCGTCGATGAAGCCCCAGTTTTTCGGGAAGTCTTTCGCTCTCACAGCCGCGAGGCCTTCGCTGAAGGGGAAGGCCTCGTCGAACTTCGCATCGATGACCGGCTTGCCATTGCCGTCGATGAAACCATAGCGGGACATGCTGTAAATCGCGACAAACCGCAGTTGCGACGGCTCCGTTGAAGGGTTGTCGAGCCGCGTGTTGGGTGGTTTTTTCTCCATCATCTTCCGGCCAAGCCACTCCGTCAAAGCTTCGAGTTGCTTCAGACTTGCCTTCTTGGCTTCGGCGACACACGTGGCGTGGATCTTGACAAAGTGGTTCCTGTAACCGAGGACAAACAGGTGCGAGGAGTACTTGGCCTCGCTTGATCCGAAGGTGAAGACGACCTAACGCGCCTTGGGTGATCTCTTGTCCTTGGCCAGGGGCACGACGTCACGGTGTTCAACGGTCAAGTTGGGGTAGTACACCTCCCGGGCTTGTGCTTGTACATTTCCAAAGGACTTGTCAGCCTCTTCTCGAATGACCTTCGAATTCGGATCGGATGGGATCATTTCAAGGCCAAGGTTGTAGATGATGATGTCGGCTGTCATGGAATCACCCAGCCTGTAACGAATCCCAACGCCAAGCTTGGCATGGGAGAACTCCTTCACAGCGTCTCGCGTCAGTTCCCCAATCTGCTCTGGAAACGTAAGCCCGGTTTGGCTGTCTTGGAATGGTTTGGACGCAGGTGGCGTTGGATGGATCTCCTTGTCTGCTGCATGACAATCCCCGAAGTGGTGCGCCAACACGGTGACAACCAGGGCCAACACAACGCGTCTCATATCGTCGCTCCTTCTTCTTCTGGTCAGCCATCGGTTGACCGAATTCCCGTTGCGCAGGTCTCATCCGGGATTCTCTTGATAGCCTCTCCCCGACGCCGGTCTTCGGCCTTTCTGGCAATTTTATCACCGATCGTGGGATCGGCAAGCATTGGTCTGGACCTTTTTCGCCCGCCCCTGGGCAACAGTATCGAACTGGCTGCAGATGGCCACTGTCAAACGAACCGTATCCAAGACATTCTTTGGTTTCCTTGGCCCCAAGGCCCATGGTTTGCTAGCATATCGGCTGAAGGTTAACCATGAGCGACGAACGACATGAGGAGTAATTCACACAGACGCTTCGATCCAGACACCAAAACTTCCTGAAGGCTCAACCATGACATCCCAACAACCCACCCGAACCACGCACCACAGTTTCATAGCCGTCGCAATCACCTCAGCCACGCTGGTCTGGCTCCTGACCTTCACAGGCTGCGCAAGCCCGCCGGCCGAGTCGGTAAAGTCGGCCATGCCGTGGCAAGCCCCCAGCTATACGACCGATATCCCCGCAACCAAGGCGGTGTCGCGCCCCGAGCCGGGCGAAGGTGGCTGGACTCTATGGATGAAGCACCACGAAAACCGCAAGCGCTGGGTCGCCGAGAAGGACGTTGACCTGCTTATGGTTGGCGACTCGATCGTCTTCCGCTGGTCCCGCGTCGGCAAGCCCGTCTGGGAGGAGTTCTACGCCGGCCGCAACGCCGTCAACATCGGCTCAAGCGGCGACAGGACTCAGCACATGCTCTGGCACTTCCAGCATGGCGGGCTTGACGGCATGAGGGATCACAATCCCAAACTCGTCGTCGTCATGATCGGCACCAACAACCGCGGCGAACCCGACAAGCACGGCACAGATACGGCCTATGGCATACTCGCAGTGCTCAAGGAAATCCACGCCAAGCTTCCCAAGTCCAAGATTCTCCTCCTGGCCATCTTCCCCCGCGGCGACAAGCCCGACAACCCGGGCCGCCTCCGAAACAATGAGATCAACCAGATCATCAAGACCTATGCCGACAACAAGACCGTCTACTGGCTGGACATCGGACAGACCTTCCTCGACGAGCAGGGCAACCTCAAACGCGACCTTATGCCCGATGGCCTGCACCCAGATGAAAAGGGTTTCCGCGCCTGGGCCCAGGCCATGGAACCGACGATCAAGAAGCTGCTGGGCGAGTAAGGCAACCGGCGTCATAGACCAGGGAAGGAAACGGGATAGTCCCAACCAATAACCACCGAGCCTGGCCCTGCCACAGCTTCAGCCTAAACAGGTTAACAACATCGTCCGAAAAGGGGGCGCCTGCTGTTAAACGCGGGTCATCGAATAAAAATCGCGGTCAGCCGTCTTAGAAGCCCAGCGTCGCAAATGCATCCTTCCAGTATGTCGGGGAAGGCTCGTGGGGGAGCAGTTTGTCGATTACGACCGCCCCGGCCGCCGTGAGCAGATCGGGGTCTGTCAGGAGGCCTTGGATCACGGGGTCTTTGGGAGACTTGAATCCTTCGACCTGCAGTCGGGCCAGTTCCAGGAACCACGCTGCCCGGATCGGATCGCCTTGATGGTAGGCGATGGACCGATAGAAGGACTCCGCAAGATCCCGATGGGCCTTGAACCGAACCAGGTCGCCCATGCCCTCTTGGACGACCTGGGAATGATCCACGATATCGTTATGGTCGATGCTCCACAGCTTCTGCCTGCAAGCTGCCAGATCATAGTGAACGACATGGAAATCTGCCGTCCAATAGTCGAAACATGCTCTCAGCCGCTTTCGCGCTGATTCCAGCAATCCGTCCTCGGCCAGCCGGGCAGCATACTCCGAAGAAAACCACACAAGCGATGAGACCAGATCGATCTCGTCTTCCGGGTGGGTCAATGTGAACTCGAACGCCAGCGGAAGAAAGTACACTGACTCTTCGTATGTCCCGGCCGGAAGGAAAGGTCCGAGCAGGTTCTGGTAGTCCGACCATTCGAGTGTGCGATCCGGCTTCGCCAACACCTCGCAAAGGTATTCTTCGGCGAATTCTTGGAAGGGATCGGACAGGTGCGTCGGCCGTGGGGTGCGGACGTCCATGGGAGACAGCGATTTCAGTTGATCGTTATTCATCCGGGATTTCCTACATAGCTTCTCGCCGCAAACCGTCGTAATCCTTGCAATCGAACAGGCCAGTCGGCAGGCACTGCATCCATGACATTCAAATGTACTTCGTCGAGCCGACTGTTCATTGATCACCTTCTATTTTGCGAAGCCACGGGCAGGCGGGTGGCGGTCATGTTTCTTTCTCGTTCCACGGTCGAATTGACGGCGTTGTCCTGGCCGAGCATCTGCCCGCTGACCTGGCCGGTCTTGGTCTCTTTGACCGTATGGCTCCTGACCAGGCCGGTGTCGACTTCGATAACGATCCGGCCGGAGCCGTCCACGGTCATCTCGCCGCCATTGACATTCATTCCCGCCACAGATAAGTTCACGGGTTCGATCCGTTCGCGTTTGACGTAGTCGATCGTTGCCAGCCGGACGCCGTCGGCTTCGGTAAACTTCGCCAGCGTACACTTGGCCAGCGTGTGCCACTTTTTCGCGACAGCCTTGACCTTGGTGTCGAATTCCGCGTACCACCCCGCACCCGCGCCAACGGGCCGGCTCGGCAGGTAGTTCCGTGTCCGCCCGCAGCCCGGCAGAGCCAGCTTGGCGATCAACTTGCGGTTCTTGGCCAAGATTGTGTCGGCCTCGGGTACTATGCTCCGGCACGCCTCGATGTAGCTGTCGTCCCCATCTTTCATGTCGACGACCGCCAAGTTCCGATTCAGCCGCAGCATGGTCAACTTGGCCAGCTTGAGCTTCATGATCTCGCCGGCAGGATTACTCTCCAGCGTCGTCGGTCTGTCGGTGTCGAGGTCGACCTCTGCTTGTCCTGGGCATGGGCTTCGATAGTAGACGCCGCGACGCATGCACGAAACGATCCTCGTGATTCCGTTAGCGTCGGGCGGCCAGATGGCTGTCTCGTACCAGTTGCCCCTCCGTTTCTTCAGAATCCCCTTGTCGTTCCGGCCCTCGATGGTCACCGTGCTGGTCGAGTGGTCTTCGTAGGTGACCTGGAACTGCCCGGGCGGGTACTGGACCTTGAGGGTGACTCGCGGCTCGACCCCGTCGCTGGCGGGCTCATCGCGAATCGGCGGCAGTGGGGTGGGTACGGCAGGATTGTTCCCCTTATCGGCCAGCCAAAAGACGACGACAACAGCGGCAAGTGCGACGACGAGCAGGACAACGATCGGCTTCTTCATGACTTGACCCCAATATTTCCCGAGACGCAACGAGGTCCCGTCCCGCGGCCTTTGCCTCCGCACTTTCCGTCGCCGACACGCTCGGCGACAGTACGGACCCATTCAACCGAGATTTCCCAGTTGAACTCCGACCGATGGCTATAGTCGACCTCTCCAATGATTCTATCGCCGACCGTGGGATCGGCAAGCATTTGTCTGGACCGTCCTACTCGCCTCCCGCGCAGCAGAATCGAACCGGCTGCAGATATAGTGAGTGCCCGGTCTTGTCTTTGACCTCGTCACGGCAAGCAAGAAACCACGAACCTGCACGCCGCGGGTACGCGTTCAGGAGGACACATTTCTCAGGAAAGTCCGCGCCCGCGTTCACCGCCGGGCAACGCCAATGCCAGATCAACCGCGTGTACAAGGAACACCGCAGCCGGGCAAAGGTCAATGTTGGCTTGTAGGAGCGGTGCGGATCGCCTGGATCCACTGGTCGATCGTTTTGGACAGGATGATCTGGCACTCTTGGGACGAGGTACGTACGAGGAGGACTTTGTCGCAGCGTCCGAATTTCGTACGTTCGACGTCGGTGATGTCCGAGAGCGGCGTGTCGAGCGGCAGGAGGTCTTGCGACTTTCCCGCCAGCCAGCCGCCGAGCCCGCCGAGAATGCCGTGGAATGGATTGGGCTTTTTGGCAAAGACAAGTCGCTGGTTGGTCAGGATCAGCTTCCCCGCGTGGGCACTGATCTTGCCGCTTCGGATCATGGCCTTTTCTTCCATGACCACGTTTTCATCCGGCAGCAAGCTGAACTTCTTCGGCATATACGACTCCTTCACGTCATATCTCGTTTGAATGTCCAGGGCACGCCTATCTAGCTGTCCGTCCCATTACTTCAGGCGTTTTGGGCCAACCTAGGCTCTGCTGGCGCAGAGGCCCAACAGTTGGCCGAACAGGTCATGGACTTCGGCGCCGCTGATCGCGCCGCGAAGGACATACTCATGGGTCGCGGCCAGGACGCGTGCGAGGAGTTGCTGCTCGCTCAGCGTTTCCCGGGCGTCGAGGTGGCCCGATTCCGTCAGGCTCTCCTGCATCTGCTCCAAGGCACGCGAACGGAACCCTTTGGCGCGGTCATCATGGCGATCGCCGATGGCATCGACCAGCCGTCTTGCGTCCCAATCCAAATCTCTCGCCATATTCGTGACGGGTTCGATGAACGTTTTGGTCACGCCCGCTTCGGCCAGCACTTCCGGAGTGATGGGGCGTCCGCGTCCGATGCGCCGGGCCTGGGCGAAGGCTTCCAGTACGCATGCCCGAGCCTGGAGTCGCGCCAGCAGATCCGAGGGCGCGTACGCATCGACATCGCCGCAGGCGACCAGGCACTCCAACTGGCCAAACGTTTCAATCCCTGCCGCCAGCAAGCGGTGGAGTTGGTCGGCATCATCGACGAGATGGGCGAGATGGGCGGCGCCAGCGCCTGCCATCGGATCCAGATGCGGAATACCGAGGAGCTTGGCATACTCGCCCAGGGACATGTCCTCCGGCTCGGGGATGGGCTTTTGACGGGCGGAGGATTCACTCAGCAGAGACGAGGCTGCCCGCTCCTGACGCTGGACGTCGGCGAGGTCTATCCTTCGGGCACCTACAGCGCCCATCTGGTCGGCGACTTCCTGCCATGCGGCAGCATCGCCGGGTTGGCAGGTGAAGTAAAAGACCTGCCTGCCGTCCTTGACCAGTGCGAGCAGGCATTCGACGATTGCCCTGAACCGCATCGGATCGGTGCTGCTGAGCACCTCATCGAGTACGAAGGGCAATTGCGTACCGCGTTCGGCCGCCACGGCGAATGCCAGGCGGACGGCCAGGAGCAACTGCATGTACGTGCCGCGCGAAAGTTCGGCCAGGGCCAGACCGCGTTGGTTGCTTGTATCCAAAGCGCGAAACGCCGACTCGCCGGTGTTCGAGAGATCGCCCAGGCGTAGCTCGTACCGGCCTCTTGTGAACATTGTGAAAAGCCTGGCGGCCTGGCGGTACACCTCCGGCTGAGACTCGACTTTGTGTTCGCGCTCGACTGAGTCGAGCAGGAAGCTGCCGGCTGCGGCAAGTTCGGCCGCTTCTCGACACTGAGCAAGTCTCACCGTTGCCCATTCGACCTCATTCAGGGCTAGTTCCAAACATGTGCCGTTTCGCGCATTGTCGACGCGGAGACGAATATCAGCGATTTTCTCCACGAGGCCCTCGTAGGACTGGGCCACGGTTGTCAGGCGGGCGGTGTCGCCGTCGATTTCCCCGGCCGTCATTTCCAGAAGCTCCGGGGCGTCCTGAAGTTTGGCTGTCAAACCCCTGGCCGTGGCCTCCAGATCGCCCAATTGTTTCTTGGCGGCGTTGTAGTCCTGGAGGAGTCGGAGTCTTTCCCTCATGGCGTCGTCATCGTCATCAGCCAGCCCCGCGGCCGTGAAGAGTGCTGTTCTTCGGTCCTGCAGAATGCTGATTCTCTTTTTCGCATCTTCGGCGTTTCTCTCGGCGTCGGCGAGCAGTGCTATGGCGTCGCGGTGCAGTTTCGCGCGTTTCTCGATTGCGGTTCCCCGGGCATCGGCGATGTTATGGGCCTGGCAGGGCTCGGCGCCGAACTCGGTCAGGAAGGCATTCACGGCGTGGAGTACATTATCGCGGCTTTCCCGGAGATCCGTTGTTTCGCCCAGGCACTTGTCTCGTGTTGCCTTGGCCTGGCGATACGCCTGGATGTTCTCAGCCAGTACCACCAGCGCCAGCGTGGATGTATCTGTGGCGATGCCCAAAGTTGCGAGCAGTTCATTCCGCCTGGCCGCGATTCGCTCGGCCTTTTGGCTGAGCTCCGCCAACTGCTGCCGGCAGTCTTTCCTCTGCGTCGTGCATTGCTCAGCCTGACGCGCCTGGGCGAGCGATCGTTCGAGGGTGTTCAGGTGCGAGCCCACCGCGTCGGCATCCCACGCCGCGGGCGCATCCAATGGCAGGCGAGCGAACTGTGCCTGCAGCATATCGTGAGAAGCTGAGGCTGAGCTGCCCTTCCCGGCCGGCAAGAGGACAATCGTGGCACCGATCAATGCCGGGAGCAGGATCAGCGCCCACCACGGGTTGACGGCAATGGCCAGGATAACGCCCACTATCGCCTGCAGGGCACTTGGAACCAGCGTCAGTAGCAAGTTGCGTCGGGACGTGTCGCCTTCGCCGGGGCCGGCTTCGAGCCACTGGCGGAGAATGTTCACCCCGTTGATAAGCGAGTCCACATCGACAGCCGGCCCTGGCTCGCCCAGAGATGCCAATCGCCCTTCGACAGCGGTTCGTCTGGCCTGCAGGTCCTCCGCGTCGCGATGGAATGCCTCGATGTCGTTCAGCCCGGCCAGGTCAATCGCGTCGGCCTGGGCGGGGCTGATATTGTCGCCCATCGCCGCCAGGGCCGCGGCGAGTGCGTTTTCCGCATCGCCAAGCCGCCTCTCGGCGTCCCGCAGGTCGCGCTGAATATCGCGAAGCGCCGCCCGCTGCGCGCGATGTTCGTCTATACGGACCTCGGGGATTCCCTCGGCGGGAAGGTTCGCGTCGCGCTTCTGGCGCGTGGCCAGCTCGGCTGATTCCTCCGCCTGCTCCAACTGTGACTCGCTCGCGGCCAGGTCCGTGCGAATCTGCTGGAGGTTCTCAAGCTCGTTGCCTTTGAGCAGGTCCATGTCGGCGGGGAATGCATCGAGACTTGCCCTTGCCTGGCCGATCTCGGCCCGAACATCGGCGAGTTCGCGGGCATTGTCCAGGCGGACAAGGCGTGCCTTAGCGTCCAAGGCCTCCTGCGATTGTTGCTGGAGTTGTCCCAGCTCATTTTCCTCACGCAGCAGCGCCTCGTGATCGGCCCGGATAGCATTGGCGGCGAGCCTTTTCTGCTTGAGGTGGTCGAGCTCCGTTTTGCCGTGGCGATTGGACAATTTGAGTATGGCCGATCGGTGGACGGCACCGAGGTCATAGCCCCCAGCCATCTCGTGCGAGATTCTTGCCGCGAGGCCGGCATTGGTTGCGTTGCCTTTGATGGTTTCGGCGCCTTGGAACAGATCGTCGATCGTGATGGTGAAGCATGTCGCCAGGTGCGCCCCTGGCAGGGGGGGCATCTCGGCGGGAGCGCCCTCTCGCTGGCAGGTCAGACGCGTGCCCTCGAGTTCCACCCGCAGGGCTTGCTCGCCGTCGGCCCAGTCACCCACAAGCGATACCGGGGACACCTCGGCGAGTTCTTTCGGCCAGAGTAGCCCGCGAATCGCCCGGCAGGCCGTTGTCTTGCCTGAAGCGTTGGGCCCGATGACCACGTTGAGCCCGTCGCTGAGGTCGGGAAGATCGAATCCTGCCTGTTCGAAGCCGGGCATTCGTCGGATGGATAGTTTGCGAATCTTCACGCTTGGACCTCCCGTTGAGCCAGGAGGATATCCATAACCGCCGTTCCTGCCCTGATCAAAGTTGCGCGAATCTGTTCCTCCGTTTGTTCGGCGGTGCTGTCCGGCAAAGATGCGAAGACTGGCTGGGATCGGCGTTCTTCCATGGCTCGGCCAGCATCGCGGACCAGTCGTTCGTAGTCTTCGCTGGGTTGGCGGGTTTCGAGCATTATGAGCTGTCGCGCAAGCAGCCCGGCGGGGTCGGAAGATTTGGCGATATCCTCCAAGGGCACATCCGGGCGTGAGAAGTCTTCCAATTTCTCGATGAAGTAATCCACATCATCGAGGCGTAGCCGGCATTCCGCCTGTGTGTCAGAAGTAATCGCCGGCACACTGCTATGAAT
>Ga0272444_10006139_pt1 | contig 10312 bp, 9 predicted proteins | sample SSMForm13_FD_201033 | JGI IMG/M metagenome (GOLD analysis project Ga0272444, IMG submission 201033) | Marine sediment archaeal communities from Little Sippewissett salt marsh, Falmouth, MA, United States - SSM-Form-13 | ecosystem: Environmental > Aquatic > Marine > Wetlands > Sediment ...
TGTTCCGGCCTGGTTTGTCCGATCCGAGCATGATGGCCCCGGCCATGGCCACGGCCTCGGCGCACAGCCAGCCCGCGTCCCACAGTTCCTGGACCAGGGCGTCGTATTCGTGTGTGTCGTTCATGCGTCCTCTTTCTTGGCCGCCCTTGCGGCGGCCCGTTTGACCAGGGCGGCTTCCTCCTCCTCGCGCAGGGCGCGGCGCAGGACCTTGCCCACCAAGGTCTTGGGCAACTCATCGCGGAACTCCACCTGGCGCGGCACCTTGTACGATGCCAGCCGCTCCCGGCACCAGGACGTGATGTCGGTCTTCTCCAGGGTTTGGCCCTCCTCGGGCACCACGAAGGCCTTGATGATCTCGCCGCGCGTGGGGTGCGGCACGCCCACGGCCACGGCCTCCTTGACCTTGGGATGCTCGTAGAGCACCTCGTCGATCTCGCGCGGGTAGACGTTGTAGCCGCCGATGATGACCATGTCCTTTTTGCGGTCCACGATGCGGAAATAGCCGTCCTCGTCCATGACGGCCACGTCGCCCGTGGCCAGCCAGCCGTCTTGCAGGGACTCGGCCGTGTCCTCGGGACGGTTCCAGTAGCCCCGCATGACCTGGGGCCCCTTGATGAGCAGTTCGCCGGGTTCGCCCGGAGGCTGGTCCCGGCGGGTTTCCAGGTGCGTTACGCGGCAGTCCGTGTCCGGGAAGGGCAGGCCGATGCAGCCGGGCTTGCGCAGTCCGCGCAGGGGGTTCAGGTGGGTCACGGGCGAGGCCTCGGTCAGGCCGTAGCCCTCGATGATGCGCGCCCCGGTCATGCGCTCGAAGCGTTCCATGGGCTCCAGCGGCATGGGCGCGGACCCGGATACGCACCAGTCGATGCACGAGATGTCGCGCCGGGCCAGGTTCTTCTGGGACAGCAGCGAGGTGTACACGCTGGGAGCGCCCGGAAAGATGGTCGGCCGCCGCTTGTGGATGATGTCCAGCAGTTCCGTGGGCGCGTAGCGCGGCACCGTGACCAGGGTGGCGTCGATGCAGGCCGTCAGGTTCACGCACACGGTCAGCCCGTAGATGTGGAAAAATGGCAGCAGCCCGAGCATGACCTCGTGCTTTTTGCCGATGGCGTGGAGCATGGCCCGGCACTGGATGACGTTGGACCGCAGGTTGGCGTGGCTGAGCATGACGCCCTTGGCCACGCCCGTGGTGCCGCCCGTGTACTGGAGCAGGGCCAGGTCGCGTTCGGGGTGCGCCGGGGGGTGCGAGAGGCGCTCGCGGCCGCGCAGCATGGGCCCGAAGCGGCGCACGCGGCGGCCGTCATAGGGCACCCGGGGCCTGCTTTTGTCGCGCAGGGTCTTGGCCCGGTAGAGCCAGTTCAGGGGAAAGCCCAGGCCGTCGGCGATGCCCGTGACGATAAAGGTGCGCACGGGCAGCGACGCCCGCAGGGGCTCGATGCGCGGCCAGAGCATGTCCAGGCAGACCATGGCCGCGCAGCCCGCGTCGTTCACCTGATGCAGGAGTTCCTTTTCCTTGTACAGGGGGTTGATCATCACCCCCACGGCCCCGGCCTTGAGCACGGCCCAGTAGGCGATGACGGTCTGGGGCAGGTTGGGCAGCATGAGCGCCACCCGGTCGCCGGGGCCGATGCCGCAGTTGCGCAGGTTGGCGGCCATGGTCTCGGCCAGGCGTTGCAGGGTGGCGTAGTCCAGGCTGGTGTTCTGGAAGACCACGGCCGGTCGCTTGGGCACGCGCCGGGCGGCCTGGTCCAGGTATTCGAAGATGGGCCCGGGCGGGTACTCCATTTCCAGGGGGACCTGGGGGTCGTAGTGCTCGTGCCAGGGGCGGCGTCCCATGGCTGGCGGCATGCTCCCTCCGTGGGGTTGGCGGATCGGTTCCTTACTGCGGGGCCGCTTCCCCAACATGTTGCTTGGAGCGCATGATGGGCTTGTCCACGCCCAGGGTGGCCAGCTTGGCCTTGAGATCGCGGGTGTCCTGGGGACGGCCCCGGAAATGGGCCATGATGCGCATCCAGGTCTTGCCGCCTACCTGGGCCTGTTCAAGGCTGGAATCGATGCCCAGGCCGGCAAGTCGTTTTTGGAAGGCCTGGGCTGATGCCTGGTCCTGCACCGAGGCCACCTGGTAACGGTAGTCGTATACGGTCTGGTCGCTGTCGTCGTCGGTGATCGCGGCGGCCTTGGGCGCGGGCTCGGGGGCGGCCGGAGCTGCTGCCTTTGGCGCGGCCTTGGGAGCGGGCGTCGTCGCGGTCTTGGGTTCGGGAGCGGGCGCGGCCTTGGGTTCGATCTGGGCCTTGGCCGACGGCTTGGCACGAGTGCCCGGCTTCTTGCTCAGGTCGTCGTAGAATTGCAGGTCCTCGGCCCGGAGCACGCCTTCCCTGGGGGGCGCGTCCCGCGACGTGGCGTTGGCGTTGGGCATGATGCGGGCCAGTTCGGGCACGGCCCGCTCGGGCTTGTAGCCGCGGCCCACCAGGACCCCGATGATGAACACCCAGGCCAGGCCCACCAGAAGCAGGCCGATGGACCCCACCAGTCCGGCCGTGCTCAGGCTGATGGTGAACCGGCGGGGCTCCTTGGCCTCGGTCGAATCGCTTTTCAGGTCCAGGGGCATGGGGCCTCCAGGATGCGGGGTGCTACATGCTTTGGGGCGCGTCCACTCCGAGCAGGTCCAGGCCGTTGCGTACCACCTGGGCCACGGCGGCCAGCAGGTGCATCCGGGCCCGGGTCAGGGCGTCGTCTCCGGCGGCCAGGACCTGGTGCACGGTGTAATAGCCGTGCAGGGCCTTGGCAAGCTCGGACAGGTAGAAGCTCACGAAATGCGGCGAGAGGTGCTCGGCGGCCTGGGCCACCACCCCGGGGAAGCGGGCCATGAGCTTGAGCAGCCGCAGGTCCTCGGGCGTGTCCAGGCGCGACAGGTCGGCGTCGGACACCGCGCCGGACTCAACGCCGCGCTCGGCGGCCTTGCGGAAGACCGAATTGATGCGCGCGTGGGCGTACTGCACGTAGTAGACCGGGTTGTCCATGGTCTGCTGCTTGACCAGCTCCAGGTCGAAGTCCAGGTGCGAGTCGGACTTGCGCGACAGGAACATGAACCGGGCCGCGTCGGCCCCGGTCTCGGCCACCACGTCGGCCAGGGTCTCGAACTGCCCGGCCCGCGTGGACATGGCCACGGGAACCCCGTCGCGCAGCAGGTTCACCAACTGGACCAGGATGACCTCCAGGTCGTCGGCACGGCGTCCCAGGGCCTGCACCGCGGCCTTCATGCGCGGCACGTAGCCGTGATGGTCCGCGCCCCAGATGTCCACCACCAGGTCGAAGCCCCGGTTGTACTTGTGGTCGTGGTAGGCGATGTCCGAGGCGAAATAGGTCAGCTCTCCCGTGGACTTGCGGAGCACCCGGTCCTTGTCGTCGCCGAAGTCCGTGGTGCGCATCCACAGGGCGCCGTCGGCCTCGAAGGCCAGGCCCTTGTCCTTGAGCCGGGCAAAGGTGGCCTCCACGGCGCCGTCGTCCACCAGGGATTTTTCAGAGAACCAGACATCGTGGCCCACGCGGAAGGCATTGAGGTCGGTCTTGATGCCGTCCATGATCTCGTCCACGGCGGCCACCTTGCAGACGTCCACCGCGTCCGGTTCGGGCATCTCAAGCAGGTCCGGACGCTCGGCCATGAGCCGCTTGGCGATGTCGATGACGTAGTCGCCCTTGTACCAGTCCTCGGGCTCCGCCGGGTTCAGCCCGGCGGTCTGCCTGGCGCGGAAGAGCACGGATTCGCCCAAAAGCCGCATCTGGCGGCCGGCGTCGTTGATATAGTATTCCGTGGACACCTCGAAGCCCGCGGCGCGCAGCACCCGGGCCAGGGAGTCGCCCACGGCCGCGCCCCGGCCGTGGCCGATATGCAGCGGGCCCGTGGGGTTGGCGGACACGTATTCCACCTGCACCTTGCGGCCCCGGCCCGTGTCCGTGCGCCCAAAGGCCTCACCCGCCCCGATGACCTCGGGAGCCACGGCCTGCCAGAAGGACGGCGAGAAGGTCACGTTCACGAAGCCCGGCCCGGCCACCTCGGCCTTGGCCACCTCGACGGCTCCGGCCACGTGGGCGGCCACGTCTGCGGCCAGTTCGCGGGGGTTGGTGCGGGCCTGACCCGCCAGGACCATGGCCAGGTTGGTGGCCAGGTCGCCGAAGGCCTCGTCGCGGGGCGGCTCGATGGTGGTCTTGTCCGGCCAGGACCAGCCCCTGGAGTCCGTGAAGTCCGCCAGCAGGCGGCGAAGCAGGGTCGTTGCGTGCATGTCAGCGCTCCTGGAAAAGGGCGTCGGCCTGTTCCATGGTCGAGGCGTTCAGGGCCTCAAAGGGCTCATCCTTGTCCTTGAGGTTGGCCGAAAGCAGCCTGGTGAGCACGGACTTGGGGCCCATCTCCACCCAGCGCCGTGCGCCCATGCCCCACTGGGCGGACACGATGTCGATCCAGCGCACGCCGGAGATCATCTGGCGGGCCATGGTCTCCAGCACGGCGTCGGGGTCGGACTCGGCCTGGCCCGTGGCGTTGAAATGGATGGTCGTGGAGGGCGAGCGCCAGTGCAGCTTCTCCATGGCCTTGGCCAGATCCCTGGCGGCCTCGTCCATGAGCGGGCTGTGGAAGGCTCCGGACACGGCCAAAGGCACGGCGCGGCCCTTGCGTTCCTTGGCCATGGCCGCAATGGCGTCCAGGGCGGGCTTTTTGCCGCTGACCACGAACTGGCCCGGCGAGTTGGCGTTTGCCACCACCAGTAGTGCGTCCGTGTCCGCGGACGCGGCGGCCACCATTTCCTCCACGGTCACGCGGTCCAGTTTGAGGATGGCGGCCATGCCTTCGTCCGAGCTTCCCTTGGGGCCGCCGGCCTCGGCCATGAGCCTGCCGCGCAGGGCGGTCAATTCCAGGACGTTGACCGGGTCCAGGACCCTGGCCGCGGCCAGGGCCGCGAATTCGCCCAGGCTGTGCCCGGCCACGCAGGCCGGCTCCAGGCGCATTCCGGCGTACAGCCACAGGCTCAGGTTCACGGCGGTCATGGCCGGTTGCAGGGCCCGGGTGTCGGCCATGTCCTCGGCCTCGCCGTCCCAGTATATCTCGCGCAGGGGCAGCCCGCTGGCCTTTTCGGCCAGTTTCCACAGTCCCATGTACTGGCCGTCGTGCTCGGCCAGGTCTCGGCCCATGCCTTTTTCCTGTGAGCCCTGTCCAGGGAAGACCACGGCGGTCATGATGTCGGTGCTTGCGCCCATGGCGTCCTCCACGGTATTGGCAAGTGGCTTCGGCCACCGGCCATTGTCGTCGTTGGCGATGGTTGTCGTGGCTGGCGGGTAAACCCCGCCGTCCGTCATGTCAAGAAACTTGGCCTGTCATGATATCTGGTCAGGCAGCCGGGAGACCATGCCTCCGACCGCCCCGAATTCATTTACCCCGCCCACGCCCAGGGCCGTGTCCGACGCGGCCCTGGATCTGGGTCCGGACATGGGCCGCGAACTGACTCCCGCGCAGGCCCAGGGGCTGTCGGACTACCTGGAACTGCTGGCCAAGTGGAGCCGTTCCATGAACCTCGTGGGCCATCACGACTGGCGCGAGGTTCTGGCCGACCTGGTGGCCGATTCCTGGCGCCTGGCCGATTTCCTGCACGGCCTGGGCAAGGCGCTGCCCCGCGATCCCCTCAGTCTGGACCTGGGCGCCGGTGCCGGGCTGCCGGGCATCCCCCTGCGCCTGTTCTGGACGCCCGGAGACTATCATCTTGTGGAGGTCCGCGCCAAGCGGGTGGCCTTCCTGCGCATGGCTTTGGCCCGTCTGGACCTGCCCCGGACCTTCGTGGCCGAGGGACGCGTCCAGGACGTGGCCCCGGGGCTCGGCCTTGCGGGGCTGGTCCTGAGCAGGGCCTTCATGCCCTGGCCGGACCTGCTGGGCCTGGCCGCGGGCCTGACCGCTCCGGGCGGGGTCTGCGTGGTCATGGCCTCGCAGCCGCCGCCGGATTTGCCTCCGGACATCGCCGCGGCTTGGTCGCCGGCCGGTCACGCGGACTATGCCGCGCCGGGCGGTCGGCGCTGGCTATGGTCGTTTAGAGCCTCTTGATCTTGATAAAGATTTAGAGGCTCTTATGCATTTCATTGAAACGATGTTCCATTGATTCAATGGCTCAGCTTGCTTCAAGATGGAAATGCGCTACTCGGCGTCCGTGTTGACTCCCGAGAGCATTTCCAGGAACGAACCCTTGAACAGGACCTTGGTGGCCACCTCGTCGGCCAGTTCGCCCACGTCCATGAGTTTTTCCAAAAATTCCAATATTTCCATGCGCCTGGATTCAGGCGCGTGTTCAAAGTCGAAGGCCAAATCCCCGGAGGCGAAATAGGCTTCCAGTTCCTCCAGGTAATCAAGGTTCATTTCGGGCACGTCGTATTTCCTCCTAAAGCACTCCTGAAGCAGCATTACGTGCCACAGAACCGCGCGGCGGTAAAGCGCGGGCAAGGCGGGGGCGCGACGCCTATCCGTGATGGTACGGCAGGCCGCGCAGGATGCTTGCGGCGCGGTAGACCTGCTCCAGCAGGACCACCCGGGCCAGTTCGTGGGGCAGGGTCATGGGGCCGAGCGACAGCAGTTCCGAGCGCCTGCCCCGGGGGCGGGTGACCTCCGGCGGCAGCCCGAAGGCCCCGCCCACGATGAGGCAGGGCGTCAAGGCCGGATCGTCCAGCCAGCCGCCCAGGCGTTCGGCCAGTTGTTCGCTGGACAGGGCGCGGCCGCGCATGTCCAGGCTCACCGGAAGGTCCCCCGGGGTCAGGCGCTCCAGCACCGAGGCCCCCTCCACGGCCGGGCGCTCGGCGGGCGGCAGGGAGCCCGGGGCGTCGCGTACCTCCACCATCTGGGTCTTGACCAGCCTGGACAGGGCCGACAGGTAGTGTTCGGCGGCCTGCCGCCAGAAGGGCTTCTTGAGCTTGCCGACGCAGATGATCCTGAGATGGGCCATGGTTGCGGGAACTTGCGGGCCGGGGCGAAGTTGTCAAAGCCGGGGCCATGGAGTACACCCCGATGAGGCGGCCCCGCCGCGCGGAGCGCGACGATAGCCGTTTTGGGAACAAAAGCAAAGCCGCCCGCCATGGCGGTGTGACGGACGGATCATGCGCGTATCATGCAAGACGGTGGCGGCCCTGTGTCTGGCCGCGCTGCTGGTCCTGGCCGGAGTCGCCTCGGCCGCGGCCCAGGCCCTGGACCTGAACAATCTCGTCCTGGACAACCAGGCCGGGCAGATCACGGTGCGTTTCGGTGTTTCCGCGCCCGCCGCTCCCTTGCGCGAGGCCCTGGCCGAGGGGGCCAGCCTGGGCCTGGTCTGCAAGGCCACCCTGGAACGCGTGCGCGGCGTGCTGCCCAACTCCGACCTGGTGGAGGGCGAGTACGTGTCCGTGCTCGAGCGCGACGAACTGGCCCAGGAATACGTGCTCAGGCTGCCCGGGGTGGAGAAGCCCGTGCGGTCCAAGGACCTGCCCGCCCTGCTGAACAAGGCCTGGGGTTCCGTGACCATGGATTTGGGCTCCTGGGGCCTGCTCGCGCCCGGCCATGCCTATACCCTTTCCCTGGCCATTTCCCTCAAGCGCCGGGACGTGCCCGCCTGGCTGCGCTATTCGCTTTTCTTCTGGTCCTGGGACGTGCTGCCCGAGACCAACTACCAGCTCCAATTCAACTACTGATCAGGCCATGCCCAGCCAAGAGCCCATCAAGGTCAGCGTGGCCGACGCCCGGGAGCGCAAGCGCCGGCAGCGCGAGTTCATCCTGGCCGCAGCGGCCTTCACGGCCGTGGCCGGTCTGGCCTGGGTGGAGCTCAAGTACCTGGGGGTGGATTCCCACCTCTTCATGGGCCTGTTCGTCTTCGTCTTCATCCTGCTGCTGCTGATCCTGTTCATCGTCCTGCGCAACATGGTCAAGCTGCTCATCGAGCGCCGCCGCAAGGTCCTGGGCTCCAAGCTCAAGACGCGCCTGGTGGTGGCCTTCATGATCCTCTCGCTGGTGCCCACGGTGCTCATGTTCCTGGTGGGCGTGAAGTTCGTGCAGACCTCGGTGGACTACTGGTTCAAGCTCCAGGTGGAGAATTCCCTGGAGCAGGCCCTGGAGGTGGGCCAGGCCTTCTACGCCTCCAGCCGCCAGCGCCTGGTGCGGCGCGGCCAGTACATCCTGGACAGCGTGCGCGACCAGGGCCTGGCCTGGGGCGGCAAGACCATGGACGAGATGCTCACCTTGAAGATGGCGGAGTACGATCTGACCCTGTTGGGCGTGCTCTCCCCCGACGCCAAGGAGCAGAACTGGCATGCCCAGGGCGATTGGGAGACGGGCTGGCCCGAGGAAAAGGCGCGCATCAACTTCGAGTCCCTGACCGAGCGGCCCGAGGTCTTTTCGGCCATTCGGCCCGGACCACGCGCGGACATGGTTCTGGCCATGCTGCCCGTGGACGAGGGCAATACCGGCTATCTGGTTGTGGGCGAGAACATCGGCCAGGGGCTCATGTACAAGCTGGACCAGATCGTGCGCGGCCTGGGCGAGTACAAGAAGCTGCGCACCATGAAGTACCCGCTCAAGGTGGCCCTGTACATGATGCTCGGCATCCTGACCATGCTCATCATGTTCGGGGCCATGTGGTTCGGCTTCCGTCTGGCCAAGGAGCTCACCGCGCCCGTGGAGGCCCTGGCCCTGGGCACCGAGCGCATCGCCAAGGGCGATCTGACCGTGCGCCTGGAGGACCAGTCCGTGGACGAGATCGGGCTGCTGGTGCAGTCCTTCAACTCCATGGCCTCGGACCTGCAGAAGAGCCGCGAGGACTACACCCGCGTCAACCTGCGCCTGGAGATGCAAAACCGCGAGCTGGAGGCCCGGGGCACCTTCCTGGAGGCCATCCTGGACAACGTCACGGCCGGGGTCATCTCCCTGGACGGCCAGGGCCGGGTGAGCACCGTGAACAAGGCCGCCGAGGCCATGCTCGGCCTGGACGTCGCGGACGTCCTGGGCCGCAGGCCCCTGGAACTGCTCACCGGCCGGTTCCGCGACATGGTCCAGGAGGTCCTGGGCCAGTTGGAGACCTCGCCGGGCTCCCAATGGCAGCGCCAGATGGACCTGGTCCTGGGCAGCCGGGAGTTGAAGCTGCTGGTCAACGTGGTGGCCCTGCCCACTCCCGAGGGCGGCCGGGCCGGGCTGGTGGCCGTGTTCGAGGACGTCACCGAGCTGGAGAAGATGCAGCGCCTGGCGGCCTGGCGCGAGGTGGCCCGGCGCATCGCCCACGAGATCAAGAACCCGCTCACGCCCATCAAGCTGTCCGCCCAGCGCATCGAGCGCAAGTTCGCCGGGCCCGTGGACGATCCGGTCCTGGAGCAGTTGACCGGGACCATCGTGCGCCAGGTGGAGCATCTGCAGCAGATGGTCCAGGAATTCTCCACCTTCGCCAAGCTGCCCGAGGTGGATCTGCGTCCCGACTACCCGGCTACGCTGCTGGAGGAGGTGGTGGAGGATTTCCGCAACAGCCACACCGCCATCGAGTGGGATGTGCGCTTCGAGACCCAGTTGCCCCAGGTGAAGATGGACCGCGAGGGCATCCGGCGCGTGCTCATCAATATCCTGACCAACGCGGCCGAGGCCCTGGCCGGGCGGGACAACGCCCGGGTGGAGGTGGTGGCCGCCCACGACGCCATGCTCGGCTGGGTGCGCCTGGAAATTCGCGACAACGGGCCGGGCCTGTCCGAGGAGGAGCGCTCGCGCCTGTTCGAGCCGTATTTCTCGCGCAAGAAGGGCGGCACGGGCCTGGGCCTGACCATCGTCAAGTCCATCGTCAGCGACCATCACGGCTACGTGCGCGCCAACCCCAACCATCCCAGCGGCACCGTGGTTGTGGTGGAGCTGCCTGCCTGACTCCGTTCGCATTGGGGGTTGCCCCTCACCCGTACATGCACGTATACTGATAGGTGGAGTGCGCAGTGCGTCCGTGGCCGTGCCGGCCTGACCGGACCGCGCTGGGCGGGGAGACGTGGTCATGCATGTGCTTGTCATCGGCGGGACCGGGTTCATCGGCCGGGCCCTGGTGGAGGACCTGCTCCGGGCCGGGCACGAGGTCCGGGTCTCGTCGCGTCATCCCGACAGGATCCGGGACGTCCTGTGGGAAGGCGCCGAGGCCGTGGCCTGGGACGGGGCCACAGCCGATGTCCTGGCCCGTGTCCTGGACTCCATGACCGCCTCGGCGGGCGAGCCGCCGGCCGTGGTCAACCTGGCCGGGGAGAGCATTGCCCAGCGCTGGACCCCGGCGGCCAAGGAGCGCATCGTGTCCACCCGCGTCGG
>Ga0272444_10006140_pt1 | contig 10311 bp, 8 predicted proteins | sample SSMForm13_FD_201033 | JGI IMG/M metagenome (GOLD analysis project Ga0272444, IMG submission 201033) | Marine sediment archaeal communities from Little Sippewissett salt marsh, Falmouth, MA, United States - SSM-Form-13 | ecosystem: Environmental > Aquatic > Marine > Wetlands > Sediment ...
CAACGGTCCCCGCTAGAAGCACGTATCTTGCCTTGATGGAGTTCAACCTGAACGCCCTACTTGAGAATCTGAGGTAGAAAACCGTGGCGAGCTATAGGCAGAAACGTTCATTTATGACATCTCTTGCTGCCCGGTTCGAAACTGCCGGCGAGAGCTGTGTCGTGGAGGCGCTTGCCCCACCGAAAAGGCAGACGGGCGCTGCTAGCAGCATCCCTGTAAAGACACGCCCCTGGCCAGAGAGCCACCCCTGTGAGACCGGGACACGACGTATGGGACCGCCTGAGATGGCAATATGAACGCGGTAACCGACACGGGCGAGGGCGCCATTGAGCAGACCGGCGACCCGGCCATTCAGGTGAGCGGCCTGAGATTCTCTTATTCGCAGGCGCTAGAGCCAACCTTGCACGACATCGATTTCGTTCTTGAGCGGGGCGTGTTTTTGGCGCTGATTGGGCCCAATGGCGGCGGTAAGACCACGTTTCTCAGGATTCTGCTCGGTGAGCTTCAGCCGACGACGGGCTCGGTGCAGTTATTCGGTCGCCCGCCCCACGATCTAGGCCGGCTCAGGGCGAAGATCGGTTACGTTCCGCAGAAGTCGCATTTCGACTCGTCGTTTCCGGCGTCCGCGCTCGACGTTGTTCTGATGGGCTCTTTTTTCGAGACCGGCCTGCTGCGCAGAGTCTCTGGGGCCAAGAAGAGGCGGGCAAGGGAGCTGTTGGCGCGGTTCGGTCTTGAGGACCGGTCTAGGGAGCAGATCGGCAAGCTCTCCTACGGCCAACAGCAGCGGGCTTTCATAGCCAGGGCGCTCATGCCGTCCCCAGACCTTTTGATACTCGACGAGCCAACGGTCGGCATCGACACAGAAGGCCAAATGCTCTTCTACGAGCAGGTGGCGGGTCTCAAGCGCGATTTCGGACTGACGATCCTCATCGTGTCCCACAACATAGCGAAAATCGCTGGGCATGTTGACGAGATCGCCTGTCTATTCCACACGATGCACTGGCATTCAAGATCAGAACTCATCAACGAAAAGGTCCTGCAAGAAGCCCACGTCTGCGAGCTCGACGCCTATCTGAAGGAGCATCTGCGCCACATAAACGAGTTCCACAGGGACAAGGAATGATCCACAGAATCTGTTGCCCGTTGGCGGCACATCGCCAGCTAATCCGCAATTGAGAATGTAGGCATGGATGCAGACATCTCTTTTCTCGAATCGCTTCAGACATTCGAGTTCATGCGCAACGCCTTTTTGGCGGGTCTGATCGTCGGGACCACCTGCTCAATCCTGTCTGTGTATGTGGTTCTTAAGCGGCTTGCATTCATCGGCCAGGGCATTTCGCACTCGGCCTTTGGTGGGGTTGCCCTCGCGCTGTTGCTGTTCGAGGACAGCGCTTTCGCCGATCTAAAGGTCGGCGCCGTGACTCTCTCCTTCTGCCTCATGATCGCTGTCCTCATTGGCTGGACTAGCCGCGGGAAGCGCATCTCTGAGGATTCAGCCATCGGCATCTTCTTCGCCGTGTCTATGGCCGCCGGCGTCATATTCATAGCGCTCAGACAGAGATACACCGGCGAGGTCTTCGGTTATCTATTCGGCAATATCCTGGGCGTCAGCTCCAGCGACATAGTCGCGATCTCAGTTCTGGCTGCGCTGGTGCTGGCCATCGTCACCGCCTTTTTCAAGGAGATATTCTTCTTCTGTTTCGATGAGCGACTTGCTGCCATCAGCGGCCTTCCAACACGCTTCTTGCACTACCTTCTGCTGATACTCCTCGCGCTGATGATCGTCATCTCAATTAAGGTCGTCGGCATCATACTCGTCTCGGCGTTTCTCGTCATCCCGGGCGCCACAGCAAAACTGCTCTCTACGAACTTCAGGACAATGCTGATTGTGTCCGCCGGAGTCGGAATCGCCTCATCCCTAGTCGGCCTCTACGCTTCATACCAGTTGGAGATCCCGTCCGGCGCCACGATCGTCCTGGTCCAGTTCCTGGCCCTGACAGCCGCAATGCTTGTCAAACGGTTGAGAGCCTGACCAGCATCGTGGCCGTCTCCATTCGTCAGCTGGTGAGTCTCCGGTTTTCGATTTCACACTGCCTCACTTATGATGTATAATCTGCCGAAGTTGCTAGCGAAGGCAGATTGACCTATTGACCCTTTGGCCCGCATTTATGTTATCCTTCGTGGTCGTTATTGATTTTAGGTGAAGGGGCGTAGTCGAACCGGGACGACGCGAGGCCTTATACCTCGAGCTGGAGGTTCAAATCCTCCCGCCCCAACCACATTCCATTTGCGGTTGGCAGAGCTGCTAATCAGTTGCCTGGCGAGCGAAGGAGAATCAGGGATTGAAGGTCGATTATCTGAGTGACGAGGAATACAAAGAGCTGGGGCTTACATCCGGCATAGAGATACACCAGCAGATCAAAACAGCCAAGAAGCTCTTCTGCCACTGCCCTGTAACCAGTCACAGGGACAACAATTTCGACGCCGTTGTGGTGCGGCACATGCGGCCCACTCTGTCCGAACTCGGCGAATACGACGGGACGGCATTGATGGAGTTCAAGACCAAAAAGGACGTCATCTATCAGCTGTATCACGATTGTGTTTGCACCTATGAGATGGACGATACTCCGCCGTTTCTGATCAATCAGGACGCGGTTGATATTGCGCTAACAATCGCGGCGCTTCTCGGCTGCACCTTAATTGACGAGATATTCATAACTCGCAAGCAGTACCTTGACGGTAGTATCCCAACAGGCTTCCAACGGACCTGCATCGTGGGGATAGACGGCGCCATCCGCTGCAAAGGCAAGAGAATCCACATCCGGCAGCTCGGCCTCGAGGAGGATGCCTGCCGGGAAGTATCGGACGTCGGCCACCGCATTACGTTCAAGGCCGACCGCCTCGGCACGCCGCTCATCGAGGTCGTTACAGAGCGCGACATGATCACGCCGCTTCAGGTCCAGAAGGTCGCGGAACAGATTGGCATGAGCCTCAAGGCAACGGGACTTGTGCAACGGGGGCTGGGCAGCGTCCGACAGGACGTAAACGTAAGCATCGCAGGCTCAACGCGCGTTGAAATAAAGGGCGTTCCACGGGTAGCGCTAATTGGCCCGCTCGTTCATTTCGAAGCCCTAAGACAAAAGCACCTGCTGGAGCTCAAGGACGAGCTCGCGAGCAGAGACATCACGAAGAACAACTTGAAGTATTGGGACAATGATATTGCCGACACAATTGGTGAGCTCGACTCCCAGATTATACGAGCAGCGCTCGGCGATGAATCAGGCAATCGCTTAGCGGCAATAGGGCTCGGCGACCTTGCTGGACTTCTTAGTTTGGAGCTACAGCCCGACAAGAACTTCGGCTACGAGCTATCGCAGCGGATCAAGGTCATCGCCTGCCTTGATGGCGAGCCCAACATCCTCTGGAATGACGGCAAGGCCCGGACCGGTGATCTCAGCAACGAAGCTTGGACGAAGGTGTTCTCCGCTCTTGGCGCCTCGGAAGGCGACGCGGTGATTCTGGTTTGGGGTCCCGAACAAGACGTCAAAACGGCAGTCTCAGAGGTGCGACTGAGAATCGAGGATGCAATTGACGGCGTGCCGAATGAGACGAGGCAGGCCTGTGATGATGGCACGACGGGCTTTGAGCGAATCTTGCCCGGGCCTGATCGGATGTATCCCGATACAGATCTGCCGCCACTTGCGATTCCGACTGAGCGCATCGAGCGGACAAAAGACAGTATCAATGCCAATCCATTCGAGGCCTACGAACGTTTCCGCGATCTCGGCCTATCGGATGAGACTGTGAGGCAGCTGATGCGCAACGGGCGCTGGCTGCTTTTCGACCGGATTGTGGCTGAGCTGGACGTCGAGCCGCGTTTTGCCGGGTCGATTCTAACTCAGCGACTGAGGCGGTTTGAACGGGCCGGCTTCGATGTGTCAAGGCTTCATGACGACGAGATGTTCGAGCTCTATAGAACCTACAAGGAGGGCAGGCTGTCAAAGGAAGCTGTTGCTTTGGTGATGCGGGACATCCTCGTTCTGGACGACGCGCTCGAGGTCGCAATCGAGCGTCACTTGTTGGATTCGGACAACGAGAAGGCGATGGACAAACTGGTTCGCGAGCGAGTTGAGGCTCGTCGGGACCTCTTGGACAAGTTGTCATCAGACAAAGCGTTCAACGCGCTCATGGGGGACATCATGCGCTCATCTTCTTGGGGATTTGAGCCCAGAGATGTTGCTGAGGCCCTCCGCACGGCCATGAAGGCTCATGGGCAAGCTTGAGGCGGCCGCACACTCCCTTGCCCTGATCGCAGCGCGAAAGATTGCCAGGAACAGGCAGGTCGCGGACGTAGTCTTCGATAGGTGTAGTACCCCGGCGGACCTCGCAAGGTCTGCGCTGAATCATATCGCCTTCATTCTGAGGCTTCCGAAGACGTTCTATCTCACGAGTGTTATGCTCGAGGTGACGAATCGCTGCAACCTCAAGTGTCGCTTCTGCCCCAGCGAGAAGATGACACGGCAGCGTGGATTCATGGACCCCGCGCTCGCAGAAAGCGTCTTGAGAGGCTGCAAACACCTTCAATACGTATATCTCTACGATTGGGGAGAGCCTTTGCTGCATCCCGAGCTTCCGCGCATCATTCAGACGGCCACGAAACTCGGCCATAGGACGTTCATGGTTACGAATGGGACTTTGCTGACGCCGTCGCTCTCAGAGGAGATAATCAGGGCTGGCCTCTCCACGATATGCTTCTCGATAGACGGACTTGAGGAGGTCTATACCTCACTTCGAGGGGTCGATTACCGCCTGCTAGAACAGAACCTGTTGGATTTCCTCAAGATGAAAGAGAGGCTTAATCCGCGGCTCCGAGTCGAGATCAACTACGTCGTCTCGGCGGACACTGAGCATCAGGTAGAGCGGTTCAAATCAATCTGGGGCGCCGAGGCGGACTACATAAGCTTCCAACCGATGTTGACCTACAACGAGATAAGACGAATCAGGCCATGTCGGGAGCTCTGGAAGGGAACACTGGTGGTTCTTTGGGACGGTAAGGTGGTTGCCTGCTGCGTGGATTACGACGGGGCGCTTCAAGTTGGCGATGCCACGAAGCAGGATATTATGGACATCCTCAATTCGGGTGAAATGGTACGCCTGAGGACGGACCACGGACGCGGGCATTTCTGTTCGCTATGCCGTTTTTGCTCGGAGTATGAGACGGAGCACGTTGACGGGCGCTTCGACGGCAGGATGTCCGGGCACGAGGGCGAGCCCGTCTCTTAAGGGCGATCTTCGCCCCGCCTTGCTCTGATGAGCCGACCGGCCGCCGCCAGGGGCAGTCTCGCCAAATGCCGATGTAAAAGGCGGGGCAAACAAAACCACTAAAAGACCGCAATCGACCTATTGGACAGCCTCGTTCCGTACTTCTACATAGCCTCGCACTTGCGGTGCAAGAACGGGCTAAAGTTTCCCTGCTTGCCTCCGATAAGTGCTGGAGCAGTTGATGCGTATGCTTGGTTAGGTAAGAAGAGAACCAAAAGGGAGGTGACGCCCAGGACTGAGAGCCTTTTGCATTTGAAAAAACAGCTGCTGAACGCAGCTGCTACGTAACAAGGGCAAGGATGCCCGACTAACAGCCATCTCCATGGCTGAAATCACGGAGGAAAGAATGAACGCAGAAACGCAAGCTATTGGCATTCAGAACATGCTTGCTTCGATCGGTAACCGTGTTGCTGGAGTCGAGAACAGAATCTCGACAGGCTACAGGGTCTCCAAAGCGTCTGACGCCCCGGCAGACTACGTCATCTCCCAGATGATGAACAAAACGATTTCCGGTCTACAAACTGCCAAGGCCAACGTTGGCAACGCCAGCAACCTAGTGGCAGTCGGGGAAGGCGGCCTGACCGGCATCAAGAGCCTTCTCAGCGAAATGCGAGCCACCTCACTGACGGCCGCTGACGCTTCGAAATCCGGAGCTGAGCGCTCCGCATTGAGCCAGACCATTGACGAGATGATGAAGGAAGTTGACGCCATGGTCAGGCAGACAACCTGGGGCGGCAGTATGTTGCTCAATGGTGCGGGCTTGTTTAACTTCCAAACAGGTTCGAATCCTGGCGATGTGACTACAATCAAGATCGACCAGAGCTTCTACGCGAGAGAGATCGGTGTAGGCGAGACCGGTGCGGCCGCTCAGGCGGACTGGACAGAAGACTCCGACGGTCGGAAGATCTACGTTTCCGACTACAGCGCGGTTGAGAATGCTGAGTGGACAATAGAGTTCACTAGCGCCGGCACTTTCAACGTAACCAGCACAACGATCCAGGAGCCGCCTTCTTCAACGGGCGCGGTCGGGTCATCGTATTCGGACGCAGGTATCCAGTTCCAGCTGGAGTCGAGTGCCAACTCGACTGACTACTCTGTTGGCGACAGGATCACTTTCAGCAGCACGGCAGCCGCAATCGATGCGGTTGAGGCGTTCCGCAGCAAGGGAACAACGGGTGACGCTGCAGCGACGGCGAGCAGCCAGTACACAGGCGAGATGGACGGAACGTTCCAGATCAACGTCACAGGGTCCGGTAACTCAACTGTGATCTCCAGTCAGAGCCAGCTAACCGCATCGTTCACATTCAGCGGCTCAGACGGGACGCAGCACAGTGGCACCCTGTCGATCGACGCAGATGGCAAGGCAAGTTTGGTCGATGGCTCCTGGGATTCAGGGGTCACCATTCAGTTCAGCGACTACGATCAGATTGGTAGCACAGACGACTTCAAGGCTGGTGACAGCTTCTCGTTTGACGTTACCGCTGCATCCGTAACAGGTCCTGACACGTCAGGTATCCTGGGTGAGAGCGGCATCAGTCTGTCGTCCGCGGCCTCTGCCTCGACGTCAATAGCTCATATTGACAAGGCGATCTCGCTAGTCGAGACATACGAGACGCTTCTCGGTTCGACAGCCCAGAGGCTTCAGATCAGGGAGAGCTCGCTCTCGACGATGATCGAGAACAACACAGCGGCCATGGACCGTATCGTGAAGGCTGATCTTGTTGAGGAGCAGCTGAACCTGACCAGGTACACAGTGCAGCAGCAAGCTGCTCTGGCGATGTTCGCGCACGCGACGATGCAGATGCAAATGGGTCTGTCAATCCTCAGCGTATAGGTGATGTAGTAAATCAGAACAGATAGCACGATGGTAAGGGGGAGCCTCTGCTCCCCCCGCCATCACTTAGCTTTCTCTGGAAAAAGCCGAAAGGTAAGTCGGAATGTTGGATCAGCAGTTGACCGCCGGAAGGGCGTATCAAGCAGTTCAGTTCAAAACAGCCAGCGGCCCGCGCATGGTACTCATGTTCTACGAAGGGGCGCTCAAGTTTGCTGGACTTGCCAAGAAACATACAAACGACGGGAACTTGAAAGAAGCCTTCAAGTTTCGAGGTAAGCTGCTGAACGTGTTGTCTGAACTGATGCGCTCGTTGGTCCTGGATTCAGGACGCGAGGAGGTCAACAGCTTCTTCTTTCTCTATGATTACATGAGCAAGATGGTGCGAGAGACCAAGATCGAGCAGCAGGATGCGAGCGGCTTCGATGAGGTCTTGCGTATCATGGGCGAGCTCAGGAGTAGCTGGGAGAAGATGTTGGCCCATAACACAATAGCTGACCAGTAATGACTGGTATTAGCCGGGAGGTAGCCAAGATGATGCGGATTGAGATTGCCTCAAATCTCCAAGCAGCGTCGATGTATGGGGACGGGAGAGCCGCAGCTGCCGCGCGAGCAAGTGAAGAGAAGCAACCAGCCAGCGCGGATGCCCGGGCCGCCGAGGCAAGAAACGACACGTTGGGCCTCGGGCCTACAACCTCGGATGCGAGCGTCAATCAAGAAGCTGCGCTCATTCAGAGCGCATCCCCTTCTGATGATGGAGCTGATGCGCGTTCATCATCTACCAAGGAGGACTTAGCGAGTAAAGAGGATGATCTCGAGGAGTTCATCTCAGTGCTTAACGAGCTAAGTCAGATGTCGAGCAACCGAAACCGGATCGAATTCATGTTCGATTCTGAAGAAGAAATGTCAGTAATACGCGTGGTTGATAGAGAAAGCGGTGAGATGATACGGCAGATACCGCCCGAAAAGCTTCTCGCCGCGATGGACCACATTTTCAGTACATTAGGGATAGTTCTCGATCAGACGGCTTAAATTGAGCCCTCATCCATCCCCATTGCAAGGCGAAGGGGGCTGACCGGCGCTTCGGCGTCGCGGCCCCCCTATCGCCGCTTTTCACCGATTGAGCTGATGGCTCGTAGAGGCAGTGCTTGCCCCACCCGAAATAAAGAAAGGCGAGGCGGGCAGTAACTCTACTCAGCAGCAGGCGCCTTCTTCTACAAGGGCGGCACACGAGTAGTGGAAATTGTTTCCCCCTGCGCGACTCCATCGCCAGATGGGCAAAACAGGACTTGTCTTTGACACCAAGACGGCGCTTGGGCAGAGCGTTTGGCGCCCAAATGAGCCTCTTCTGTCGGAAAAACCTGCCATCTTCACCATGTATATCGGCCGGGTACTTCTGTACGACGCCGGCAGAGTCAATCCACATAGTCATCCTGAAGTTCTTCCTACAAGCGGATTAGGAACGTGCAACCACAATAAGTTAATGGAATGGCACGATTCATGCTTATGTCAATTCGCGGCAGAGGCTATCCCCTGTTGGGAAACATGAACGTTCAAAGGATGACAAGAAGATGAGCACGGAGGAATCACTGTGAACTCACAGACACAAGCAGTAGGTATTCAGCACATGCTTTCGCTCTTGGCGGGCGACATCGGACAGACAGAACGGAGAATCTCCACTGGCCTCAAGGTCTCGAGAGCATCGGATAATCCCGCCGATTACGTCATCTCCGAGATGATGAACAAGACAATTTCAGGACTGGGGACCGCGAAGCTCAACGTTGGCAACGCCTGCAACCTGGTATCGGTTGCGGAGGGTGGATTGAAAGGTATCAAGGACCTTCTGAGCGAGATGCGAGCCACGGCGTTGACGGCTTCAGATTCCACCAAGTCGGGCGCGGAGCGCTCGGCGCTGACCAGAACCGTTGCCGAGCAGATAAAAGAGGTCGATGACATGGTCAAGCAGACGACCTGGGGCGGCAGACAGTTGCTTAACGGCGCCGGGTTGTTCAATTTCCAGACGGGGCCTTCTCCCGGGGACATAACCGCGATCAAGATCGACCAGAGCTTTTATGCACGGGAGCTCGGAGTCGGCGCAACCGGGAGTGCGGCCGAGGTTAGGTGGGCGACAGACGGCGATGGTCGATATACCTATATAACCGATTACAGTCTGGTCCAGACGGCAGAATGGACGATTGAGTTCACGAGCGCTGGGACCTTCAATGTGACTAGCACAACAACCTACGATCCGCCCGAGGCGACCGGTGTCGTTGGCTCTGCGTATTCCGACGCGGGTATTGAGTTCCAACTCGAAGGGAGCGGCAACTCAACCGACTACGCGGTTGGCGACAGGGCGACATTCAGCTCGACTGCCTCGATTGTTCATGCCTTCGAGACATTCCGCAGCAAGGGCTCTACAGGCACTGCTGCTGCCACTGCCGCAAGCTCATACATAGGCGAGGTAGATGGCACGATCCAGATCAACATCACCGGGTCGGGCAACGCGACCGTCATCTCCGGCCAGAGCCAGATGACAGCAGCTTTCACGTTCAGCGGTGCTGACGGTTCACAAGAGACAGGCACACTCTCGCTCGACTCTACGGGCAAAGCCTCGATTACCAATGGCGCCTGGGATTCAGGGATAATCGTCCAATTCAGCGACTACGATCAGATGGGACATACAGATGACTTCATAGAGGGTGACAGCTTCTCGATCAATGCCGAGGCTGCAAGGATCACAAGCCCTGACATATCCGGTGTCTTGGGTGCGGAGGGTATCAGCCTTGAGACGGCGAACGCCTCCGCGACGAGTCTCGCGCACATTGACAGCGCAATCTCGATTGTCGAAGCGTTCGAGACCCTGTTAGGTTCAACATCTCAGAGACTAAAGATAAGAGAGAGCTCTCTCGCAACCATGATCGAGAACAACACAGCAGCAAGAGACCGAATAGTTAAGGCCGACATGGTTGAGGAGCAGCTCAATCTCACGAGACAGACCATCCAACAACAGGCCGCGTTGACGATGTTCATGCACGCGACCATGCAGATGCAGACGCCGCTGTCGATTCTCCAGATGTAAACAGAATCGGCTCCAAAAACTAAGATAGTAACGGGCGGGGTGCGACGACACGCGCCCTGCCCTTTATATTGCATAGATC
>Ga0272444_10006142_pt1 | contig 10310 bp, 7 predicted proteins | sample SSMForm13_FD_201033 | JGI IMG/M metagenome (GOLD analysis project Ga0272444, IMG submission 201033) | Marine sediment archaeal communities from Little Sippewissett salt marsh, Falmouth, MA, United States - SSM-Form-13 | ecosystem: Environmental > Aquatic > Marine > Wetlands > Sediment ...
CTCAATGGGCGGAACAATGGACCCCACCAGATCCCGGCCGATGATTTCCGCTTCCGAATATCCAAAAAAACGCCGGCCAAACTCGTTCAGGAAGGTAATCTGTCCATCGCGTGTCCAGCGCAGGATAATGCTATTGGCCAGCATCACCAGCTCCCGATATTTCAATTCACTTTTGCGAAGTGTATCTTCCATCTGTTTGCGTTCAGTGATGTCCCGGACGATTTCAATGGCACCGCAGCGCTGACCATGTTGATTGTAAAGCGGCGATGCCACGCCCCACAGATGCGCGCCCTGTCCGTTGTTAAAACTGGGGATAAAGGATTCGGCATATATCCTGTCGCCCTGTCGCTTTACATATTTGTAGTTTGCCTCCACTTCCGGATGAGGCATGTCCAACAGGTCGATGAGAATTGGGCGCCGTTCCCCGAAAAACGGTACGGCATGGGCATAGCCATCCTGGCCGAGAAGCGTTTCCTTGACCACACCGGTCAATGTCTCGCATGCATGGTTCCAGGCAATGATTTTTTTATCCTGGTCAAGCACGAACGTCGCATCGGGAAGAAACTCGACAATATCAGCAAAGCGTTGCTGAGCTTCCAGACGCTTTTCCTCGGCACGCTGCAATGCATCGTGCATGCGATGATTGGCCATACCGAAAGACAGATCGCCGGCCAACTCTTTTAGCTGAGCCATCTCTTTTGTGTTGAAGGCTTTCGGTGCAAGCGAATAGATGCAAAGGACACCGAGCTTGCGTTCATCAGCCAGCAGTGGCAGCACCAGAACTGAGGTTCTCACAAGCTCGTCTTGCCTTGTGGATGGGCACTGAAGATACGGGTTGGTAAAGCGAAGCTGAGCCGAACAAGGTTCATCGGTCTCTATCGCATTTCGGGTGAGGTCAGCGATGGGCGCGGCAAGATGATCATCTATATTCTCGGGCTCACCCATTGGGGCGGCACCAGCGGCATGGGCCACAACGCGCACTTGTTGGGATGTCTCATCGTCGCTGAGGCCGATCCAGGCCAGGTGATACCCGCCGATATCCAACAAGATGCGGCAGACGGCATCCAGCAGACTGGGCTCATCTTCACAGCGCGCCAGTGCCTGGTTGCATTCGCTGAAAGTGTGCAGCATCTGGTTGATGTGGTGTAACTTCCGCGTACGCACGGTGACTTGACGCTTGAGGATGACACTGGCCACGAGGCTGGTGAGCAAAACGACACCGGCAACCAGGCCGAGGGTCTGGATCCAGGTGGGCAACTGGAAGGGCACCTCTTCGGAAATCCATCGCTTCAGCGAACGATAATACACCGATTGCGTATCTTTTTTCAATTTCAATAAATTGTCGTCAATGGCGTCCAGCAATGCTTGCGACGCATTTTCAGGGCCGGCGAAATACAGGTTGCTGGGGTGAAAAATGACCGCCGTATCCTCGAGATCATACATTTTGGCATGGGTCAGGCCGTAAAACCGGTTGGTGATGGCTGCATCAACCTCGCCCACAGCCACCCGCTCGAACATGGTCTGGTAATCCGGCAGCAAAACGAGGTTGATGTTCAGCTGAAAGTCAACGGCCAGTTGACCAAAGGCATCCTGTTGGATCGATCGCTCCAATACGGCAACGCGTTTTCCCCCAAGATCCAGGATGGAACGAATGCCGCTGCCCCTGCGGGCATAGACCTGAAACCAAGAGGACAAAACCGGCACCTTATGAAAAGAAAAGATTTTTTCTCTTTCAGTCGAGTAGGCCACGTCGGGCATCAGGTCGATTTGCCCCTTTTCCAGTCGGTCCAGCCCCTGGCTCCAGGTGCCGTGAACGTACTGCAGTCGCCACCCCTCGGTTTTGGCTATCGATGTAAGCACATCAATGAAAATTCCCGATGGCTTGCCGGATTTTGAGGTGAAGATTTTGGGGGCATTTTCGTAGAGTCCCACTTTTACAACTCGATGGTTGGCCCCGAAAGAGAGTACAACCGATATCAATAACGTCAACCCAACGACGGGCAGGGAAGACCAACTGTATCTGCGAATACTGTGACGGCTGTTGTTGGGCATCACTTTGGCTCCTTTCCGATAATACCTTTGCCATTTATGGATGTCAATTCCGGGCTTACGTTCGAATGGGTTCCAAGGGGTGCCGTAAAAGCTGTTCAAGGATGAAATGCAACATGTAGAAAATAATATGGATTTTGTTCAGGCGTCAAGTTCCGATTGCAAATGGCATTTTCCACGTCCTGCGTTACGGTCATTCATCCAAACGGCTGGAATCAATATTGGGATAGGGTAAAGCATCAGATCTTTTCTGCATGTAGTCGATCTGTCGGGCATAAGAAGACCCGAGTCCGTATCGTTCAGGTTGTGATGTAGCGCTAAGACTGCTAAAATCGAATGACATCTAATCGGTATGAAGTGGATCCAATGATCGCTTGTCGAGAGAAGAGGGGGTTATGGACACAACGCTATTTCATTTCGCTACGATTGAAGTAAACCTTGAGACGGGTGTTGATATTCAAGACATAACCGGTGATCTGAATCGTCTCATCGCCCGTTCCGGCATTGAGAACGGGACGGTCAATGCGTGTGTGACAGGCAGTACCGGCTCCTTGACCACAATCGAATATGAACCGGGGGTGGTCCAGGATTTGAAAGACGCGATCAATCGGATCGCGCCCAGGGAACTGGATTATGCGCATGAGCTGGCATGGCATGACGGCAACGGCCATTCCCATGTTCAAGCCGCGCTGTTGGGGCCATCGATTGCCTTGCCCATCAGAAAGGGACGGTTAAAACTGGGCACCTGGCAGCAAGTTGTCGTTATCAACCACGATAATCGCGCCCGGAAACGGCCGATCGAGGTGACGTTGATGGGCGTATAATCATGGATGGTCATGTTTAAAGGGTTGTGCTTTTAAGGATTCCCAAGATCCCAAATGGGCTGGTGGTTTTTTGCTTTCAAGTTTTACCGGATCGATCCAGGACATGCCGTATGGCATGGGCCAGTTCGTTTGCGGTGACCGGCTTTTTCACAAATTCGATGGGCTGCAAAGGGCTGAGTTTTTCTTTCAATTCCAAATATCCTGAGCAGAGAATAATCGGAACAGTCGATCTAAGATTGCGTACTCGTTCGGAGAGTGTCACCCCCGTCATCTGCGGCATGGTGTAATCCGTGACGATAATGTCAAAGGCCTCCGGACCGGCTGAGAATGCGTCCAAGGCTGAAGGACCGCCGCTAAAGGCTTGAACGGTATAACCCAGTTTTTCCAGAAGACTCCGGATGGACCGGATGATCGACTCTTCATCATCCACCAGGAGAATCCGTTCCGTTCCGCGAGGCAGGGCTTCGTGGTTTGTCGTTGCCAAGGACAGATGGTGCAGTTTGACGATGGGCAGCAGGACGGTGAACGTGGTCCCTTTGCCGGGCTCACTGGATACCATGATTTCTCCTCCCATGCCTTTGGTTATGCCATGGACCACGGACAGCCCCAGGCCGGTACCCGCTCCGGTGGCTTTGGTTGTGAAAAAGGGATCGAAAATGCGCTCCAGAACATCCTGCTCGATTCCCTTGCCGGAATCGGCTACCGTTAGCCGCAGATATCGCCCGGATTGCAATTCACGGATAATCCCGTGCGTGTCGTAAATGGCGATTTCCTCGAAACCGCTGGCCAGAATAAAAATAGGGGTAATGTAGATGGGCGTGTTGATGGGGGAGGGCTCTGTTGCCAAAACGGTGGGGGGACCACTATTTCGTCCGGTGATTCCCTTTACTGTTTCGTTAATCACCGGAATCATCATTGCCGATGCCCTGCCTGGTTTCAGCGTTGCCGCTTTGGCAATATTTCTTGTAACCATCCTCCGGGTGGTGCATTGCCTCCACCGGTATCGATCGTCGCTGTGGGCACCGCTGCTGGCGGCCATGGCTGCTGGATACCTTTCTTTGATGCCCTGGCTTGCTCCCCACCATGGACCCGACCATGTCACCTGTTTCCTGGACAGCGGCCGTTGGCTGGTCCGAGCGCGGGTGGTGGACCAACCGGTTTACCGACAGGGACGCACGCGCTTTGTCGTCGCGGTCCAGGCCCTGTCCCGTGCGCATACTCGCCATCCGGTCAGCGGCAGAATCCGGTTAACGGTTATGGGGGATGTGGCCCCGAATCCAGGGGATATTGTTTCCTTTCGCGCGCGTCTGCGTTCCTTTCATAATTTTCGCAATCCCGGTGGGTTTGATTACTGCCGTTACATGGCTTTTCAACGGATTCACGGCAGCGCCTGGGTGCGAGCGGATAAACTTGGCATCGATCCCCGCCCCCCGTCGCGATCCGCTGGGCGTCTGATCCAGGATGCCCGCAGAAAGCTGGCACTGAGTATCGACGCGACCGGCAACCCGTGGACAGCGGATGATAAAGCCGTGCTCAAGGCCCTTGTGGTCGGCGACCGGTCAGGCATTGACGATACGCTGCGCCAGCGCTTCAACCGGGCCGGGGTGGGCCATTTGCTGGCCATTTCCGGATTGCATGTGGGGATTGTGGCCACGCTGGCCTTTGGCCTGTTCAAGTGGCTGTTCTCTTTTCTTCCCGCCTTGTTGTGGCGGGGGTGGGGGCGCGCTTGGGCCGCGGGTGCAACCCTTTTTCCCGTATTGGCCTACGGGCTATTGGCCGGCATGTCCCCCTCCACCCAACGGGCCGTGATCATGGTGGCGGTGTTTTTGTTCTCCCTGATGCTGGGCCGGTCGCGCGATACACTCAACACCCTGGCCGTGGCGGCCCTGATAATTTTGATCGTCTTCCCGCCAGCCTTGTTTTCGATTTCTTTTCAACTTTCCTTTGCCGCCGTGCTGGCCATCGTGGTGGGCATGCAGCGGATTGGAATCCACCGGGACCCACCAAGTGCGCCGCTGAGCCGAAAAACCGCCAAATGGCTGGCTGGCGGCGCGTTGGTGTCGGTATTGGCTGTTGCCGGTACCATGCCGGTGGTCCTTTATTATTTTAACCAAACCTCGCTGGTGGGAGTTGCGGCCAATTTAGTGCTGATCCCGCTGGTCGGATTTGTGGCCGTACCGATGGGATTGGTCTGCGCGGTGACGTCTTTTTTTCTTGAGCCGGTGGCAATTTTAGGCTTCCAGATGGCATTGGCGATTGTCCATGTCGCGTTGATGGTGATCGATGGGTTTGCGGCGCTTCCCTTTGCCGCACTGCGTACGGTATCCCCTTCTGTGCTGGAAATCGGGATATACTACACGGCCGGCTGGGCCCTTTTGAACTGGCGCAGGATCCCTATCGCGTCCTGGGTTCTGGCCATTGTAATCGGTGTCGCTGTTGGGGATGGACTTTACTGGACCTATCAACGCTTTTGGCACCGCGATTTCAAAGTCACGGCCATCGATGTGGGACAGGGTGCGTCTACGTTGATTGAATTTCCCGGCGGTGATGTGATGCTGATGGACGGCGGTGGTTTTTCTGACAATCGTATTTTCGATATGGGACAGCGGGTGGTGGCACCGTTGCTGTGGCGCAGGAAGATTGCCCGTGTGAACATCCTGGCGCTTTCTCACCCCAATGCCGATCATCTCAACGGTCTGATTTTTATCGCCCGGCATTTTCATGTGCAGGAACTGTGGATCAACGGCGATGCCAACACCACCTGGGGCTATAAGCAATTGATGGCGGTCTGCCTGGAAAAAGGAATTGTTGTACGTATCCTGGATACGCGCACAAGGAATAAGACCGTTGGCGGAGTGACCCTTAGTGTTTTACACCCCCCACCAGGGTATGCCGTGACGGTGGGTGCCGACCAGCAGGATCGCCGCAACAATGCCTCTTTGGTAATTCGGGCACGCTTTGAAAAGACCGCCTTTTTACTTACCGGAGATATCATGGCCGAGGCTGAAAAGCTTCTGGTGCAGCGGGAAGGTCTGCGGTTGGCCAGCACGGTGCTCTTTGCCCCCCATCACGGCTCCCGCACCTCGAGTTCGGCCGGCCTGATTGCCGCTGTGCAGCCGCAAGCGGTGGTGATCAGCGCCGGCGTCAACAATCGCTTTGGTTTTCCTCACCGCGAGGTCACGGACCGCTATCGCAGGGCCGGCTGCCGCATCTGGTGCACCTGTACCCATGGTGCCATTTTCCTGTCGTCGGATGGAAATCAGGTCCAGCCAAAGTGATCGGCTTTGCGTTTGTGCACGGCGGTTTGATCCGCTATTTCTCAGCTTGGGATTTGACACCCTGTTTTTAACCATACTATAAATTAAATGATTAGCTTCACAATGAGCCATAACCTGCGTTTATGCCGCTATCGCCGGCAATCTTGGAGGAAACCATGGTAGATCCCGAAATCCAAGCCACACTGCAGTCGTGCCAGTTTTTGGAGAACATCTCTTCAGAGCACCTGACCACCATCAGCGAATTTTGCAGCGTCGATCAATACCCGGCCGGATCGTACGTGTTTCGGCAGGGTGATTTTGGCGAAGACCTGTTCATTATCGTCGATGGCTACATCTTTTTGGAGCGGGCCATGGACATCGGTAAGCACAAGGGGTCCGTGGTGATCGATGCTTTAGGCAAAGGACGCACCCTGGGGTGCTGGTCCACGCTTTTGGGCGAACCCCATGTGCTCATGTCCTCGGCCAGTTGCCAGAAGGACTCGACGGTCATTCGGATCAAGGGGCGGCCGCTCAGAAAATACATGCGCGAGGACACGCCTTTTGGCTTTTTTATGCTCGAAAGACTTTGTTTTTTGTTGCGTGATCGCATTCAGGCCGCTTATGGTGCCATGGATAAAATTTGATGTTTAATTTTAAATGGGCATTTACCCATTGACATTTTGTTCGCTTGTTGCGACCCTAACGCGGTGACGATCGATACGCGGTGACGATCGATCGATTGGCGGCGTCATCAATTGTTGATGCGCTTGTAAAATGCTTTTCCGGGCCAGGCCTAACCAAGCCGCAACGTAAAAAGCACGCCTTTTCGCTTTCGGGCCGTGGCTGAAAATTGGAAAAAGCTTCTTAAAAAACTTTCTCATAAATGGTAAAGATCGGTTTTCCCCGCAACCAAACCGTTGAGACGTGACCATTATGCATTCACTCACAGCTGAAGATCAGGCGAACCTGGAAAGCCTTCAAAAACAGATCGATGGGTTTCCCAAAAGCCGTGGACAACTCATCCCGTTGCTTCAGATGGCTCAGAAAATAATGGGGTACCTGCCCGACGAGGCCCTTTCCCTGGTCGCCGATTATTTGTCGATTGCCCGCTCCGAGGTTTATGGTGTGGCCTCTTTTTACAACCAGTTCCGTTTCAACCCGCCGGGCAGAAACCCGGTCAAGGTTTGTATGGGAACAGCCTGCCATGTGCGTGGGGGCGAGATTATTCTGGAAAATTTTGAACGCAAACTCGAGATCAAGGAGGGTGAAACCACCGCTGACCGCGAGTTCAGTATTGAACGGGTGGCCTGTGTGGGCTGCTGCGCCCTGGCGCCGGTGGCCCTGGTGGGCGACACCCTGCATGGCCACATGCAGCCCAGCAAAGTGGAAGGGTTGGTGCTGCGCGTTCAACTGGAGAAAGAAAAAGCGGCCAGGGAGGCCGCAAAATCATGAGCGGCGATGTGAAAACCCAGGTTCAGACAGCGTACCAGGCGCTTGTGGATGACGCGGTGGCTCAGAAAGCGCAGTTTGATGAAAGCCCCCTGCCCAAAATCCATATTGGCATGGCCACCTGTGGGATTGCCTCGGGCGCCCTGGAAACCCAGGCGGCCTTCGAAGAGGCCCTGGCCGATCGGGGGGTTGAGGCGCTTGTGCATACGGTTGGCTGTTTTGGCCATTGCTATGCCGAGCCGGTGGTGATCATCGATCATCCGGATTCGGGATTTCCGCCGATTCTTTATCCGGAGGTGACCCCGGGCAAAGCCAAGATGCTGGTCAAACTTTTTCTGGAAGAGGGCGATCCCCGCTTCGAGCATATTATGGGCGCCACCGTGGAAAACGAGATGATTCCCTCGGTGACTGAATTCTCGCGTTTCAATCGTGAAAAACGGGTCATCATGGACCGTTGCGGACGTATCGATCCGGAAAAGATCCATGAATATATCGCCGACGGGGGGTATGGGGCCCTGGTTGCGGCCCTTGGCGATGCGCCGGAAGCGATTCTGGATGTGATCGAGGCTTCCGGCCTGCGAGGACGCGGTGGCGCGGGCTTTCCTACGGCCATTAAATGGCGGGCAGCCCGGGATGCAGCAGGCGCGGACAAGCTGATCATCTGTAACGCGGATGAAGGCGACCCGGGGGCGTATATGGACCGCACCCTTCTGGAGAGCAACCCCCATCAGGTGATTGAGGGCATGCTGCTGGCCGCGTTGGCCGTGGGCGCCAAGCAGGGGCTTTTTTACGTGCGCGCCGAATACCCCCTGGCGGTGCGTATTCTCACCTTGGCCGTGGAGCAGGCCCGCGAGTCGGGACTGCTGGGAGACAATATTCTGGGCAGCGGTTTTTCCTTTGACATCGATTTGTTTCAGGGCTCCGGCGCCTTTGTGTGCGGCGAAGAAACCGCATTGATCCGCAGCGTGGAAGGCTTCAGAGGCATGCCCCGGCATCGTCCGCCCTATCCGGTGGAACGGGGACTGGATGGCCGTCCCACGGTGATCAACAATGTCAAGACCCTGGCAACCGTGCCGACCATTGTGGAAAAGGGCGCCGACTGGTTTCGCAGCATCGGTACGGCTGACAGCCCGGGTACAGCGGTTTTTTCCGTGGTGGGCAACGTCACCCATCCGGGACTGGTGGAAATCCCCATGGGGGTGACCCTGCGGGAGCTGATTTTCGATATCTGCGGTGGCATTCCCAACAAGAAAGCGTTCAAGGCGGTACAGATCGGCGGTCCCTCCGGTGGTTGTCTATCAGATGAATTTCTGGATACACCGGTGGATTTCGACGCCCTGACCCGGGCCGGCGCCATGATGGGTTCCGGCGGCATGGTGGTCATGGACGAAGACGCCTGCATGGTGGATGTGTCGCGTTATTTTCTCGATTTTACTCAGAAGGAGTCCTGCGGCAAATGCACGTTCTGCCGTATCGGCACCCGGCACCTTTTGGACATCCTGCGCCGGCTGACGCGGGGCGAGGGCCGTGAAGGGGATATCGAGCAGCTGGAAACGTTAAGCCGGGCTGTCAAAAAGGGATCGCTTTGCGGTCTGGGTAAAACCGCACCCAACCCGGTACTGACGTCGATAGCCTATTTCAGAGATGAATACGAGGCCCATATCAAGGAAGGCCGTTGTCCAGGCCGTAGTTGCCGGGCTTTGACCGCTTTTTATATTGATCTGGACAAATGCGCCCGGGGCTGCGATGCCTGCGTGGGCTGCTGCCCGGTGGAGGCCGTCTTCACCACCAGCAACCGCAAGAAGGGCATTGACCAGGAACTGTGCGTCAAATGCGGCGAGTGCATGGTGGCCTGCCCGCCAGAATATGATGCCGTGGTCAAGATTTCACCGGCCCATTTGGTTCCGATCATCGAGCGTCCGCCGGAAAAGAAAGGCTGATCGACAATTGTCATCGGGATCTGCACCAGTCCCGATGGAATTCGAATGTTGAAATAAAGAACTGTCGCCACCGGCCGCGCCGCTGAGCGGGTCGGAAGGAAAGGATGTTATAGATAAAATGGTTACCCTGACTGTGGACGACCGGACGATTCAGGCGCCGATTGGTAGCAGTGTGCTGTCGGCCTGTCTGGCGGCTGGTATCACCATCCCTCATCTGTGCTGGTTGGAGGCGGATACCCCGGATACCGCCTCGGCTTCATGTAGATTATGCTTTGTGGAAATCGACGGTTTCAAGGAGCCGGTGACGTCCTGTACGGTAACCGTGGAAGACGGGATGACGGTCCGCACCGACACCGAAGCGGTGCGGGACCTGCAACGGACGGCCTTTAAGCTGCTGCTTTCCGTGCACCGGGTGGACTGCAAACACTGTCCGGCCAACAAGGCCTGCAGCCTTCAACAGATTGCCAAATTTCTAAAGGTGGGATTGAGCTGCAAGCCTTTTGAGCAGGTCCTTAAAGAACCGGAGGTGGACTCCCGCCATCCACTTTTTGACTATTATCCCAATCGATGCGTACTGTGCGGGATCTGTGTCAAACAGTGCGCCCAGGCAAATGAAGATTCATGGCTAAGTTTTGCTGGCCGCGGGTTCGAGACTGTGGTAGGCTATTTTGATGTGAACCCGGATGCCGCCACTCACTGCGCATCATGCCGTGCCTGTATCACGGCTTGCCCCACCGGTGCGTTGGTAGAAAAAGAAAACATCGCCGATTGTTAGTGATGGCATATTGAAT
>Ga0272444_10006143_pt1 | contig 10309 bp, 9 predicted proteins | sample SSMForm13_FD_201033 | JGI IMG/M metagenome (GOLD analysis project Ga0272444, IMG submission 201033) | Marine sediment archaeal communities from Little Sippewissett salt marsh, Falmouth, MA, United States - SSM-Form-13 | ecosystem: Environmental > Aquatic > Marine > Wetlands > Sediment ...
CTGGATGCTCGATAGTGCGAATATTGATTATTGAAAATTAAATATTGAAAGAGGACGTATCCGGACCAACGAACACCGAAACAGGACAGGTAAAACGTCATGCCTATGAAACCCGCTAGAAGCAGGCCGGCCTCAACCAACCCAATAACTCAACGAACTCAATAAACCCCATGAACCCAACAAACCCGTTCAATCTGTTCGGAGCATACCAAACCGACCCGCTGTTCCGCAAGGCTTTTGGCTGACGGCGGAAACAGCGGAAATCAGAAGTTGCATTTTTGAAAGGCTCGTTATAAAATCCTTCCACACGGCAGATTTCTCCAAATATAACTACAGGCACGGAGGAAATGGTATGAAAGGGAGATTTAAGTGGTTCGTGTGTCTCATGGTGGTGCTGAGCGTACTGGCGACGCCGTTGATCATGGCTGCGCCCGCCTCGGCGGACAAACTCTCTGACGCCATCGCGCAAGGCATCGCAGACGGTAAGATCGACAAAAATGCGGAACCCGGTTTCCTTGGGATACCAGGCGCCCCAAAGGTGAATTTTATCATCGGCTTCCTCTGGGCCATATGGGTGGGGTGGATATTCTCCACGGTAGGCGCCTTCGGCGGAATCATGGCAGGCGTCGGTCACATTACCATCTTCGGGCTGGGCGACTACGCCAAAAGCTTTGGGAAGGGATATCCCATCAACAAGCTGGTGACCGACTCCATTCGGGTCTCCAACCAGTGGCTGGTGGGGCTGAGCGGACTCATTTCCAGCTTCAACTACTATCGCATGGGTCGGCTCGTTGCGCCGCTGGGAATTTGTCTCGCCATCGGCGGTGTGGGGGGCTCCTGGCTCGTTCCCGACCTCACGGCCGGGAAGATCAGCCTGAAGGCCTATCTCGGCTATTTCGGCATTGCGGTGCTGGCCCTCGGCATCATCCTGTTTCGTGAGACAACCAAAAAGGGCCAGGCCAAACGAAAAAAGGCCAAGGAGGCCGCAGCCGCCTTTGAAAAGGAGGCCAAGAAAGGGGGCCAGTCCGATCAGGGCGTCAAGGTACTCGAGGGGAGTTGGGCCATGATGTTCATCGCCCTCGGTGTGGTGGTGGCCAGCGCCCTCTGGGCCAATCTTGCCGGTGGCGCCAAGTGGGTGGCCTACGTATTGGCTCTTATCGGGTGGGTCCTCACCTTTTTCATCGGAACCATCCGTTTTACCTTTTACGGGGTCGAATTCAAGTTCAAGGCCTTTATTCCCATGCTGGGCGGCATCTTTATCGCCGCACTGGCCTCATTCCTCGGGGTCGGGGGCGGATTCCTCTACGTACCGTTTCTCACCTCGGTAGCGGGGCTCCCCATGTTCCTGGTGGCGGGTACCAGCGGACTGGTGGTCCTGGTCGGTATGATCGTTTCCATCTTCAGCTACATGGTGGGCAAAGGGGTTCCCATTCAGTGGGGCTTCATCGGGGCGGAACTGGTGGGCATCTTTATCGGTTCCATGATCGGACCGCGAACATCCAAATACATTCCGGACATCTGGCTGAAACGGATCTTTGTGGTGCTGGCCTTCTATGTAGGCATCCGCTACATCACCAAAGGCTTCTTGGGCTACAGTATTGTCCCGCCTTTTTAGTTCCACCACCTGACCGGCGCGCTGCTACTCCCAAGGGAGGGGGAGCGCCCGGAATAAATTTCTTTTAGATGGATTTCATGTCTGGGCTTATTGAAGCGGTGGATGCCTTCCTGATCACCCCCTACCGCTGGCCGGGCCATCCTGTAATCGGCTGGTGGCTCGGCACGACCATACTGGCCATGTGGTCAGTGCTTCTCGGCAGGCTCACCATTGCCCTGGTCTTCAGGGCCAACCGCTCATATATTGAAGAGACGGTTCAAGAGGTGTCCGAACGCCATCACCAGTCCATGAACGCCCTCAAATCCGGCGACCAGGCCGCTTACAAGGGCATCAACAGATTAGCCAATGACGCATTTGGGAAATCCTTTTTCCTCCAAATCGCCATGGCAGCCGCCTCTTTATGGCCCCTTCCCCTTGCCCTTGGGTGGCTCCAGATGCGATTCGCCGCCGTCGACTTTCCCCTCCCCGTGAGCCTCCCGCTGACCGGCAACACCGTAGGCTATGCCTTTATCTTCATCCCTCTCTACATCCTGGTCCGGATCGTCCTATCCAAGTTCAAATTCAGGGGTTGAACGGTTCAACGGTTGAACGGTTTTCCGCTGTCAGCGGGATCTACGCTGCGCTCCAACACGCATCACATTTCACGTTCCCATGATCCAGTTTCAAGTTTCCAGTATCGAGTTTCGACCATCCCGTATCCAGCATCCAGTATCCAGTCACCCGCCTCACCACCCCTTGGTCCACATCTCCTCGTCTTCGTAGACCTTCTCGTCTTCCATATGGGCCTCTTCCGCGTCTTCCTCACTCGAGCGGGGCGGATTCGGGTCGTTGAGAAGCTCTTTGTAATATTCATGCTGAATCAAAAGGTTCATGATCTCATTGGTGCCGGTCCATATCTGTGACAGCCGCGCATCCCGCACCATCTTCTCCACCGGAAATACGTTGGTATAGCCGATGCCCCCCACCATGCGCATGGCCTGGTTGCACACCTCCCAGCACGTGTCCGTGGCAAATTTTTTGGCCTCACTCACCAGGCGCCGAGCTGACGGGAGCCCCTGATCCGCAGCCCTGCCGGCCGCAAGGGTGAGTGACCTGGCCGCATCCAGCAGGGTAATACTGTCCGCCACCTTAAAACTGACTCCCTGGTAATCGCGGATCTTACGGCCAAAGGCATACCGCCGATGGGTGTAGCGCGTGGCGACCTCAAGGGCCGCCCGTGCTAGGCCCAGGGCCCCTCCTGCCGAGGTCAACCGCTCCGGGACCATCATGAAATTAAAGATCCGTGCCCCTTGATTCAACTCACCGATCAGGTTCGAAACAGGTACGTTAACATCCTTGAACAGGAGCCTTCCGGTCCCCCCGCCCCGTGTACCCATGAGATTGTAGAGATGTTTGGCCTCTACCCCTTCCCGGTCTGCCTCGATGAGGATGAGACTGATCCGCTCATGGGGTTTTCCCTCCGGGTCGGTCCTGCAATAGACCACGAAGAAGTCCGCGCCGCTGGCCGCCACCACGAACCGTTTCTGGCCTCTGATCACAAAATGATCCCCTTCCCGCTTCGCCTTTGTGGTGGCACCGAAGAAATCAGACCCGCCCCGTGGTTCGGTCAGTGCCTCGGCCGAGACCAGTTCCCCTTTTAACATCGGCTTCAAAAAGCGCTCCTTCAGGTCGTCTGAGCCAAAATAATAGAGGGCCTGTCCCACGATGGACGGCATGGAAAAGGCGCACCCCAGGGCCATACCCAGCACCCCGATCTCTTCCAGGGCCGCAATCTCGGCTGTCCAGTTGAGCCCCCGGCCCCCGTACTCGGGTGAAAACCGCAGTCCCAACAGGTTGCGCCTCCCCAGGGCCTCCACATATTCCCGCGGATAGGTGATTTCATCCCGGTCCATCTTCTTGAGCAGGTCCGGCGACACCTCCTCTTTAACAAACGCCCTGACTTCTCTCTTGATCTCTCTTTCTTCTTCGCTCAAAAGTACATCCTGCAACATGGCGATCCTCCCTTTTCAATGAAAACCGGCTCTCCCTGCCCGCTACGGGGTTGTGATGCCATGTCATTACCACATTTCCTTGAAAAACACAAAAACCCGGGATATCCTTCATATTTGATACCTGAACGAAAACCCCCCAAACCGAGACAAAGACAGAATTTTGGATATATATAAATAGGCTTAAATCGGCTTCGTTTATCCAACATCTAACATCCAACATCGTGCCTGAACCGAGTTTTCGTTCAGGCACGATTTAAGTCCCTTTGAAACGCGTTGCGTCTTGCTGCGGGAAGTTCATTGTATTCAATGCCTGCCATACTCAAGAAACCTGTTTTTCTGATTCCTCTTGCAGGAATCATCCTCTTTGCCTGCTCTTATTCGCAGATCGAAAATTTCTTCGTGTTCCATCCTCAGGCGGAACTTGGCAGGGTCCCGGATCAACTGGGACTCGGTTACGCGTCTGTGGATTTTGAGGCCGAAGACGGCACCCGGCTTCATGGCTGGTTTTTTCCACTCCCTGGAAAAGGACCGGTGATCCTCTTCTGCCACGGGAATGCCGGCAACATCAGCCACCGTCTGCGTAACGTGAAAAAGCTCCTGGATTGGGGCTTTCAGGTGTTTATCTACGACTATCGGGGATATGGAAAGAGTCAGGGGAAGCCTTCGAGAAACGGCATCTTCATGGACGGTCTGGCCGCCTATGACGTTCTCACAAAGCGGATGAACATTCCACCGGAGCGGATCATCTCCTTCGGCAGGTCCCTCGGCGGGGCGGTTGCCGTGGAGATCGCAACGAAGAGAAAAGTGGATCGCCTGATCCTCGAAAGTACCTTCACCTCCACCCGGGACATGGCCAGAACCATGCCCCTTTTTGCGATTCTCTCTCCATTTTTGCCGGCCCACTACAACAACTTAAAGAAAATAGAGAGGATAGGTATTCCGAAGCTGATGATCCATGGGAAGGAAGACCGGATCGTCCCCTTTTCCATGGGAGCGCGTCTGTTTCAGGCCGCAGCCCAACCTAAGCAATTCTATCCCATTGACGGGGCCGGGCACAACGATACGTGGCTCGTCGGCGGCGCCGCATATTTTGAGACCCTGAAGCGCTTTGCCAATCCACGACGTCGGACGTCCGAAAAATAAGACGCTACTGCCAGTTCAAGACAGCCGTTCGTCTTGAGGCATCAGCCTTTCCCAAACCCTCTCAAGCCAATTCCTTTTCTGAATAAGTCCCATGCAAGGGACTTGACCCACCGCCCGACTGTCTCATTCATGAATTCTCCCTTTCAGTTTCAAGTGTTCAATTTCAAGTTTGGCGGCTTCGTAAAAAGCTATGGCATACCGCTATGCGGTACGGTAATCGGAAATAACTTGTCAAACATATCAAGAGGTTATTCTTTAGTCATTTGAGAGTAGAAAAATGCCCTTTTCCGTCACTCCAAAGACCGAGAACACGGCGGTCAGCCAGTCTAAATCAGGGCATCCTCTTTCCAGCCCATCCGGATCAGTTGAATCCGATCCGGATGGCTGTTGCCGAGGCCGTAGCGGGTGTCAGCGGTCTCGATATGGAGTGGACGGGGGCTGATAGGCATCTCTTTTTCAAAGTACTGATTCCGTTTGGCCTGGATGATACGGGCACCGGTTGCATCGGCAGCCACCGGGTCCCGGCTGATAATGAGCCCCCTGTAAGGCCAGGTGTGTTTCTGGCTGTAATGGTGGGGTCCGATGCCATGGAACAACGGGGTCAGCATCACAAGGATATTGAGGCGGGTTTTTCCATTGAGATGAGGCGCCTTCCAGATGGCGCCCAGCCGCTCACAGGCATTTCCGTGATACTTCCATGGGGCCGGCACAAACATGATGTAGTTCTTGAGCAGGGTTCCCAGCCCCGACCAGTGATGGGTCCGCATGGGCCGAACGTTAATCAGGGCCGTGGCCTTCTGGAAAACCGGATCATCCCGGACCCCCCGGTCATCCACGGCAATGTTCTTGGGGTCCACACCTGCCGTCACCAAACGCCCCACAATCGCCTCTTCCAGGCCGGGCGGCGTACAGAGCGGGCCCCACACATTGCTCTTGATCCCCACCACATCCCCGGGCTTTACCAGCTGACGCCAGGCTTGGGCCGGTGTGTCTGCGCGCATCAGCCTCATGACCCCCTGATCCAGCATCTTCTCCAAGACGTCCTGATCCAGAGATCCCAAAAACCCGAAAACATCCTCATCTCTGATCAGTACCACCCGGCTCTTCTCAGCTGTACCGGCAACGGCGTCCCCTAGAAACGGCAGGCCCATACACCCGCCGGCCATTGCAGCCGACCCCATACGCAAGAAATCCCTGCGCGTCATACCTGTCGTCTTTTCTCCCATGGCACCGGACCCCCTCTGCTCATTTCTTCTCGAACACCCGGTTCAACACCTGATCTGCAAACCCCCGGCTGTCGGCCTCAAGCACAACGGCCGCCAGCGCCTTATATGTCCTGTATCCCGCCCACTTTCCGTTTTCCAACGGGGCGAAGCCATTGTGATCCACATCCGGCAGATAGTACTTCAAAAATCGCTCCAGGGCTTCATGCGCTGTTTTCACGTCAGGGTATGCAATCAAGAGCAGGCGGGCCACTTCACCGTCCTCCCGGTAATCGGCCAGGACCACGTCGGTATCATTGGAGATGCCAAGGAGGTTTTTGTCGGCTAGGTAATAGTGGTAGTTCAGCACCACCGGATGATGTAAATAGCGAACCGTGTCAGAACATAGCCCCCGGGTCGGGAGCTTCGACAGGATGGCGGGTCGCGAACCCCTCTGCTTAATCAGGGAGGCCACGCCGTTTCCCAACGCCATGACGGCATTTCGGGATTCATGCGTCTCTTCCTCCGTATATATGGAGACAAAGAACCGGCCTTTCCAGAAAGAAAGCCAGCCCGGTTGAAAACGGGCATCCTGGCCCAGTCTCACCACGGCCCCATTCATATCGTGGGTAAAGACCCCGAAGGCATCTTTCGAGGTCCCCATGTCAAACACATCGAGGATAATAGCGGGACCATCGGCGGTGACGTATCGACGCGACAGGCACTGTCGCAGATTGTATGCCCGGTAGACCTCTGCACCGCCGTCTATGTATTCAAACAACGTGTTGGAATCAAATATACGGTCGGGCCCTTCCGCGGACCAGTCCATGATTTTCGACGGCAGGTCTCTTTGCAGTTCCCTTAAGGCATCGGCACGAGCCGCTTCGATCATTCCAATACCCCCTGCCAATGATAGGAAAATAAAGAACCGGACTGCTTTCAATGGGGTCATTCAGCTCTTTTCCGATCTGAAACGTGTCACGTCTTGGGCGCCTTGGGGGGACTAACGATCGCCTGCCCATCCAGCACTGTGGTTCCAGCCTGATTTGTGCAGGTTGTTCGAAGTCTTACCCGGTTTTTATCATACATGACCTCAACAACTTCCACACGGGCCTCGATGGTATCGCCGATACGAACAGGCGCCAGAAAGTCGAGTTCCTGTCGAATATAAATCGTACCCGGTCCCGGCAGACTCACACCGAGCAGGCCTGAAATGAACCCGGCCGTCAGCATGCCCTGAGCGATTCGGGTCTTGAAATGGGTCTTTTCGGCATACACCTCATTGAGATGGGCCGGATTGAAATCGCCCGTAACCCCAGCATAGAGATAGATGTCGGATTCAGAGATTGTTTTGGCGAATTCAGCCGCATCACCCAATTTCAGTTCATCGATTGTCTTCCCTATCATAACGTGCCCCTTTCATTGCCGCTTCTCAAAAAGATCAGGTGGAATTTATCATCCGCCAGGATTTCATAAAAGGCTTAGGCCTAAACTCAATAAGCCAAAATGGCCCTTTTCAGCCAATCTCAAAGACGTTCGCATCGTGCGTACCCGAACTTCTTTCTTAAGAAGCCGCCTTTCATTTCCATAACTTCAGGTAACTTTAATGGAAATTCGAATATGCCGTCAAGGGCAAACCGCATAGAGCACTTCGCTATTAACCCTTGACGTCCTGTCCCTCAATTGGATACACTTCTTTTATCGCTTTAGTTCCTAACATGTTATTATGCTTATAAAAACAAAACAGTCTTCCTGACCTGCGTTTTCGAAAAGGAGGAGGGCCAATGTACCGGATATGCCTTTACGCCTTCTTGTTGCTGTTGTCACCCGCGTTTCAGGGGTGTGGCCTCTTTGATTCCTTGAAAAGTGACTCACCCGATGCCGCGAGGTCGGACCCGGATAAAGGCGGATTTCAAAAGGGAGCAGACAGACTCAAGGCTGAAAATATCGATCTGAAACAGCAGCTCGCCTACATGAAACGGGTGAGCAAGAAGAGCGTTGAAGAAAGCCGTCTGGAATTGGCCAAGGTCGAAAAGGAACGCGCAGCGCTTGCATCAACGGTGGAAAAATTGAAAGATGCAAACCATAGAATCGCATTAGAAAACAGGGAGTTAAAACAACAGCTTCAAAGCTGTTCAAAAGAACGCAAACAGCCGGTGAAACAGAGAGCCGTAAAGGATAAGCAAACAAAAATCTCGAAAAACCAGGCCAGAAGCCTGAAGATCAAGGTGCTGAGCGGTGACGGGCACCTGGAATCCGCCAGAGAGATGGCCACAAAATTGATGAAAATGGGTTATGAGATTCGTGCCATCGGTTATGCCCCTCGATCAGATTTTAGCAAAAATATCATATACTTTAAACCACAATTTAAAAATGAAGGTGAAGCAATAGTATCCAAGATCGACCGTGCAATCATGAGAACGCTGACATGGTCTTCCGTGTTTGACATCATCATCGTGACCGGCAGGAACCCGTGAGCAGTGAACCTTGAAACTTGAAATCGAAATTCGAAACTTGATGCTCTCGTAAGCATCAGGCCGGCAAGAGGCCGTGCTCACGAGGAGGCCCCATTATGACGCGCTTGACATCGCGTGACACCTTTCACCTCAAAAATAGGATGCTCTTTGCCAATCTCATCTCCAATGCCGTCGGGGTGGGTGTGGTGATGTTCCTCGTACGACAGACCGGGCTCGCCGCCATTTTACCCGATGCGTACACGCTGATACGGATCGTTCACATGGTCTTTCTGCCGTTTGCCTTTGCCGTGCCGATTGTGCTGGTCATCTGGTATGAGAAACCGGTTCGGACGTACCTCAACCAGGAAGAAAGCGGAGGGCCTATCGCCCCGGAGAGGTTGAGTCAGGCGCGGCGCAGGTTGCTCAACGAACCCTTCTTCCTCATCAGTGTGGATTTTGGAATCTGGCTCCTTGCCGGCCTGGTATACCCGGGCGCCCTTTGGGTTTCCGGAGCTCCAAATTCCATCATCAGTCAGCCCTTTTTCATGAGCCTCTTCACCGGGCTGATCACCACGGCCTTTGCGTTCTTCGTGCTTGAAAACGTGCTCCAGCGTAAATTGGTCCCCCACTTTTTCCCCGAAGGCGGCCTATTTATGACCCCCAAAACCCTTCGTATCCGCATCGGCACCCGGATTGGCGCTCTCATATTTGCCGCCAATCTGGTCCCTTTCTTTGCCATCCTCAGTATTGCGGGCGGGACATCCTATGAAATGGGGAACACCGCCCAAGCGTTGATACAGTTGAGATCGAGCATTGTTATCAATGCGATCCTGTTCATGGGCGTCGGCGTATGGCTGGCCTATTTCGTAAGCGGCAACCTGAGAAGGCCGTTAGAGGAGATTATTCGGGTCCTTCAGGAGGTGCGAAACGGACGATTTGACAAAAAGGTCCGTGTCACGTCCAATGACGAGATCGGTTATACCGGGGATTGCATCAATGACATGACCGACGGCCTTATCGAGCGGGACCTGATTAAGGACACCTTTGGGAAATATGTGGCCAAGGAGGTAAGGGACGAGGTCCTTTCAGGCCGAACGCCCTTAGACGGTGAAAAAATGGAGGTGACCATCCTCTTCTCGGACCTGAGGAACTTCACCCCCATGACCGAACAGAACGATCCCAAGCTGGTGGTCAAGATCATGAACGCCTATTTCAAGGAAATGGCTGAGGCCATTCAGGCACAGCAAGGACTCGTGCTCCAGTTCATCGGCGATGAAATCTATGCGGTTTTCGGCGCGCCCATCTCCCGGGAGGACCATCCTTCCAGGGCCTTTCATGCCGGACTCGAAATGAGACGGCGACTGATATCCCTCAACAAGCAGTTCAAAGAGGCGGGCTGGCCCCTGCTTCGGCACGGCATCGGGATCCATACGGGCGAGGCCCTGGCCGCCAATATCGGAAGCCCCGAACGCCTCTCTTATCTTCTGGTGGGCGACACGGTCAATCTGGCCTCACGGCTCCAGTCCATGACCAAGACCGTGGGCACCGACATGATCATATCTGCCACCACCCAATCCCACATAAACCCCCACGACCTCAAGACCACCCCATTGAGATTACTGGAACATCTTGCGGTAAAAGGGAAGTCGGCACCGGTTGAAGCATACGCGCTGATCGATACTTCTTCACCGTCCACCGAAAATTGAAACCCGAAAACACAATAAGCTCAAGGGACCCTTGGTTGCGGGCATCCGCGTTAGTTATTCGTCCACGTCACGCCCGTCCCATCACTTCCAGTACGGTCTCGCCTAATTCTGCCAGGCTTAGGGCCACGGTAATATCCGCAGACTCAAGCGCGTTGATCTTGTCCTCAGCCTTCCCTTTCCCTCTGGCGATGATCGC
>Ga0272444_10006144_pt1 | contig 10304 bp, 8 predicted proteins | sample SSMForm13_FD_201033 | JGI IMG/M metagenome (GOLD analysis project Ga0272444, IMG submission 201033) | Marine sediment archaeal communities from Little Sippewissett salt marsh, Falmouth, MA, United States - SSM-Form-13 | ecosystem: Environmental > Aquatic > Marine > Wetlands > Sediment ...
AATCCACCCCCCGGGAGAGATTATTTTTTCCCCTTCCGAAAGAAGCCTTTCAATGACATCCAAACCCTCTTTTCCCGCGAAAAGGGCCTCCGGCGGCTCATACTCGAGGATATCGGGAGAGAGAATTCCCCGCTCCTTTTCCGCGATGTAAGGGGGATTTGAAAGAAGAAAATCCACAGGTTCCGAATGCCCGGCAAGCAGATCGCCCTCCAGGAGGTGAAGCCGATCCGCCACCCCGTGGCGCGCGGCGTTTCCCCTTGCCAGCTCGAGGGCGCTGGCACTCAGATCGCTCGCCGTGATCTCGAGCTCAGGAAAATGATGAAGCAGGGAAATGCTTACGGCGCCTGATCCGATTCCCACTTCAAAAACAGAGGGGAGCCGTTCTTTGTGTCCTTCCCTCCATTCCGTGATTCTCCCGATGCATGCCTCCACCAGGGTCTCTGTATCCGGACGGGGGATGAGGACAGACGGATTGACCCGGAAAGAAAGCGACATGAATTCCTTTTCCCCCGTGATGTATGCAACCGGCTCGTGGGCGGCACGCCGTTTCAGAAGATCCCGGTACCGGTCCTTTTCCTCTATCGACAGGGGGCGGTCGAACGAGAGATAAAGATCGAGGCGGGTGATTTCCAAAACATGCGAAAGGAGGATCTCGGCATCGAGGCGCGGGGATGTTGAGCCCTTTTTCCGAAGGTATTCGGTGCTTCGGGATATCGCCTCTTTTACAATGAGCCGTTCATCCGTCATTTGTGTATCATTGAAAAAATCGGGTTATCGTTCATAAGCGGGTCAGGTATCCTCTTTCCATTTTTATCCTCTCGATCTCCTGAACCAGGGCGTTGAACAAATCCTTCTCCGCAACCCGGCGGACGATCTGTCCCTTCCGGAAAACCACTCCCTGGTTTTTCCCTCCCGCTATTCCAACGTCCGCCTCCCGGGCCTCCCCGGGGCCGTTGACCACGCACCCCATCACCGCCACCTTGATGGGCGTTTTTTCCGTGGAGAGGTACCGTTCCACTCTCTCCGCCAGGGACATCAGGTCGATCTCCACCCGTCCGCACGTCGGGCAGGAGATCAGCTCCGGTCCCGCCTCCCGCAATCCCAGAACCTGAAGGATCCTGATTCCGGTGTATACCTCCTCGGAGGGATCCGTGGTGAGGGAAACCCTGATTGTATCTCCCAGGCCCTCCAGGAGCAGGGTTCCGATTCCGATGCTGGATTTGATAATGCCGCTGCGGGAGGTGCCCGCCTCCGTGATCCCCACGTGAAACGGGTAATCGCAACGCCCGGACATCAGGCGATACGCCTCCACCGTGGTGAGGATGTCCGATGCCTTGAGGGCCAGCTTGATGAGATCGAAACCGTGTTCCTCCAGGAGGCGGATATGCCCCATCGCGCTCTCCACCATGGCCTCCGGGGTGGTGCATTCCCCGGCATGAACCTTATCCCGCCAGCCCTTGGAAAGGGAGCCGGCGTTCACTCCGATACGGATAGGAACCCTTTTCTCAAGGGCCGCCAGGGCAACACTCCTGATCTCCTCGGGTTTATCCAGGTTGCCCGGATTCAGACGAAGTCCCTGCACGCCCGACTCCAGGGACAAAAGCGCCAGTTTGTAACTGAAATGAATGTCCGCGATCACCGGGAGCGGGGATTCGGCGCAGATGTAACGTAGGGCCCCGGCCGCCTTATCGTCCGGTACGGCACACCGGATAATGTCGCATCCGGCCTCGGCCAGACGGCGGATCTGGGCAATGGTGGCGCCAACATCCCGCGTGTCCGTTTTAGTCATCGACTGCACGGAAATGGGGGCCCCGTCCCCGATGGGAACCTTCCCGATGTTGATCCTTCTGGTCTTTCGTCTCTCGATCATTGGCCCACTCCCAGCCTCCACAGATTCTGGATAATGTCATTATAGGTGACAAGGAGAGCAATTCCGATCAGTAATATGAGCATCACAGTGTAGATGCGGATCAGCACCTTGGGGGATATGGGGCGCTTGAAAATCGACTCGATGACGGAAAAGAGGATGTGGCCCCCGTCCAGGATCGGCAGGGGCAGGATGTTCAGCATCAGAAGCATGATATTGAATGCCCCGAAAAAGTAGAAATAGTTCCGGGGACCGCTTTTGGCCTGCCGGTAGGATTCGATGGCGATGGCCACCGGACCTCCCATGTTGTCCCCCATCTCCTTCACATTGAACCGGGCGAACATCTTGCCGGTATTCACCGCGATAAAGCTCATGATTCGCCAGCTCGTGTTCACGGCCTCCAGGACGGCTTCGCCCGGGGGCCATTTTTTCCGGATCGTATTTGGTTCCCCGGGGGCAATCCCGATCTGGGCTCTTTTCGTACCGTCATGGGGCAGCTGGGGGGTGACCGTTGTCTCCAGGTATTCCTCGCCCCTCCTGATTCGGACGCGAAGCGGTTCTCCCGCGCTGTTTCCGATGATCTCCACCAGCTCCATCCAGTCGTTGATGGGTTGTCCATCGATCGCCGTAATATAGTCCCCGCCCCTGATTCCCGCCTTCTCCGCGGGGCGGTTGTATATGACATCCTCGATGTAAGGGGCGTATGGGGGAGCGAAGTTCTGGAGGAAACCCCTGAACTCCCGGGATCCTTGCGAAAGCGGCACATCCACCGTGTACCGGGTATCTGATCGATTCATGGTCAGGGTCAGGGTGGTGACCTTCTCCTTCATGAGGGTTTCCATCCTGTCGTAAATATCCCTGAAATGTTCCACGGACTGTCCATTCACCAGGAGGACGCGATCGCCGGACTCGATCCCGAGTTTCGCCGGAACGCTTCCCGGAGCGATATACCCGGTCACCGGCTCCTTGGGAGCGGGGAGGTCCATTCCCACCATCATGATGATCGTGAAAGTGACAATGGCCAGGATGTAGTTCATGAAAACGCCTGCAGCGTAGATCACGATCTTGACCGGGAGTGGTTTGTTCCGGAGCATCACGATATCGTCGGAAACCAGTTCCGGAAGGGACTTTTTGGGGGGCGGCTCCTGGTTTTCCTCTTTCTCCGTTTCTCCCTCCTTTTTCTCCCGCTTTTTCCGGCTCTCCTCCTCGATGTGATCCTCGAGTTCCTTCGAGAGAGACCCTTTCAGAACAACGTATCCACCGAATGGGATGGCGCTGATGCAGTACGTGGTCTCCCCCTTTTTGATCTTGACGAGCTTCCGTCCCATGCCGATGGAAAAGGTTTCCACGCCCACTCCCATCAATTTGGCGAAAAGGAAGTGGCCGAATTCATGGGCCAGAATTGCCACCCCGAAGGTAAAGATCACGGCCAGTATGGCGATAAAATTCATAGTTCCTCCGCAATCCGACGCGCCTGGCGGTCGGTCTCCATAATGGTTTCAAGATCCGGCAGGGGGATGATGTCGTGTTTTTCCAGGATCGTCCCGATGATTTTCGCGATCTCGGGGAAGGAGATCTCCCCTTTGAGAAAACGACGGACCGCCACCTCGTTGGCCGCATTGAGAACCACGGGCGCGGTTCCTCCCATATCGAGGGAATCGTATGCATACCGGAGGCACGGAAACCGCTCTGTGTCAGGTTTTGAAAAACTCAAATCGTCCAACGCGGAAATCTCCAAAGGGGCGAATTTATTAGGCCTTCTCTCCGGAAAGAAAAGGGCGCTCTGGATCGTCAGATGCATGTCCGTAATGCTCAGCTGGGCCAGAAGCGAACCGTCCACGAACTCGACAAGGGAGTGTATCACGCTTTGGGGATGAATGACAACTTTGATATGGTTCGGGGAGATTCCGAAGAGGTGATACGCCTCGATCACCTCGAAACCCTTGTTCATCAGAGTGGCGGAATCGATCGTGATTTTCGGGCCCATACTCCATGTCGGGTGGTTCAGGGCCTGATCCGGGGTCACACGGGCGAGTTCCTCCCGGGAGAGATTGCGAAAGGGTCCGCCGGAGGCCGTCAGTATGATCCTTTGGATGCTCCCGGGATCCTGTCCCATCAGGCATTGGGCGATGGCGTTGTGTTCGCTGTCGATGGGCAGGATCCGCACCCCCCCATCCCGCGCGGCCTTCATAACCAGATCCCCGCCTGTGACCAGGACCTCCTTATTGGCCAGGGCCACGTCCGCTCCCTGCCCGATGGCCTGGAGCGTGGGTTTGAGTCCGGCGATGCCCACCGTGGCCACCACCACGATATCGGGCCGGCAAAGCTCCACCAGTTCGGAAAGTCCCTGATTCCCCTCGGTCAGCCGGATCCCGCATGAGGCGGCCAGCTCTCGAGCCTCGATTTCCTTTTTCGGGTTGGTGACATTAACGGCCGTGGGATGAAACTCCTCGATCTGCCGTTTCAGCAGGGGAAGCCTGCTGAAAGTGGAGAGTCCGCATATGGAGAAGGAATCTTTGAACTCCCTGACCACGTCGAGCGTCTGGGTTCCGATCGACCCCGTGGATCCTAAAACTAGAATTTTTTTCGTCATTCATTCTTTCTCGGAGAAAAATAAGGCCTTACCATGGAGGATTTCATCATTCGTGTCAAAATCTAAAATTGCCTTCTCTGATATGAGTCATGATTGTCAAAGGGGATTCAATGTATTTTGTTTAAGTGGATATTCGGAAAAGAAAACAACAATCAGGGTAGATTTATCAAAAGGCCAAAATGGGAATACGGGAGGGTTGTCAGGAACTATTGACTTGCATCCCGGATTTCGAGAATTATAGATTTTGCTCTTGAATCAGTTTGTATAAGTAAATCAATTCATGACGTTACATCAGATAATGAAAAAAGATTTTAAAAACAGAATCACATTAGAATTATTCGGGAAGCTGATCCTTTTTCTGATTCTTTTTTATCAGGCCGGAGTTCTTGTACGACTGGTTTCCCTCATGCCGATATACAATCCAATTGATGAATTGTATCATTATGATTATATATTGAAAATTTCAGAGGGAAGGGGCCGATCCTCCAATCTCAACATGCATCCCCAGATACTTGCCAGCATTTGCAAATATGGCTACAGGGCCACTCATTACCATGCTTCCCCTCCCCCCTTTGAAAATGAATTTGAACCTGATCTCAGTATGTACCGCATTAATGACCAGATCCACCAGCATCCCCCTCTCTATTACTGGATAATGTCATTTTTTATTTCCACAAATGCAACACCAATGACCCAGATCCTTAACGTTCATGGTTTGCGTCTTTTGGGAGTTTTTCTGTTTTTGCTTGGAGGTTTTTTGTGGATCTCGGGGTTGTGCCGGCTGGTTGGTATGGAAAAAGCGGACATTTTCATGTTGATCATGCTCTGGGCCTGGACACCTCCCGAGCTGTTTCGTGTATCGAACGATATGGGTGTTTTTTTTGTTTCCGGACTCACGATTTATATCTATTCTCTAACAGAGCACGAGTTCCGCCGCAAAAAACCGTATTTCTCCATCCTGTTGGGTCTTTGTCTGGGGGCCTGTGCTTTGACAAAATATACCCTGGTTTATCTCCTTTTGCCCCCCTTGTGTTATGGACGCTGGCGCCGCCATCTCAGGATGGCTTTTCTTGATCAGAAATCGGATACTGGAAGAAAGGATGTTTGGATAAAATCGATCCGATCGACATTTACGGATCCGGCATTGTTGGTTTGTTTTGTCATATTACTCATTTTCCTCCTTACGAAAGAAGTAGGCGTCAATAAACTGAAAGTTGTCGGGGCCAATCCCATAGGGTGGACGTTGAAATATTTATCCTATACTCTTTTCTGGGGTGAGTCAGTCTGGTTGGGACAACGCCTGGCATATGATATCCCAGTTGTTTTTCCGATCCTCCTGTTGGTTTTATTCCCTGCCGGTTGGATATCGGCCTTTTTGTTCAGCAACAGAATTCGCCGAGATGATGCGACTTCGAAAAAGTCGGGTTCAGAACATCAGGCTCCCAGATTCATAGGTGGGATGATTATCTGGATGATTCTTATCCAGACATCCATTTCAATCTATATCATCCCATGGTTCTGCCAGGGTCGTTATCTTATACCGGTGGTTCCGTTGATGATTGCATTAATGACTGTGGGTTTTTACAATCTTGGAAAACGTTTTCCACTGGTATCCCGTCGTTTTTTTGCAATCCTCGCTGTGATTCTATGGGTTTACATCAACACGCAACATCTCTCCTACGTTATCTATCTTATGAACCAATAATATGAGGGGTCAGAGGCGTTTGGGGGATTGACCCCAATTGCCCCGGGGGGTTGTTTTTCGTTGTGTGGGGATTGGGGTCAATCCCCCAAAAGTATCCAAATTTATCTTGACGGAACATTGTCATTCGGGGGTATTTGGCAGTTATGAGTCGTTTATTGCGGATTGATCTGCCCTTCTGCCTGTACCACGTCATGTCCCGCACCAATTCCGGTGACACGGCATTTCGAAACAGACGCGATATCTCAAGGTTTCTGTTTTATCTCTCCAGGTATGCCGGGATTTTTCACTTCCGTATTCAAGCGTATTGCCTTATGAGAAACCATTTTCATCTGCTTTTGGAGAGCGGCGATGAGGCGGGTCTGTCGGAGTTGATGCGTCGCCTTCTGACGGCGTACACGGTCTATTACAATCGCCGTTATGAAAGACACGGGCACCTCTTTCAGGGGCGATTCAAGAGTCTGGTGGTGGATAAATCCCAGTATTTATTGACGCTCTCCCGATATATCCACCTGAATCCCGTGGAAGGAGACCGGAAACGCGATCCCGAGACCTACTTCGCCTCCAGCTACCGGTTCTATCTCCTGGGAAACGAACCCGAATGGCTCCATACCGGCGAGATCCTCCAATGGTTCCATGGCGATCGCTCCCTCTATGGCAGATTCGTGCGGGAGGGATTCACGGAGGACAATTTCCCCGCAATATACAAAAGGCGTTTCGTGGGAGGCAGGGCGTTTGGTGAACGGGTGACCGCGCGCATCAGGGCGGGGAGCTCGTCCCGTGAGAGCTCAGAACGCTCCCCACACGGAAAGACGGATCCTTACATAAGTCAGGCCGATCGGATTGTCGAGGGTGTGGCCCGGGCCCTGGGTTGCCGCAAACAACGGATCAGAGAAGGCCGTAACATGAAAGGGATCGTTGGTTTCGCCCGCACGGTCGTCATCGGACTATTGAAAGAGACCTTTCCATGGACGAACAAACAGATCGCGGCGTTCATGAGTCTGAAAACGGAAAACAGCGTTCTGCATCACGTCGGAAGGATCCGGAAGAACGAAAAAATGAAGGGTCTCATGGAGCGTATCAAAAAGGAAAATCGACTGTAGATTTGGATACTTTTGGGGGATTGACCCCAATTGCCAATTGCCCCGGGGGGTTGTTTTTCGTTGACCCTGATAGCGGATTCGCTTACTCATTGAATTTCAGTCATTATGATAGAAAAATAATCGTCTTTTCCGGGGGATGCCTTGAAAACGAAGAACGATTCCTACGTTGTCTTTGCCCGCAAATGGCGCCCGCAGACCTTCGAGGAGGTGGTGGGACAGGAGGCCGTGAAACGACAGCTCCAGAACGCCCTCTCGGATCAACGCATCGCCAACGCCTACCTGTTTGCAGGTCCCCGCGGGGTGGGAAAAACCAGTGTGGCACGCATCCTCGCAAAGGCGCTCAACTGCCGGGAGGGCATCACCCCGAAACCGTGCAACAAGTGCGAAATGTGCACCGCCATCACCCAGGGGAGCTCGATGGACGTGATCGAGATCGACGGGGCCTCCTACACCGGTGTGGACGATATCCGCGATCTCCAGGAGGGGATCAACCGGGCTTCGTTTGCCGCCCGCAAAAAGGTCTATATCATCGATGAAGTCCATATGCTCAGCATCAACGCCTTCAACGCACTCCTGAAAACCCTGGAGGAACCGCCCCCCTTCGTGGTCTTTATCTTCGCCACCACAGAGTTCGAAAAGATCCCCGAAACCATTAAAAGCCGCTGCCAGGTTTACCACTTCGAACGCATCTCCACCAGGGATATCATCGAGCGACTGGATCTGATCCTCTCCAGGGAAAAAGGCGTCTCCATCCCGAAAAAGGAGAAACCCGCCATCCTCGAGGCCATTGCCGCCAATTCCGAGGGGGGGATGCGGGATGCCGAAGTCGCCCTGGATCAGCTCATTTCCCTCTCCGGAGGAAAATTGAAGTTCGAACACGTCACCCAGCTCCTTGGACTGGTGGAGTTCGATCTCCTCACGGGCATGGTCCGCGACCTGGCCGTGAAGGATGTCAAGTCCCTGCTCGAGAGAGTCGCAAAAATGGTGGGCGAGGGTCGCAACCTCGAACGCTTCGTGAAAACCTTTCAATCCTTTCTGAGGGACCTCCTCGTTCTCAAGGCCGGAGGGGATGCCGGGCTCACCTCCTATTCCGGCGAACGCCTTGCTGAAATGGACAAACTCCTGGAAAAGATCTCCATGCCCTTCCTTCTGAACGCCATGAATAACTTCCTCGCCCTCGAGGAACGGATGAAAACAACGCCTCATGTCCGGTTTCTGCTCGAATTCGTCCTTATCAAGCTTACCGTGGTTCAAAGCGATGTGGATATCGATGCGGTATTGAAAAGGATCGAGGGCATGCCGGTAAGATCCGGTCCCTCCGCGATTCCCCCGGTGACTGGTCCAGCCGCCCCGCCGCCACCTCGAAAGCCCACTGTTCCGGATATGTTTAACGGTCCCGCCCGGAGCCTGGAACCCGAAAACCCCATCGAGGAAGTTATCGCTCCCGCGGCCTCCGGCGATCATGATGAAATATGGGAGCAGCTCAAGGGCCACCTCCTGAAAAAAAGTCCGATCCTTTCCAGCGTGCTCGATCATTGTCGTATCGGGGGCATGGAGGAAGGCCGGCTTGTGATCTTCTTCACCGATCGCTACGATGAGAAAACCCTCTCCCGTCCCGACAACGTGGCCGTGATAGAGGAGATTCTTTCGCGTCTTTTGAATAAAACGGGGCGAATCGTGGTGAAACCCGCCCCCCGGTCCGTTCCCGCCCAATCCGGGGAGCCTGAGCCGTGCGTTCCCTCCGAATCGGAGGAAGAAAAGGAGTCCCTTCCCACGGAAGAAATCGGGGAAACCCTCGTCGAGGACAAGGCGGAGGAGGAGCAATCCGGGATCGGGGAGCTGGATGTGGAAAAATACCGCCACCTCTTCCAGGAGAAAAACGTGGATCGAAAGTTCGTCCTTGACCTCATGAAAAAGAATCCGGACGTTAAAAAAGCAGTTGATACGATCAGAAAAATGCTCGACGCCAGGATGTCGCATTTCAACGATAAACCCATAAGCTGATCGACAGGAGGAAACAGGTTCATGTTTGATATGAAACAGATTCAGAAAATGCAGCAGGAACTTCAGCAGCGTATGGCCAAGATGGATCAGGAATTGGCCCAGAAAACCGTGGAGGCCGCCTCGGGAGGGGGAGTGGTCAAGGTGACGTTCAATGGAAAACAGGAGCTGCTCTCCATTAAGATATCTCCCGAAGCCGTGGATCCTGACGATATCGAGATGCTGGAGGATCTTGTTCTGGCCGCCATCAACGCCGGACTTGGCAAATCCAAGGAACTCGGACAGAACAATATGTCGCAACTCACCGGGGGCTTGAATCTTCCCGGCCTCCCCTTTTGAGGAGGAATAGAAAGGATACCCCCTTGTTGAAACGTTCTCCCGCCTTCGAAACCCTCATTGCCGAACTCAGCAAACTCCCCGGGATCGGCCGGAAAAGCGCGGAGCGAATCGCTTACAGCCTCCTCAAGGCACCCCCCGAACAGGCCTCCTCACTCGCCGCCTCCATCAGGGACGTGAAGGAAAAAATATTCTTCTGTTCGGTCTGTTTCAACCTCACGGAAACCGACCCCTGCCCCATCTGCAAAGATCCCGGAAGGGACCGCGGCCTGATCCTGGTGGTGGAGGATCCCATGGACGCGGACGCCTTCGAGAGGGCCGGCAACTACAGGGGACTCTATCACGTCCTCCAGGGACGCCTCGCACCCCTCAAAGGTGTAACCCCGGACCAGCTGCGGGTTCGCGAACTCCTCGATCGGGTGAAAAAGGGTAAGATTCACGAGGTGATCCTGGCCACGAATCCGGATGTCGAGGGGGACGCCACTGCCCTTTATATCTCCAGGCAGCTGGCCGAACTCCCGGTGGAGGTTTCCCGCATCGGCCTCGGACTTCCCATGGGGGGCAGCCTCGAATATGCGGACGGCATCACCCTGGAAAAGGCCCTCGAGGGCAGGAAAAGCATCCCATCACCCTCCCAAGCGGCGGAAAAATGAAAAAATACCTGCCATTGACCCTGATTTTCCTTCTTCCCGGCCTCCTCCT
>Ga0272444_10006145_pt1 | contig 10304 bp, 7 predicted proteins | sample SSMForm13_FD_201033 | JGI IMG/M metagenome (GOLD analysis project Ga0272444, IMG submission 201033) | Marine sediment archaeal communities from Little Sippewissett salt marsh, Falmouth, MA, United States - SSM-Form-13 | ecosystem: Environmental > Aquatic > Marine > Wetlands > Sediment ...
AGTATCGCCAACCCAAGGCCCATGAGACACTGGCCGAGAACCTGCCAGCCTTTGCTTACGAACCGGCTGCCGGTCAGGAGAATCACCGCGCCTGCAAGGACGCCGATGATGACCTGCCCGGTCGGGCCGATCCAGTCGTTGTCGAAAGCGTACTTGAGAAAGAACGCCACGCCGAGAAACAGCACCACCGCACCGGCCAGGGCGATCCATCGCTTGCCGATGGCCGACTCCAACCCGCCTACGGGGGCGGCGGGATACGATTCCTGCGGAGGCGCTTGCAGCGGGGGCTCTTGCGGCGGAGGTGCCATCTCCCCGGCCTGGACGGGCGCCAGGACCGGCGCAGCCTCGGTCGACTCGGCGCCTTCGCCAGGTCCCTCGGTTACAATCGGCGGTGGCGCAGGTGGTGCCTTCGGCGACACCCCCCGCCCGACATCCATCGCGCCAACACCGCGCCGAAGCGTATCGAGATCGCGCCAAAGCGCTTCGAGCCGCCTCCTGTCGCCCAAGCCACGGAAGAACGCAACGATTCCAAGAATGCCCCCGACCACGACGACGAGAAGAACGAGAAGAGCCAGAAGGATGAGCAAGATTTCGCCGCCCATATGCCGTGCTCCCGAGAATGCCCTGCACTTGCCAGAACCGGTCTCACTGCCCGCAATCCTACCCCTTCCATCGCGAAGACGCAAACATCAAGAGGCCCCTCGGCCAAGAGTCCAAACCGGACATGTCGAACCATCACCCGCGAACACCAAAACTTGGCAGATAGGCAAATGTTCCTCCAACTCCAAAGCATCCCCTGCAGGCACGCCACCCAGAGATTGCTATCCCGTCCGTGTTCAAAAGCAGCAACATGGTCAATGATTCACGAACACAGCGGATCTCAGTCACCACTTGTCGGGCGAGTCTTGCAGGCCTTGAACAGTCTGGCAAATACCGTCACCATATCGCCCCACACGTACGCATTCAGGGGCAAGAAAACCGATAGCAAGGTAAAGAACACTTCATCCGGACCGTTCATCGTGAGACCAAGCAGCGATAACCATCCAACCGGGAAGCCAAGAACGGCTATCGCAGCTTGCGCGACCTCGGCGGCTGCAATCCACCCTTCGGACTGGATGTGCATGCTGAATAGGATCACCGTGAGGGCACAATTAATAACCGCGAGGTTGGCAACTGCAACCTTGGCTCGCATTCCCATTCTGTAGAGACGAAACTCCATATTGCATGCCGGACCGCTAGGCCGCTGCCTATTGCCTTTGATCTTATGTTGCAGCTCCCCCTACCCCCTGACCTGTCCGTTGCCGGTAACTACCCATTTGTAGGTCGTCAGGTCCGCGGCGCCCATCGGGCCTCGGGCGTGAAGTTTATCCGTCGAAATACCGATCTCCGCGCCCAGGCCGTACTCGCCGCCATCGGCGAAACGCGTCGATGCGTTCACCATAACGCTCGATGAATCCACGTTCGTGACAAACCTGTCCGCGGCCGCGATGGAACTCGTTACGATCGCGTCGGTGTGCCTGCTCGAGTAGGTGTTGATGTGCTCGATGGCGGCGTCCAGGCCGTCGACTACCTTCACCGACAGCACAAGGTCCAGATACTCGCGCGACCAGTCGGCCTCGGTGGCCTCCAGCATGTCCGCCACAATCGCCCGGCTGCGCTCGCAGCCGCGAAGCTCGACGCCGCGGGCCCGCAACGTCTTCGCCGCGCGAGGCAGAAACGCCTCGGCCACCGCAGCATCCACCAGCAGAGTTTCCATCGCGTTGCACACGGCGGGGTACTGTGCCTTGGCGTTGACGGCGATTCGTTCCGCCATGTCCAGGTCGGCGTCGGCGTGGACATAGACGTGACAGATGCCGTCGTAATGCTTGATAACCGGAATTGTCGCGGCCTTCGTTACTGCTTCGATAAGGCCCCTGCCGCCGCGCGGGATTATGAGATCGATTAGCCCGTCGGCAGTGCAAAGGGCCGGGACTACGGCATGGTCGAGTTTGTCGATGACCGTTACGCATGCTCGCGGCAGGGACGCATCAGCCAGGCCGGCGCGGAGAATCTCGGCGATGGCGAGGTTGGAGTTGAGGGCCTCCTTTCCGCCTCGAAGGATGCACGCGTTGCCGCTTTTGAGGCACAGGCCTGCGGCGTCGCTGGTGACGTTGGGGCGGCTCTCGAAGATGATCGCCACAACGCCGATGGGCACTCGCCGCTTCTCGATCCGCAGCCCGTTGGGGCGATTATACGCGGCGTCGGCCTGGCCAACGGGATCGGTCTGGGCTGCGATGTCACGCAGGGCTCGGGCCATCGAGTCGATACGATCGTCGTCGAGCGTCAGGCGTTTGACCATCGCAGGGGTCAGACCAAACTCCTCACTTCGAGCGAGGTCTTTCTGGTTGGATTGGAGCAACTTGTCCCGCGAGGCCTCCAGAGCCTTCGCGCATGACATCAGCGCCGCATCCCGCTGCGACCCGGTAGTCCCGGCAAGAATCCCGGCTGAAGCGCGGGCTGCCCGAGCGATTCCATCAGCGTATTCGCGTGACTGGGAAGAGTCCATCTGTCGGCTCCAGATAAAAGACCCCGCCGACAAAGCCCGGGAATCTCAGACCTCAGATCGTAAATCTCAAATCTCAGATTTGAAATCTCAAATCGAGGATCTCAAATACTTGATCTGACATCTCAAATCTCAGATCCCATCTGCCGCCCGAGCGTACATATCAGCCTGGGGTTTGATTTTTCATCACGGCAGCGTCCCGACTGGCGTATTCTTTTCCAGCTTGAACGTAACCGTGGGCGGCGCGGCGAAGAGGCGGAGGCTCAGATCGCCAGGCAATTGGACATCCACCGGACGGGTCAGCCAGCTTACCGGCTTTTTATCCTCGTCGGTCAGAATGATATAGGCTCGCACGTTTTCGGCCTTGAGCTTATCCAGATCGGCCCGCGGGCCGCTGACCTGCAACGTCACGCGCCACTCGGGGATATCCTTGCGGCTCAGGGAGTATTCCTTCCACGTGCCATCTTCCAGCCAGGCCGGCGGCTGAAGCACCTGGACGGGCACGGTAATCTCCTGCGTCTCGGTCAGAGTGACAATCTTCACGGTGACGCGAACGGTGGGCTGGTCCGGCTTGACGGCCAGGCCGGCAATCTGCGGGATCACCTCCACCTCGAAAGGCTTTGACGGATCCACCACGGACTTCAGGTCCACCTGTTTTGTCTTGAGTACAGGCGTGGGCTCAAGTTTCAGGATATTCTGCCAATCGCTTTCAGCAACGTGGATGCCCATCTTCGGCGGATCGATACTCACCTCGGGCCCCAGCGCGCCGGTGTAATCGAACTGTACCGGAATGTCAGGCTGGTACGTCTTTGTATCCAGGCGCACCCGCACATTGCTGGGCGAGGCCGAAAGAACGCTCAGGCCCTCGGCAACAATCATCTTGTCGCGGTTGAGAATGTCGCGGACGGAGAGGTCTTTCTCGCCCTCACTGACAACGTATCTGACGACCATATCGGGCGACTGGAGGCTGTGCTGGAGTTGTTCGAGGCTTCGCTGTCGGCCCTGGACCTGAAAAGTCACGCGAACGCGACTCTTGCTCAGCAGCACCAGCTTGCTGGACGGCGCGGTGACAAGTTCCACCGTGGCGGTCATTTCCATCTCGTCGGTGAACTCGACATCCGCCCATATCCACAGGAAGGTCGTGACAAGCACCACCCACGCGGCACCGCGAAGACGCGCCAACCACCACGAGCGACTGAAACGGTCGGGTTCCATCAGGCTGTATAGCTCGCGTCGAGTCATTTATCCATTTACCTGTACGTATTCATCTGGGTACGACATTCTATGTGCGATGCAGCAGGCTGCTGGGCGCCAGCAGACCGCGGAGCATTTCGCGAAGGCTTTCCGGCGGCAGGCCAAGATAAAGCTGGCCATCGCATGCCAGCGAAACCCGCCCGGTCTCCTCGCTGACAACCAGCACCATTGCGTCAGAGTCCTGAGCCATACCCAGCGCCGCCCTGTGCCGACTGCCGAGCGACGGGTCAACGTCATCGCTCTCGGCAAGGGGGAACTGGCAACCGGCGGCCGCGATCCTGCCCTCGCGGATCACCACTCCCATATCGTGCAGAGCGCTGCCGGGATAGAAAATCGTATTCAGCAGGCTGCTGGTCACCACGCCGTTGATCGGTGTGCCGGAATCGATGATCCCGCCAAGCCCGACGGATCGCTCGATGGCGATCACGGCGCCGATTTTGTTACGAGACAGGTACGCAGCCGAGTCGAAAAGCGCCTCAACAATGGCCTCAGCCCGCCCCTGTGGGCCGCGGAACAGCCTGGCCTGGCCGATCTGTATGAGTGCCCGCCGCAGTTCCGGCTGAAACGCCACCACCGTCGCGACAAACGCGAAGACCAGGAAGTGTCCGTAAAGGAACTCGACTCGCTTCCAGTCATCGTTTTTGGGCAGCAGGCGGATGCCTACATACACCACTCCCAGCAGCAAAGCCGAACCCTTGAGCAGGCGTGCCCCGCGCGTGCCTCGCAAGAAACGCATCACCAGCCAGACCACAAAACCGATCAGCAGAAGCTGCACCGCAACTACAACCGGGTTGTAGGTTACAACCCGCCGCATGTAGCTCACGATGCCTTCAACTAACTCGTTCATATTTACATTCGTCCGCGCGCGGCCTGGCCATAGAGACACTTAATCCTAGTCATCGTCAGCTAAGGCTTCGCGGCTATAGGCCTTTTACCCCGATTATTTGATTTTCAGAACAATTCGACCGGCAATCCTTTTGCGGACACACAAAAGCAAGATATCATCAGAGTGGAAGTTGATGGCTTTCCCACGGGAACACATGGATGGGAGCTTCGTGGCAAATGCACGGGCGTCAGTATGCGCAAACAAGGCGATCGCCCAGGAAACGCTAAGACAACAGCCTGAAGAGGATAACAATGAACCGACGTGACTTTCTCAGAATTATGGGCATTGGCGCCGCTGCCGCCACGGCGGCAGTTATTGCTCCCCGCCGCATCCTGGCAGCCGCCAAGCAGGCAGCCAACGCCGTGGACAAAAACGAACCGGGAGCCGGTCGGCCCAATGTTCTGTTCCTCTTTACCGATGACCAGCGATACGACACGATCCGCGCGCTGGGCAACAAGTCCATCCACACGCCGAATATTGACCGGCTGGTCAAACGTGGAGTCAGCTTCACAAATGCCTATATCATGGGAAGCTCATCACCCGCGGTGTGTTCGCCATCGCGAGCGTGCCTTTTCAGCGGCAGAACGCTTTGGAACCTTGATAATCAAGGGCTGTGGGGCTACGAAATCTCGGCCAGGTACAAGACCTTGCCCCAAGTGTTCCGTGAAAATGGCTATACCACGTTTGGCACGGGCAAGAATGAACCCGGCAGGGCTGGACACTTTGCCCGCTCGTTCAGCGCCGGAGACAAGATACTTTTCCGGGGTATGACCGGCAGTCAATACAGACTGCCGCTTTGCCCGTACTCGCCCACCGGAGATTATTCCAGGAAGAATGAGGTCGTCCACAAAGGAAAGCATTCCGCGGAAGTATACGCCGACGCATGCATCAAGTTCCTTGAAGGCCAGGCCGAGACTGCCAAACCGTTTTTCGCGTATGTGGCATTTCAGACACCACACGACCCCCGTCAATCCCCGTCCGAGTTTCGCCAGATGTATGAAGATGCAAAGATGCCAATCCCGGAATCATTCAAGCCCCGCCACCCATTTGACAATGGGATGCTGAATATCCGCGACGAGAAGCTGGCGCCGTTTCCCCGTACCGAAAAGATCGTGCGGAAACATACGGCCGACTATTACGCGATGATCTCGCACACGGATGCACAGATAGGCCGTATCCTGTCCGCCTTGGAGAAAACCGGGAAAGAGCGGAATACGATAATCGTCTTCTCCGGTGATAATGGACTGGCGGTGGGCAGACACGGCTTGATGGGCAAGCAGAATGTCTACGACCATTCGGTGCACGTACCCCTGATTATCTCGGGCCCCGGCGTGCCACAAGGGAAAAGGCGCGAACAACTATGCTACATCTATGACATCTACCCCACACTATGTGAGCAAGCCGGACTCAAAACGCCCGAAACCGTTGAGTTCCAGAGCCTCAATGGAGCAATCAACGACGATCAGGCCAAACACAGGGACTACCTCTACTATGCTTTCATGTCATGGCAACGCTCGGTTCGCGATTCGCGATATAAGCTGATCGAGTATTGCGTCGAAAACGCCAGGCACACTCAACTATTCGACCTGATTGACGACCCGCACGAAACGAAGAATCTGGCCGATGACAGCAAATATGCTGAAACACTGAAGGCATTGAGGACTCTACTGACCAAAGAAGCAGCCAGGCTCAATGACGGCAATTCTCCATTCCAACTCCCGGACAAACAGGGCAAGGCTTTCTGGACAACCTACAAAGCCGCAGATCGGAAACAGACCTCGCAGTAGCCAGCAATAGCATTGTCTTGACATTGCATTCAGCCCGACCATGGACCCGAAAGCGCCGCGCCGGATGACCCGAAGCCGGCGATCCCGCGCATGCGGACCACGTTCTGGCCCTGAACGCTCAGCAGGGCGGTCAACCCAAGCTCCTGAATCGACTGGGCGGCCCGGTCGGTCAGGTAGGCCTCCGCGCAGGGCATGATCTGACGATCGCCGTCGGAGTCGGTGTAAACGTACGCGGGCAGGTCGTCGGATTCGTGGAAAAGCTGGGCGCCCATTTCCCATCCCTCAGCCGCAAAGGCCGCGCCCAGCGCCTCGGCCAGGGCGAACGCCACCGGGCCCCACAGGAAACCCTCGTGCGAGCTACCCGCATCGAGTTCGTCGAAGTCGAAGGCATCCACCGGATCGCTACCCTCGCCGTAAGGCTGACGCATCAGCATTCGAGGCAGGCCCAATGCCAGCCAGCCGGCCTCGGGCAATTTGCCCAGAACGTCCCACGCAGCCGCGGCTTCGGCGTCGGGCTTCCAGGTCCATTCTCGTGGGTCCGGCTGGGCGACGATGCTCTCGCAGCCGGCGACGCGATCGGTCGCCCCGGTCACGATCGGTGCTCGTGCGGCGCGGGCGATCTTGCTCATCCTGCCGAGCACGGCTGCGTCTTGTACGGTCTTGTCGAACGCCCAGGCCAGGCACAGCACGCTCCACGGCTTGCCTCCCTGCGTGCCGTGGGTCTGTGCGACGAGCATATCGTACAGCGCGGTCGTCTGGAGTTCGTTGACGGCGAGCACGTCGTCGGCGAGTTCGTCCTTGGATACGTCCATGATCGCCAGGCGAAGGTCCTCGTCGGTTTCGAGGTGGCTGACGAGGAACTGCACCCCGCGCCACGCGGCCTCGACGGTCTGGAAACCCGGATCGTGCAGTATGCTGCGCATCTGGGCCGCGATGGCAGTGTCCACGCAGGCGACCAGTGCGGACTGCTCCTTGTCGCGGTCCGGCACGATGTAAGGACCCACGATACCCGCGATCATCGAGTCGATCGCCCCGGCCGGGCCATGGGCAGCACTGGTATTCGCGGTCTCAGCAACGCCCGCGGGCCTGTCGCCAAGAAGCCTGCCTAGAAGGGCCTTGTCTCCTTCGGCACCCTCGCCGGATTCGCTGGCCGGGGGGGCATCCGCCTGCGTTTCGGGCTGTGGCGCCGACGCCCACGACCGCACTTCTTCGGCGGCAGCGTCGAAGGTCGAGCTGTTCATCAGCCGCTCGCGCAGCGAACGCAGCGCCCGGAACACCTCCAGCTTGGAGTAGAGGAAATCCGGGTGGAAATCGTCGATCTCCGACGGCGCGAAAACGATCTCGCCATCGCCGGCTGGGATGCGGACCTCCGCGCCAAGCGAACCGAGCACGCGCTCCCAGTTATCGACGTCTACTTTGATCCGCTTTCGCCCGGCGAGGCCCTCGCACACACCCCTGCCGGTGCGACCGCTGAAGTCGCCCATCACCAGAATCCCGAACGCTCCACTGCCACCGCCGCCATCGCCGCTCTGCCTCGCCAACCTGCCGAATGATATCTGTCCAGACATGTGCCCAGCCTCCCTGATAGGAGTTCGGTTCCTGCGCCTTAACCGCGCAACGCAACCCGCGCCGGCGATTTGCAGTATTCTCAATCAATCGTTCCCTCGCGGCAAGGGCGAAGTATAATACGCCCCGCAAACCCGGCCTGACGGGCCCCTGGCACACGTGGAGATATCGACGATGGCTGACCTCTGGTACGAAACCTACATGGGCAACGGCCCCAAGCGAATCGCGCACGTCGAACACTGGTCCAACCCGGACGCCGCGACGTATATCAGCGGAATCGACTTCTACGACCATCCGCGAAGCTGCATGACCAGGCTCAACGAGATGTACGAGTTTCTCGACATCGGCGTGCCGGCCAGCGACGACCCGCTGCCGAGGCCCGAAGACCAGATCGACCAGGGCAAGGGCCGCTGGGGACATGCCTATCGCGACCACTGGCACGACGAAGACGCCGAGGCACGATTCGCCAACGAAGACGAGATGCTCGCCTTCAGTCCGCTCGCCCATCCGGACTTCACCAAATGGCGAATGGGCGGAGACTGCAGCAGCGAAGAAGTGCTCTACGAACGCTTCCGCAGCCGCCTCCCGGCCGAGTGGGGCGACACGCCGCAGGAGGGCTCTCCCAGGCGGGTCGGGTGGTACGAAACTCTCTTCATGTGGCCGTTGATGACGTTCGGCTACGAGAGCTTCCTGTCGATCTGCCTGGACCCACGATTCGACCGCGTGATGGACGAGTTCGCCGAACTCAGCCGACGAGTGTTCCGCGCCATGTCGCGCCAGCCGGTACACTTCGTCGGCTCGCATGACGACATCGTCCTGCCGACCGGCCCGGTGTGCAGCCCGCAGTGGATGCACAAGCACATCTTCCCCCGCTACGAGGAGTTCTGGGGCTACTGCACCGCGGCCGGCAAGCGCGTGCTGTTCACCGTCGATGGCTGCATCGACGCGTTCGTTGACGATGTGATCGCCTGCGGGGCCAGCGGGTTCACCACCGAACCGTACACGGATTTTCGCGCCATCGCCCGCCGCCACGAAAACTGCTACATCGCCGGAGAAGGCGACAACCGCATCCTGATGCGAAACAAGCCCGATGAGATCCGCGACATGGTCGAGCGAATGGTAGAGACCGCCAAGATGTCCGGCGGCTACGCCATGTGCATCGGCAACCACATCCCCTTCAACGTCCCCCCAGAGGCCGTAAAACTATACTTCGACCTCTCCGAAGAACTGGGGTATCGCTGACCGAACTACGAGAAGAGAAGAAGGGAGCAGTTTGCTTCCTGCAACCTGAAACCGTCCCTCACCCGCGTACGTGGGCGATTACTTGCAGAGCCCATTCTACTTTGTCGGCGGGAACGGCGGCGATTTCGTAGCTGGCGTTGACCGGGACGAGGTGGACGCTGCCGGCGGAGGCGCGGTACAGCTTGCATGTCACGCCGATCTGCCCGGCGAGTTGGACCACGGCGGCCTGGCCTTCGGTGGCTGGGACGCTCGGGCTGAGCACCACCACGTCGCCCGGGAGAATCTCCGGGGCCATCGAATCGCCATCGACGCGCAGGGCGAAGGCGTCCGGATATCGATGTTTGATCGTCTCAGCCACGACGAACTCGACGACATCTCGGTCATCCGGGGCTGAGAGGGTCACCAACTGCACGCCGGCGGACGTTTGGGACTCGCCATCGGCGGCGACGGCGGGGGATACGGCTCGCGGGTTTTGTCCGGCGTGGCGCGTTACGAGGTCGGCCAGCGTGGTCAGGCCGGAGACATCCTCGGCCTTGCCCCAGAACCTCGCGACCCCGGCAGCGGTTTGGCCAAGGATGGGGATCCAGTGCTCCCGGGCCGGGGGGATTGGCTGGTCCGCGCCGGCATGCGGATCGGGCGGTTCGGCCGCTGCGGCCTGGGCCTGCGGTTTCGGCTTGGCGGGGAACTTGTGGGTTTCTATGAGCAGGTCCACAAACGCCCCCAGCGGCCCGGCTGCGTCGGGGCAATCGCCCAACAGCCTGGCCACGCGCATCAAAACGGGATGGTCCGCCGCCGTAAGACTGGCTGGGCCAGCCTGGCCTGTAATCAGCCAGCGGAGGTCGGCGCCGGTCAGGTCGGCGATTTTCACGAGGATCTCAGCCGGCGGCACTCGAGTACCCTCGTAGTAGTCGTACGTGCTGCCTGATATTCCTAAATGCTTTGCAAATGTAGACTTGCCTCTCGAGCCGGTCGTCTTGACCCGCAAGTCGGCTATCCGCCGGCAGATCTCATTGGCAGAGTCATTGGG
>Ga0272444_10006146_pt1 | contig 10304 bp, 5 predicted proteins | sample SSMForm13_FD_201033 | JGI IMG/M metagenome (GOLD analysis project Ga0272444, IMG submission 201033) | Marine sediment archaeal communities from Little Sippewissett salt marsh, Falmouth, MA, United States - SSM-Form-13 | ecosystem: Environmental > Aquatic > Marine > Wetlands > Sediment ...
ATATTATCAAGGCGACTCATTTACCTTGCGTGGAAGGTACTACCTTTGCTTGTTTTTTGAACAATTAGTGGAGTAGTATGAGAATCCCGAAATATTTGATATATTCATCGGTTTTATTTCTTTTTCTTGTTTCAAGTGTTGCGGCCTTCAATGTCGAATTTGGTTTGCCTGATTCTTTATCCGGGTTTCGCGTATGGGATGAAGGTGGCGGTTTTATCGGGAATAAGGTAGAAAAATGCCCGTCGTTCGAGTTTTCTGTCAATCCCGAAAATGGTCGCGCCGGTGCCGAAGAGCGGTATCTGATTGAATTTACCGTACCTGAAAAGAGGCTGCCGCGCTGGGGCGGCTTCGTTTTCGGATTCCCCGAGGGTTTTGATCTGCATAGTATTTCCGGCGTGGTTTATCATGACCAGGCCGATGCGCCGGATCTTGTTATTCGCCGGGTATTCGTTTTCAAAAGGTTGCTGGTGGTATTATTCCGGAGAGGGGCCTCGCTTGAACCGGGCACATTGGGGCGATTCGATATCGAGTTGATTGGCAATCCGCGGCAATCGGGTTCTTACGAGGTTGCCGGGGTTGTTCTGAACGGTTTTTTTCAGGTTGTCCTGGGTCCGGATAGCAGCGATCCTTTTGAGATCGGTCCGGTCTCGTCGGGTGATATTGTCTCGTTCGATCTCGAATATGATTCGGTCGTCACGGCCGGGGAGACCTTTACTCTGGCGGTGGCCAACGCTATCGATGGTTTCGGGCAGCCGGCCGGAGGTCTGGTGACCGTTACTCTGGTCGAGGGTGGTGTCTCGCCGTGGGGCTGGGAGCCGATTTTGAATGACATTGAGGTCGTTGCCGGATACGGGATGGCTGATCAGACCCTGTATCAGACCGGCCGGGCGGTTCTCCGTGCGGGTGCTGATTCCTTTTACCGGGATATTTCGGTTGAAATCGAACCGGCCGATCAAGGCTCTTTTGTCCTGGAAGCAGTGTCGACGCAATTTCCGTCTTATCCGCTTCTGGCGCCTTCGGTCCTGACTGCTCTCGATCAGTACGGCAATGTCAAGACTGATTTCAATGCCGCCGACAATCCGGTTGATTTGATTATCGATCGGGGAGAATTGAATATCGACCGACTATCCGGAGAGGCTGATTTCAACGGCGGCCTGGCCGATTTGAATGCTTTAGGTCTCCAATTTTCCGGGAAGCCCGGCAGGGCTCATCTTTATGCTGAAAGCGGTTCGGTTACCTCCAATGAGGTGGAGCTGATTTTCAATGGCCTCCTTCTGAGTTTCATCGAGCCACCCCGGGATACATTCCGGCTGGGTGACATCTATGAAGCTGATGTGGAGCTTTATAATCCTGGTGATCTAATGCCCCAATACATAATGGGCGGCGTTTCCGCTTGTTTTATCTCTGTACCGAGTTGTTTGAGTCTTCCCAGCCTGGCTCCCGGGCCCGGCGAACGGGATACGCTCCATTTTCGTTTTCGGACCGCCGGTCTGGATCTGCCCGCTGAGGACGTCTTTGCAGTTGGCAGAGATGACGAATATTTTTATGCCGGTTCGAGTTTCCATACGCGCAGTGAAATAACGCATGATGTCTATATTCGTTCCCCCCTGTTAATGGAATATGTGGCCGGTTCGCTGTCTCCCGATACCGTTTATGCTCCATCAGTGATAAATCGGCTTTCTATGGAATTTTCTTTTCCCGGAGCTCCGGACTTCGAGGTCGGATCCTATGGCTTTCCATTATGGGCCGATCTGCCGGGATCATCTGAAAGGATCCTGCTTTTCAGACGGATCGATCTGGACTATGAAGACGGCATTTTTAAAATAGTATTCCACGATGTCGAGATTCCCGATATCACTCAGTTTTATGAACCGCCGCTCGAGTTTTTGCCGCTGCATATGAGGGGGGGATCGGTGCGTTCATTATCGGGCGACTCCACGGTCGTGGCCCCGGTCGATGTCTTCGATTCCCTGTATCTTGTTTATCCCGGAAATCTTGAATATGTTTCCGGCTCGCTGGCGCCGACGACCGTTTTCAATGACGTCGAGTCTTCTTTTGCCTGGGAGCTCTTCTACGGCGGCAGGATGAGTCTGGATATAGATCATGATTTATCCCGATTCGAGTTGCTTTATGATGATATCGGTTCCCTGTCGATTGCCCTGTCCGATACGATTACGGCTTTGTTACCGGGGAATAATTATCTGACCACCCGCGGTATATCGGTTCCCGCCTCGCTGATCGGCCGGGAACTGGTTCCCCGGCTGATTCTTTATAGTGCGGAGTTCGGCACCAACCGCGTCGATACGGTTTTTTTCGGCGAGGAGCGGGTGCTGGTTTCCGATAAGACCGGCCTGGTGCCGCAGGTAAGGATCAACGCCGCCGATCTTCTGACGGTCAATCCACCGTATGTCAATTACGGTCAGGAGTTCGATATTCTGGTCGAGGTCGAGAATATTTCCGAAAACGAGCTCGATTCGGTATCGCTTTTTATTCGGTCCGAGGATGGTTCGGTCACTTATACCGAACTTCATGATCTGGTTCTTCCGGCCCTGACCGTGCTGGACACTTCTTTGAGTCTGGTGGCTCCTTTTTATTCGGCGCCGTCGATTATTTACAAGGCCGTGATGGAGGCTCCGGGGGCCGAAATTCTTCCCGAGCTCGACAATACCGTCAGTATCACCGTGCAGTCACCGGCCGATATCGAACTGGAGTACAGTCTGCTGGGAACGTTCAACGGTTATGTCGATTTCGACCAGACCTTTTATATTGCCGCCCGCCTGAAAAACAACGGTGAGGCGGCGGCCGGGCCGGGCGAGGTTTCCCTGGTAACCGGTGGCCATGATTTCGGGCTGCCCGATTCCTCGGCCCTGATGCTGGCCATCGACAGCATCGGCGAGTTCGAGCTGACCGCACCCGAGGTTTCTCTTCTGGCGCTTCTGGACCTCAAAATAACGCAGATTCCTCTCGATCTCAATACCGGTCAACCGGCCGAGATCGATATCGGCGGGGTCATGATTCCCGTCAGGATTCGCTCCAGTTTCGCCGAGTTGATTGTGGACGGAATTATCAGTGAATCACCGCTGGTGGTTGGAGGGACCTCGCGGGATTTGTTTTTCCTGGAGCTTTTCAATAATACGGAGAATGATATCAATAAGATCGGCTTGAAATCGATCGTGATTTCCATTACCGACAACAGTGGTTTTCCCATTGAACCAGAACGGGTTTTGGTGGCCGCGGAATCGGGTTTTTACCTGAATGATGTCAAGATCACGACCACCGTCGAGGATGGCGGTCGTCTCCGGTTCATCTTTGATAATTGTATTCTCGACGCGGGCGTGACCGATACGCTGATTTTCAAGACGACCTTCAGCGAAGTCATCGGTCTTTCGGATTTCCAGGTCAGTATCGACTCGCGTGACATTCGGGCCGTTTTTGCCGCCGGACCACGGATCAACCAGACGGTTCCCGTCCGTGGTAAATTCGCCGACAGCTTTGTCATCGGCTCCGGTTTTATCGTCGTCAGGCCCGACCTGGAGGGTTCTCTTGCGGTTCGCAACAATCCTTTCAATCCCGATGAGGGGCCGGCTGAAATAACCTATATTCTTCGCGAAAACACCGACATGGAGATACAGGTTTTTACTCTGACCGGAGAGAAGGTATATACTATCACTTATCCGGCGGGAGCCAACGGTGGTCGGGCCGGGCAGAACTATATTTCCTGGAGTGGCCGGAACGATGAAGGGAAAACGGTTCTTAACGGCGTTTATATTATGGTTCTGAATCCGGCGAGCGAAAACGACAATTATAAGCTGAAGCTGGCGGTGATGAAATGAACCGCTTTTTGAAAATAGCGCTGACTCTGGCCCTGGTCTTTTATTTTTCCGCCGTGGCTGCCGAGGCGGGTGATGCCGGGCGGGAATCGCATTTTTCGCTTGGCTCCGGTGCCCGCGCCCTGGGCATGGGCGGCGGCTTTGTCGGCCTGGCCGATGACGCCTCGACTATTTACTGGAATCAGGCTGGACTGCAGTTTCTGGAATATCAGGAGATCGACTTCACGCATGTCTCGCTTCTCGATTTCCCGAACGGGGCCATGTACGACGTTGTCAGTTACGTCAATCCCTATTCCCGGCTGGGTGGTTTCGGTGTTTCCTTCATGAATCTCAGGACCGGTGACATAATCAGGAGAGTCGATTGGATCGAGCATGACACCTTTGGTTTCAACACCTGGCAGCTTATACTCGGCTACGGGAAAAGAGTGTCCGGCGATATCGCCTTTGGCGGCGCCCTGAAAATCATCAACCAGTCGCTGGACAGCAACCACACCTACGGCGCCGCTCTGGATTTTTCGGCTCTCTGGAAGACCGGTGAACATATCTCGGCCGGATTGATCATCCAGAATTTCCCGGCCACCAAATTGAAACTCGACCGTAGTTCGGAAAAGACACCAGCTACCGTCATGATCGGTGGCAGCTACAGGAATTATGTCGTATCTGAGGATATGATCGGTTCGATTAGTCTGGCTCTCGAGAAGACTGAAGATCGGAGTGTCAAAGTGCGCGTCGGGGTCGAATCGCTTTTGCGAGAGCGGCTGGCTTTTCGGGTCGGTCTTGATCGCGGCCATCCCACTTTCGGCGCCGGGTACCGATTGTATGAGGAGCGTTTACAGGTTGACTATGCCCTGTGTATCCTGGAAGGCATCAATGATTCCCATCGCCTGGGAATATCCTACCAGATAGGCCCGTCGGTTTCGGAACGGTCTCAGCGGGACAGCGTTCTGGAAAACGTTCAGGGCAGCTACCTGATTCTGGATGATCGACAGAGGCAGTTCGATTATTATAAGGAAATCGCCGATGATTACAATCGGGCCGGTCGTTTCGATTCGGCCTATGCCTATTATCAGCGGGCTTTGGCTTACCGCGATGATTTTGCCGTCCGGGATTCGGTGAATCAGCTGGATTTCAAAAAAGAGCGGCTTTCCGAGACTCAGGAGCGTCAGTCTTTGCTCGCCGGATATTACCGGGAGGCGGAAAATCTCCTTTCGATGAATTTATTTGAGGCCTGTCTCGAATTGGCCAACCGGGCGCTGGCCATCGATCCCCGCGATGAGCGTTTCATATCGCTCAAGGCGCGCGTCGATGCCGCCCGTGATGATGAAATAGAAAGACTTCTCGATGAAGCCCAGGTCGCCGAGGAAGCCAGGGATCTTTCCCGGGCGGTGATTCTGTATAATCGTATTCTGGAAATGTCGCCCAATGATGTCACGGCCGCCAGATTGAAAAGCCGTATGACGCAGGCCATCGATATCGCCCGAATCATCACCCAGGGGGTTGAGGCTTACTACCGGGGTGAACTGGACAGGGCCGAGTCCATGTTTATCGAGGTCACCAAAGCCGAACCGGACAATATGGTCGCCCAGGAATACCTTGGTATCATCGCCAGGCTGAGACAGCAGCCGGATGAACAGCAGCGCCTGCAGGATGACGAGGAGTACTGGGGGAGATATCTGGAAGGGATGGAGTATTACCAGAACGGCAACTACGAGGAAGCCATCAGGTTGTGGGAGCAGGTGCTTCAGAGGTACCCCAACAACGAACAAACCCTGGAAAACATCAATCAGGCCCGTCTCCGACTGGAGTCGGGACAATAAGCAAAACGGCCTGACCCGCCCGCCGCTTTTATATTGAACTGGCGGATAATTTGATTTAAAATTGTAGATATGTTTGGCAAGCCGGTCAGAGAAATCAACGCCGAGTATCAGGCCGATGAGCAGTATCTTCCCTCGATCCAGAACCTGATCCGGGAGACATGCATTAACGCCGGTCTGAGCCGGCGCGATGTTCAGGCGGTGACCCTGGCCATGGAGGAGGGTGTCACCAATATTATCCGACACGCCTATCTTTATGAAAAGGGTATCGTCAGAATCCGTATCGTCATCTACAAAAAGCGCATCGTCTTTTCGCTTATCGACAGCGGCCGGTCCTTTCAGCCCGACAGCATCGGGCGCCTGGATTTGAAAAAACTGGTTGCCTCCGGGCGGAAGGGCGGTCTCGGCTTCTACATGATCAACAAAATCATGGATTCGGTTGAGTACCTGTCATCGCCGGGCTTCAACGAACTGCGCATGACGAAAATGGTTTCTCGTCAGCCGGAAAGAGCCCGGCTGTTTATGGGCCGCATGTTCACTTTGCGCGTGAAGTTTTCTCTTTATACTTTTCTGATCATGCTGGCCATAATCGCCGGTGCCTATATCGTCATTGACAACCGGACCTCGGCCAGTATCCACCGACATCTTCATGATACCATCGCGGCTCTCAGCAATACCGTCGCCGATCAGGCCGGCGGCTATATCCTGAATCGTCGCTCGGATGTCGAGTTCGACGAACTGGTCCGGAGTTATATCCGTTCCAACCCGGAGATTATCACTCTGGTCCTGACCGATTCGACCGGATATATTCTGGCCGATACGCGTGACATAAAAAATCTTCATAAGGAATATTTCTCACCGATACCGGTCCCGCGGCGAGACATCGATTATCCGGTCGAGTACGCCGAAAACGGGGAGAGGCTTTTCTACCGGGTCGGTTCGATTCGGTATGGCGACCTCGATCTGGGGCGGGTGCATGTTTCCTATACGGCGGGCATGTTGGGCGATGTTATCAACGTTGAGCGACATAAAATCATTCTGCTGACCATTATCGGGCTGGCCATGGGGATCGGGGGGATATATCTCCTGTCGAATTATTTCGTCAGCCCGATCGTTCGGATCACCGAGCGGGTCAGGAAATTCAGCTCCGGCGATATTGAAACCGAACTGCCGCTGGAGGGAGTCGAGGAGTATTTTGAAATTTCCAAGGCTTTAAACGAAATGATGAGTCGCCTCCGGCGCGACCGGGAAAATATCGTCGAGCGGGAGCGGGTGGCCAAGGAGATCGAGGTGGCCGGCGAGATACAGAAGACGCTTTTGCCTCATCGCCTGCCCGAGATTCCCGGTTTGAAGCTGGATGCCTTTTACCTGGCCGCCTCGCGTATCAGCGGCGATCTTTATGATGTTTTTCGGATCGATGAGCGGAATTATTGTCTGCTGGTGGCCGATGTTTCCGGCAAGGGTATTCCGGCATCGCTGGTCATGTCGGTTCTGCGGACCATCATAAGAATTTTCGCCCGCGGCAAGAAGACCGCTCATAGCATCCTTGTGGCCGTCAATGAGCATATCAGTGATGATATTCCGCCCGGCATTTTCATAACGGTTTTTCTCGGCGTGTATGATATTGTCAGCCACCGTTTCAATTTCGTCTCGGCCGGCCATAATCCGCTCGTCTATTTGAAAAAGGAGAAGGCCGAAATCAGGCTGATCAATCCGCGCGGAATTCCGCTGGGGCTTCCGCTGGAGGACAAAAAGACGTTCAGCGACAAACTGGAACAGCAGTCGGTCGATCTCGGTGACGGCGACATCCTGTTTATTTATACCGATGGCATAACCGAGTCGATGGATCGGTCCGGCCAGAAATACGGTCTGGAACGGCTGCGCGCCATTTTCCATGAAAAAGTGATCAGCAACAATTTTTCCAATCCCAAGGAGATTTCGGAGATCATTCTTCAGGATATCGATCGGCACTGCGGCCTGGCCTCACAAACCGATGATATCACTTTCATTACTATTTATGCCTCGCCCGAAAGCGGCCGGGCGGCTCAACCGGGCATAGAAACGCAAAATATTTGAACGAATATTCGGCGATAAAGCCAAAAATTACTTGCTATTAATTTGTAAATTGACCATTTTTTTAGTGTATTAAGGATTTGGCGAATAATTCCGGGGAAAGCCGGGCGATATGGATAGCATTAAAATATCGGTTCATGAAAGCGATCGCGATCCGGATTTGACCGTGGTTCGTGTTGATGGTGTCATTGATACCCTGACGGCGACGCAACTGGAAGAGGTCCTGGATAAACTTCTCCGACGAGGCCGCTATCAGGTTGTTCTTGATCTGGCCGGGGTCGATTATATCTCTTCGGCCGGGTGGGGTATATTCATTTCGCGTATCAAGGAAATCCGTGACAACGGGGGTGATATCAAACTGGCCAATATGGTTGCCAATGTTCTGGAAATCTATGAATTACTTGAATTTGACAATATTCTGGCGAGTTTCGATAATGTAAACATGGCCCGCGCCGCCTTTTCCGGCATGATGACCGAAAGCGCAAAAAAAAAACCGCGGTAGAAAGCGTCAGAACGACCGTCGAAGAGCTCTCCGCAGATTCCTGCCAGCCTCCCTCGAAGATCAAAGCATACGTCCAGTCAAACGGAGAAGATGAACGCCCGGAATTAACGGATATGGAAAAGGTCATTCTGAAGGCGATCAGAAACGATCCGTTTTACACTATCTCCGAATTGCGTCTGGTGATTGAGGAAACTCTGACCGGAGAGCGAACCGGCTGGTGGCGGGTTTTTAATATTCTGCGCCGACACCGGCTTCTATCGCGTCGTTCCCGTTTTCAGTATGCCCGCAGGTTTTTGAAGGAGCGATAGGGCGAGGGCGCTGCTTTCACGGGCGAAGCGTCGGCTTTAGAAAAAACTGGCGAGATCCGATGGTATCGACAATCCTCATCATAATCCTGAGTTTTCTGGTGCTGATTTTATCGGCCCTGATCATCCACCGCCGGACGAAAGAGCGGGGCCTGGTTAAAATCCAGGAAAGGGCTTTAAATCGGCTTTTAGAGGCGATCTCCCGCAACGCCCGCTCGGGCAACGCGGCGGAAATTGCCGGTCTGGTCGAGCGGACGCTTCAGGAACACCTGAAATGCCGGCGGCTTCTCTATCTGAAACAGGCAGAAAACGGCCGGCTCGAGCCGGACAGGCAGGTCGGTCTGGATTCGGTCTCGCGGAGCGATTTCAGGTTCCGGTTGAACGGCCGGCAGTTAAAAAAACTATGTTCTTTTCATGGCGTGGCCCGGGTGAATGATCTGGGCGAGCTTTTTCCGGAGAGAATTCTGGACTTGATCAGGGAGAATCGTCTCGAGCATTTTTTCCCCGTTTATCTGCGCCGGGAACTTTTCGGTGTTTACCTGTTGCGATCAGATCTTTCTGATGATGAGGCGCAACTGAATTTCATCGCCACCACGCTGGCCTTTAATCTTGGCCTGGCCTGCCATATCGACGGCCTTCAGCGGCGGTTACGCATCTCTGAAGGCCGGTCGTCACGGCGATCCGGAGGCGATCGCCGGCAGCCGGAGGCCGAAGATGAAATGTTCAAGTATCTCCGGCTTCGCAATTGCCGCCAGCTGGTTCCCGAGCTTATCAACCTTTTGCGGAGGGAATGCGATTTTTCGGCCATGGGTTTCTATGTCAGAACCGATTCTTCCGAGGAGCCGCTTTTGAGTATCAACTGGAATCTCGATGATCAGGCCGATGAAATTTTAAAAGAGGCCTACGATGATATTATCGGTCAGTTCGGTTCCGATCGTGTCATTGAGCTTGAGTTGATTCGCGGGCAGGATGTTTCAATCGCCGAGCGTTTGCGGAATCTGAACGGACGCGGTGTCAGTCATATGATTTCGATTCCCTGGGTGGATCGAAAAAAAGCTCTCCTGGCCTGGGGTGGTCGGAGCCGAACCGAGCATATTCTCAACCGCCTGCGGCGTTTCGAAAAGAAGGCGCGGCCCATTGTGGAAACGGTCCGACGCCTGGAGCGGGCCGAGGCCCTGTCTTATACCGATGGCTTGACGGGGACTTTCAATTTCCGCTATTTCACGAAAAGGCTTTATGAGGAATTTCAGCGGGCCCGGCGGTATAAGCGGTTTCTGGCGCTGGTAATCTTTGATGTCGATGATTTGAAGATGGTCAACGATCGTTTCGGCCACCAGGCCGGCGATCGACTTCTTCGTTCGTTCAGCCGGATTTTGCGGGAATCAGTGCGATCCAACGATATTATATCGCGTTACGGAGGCGATGAATTCTGCCTGATAATGCCGGAGGTCGATCGCGAGCATGTCGGACTTTTCATGGAACGCATCCGGCACCGGATAGCCGCCGAGAAGTGTCCTGTCGACACCGAGATCAAACTGAGCTTTACCGTCTCGATTGGCGGGGCCGTTTTTCCTGACGATGCCAAATCGATCGACGGGCTTATTCACGCCGCCGATATGGCCCTGCTGGTGGCCAAAGAGGCCGGCCGTAACTGTTCGCGGCTGTTTTTGCCCGAATTCAAAAACCGCGCCAAAAAATAGTGTGGTTTTGGAGGCTAAAAAATTTTTATATTGGCTGGTGATCCCTTAAGTGATATAAAATTATGGACGACTTAATATAT
>Ga0272444_10006148_pt1 | contig 10301 bp, 7 predicted proteins | sample SSMForm13_FD_201033 | JGI IMG/M metagenome (GOLD analysis project Ga0272444, IMG submission 201033) | Marine sediment archaeal communities from Little Sippewissett salt marsh, Falmouth, MA, United States - SSM-Form-13 | ecosystem: Environmental > Aquatic > Marine > Wetlands > Sediment ...
TGCCATCGGCGCGAACGCGGGCAGTGAGGACTCGCTTACTGTCGATGTTCTGTACGCGTACGGTCTGCCCTACGCGCCCAGCCTGAAGGGCCAGGCCCTTGGTCAGCAGTGAAAAGCCATCCAGGTCCACGCGAATGCGGACAACGGCGTTACGCTCGAACGCCAGGCTTGGCTTGGGCGATACGAGAAGGCTTTGTGCGAGGACCGTGTTGGCCTGGATGGGCCGGACTGCCAGCATGCCATACGGGCTCGCCCAGTTTTCTTGCGGACGTGGGCGATTGATTGTCTCCACCGTAATGTTGGATTTGGTGATCGCCTCGCCGGCGGCAATGGCCTTGGTCGCGACTGCCTGACGCCACGTGTAAGCTTTTTCGAAGGTAAGATCGCAGCTTGCCTCGGATTGGTTGTCGCGGGTCACGTCCACTCGCACCGTGGCTCGGCCTGTGGTGGTACATTCGACCAGCGAAGCGGAAAGCTTCACCTTCCCGCCGGACGGGATGCTTGTGCTCTCGATAGGTTTGGCCAGACGCCATCGGGCTTCACCGGCACATGGCTTTTCGTTGGCAAGCAGCGCCGATGCCGCTGCGACGAGTCGGCTGGCGTCGATCTCCTGTTCGTTCGGTGTTACTTCCACCGCCTGGGCGCCGCTGAAGCTGATATGGCTCCGAGAGAACCCGCTGGCAGCGAGGCGTCCGAGGATCAGACCGCGATCGATCTTCATCTTCTCGCGGGAGAAAGGCGCCCGTCCCAGCCGGACCTGTTCGGCCTGGCGGACCAGCTGGGCGTTCGAGCCTCGCATGATGCAAACCGTTCCGAGCACGAGCGTTGAGCCCGATACCGCCTGGTGGCGTGGCATGTAGATGCGAAGTATCGCAGCGTCGCCGGGGGCAGGGGGCGCAGCCACGCTCGTTGTTGCCAGCACCATCCAAGCTGTAAGAATAGTCTCGACTGTCATCGGAGTGTCCTTACTGAACCAGTCTCGTCGCGGTGGTCAGCATGTCGTCGCCCGCTTTGATGGCGCGGGAGTTGATCTCGTAGGCGCGCTGGGCGGTGATAAGGCTCACCAGTTCCGTGACCATCTGGACGTTCGATCTTTCGAGAAAGCCCGTCTGTATCGAGCCCATGCCGCTTTGGCCCGCTATGCCGGTGGTGGGGCTGCCGCTTGCGGGGGTCTCGCTCAGCAGGTTTCCGCCCTCGCTTGTAAGCCCCGAGGGGTTCTGGAATCTCGCCAGCGTTATCTGTCCGACAACGGTGGGGGTGGCGCTGTCGCCAACGAATGCCGAGACCGTCCCGTCTGTACCGACGCTTATCGACCGGGCGTCGGTTGGTACGCTGATGGCTGGGTCGATGAGGTAGCCTGACGAGGTCACCAGGTTGCCGTCCGCGTCGGCCCGTAGCGAGCCGTCCCGGGTGTACCGAGTTTGTCCGCCTGGCATGCTGACCTGGAAGAACCCCGAACCCGCGATTGCCAGGTCCAGGGATCGCCCGGTGTTCTCCATCTCGCCCTGGGTGAAGATCTTCATGGTCGAGGCGGGACGAACCCCGCTGCCCAACTCGAACCCGTTGGGCGAGGTAGTGCCCTGGTCGCTCTGTCGCCCGGCCTCCAGGAGCTTGACGTACATCAAGTCCTGAAAGTCGACCTGGCTTTTCTTGAAGCCGACCGTGTTCATGTTGGCAAGGTTATTTGAGATCGTATCCACGATCATCTGCTGGGCGGTCATGCCCGTTGCAGCCGTTGAAAATGCCCGTAACATCAGGAATCCTTTCCTATCTAGGCCAAAGCGACTCTCATGAGCTGGTCACGACTGTCGCCGGACTTTTTCATGGTCGAGTAGTTCATCTCATACATGCGGCTTACGGTTATCAGGTCCACCATCTCTTTTACTACGTTGACGTTGGACTGCTCTCGATAGCCCTGTTTGACGTTGATTTTCTCTGCCTCGGTGGACTTGACGCCTTCGGGTGCGCGGAACATCGTTTCCGAGACAGCCTCCAGTGAGGTCGGATCCTCGAAGTCCACCACTTTCAGACGCCCCAGTACTTGTCCGCGAGCCGAGACGCTGCCATCCAGGCCGACCGATAGGTCCTCGCTGGTTGACGATGGTGGCAGGACGATGGCGCCGCGCAGGCCGGCAACGGTATTGCCGGCAGAGTCCACAAGTGTGCCGTTGGGGTTCACCCGCACCGACCCGCAGCGGGTATACAACTCGCCGTCGGGGGTTTCGACCACGAAAAACCCCTTGCCTTCCAACGCCAGATCCAGCGTGGAGCCCGTGGAAGTCAGCGATCCTTGAGTGAGGTCCACGCCGGTTTGCTGCTGGATGCCGCCAGAGGCGTCTTGACCGGCCATCTGCTTATCCAAAGCGTCGGCGAATGTTCCGGCGCGTCGTTTGTAGCCTACAGTGCTCGCATTGGCCAGGTTGGTGGTGATCGTCTCATAACGCTTCATCAGCGCCTGCAGCGAACTGGCGGTCGGGTCTATGTTATCTGCCATTTTCAGGTTCTCTAGGCCAATTGAGCGGCTGGTTCAGTTGCGGCCGTTTCCGTATCGGCGGGCTCATCCTCAGGCGACTCGGCATTAGTCGGCTTATCCTCGGTCGTTTCGTCGTCGGTTGACTCATCCGCGTCAGTTTCGTCTTCGCTCGTTTCGTCCGCCTCGTTTTGTTTGGAGGCCAGGTTTGTTTCGACCATCAGTTTTGACACGTCATCTTCTGACAGCCCTGTCAACTCAATGACTACCACAGACTTGCGTGACGTGATTGTCTCGGTTCGCAGGACAGTTCCCACGGCGCTTAGGCTTTTCTCAGGCCGGGGCTCGATGAGTACCAATACACGGCTCTTATCTGCTATCGTGGGAACGTCCTCGGCTTCCATTACCAGGCCGCTTACGCCAATTTCCGTCAGGCGAGTTGGGTAGAACACCGGTGGTTTCTGTGGTCCTGCCGTCATGAAGGGGAATGGCGCCAGACTGGCTGGGGCATCGATTTTGGCTCGGCGGAATCGCCGTCGGTTCATGAATCGAATGTTCTTGGCGTGGGCGAACGTCATATCCCGCTGGTCGATGTAGATTACTTCGGTTTCGAATTCCCAGACGGAGCCTCCCTGGCAGTAACGGGCTCGTATTGTCGTGCCGGCGGGGAGGTTCGGGGCTTCTTCGTTGGCCTGGGTTTTCAGTTCCCAGCCCTGGGCCGAGACGACCGAGGCCTTCATTGGCTCGCTAAGTTTCTCGGCGGTAAGGGTGACGGTTGCGCCTTCGGGTATCTGCCTGATGTTCTCCGTGGAGTTCTCGTTGAATCCCAGCTTGATTTGTGTGGAGTTGACCACGGAAAGGATCTTCCTCTTGTCTGCCGGCGACATGTCGGCCACGCGTGGGCACTGCATCAACAGGTGCATGCACTTATGGAAGACGGCTTCGGTTGAGACGATATTCACGGGCATTCGCAACTCGCCCAGTTTTGCCGCGAAGGTCAGCAGATTGGTTTCTTCCTCGCCAAGTCCGGCCTTCTCGGCCCGTTCGCTGAACCCGACCTGGCTCGCATGCTGGTCGGAGAAGAAGCGTCGAACCAGCAGTGCCAGTACAATCAAGACGATGACGCCCAGAACAGCCATTGCGACCATAAAGATGCTGCCGAAACCACTGGATCCCATATCGGTCGGACGGGCGGATTGCCACCGTTCCGCCGGCGTAATCGCCAGAGGAAGGCCCATCAGATCGTCAAGTAGGACAAGTAGTCTCAGCATGCAGTCGCAGTTCCTATCTGATCAGGTTCGTCAATTCCTGAAGCATCTCGTTGGCGGTCTTGATGGTTCGGGCGTTGGCCTGGAAGCCGTTCTGGGCTTGCATCAGGTTTACGAATTCTGTGGCTGTGCTGACGTTGGATTGCTCCAGCGACCCGCCACGAAGTTCTCCAGCTCCGCCGGAAAGGGCGGTGGTGGCAACGGCAACGCCGGAGTTGGGCGAGCTTTCGAAGTAGTTGTTGCCAACACTTTGCAGGCCTGCGGGGTTCTGGAACGTGGCCATGCAGAGGCTTGCGATATCCTGGCGGATGCCGTTGGAGAAAAGTCCCACCAGAGTACCGTCGCGTGAGACCGAGACACTCGACAGCCAGCCGTTGGCGTAGCCGTCCTGCCAGTTGGGCGTTACCGTCGAGGATCCGCCAAACTGGCTAAGTCCGTCGAACTCGCCAACGGTTCCAAGGTCAAGAGTAATCGCACGCACGTTCGTGGGGTCGTTGCCGAAACGCATCTGGAATGACATGGCATCGGGGTTTGTTCCTGCCATGCCTCCGAAGCTGCCATCGGGCAGGAACGTAATACCCTCGATTCGCCGGTCTTCCAACTCGACGTCCCCTGTGGTGCTGGTCAGAACCATATCCCAGGTATTGGCTTCCGTGGATCGCACAAAGGATGCCGACATGACATGCCCGATGCCCTGAGAATCGAATATCTCAATGTTGGTGTTCTTGCAGCTTTCCCCGCCGACCGAGAGCATTGTGAAGTATTGCGGCAGTTCGATGGCGTCGGGATCAGAGCATGTCAGGTTCACGTCTGTCAAACTGTAGCCGCTCGTTTCGTCGATCAGGTTGATCTCGCCGTTGACCAGGGTGGCGTTGGACCAGCCATCGGTCCGGTCGGCGGGATTGGCGAAGGCCAGGTCGATCGCGGTCAGTAAATCGCCGAAGGTGGTGCCCTGGGCGCCAGTGACCACTTTTGTGAAAGCTTCAGGTGTCGTCATCGAGCCATCTCCGCTGTAGAGCAGGCCCAGCGAAGTCTGACTGCTGCCGGTCATAGTGTCGGTAAGAAGTATTTCACCGTCGACGAGACTGGCCGTTGCGCCTGTATACTCCGCCGAGATCGCCATCAGCAGGTCGTTCAGCGAGTCGGCGCCGGTCAAGGTGTAGCTTGTGTCGATGCTTGTACCGTCGCGGTCGGTGCCCTGAATGAGAATCTGGTCGCCGGCGGCAAGGCCAGAGGCCTGGTCCAGGGCCGAAAGGGAAGTTGCTCCATTGGCGGCTACCCCGGCTACCGTGTATCGCTGAATGGAGTTCAGGAGGTTCGTTGTCGGGCTGGTGGTCGTCACCAGTGTTGTGCTGACTTGCGAGCCGTCTTTACGCGTGCCGGTGATGGCGATGGTTTCTCCGTCGGCCAGGCTCGTGGTCTGGTCCATCTCGCTGAGCAGGGTGTCCGAGCCGACACTCACGCCGCCCTTGGTATACTGTATGCCGCTGGAAAGACGGGTCATCGTCGGTATGGCCTCGTCGGCACTCAGGTTGCCTACATATGATATCTGACTGGTTACCTGGGCTGGCAGCGGCACATCGTAGGGGATTCGTATGGCGCTGTCTCCGGCGCTCTGGAAACCTTCGACCAGCCCCGCCGAGCCGATACGCTGCACACGGTTGCCGGTGGTGGGGTCGACCAGGTAATATTCCCCGTCAACCGCGAACGATCCCATTCGCGTGTATAACTCCCGCTCCCCGTCGTTGAGCGTGAAGTACCCGCCGCCCTCGATGGCAATGTCCAGGGGCTGACCTGTGGTGAGCATGCTGCCCTGGGTGACGTCGCGGTCCACTCGGGCAACCATTACGCCACTGCCGACCTGCGCTGGGTTCGTGCCGCCGGAAGTTGCGGTCGGCTGGGATGCTTCGCGTATCGTCTCGCTGAGCAATTCGGCGAAACTGACCCGGCTGGCCTTGAAGGCAGTTGTGTTTACGTTGGCCAGGTTGTTGCCTGCTACGTCCAACATCGTCTGGTGGACTCGAAGCCCGGATACTCCCGACAGAAGTGCGTCACTCATAGTGTGTTCCTTATCTCTTGCCTGCCCAGTATTTCCGGCTTGTCAGCCGTTTGTGATTGCCTGTATCGCGTCCATTGCCACACGCTGCCCGCCGGCGACAACCGTTATCGAAGACCCCGAAGTATCGATGCCTTCGACCAATGCAGTTGTTGGCTCGTCCGTGCCGTCCGGGGTGAAGATGATTTGCTTGCCGATAAGGTCAGTTGCCTCCGCCCGCTGAGTTGCGCGGAGCAATTCCTCGGAAAAGCTGTTGGCTTGCTCCAGTTGATCCAACTGCGATAGCTGCGCGAGCTGCGCGGTCATCGCGTCGTTGCTCATCGGTTCCAGAGGGTTCTGGTAGCGGAGTTGGTTGACCAGCAACGTCATGAAGTCGGTCTGAAGTGTGCTTGCGTTGGTTACTGAAGTTTCGCTCATTGGTCTGACACTCTCGCTGGGGTTAGATCCATACGTTCAGACCTTCGCCGGAGAGCGAATCTCCGACGGTGGTCTTGGCGGCAACCCGGGCTGAACCTGCCTCGGGCATCTCGGTTAGGTGATGATCAGGGCCGTGATCCGCATTGCGGTTGCCCCGGCCGGGCTGACCCCACTCGCCCTGGTTGGCACTGTCCTGTTGGGGGGCCGCGAAACTTGAAGTCTGGCTGCCGGAGGAATTCAAGTGAACGTCCAGACGGCGAAGCATGATGCCCTCGCCGACAAGGCGTTCTGCAAGTAATTCCGTTTGCTGCCTGATTTCGTTGAAGCTTCGCGGATTGTCCACTTCCAGCCGCCCGCGAATCTCGTCACCTTCGATGTACATACGTATACGCAATCGGCCAAGCTCAGGAGGATTCAGGTTGATCGTTACGTCGCGCTGGCCGTTCTGGACGGCCTGGCGGATGTTCTCGATGACCTGCTCGGCCGGTTTGGGTATTTCCACCGACGCATTGTCGCTTACAGGCATTGCGGTGGCGGGGGTGTCTGTGCTGCCTCGTGCGCCGCCCAAAGCCCCGGCCAGTACATTGGTTTCCGGGGTTTGGGGCTCAACGGACCTGGCAGCTTCGGGGAGCGAAACTCCTTCTGTCTTTTGCGCTTGGCCTGCCTGGGCGAGAGCTTTCGCACTGTCGGGTATATCCGAATTGAGCCCAGCCGCTGATTTGTCGCTGACGACTGACTCGAATCGCTGCTGAAGGATTTCCGACAGAGACCGTGCTCCGGTCCGGTTCGCTTGTCTGACTCCCGCCCCAGCGTTGGCCTGTGAACCTGCAGTCGTGTCTTGTGAAGTAGCGGTAGCTTTGGCTGGCGTGGAAGTTTCCAGGGCTGTGCCGACCTGAACGGCAGCATTTGTCGTGGAAGTCGCTGCCAGCGTAGCGGTTGCTGACGCGGGGATTGACTCTGCCGGGCCGCTGGATAGATCGGAAGCCTGCTGGGATTGCGATTTAAGCGTCTCGCCGGCGACTAGCTCCCCGGCGGCCCTGGCGATGTGCGTCATTGTGCCGTCTGCCTGCCTGGCCGACGCCTGGGATTGGGCATCAAGGCTGATTACCGCATCGCCTTTGCTTTGTGGGCTGGCTGCAACGGTCTTAGTCGGATCGACGATTGCCTGGTCCGCTCCCGGGGGTTTCTGCATCAAGGGCATGATATTTGAGGATGCTGGGGTTGTGGTTTCAGACGCACGCACCGTTTGACCTGCCGGCCCCACGGCGTTCAATACAGTCAGGCCGAACGGGTTGGCCAGTTTCGTAGTCTCGCCCGCAGCCTTGGGCAGGTTTGCACTGGCCAACAGGTTGACAGCCAGACCTTCCGTTGGCGCATCGAGAGATTCGTCGCTATGAGCTTTTCTGCGGGGCTCAAGCGTCCGTACCTGCCCGGTGTGCGGTTTGGCGGTGGTGAAGTTGTCCGCGCCGGTTTCCTGTGCGGGTTCTTCGGGCAGGACGAACCGCTTTTGCTCCTCCTGCGGTTTGGCCGAGGCGTTCGCTCGTCGTCTGCCCAGAGTCGAGCCAGCAGATGCGGTCGGGCTCAGCGGCGCGTCCAATGATATTAGTTGTAGGTTTTCCAATTGTTGGTTCTCTTTCGTGGAGCACCTACCAGCAATAAGCGTGCCAATACGTTTTGAGGGCCAAGGTTGTAGATATAAGTGTTTGTTAGAAATAGACTACTGTCTTGTGTTGTTGTGGGGCCTGGTTGTGGTTCTCACGAGCCTGGCATTGGAAGGCGGAAGATTTCTCCTGCCTGGCGGAAGAAATTGTCGTATCTGGGTGGCGTGATCAGGCTGACCCTTAAGACTGCACTTCCGTTGATCAAAAGAAAACGGCGCAATAGCAGGAAGTTGCGGAATCTCAAAGTATTTGCAGGCAAGAGACAATTGAAAAGTGACTGACATTCCTGCCGGGCGGTGCATCGGTATATCCTCTTAAAGCCGATACCATTATTTCCCCACCGGGAGTTTATTGGAGGCCCTGTCCAGATTGCATGCCGCGCGGGCGTAACCATATAAAAATCTGTATAGTAATGATTTGCGGAAATAGGCACCAAGTACGACCCGGCAAAAAAAACTGCGAAACAAACCCATTTGGCCCCCGCCCAAGCCTGTTCAAGGCTCACATGACGCGCGGCGCGGGGAACTTCGCAGTTCCCAGGCATGACTGACATTCGCTCATGCCAGATGCCTGGGTCGCTCACATTGGAAATAAAATGCTGGCATGAGATTGTAATTTGCGATAGTTTCTTGTTGATCTAATGCTTGTCAAAAGGCAAGCTTGGGTCGACTTTGGTTGCACAAGATGTTTTGCACGCGCTTGCACGAAGATCACGGAAGGTCGAACATGCATGTTGAAGTAAACTGTCAATTCGAGGTCTCCGAGGGGCATACTCAAGCTGTGGTGGCGTCAGCGCCTTGCGGCAAGCGGTCAATTCGTGTAATCCATGGATCGTTGTCCCGGTTTGTCCCGGGCAGCTTCTTCTGTTTCCCCAATGACGCAGAGCAGAGCAATTTCGCTATTCCCTTGTCTTGACTTGTCTGTGAACTAAAGCTCCGCATTATGCAGAACGCAGCTCTGACCATACCGTCGATATTGATGGTGGGTGCTCTCCCCAAAGGGCTTCCCCGCCTAAGGGCGTGCCTCAAAAGTGTCAGCGAGCGCCTTCTGCCTGCGGGTACAGTGGATGGAGCGGTCCTTATTGCCCGCGAGCAGAATCCATCGCTTGCGATTATCGCAGAATCTTTCCCGCGAGAGCAGGTGGCTGGGTTGCTGGGCCGTCTTAAGGCCTTGGCCCGTCCGGTGCCTGCGGTGGTCCTCAGCGAAACCCCTCTGACCGAATGGACAGTGAAGTACGTCAAGGCCGGAGCGTTCGACTGCCTTACAGGCCCCAGCGACAAATGTTATGTTGATGGGCTCATGCGATGTGTAGAGGCGGTCAGCGATAGTCCCGAGGCCGGGAAGTACTTCTGCGAGGACTGCCCCCCAGGCGTACCGTTTGTCGGCAAGAGCCCCGCGGCCGAGAGGCTCCTGCAAACCGTTCGAATGGTCGCCTTCAGTCGATGCAACCCGGTGTTGATACTTGGCGAGACGGGGGTGGGCAAGGAACTCGTCGCCCGCGCGCTGCACTGCTGGCGATCCGGCGAACACTCGCCGATGGTGGCGGTAAACTGCGCAGCCCTGACTGCCACGCTTATGGAAAGCGAGCTTTTCGGGCACGTTAAGGGCGCGTTCACCGGTGCCGATCGCGACAAGACGGGTCTCTTCGAGGCGGCAGGGGATGGCAGCATCTTCCTGGACGAGATAAGCGAGATGTCTGCAGAACTGCAGGGCAAGTTGCTTCGCGTGCTCCAGGACCGAACGTTTCGCAAAGTCGGCGGCACCAGTGACATTACCTGTAACGCCACCGTCATAGCCGCCAGCAATCGGGATCTTTTGACCGAGGCAAAGGAAGGGCGCTTCCGCCAGGACCTCTATTACAGGCTGGCGGTCTTCCCGATCCACGTTGCGCCGCTACGTTCGGACGACCGTAAGGATGACATCCAACTCCTGGCCGAATACTTCGTCGAGCACAGTTCGCTTCGACCCGGCGGCGAGGTGCAGGGCCTGTCCACAGCCGCCAAGCGTGCTCTTACGCAGCGCACCTGGCCCGGCAATGTGAGGGAGCTTCGCAACGTTATAGAACGAGCGACGCTTCTGGCGCGAGGTTCGGAGATCACGCCCGAGAGCATCGTCTTCGACGACTCCCTCGCTGCCTGTCAGGCCGGTTCGATGAATTCAGCCGACGAATCTTCCGACACCAAGGCTGAGGACTTTTCCCTCGAGACCGCCGAGCAAGAGTTCATCCGCCGCGCCCTCAAGGAAACCGGCTGGCAGCGAACTCGCGCCGCCGCCCTGCTGGGCATAACCCGCGCAACGCTCCACGCCAAGATCAAACGCTACGGTATCGAAGCCTCCTGAGCAGGCCACAACCTGCGGGCGCGGTCGAAATCTGGGCGCGCCGCGTATATTTCTCAATCGTTTGCCCCGTGGCCCTTCGCCCTGGACCC
>Ga0272444_10006150_pt1 | contig 10298 bp, 11 predicted proteins | sample SSMForm13_FD_201033 | JGI IMG/M metagenome (GOLD analysis project Ga0272444, IMG submission 201033) | Marine sediment archaeal communities from Little Sippewissett salt marsh, Falmouth, MA, United States - SSM-Form-13 | ecosystem: Environmental > Aquatic > Marine > Wetlands > Sediment ...
GAGAGCCGGCGGCAGATCGGTCAGCCCGATCAGGCCGGTGACCAGGGCTAGATGGGTCAGGACGGTGCCTCGATGAACCGGCTGTATGTATCGTTCCAGGGGCATGGGGTGACGGCAGGGGAACGGAACCGGGGATAAGATCCCGGGCTCCGCCCTATTCCTCCTGCTTCCAGAGCTTGCGGACGGCGGACAGGGACTTCTCGGTCTCGGCGATGATCAGCAGCCGGTCGTCCTCCAGGATCCTGGCCTGACCGGCCGGCACCACGATCCTGTTGTCCCGGAAGATGGCGATGACCAGGGCTCCCTGCGGAAACGCGATCTCCTCGAGCCGTTTCCCAACCATCTCTCCGCCCCTCAGCTCGCCCAACCGGACCCCTCCCTTGATCAGTATCGAGAAATCCAGGACGTTGTACCCATAGAGGACGCTGATGATCTCGGTGACCGCCGACATCTTGGGGGAGATGATGTGCGAGACGCCGATCTCCTGGCAGGCGGTGCGCAGGCCGACCTCGTCGAGCTTGACGATGATGGTCTCCACGGAGAATTGCCTGCCCAGCATGGCCACCACCGTATTCAGGGCGTCCGAGTGAGTGGCGGCCACCAGCGCATCAGCGTTCTTCACGTCGGCCTTTTTCAGCAGATCCGGATCGGTGCCGTCCCCCTCCAGGACCAGGGCATCCAGCTCATCGGCCAGGGCCCTGCACCGTTCCGTATCTGAGTCGATCAGGACCAGCTCCACGGCCTTTCGCTGAGAAAGCTCCCGGGCTAGTTGGCTGCCGACATGGCCCATTCCCACGATGATCACTCTCATGCCCGTCCCCCGTTTCAGTAGAGATCTTCAGAGAACATCCTCGGATGCCGCCGGCGGCCCGCGGTCAGGACCGCCCCCACTCATCCTCCAGGATGCTCATGGTATGGACCGACCAGTACCGTTCGCCGATGCGGTGCATGTCGCGGTGCAGCCCCTCCCGTTTGAAACCCGCCTTCTCATAACAGCGGATGGCTGCCCGGTTGAAGTCATACACCCGCAGGGCCACCCGGTGCAGCTTCAACTGCCGGAAACAGATACCCACCAGGCCGCCGACCAGCTGCTCACCGATGCCCTGTCCGCGGGCCTGCGGAAGGCCCACCAGTATCCGTCCCAGTGTGGCCGAGCGGTGATGGGTGTCGACGGCCAGGATCTCCCCGTGACCAACCGCCTCTCCATCGTTCTCGTTCACGGCCTTATAGATCAGCCGGTCCGGGGGCTGCTCCAGCGACCTGGCCAGGTGGAAGAGCAGTTGCCGGTGGTCCAGGGGAAAGGTGAACCCGGACCCTCCCCACTGGAGCAGGAATTCGGCCGTCGGGATCCAGCCGATCAACCGGTCGATGTCATCCTCGGTAAAGGGCTGCAGGGTGATCTTCATCATCGCTCCCGGAGAGAACCGGTCGGAAGAGGGGCCGCTCTGACCCGCGACCAAATATGTCCGGCCCGGCCTGACGTGTCAAGGGATTTTTTCACTGCAGAACAACCGCCGGGAAAAGAAAAAAGCAGGCCCCTGAGCCTGCTGCCGTCCACCTCGCCGATCTCCGGCCCTTCAACTCACCGAACCAGCCCCTCCAGCAGGGCCGAGACCTTGTGATACCAGCCGATGGTCATCAGATGGACGCCGTCACAGATCTCCCGGCAGCCGGCGATCAGATCCCGGGCGATGGCCAGGCTCTCGGCCTCCCGGTTACCGGTCTTCTCCATGCGCTCCAGAAGCGCGTCGGGCACCCGGATCCCGGGGATATTATCATTCATGAAACGGCCCATGCGGGCGGACTTGAGAGGCACGATCCCGGCCAGGACCTTGACATCCAGATGGCGGACCTGTTCCATGAACGCCGCCAGAGCGTCCAGGTCATAGACCGCCTGGGTCTGAAAGAAACGGGCGCCGGCCCGGGTCTTCTTCTCCATCTTGATGATCTCAAGCTCGACGATCTCCGCCTGAGGATTGACCGCCGCCCCGGGGAAAAACCGCGGCGCGCCCGACAGGGGATTGCCGGACAGGTCCTCCCCGGACATCAGGCGGGAGACGACATGGAGCATCTGGACGGCGTCCAGATCATAGACCGGCTTGGCCTCCTTGTGATCGCCCAGGCTTTGATGGTCGCCGGAGACGACCAGGACGTTCTCGATGCCCAGCACGGCGGCTCCCAGCAGATCGCTCTGCAGGGCCATACGGTTCTTATCCCGGGTGGTGACGTGAACCACCGGTTCCATGCCGTTCTCCACCAGGAGTCGGCAGACGGCCAGGGAGCTGATCCGCATCACCGCGTGAGGATTCTCGTTGATATTGATGGCATGGACGTGCGGCCACAGGGAGCGGGCGATCTCGATCGTCTCGCCGATGTCGGTCCCCTTGGGGGGCACGATCTCGGTAGTGACGGCGAATCGTCCCTCATCGAGCCGCTGACGGAGCGTGGACATGGCGGTTTCTCGCATCGAGAGGCCGGCGGCCGGCCGGCGGAGAACATCCGGGAAGACCGTTCCCGGCGCGTTTCACTTGATGATGCCGTCGGGAGGCACCTTGAGCACCAGCCGTCCGGGTTTGACCGTTCGCTGAAAATCCTTGGGCGGCTGGTATTCCAGCAGCCGATCGAGCTCGCCGCGTTCCTTGAGCCGATGATAGATCTCCACCCAGCAGCACTCCCGCTCAGGCTCCACCTCGCACCGGCCGTCCTTGGCGCCGCCGCAGGGACCGTTGAGAAGCCCTTTCGGGCAGCGGGTGACCGGACAGATCCCCCGGGTGAGATCGAGGATACACTCCCCGCAGAGTGAGCAGCGTTCGTTGAACTGCCCATGCCGCCGAATGTTGGCCAGAAAAAGGGAGTCCAGTCCGGGATGGACCGTCTTCCCGGTGATCTGGGCGGCGGACTGCACCCCGGCGCCGCAGGCCAGGATCAGCAATCCGTCGGCCTCTTCGATCTGCCCGGCCAGTTCATTGAAGACGTTGCGGACCTTCAGCGTATGACAGGCCACATCGATCACGGTCGTGCCCGCCACCTGCTTGCCATGGGCGATGAGCTTCTCCTCCATGGCCCAGACCTCCTCCTCCCCGCCGGTGTGGCAGATGGTAGCGCAATCCCCGCAGCCGACGATGAAGATCCTCTGCTCGCCTTCCAGCGAACTGAGGATCTCCTCGAACGGTTTCTGTTTGGTCGCGATCATGATCGCATCTTCCCGTGTCTCCCTTACGGTTCCATCGCCGGCCGTGGAACGGCCAGGGTGTCCGAGCGGCCGAAGGACAACACCGCAATATGCCAGTCCCGGGAGAGATTATCGTCCCGGCTGCGGCCGTCGGTAAAGGTCACATCGACCGCCTCGACCGCCTCGCCGGTGGGAACGACCGCCCACCAGATCTCCTCTGAGAGGGGATCCATCGGCGTCCACACCGAGGTCCCGTCCTCCTGCTCGACCGAGCCTTCGGGCCGCTTCGGCGGAAGGGTCCAGCCGTTCACCCCCCAGCGCAGCCAGATCTGTTCGGCGCCCTCCAGCGGTCCGTTTCGGGCGTCGTAGAGGATGGAGATCTCCTGTCCCCGGCGGGGCTCCTCGGGCTCCCAGATGACCCAGCCGGTCTGCGGCTCCGCGGCGGGCTCGTCGAAAAGGGCCCGGCGGTACCACTCATCGCCGGCGTCCAGCCGGAATTCGACCAGCCCGGCCTCGTCCAGCTCGACGACGGAATGATAATAGCCCCGGCCGTCGGGCTCGAACAGGCGGCTGTCGATATCGATGAACCGCTCCTCCAGGCCGTTGATCAGGTAGGCATACCGATAACGGCCCGCCGGGAAGGGCAGGGATGCCTCCCACAGCCCGTCCCCGTCCTCATCATCCAGGGGAACGGCCCGTTCCCGATCCCAATCCATAAAATCGCCCACCAGGCGCACATCCCAGATCCGTTCGGGGATGGTATATCGTTTCAGCTCCACCTCCAGGTAGATCGATTCATCTTCACCCAGGAAGAACCGGTAGGCATAGGGATCGTAACGCGGCTTGGTCATCTCCAGCCGGTAGGCGCCCGGGGGCAGGTCCTCCTTGCGGAACTCTCCCCGGCTACTGAGCCCCACATCCCGGCGCTGCTCGCTCTCCACCCCTTCGCCGTTCGGCCCGATCAGGACGGCATCGACATCGTCGAAGCCCCGGCCGGCATCCAGGACGACCCGTCCGGTGAGCGAGCTCTCCTCCGGAAAGAGCAGCCATTCGGCCTGATAGACATAGCCGCAGCCGAACAACAGGAGTGGAGTGATCAGCGCACCAGCGATAATCGCACCCCGGATGACGGGTTGGCTATGAATGGTCCTCCTCCTTCTGAAGCTGTCACCCTCCCAGGTGCCGCTTGAGGGATTCATAGTTGAGAAAATCGGCATGGGTGATGATGATCGCCTCCACCGAGCGTTTGGCTCCCTCGCCCTCCTTGGCGTGCAGGGCCACCATGTGGGTGACCTCGTCGGGCAGATCGTGCTTGAAGGTCAGGGCGGCCCCGGTGAAGGGATGACGCAGCAGCTCGCCGCGGCGGCTCTTAACCGTCGTCTCGCCCCGGCGGCGGTATTCCAGCAGCTTACCGATATCGTGCAGCAGCGCCCCGGCCACCAGGTGATCCCGGTTGATGGCGATGGCGCCTCCGTAGATCTCCTCCATCACACCGGCCGCCTCGACGGCGGTCCGGGTGACCGCCCGGACGTGGTCCAGAAAGCCGATAGGACAGTCGGGGATCAGCAAGGTGAATGGGATCGTCTTCAGGTCGACCGGCTGCCAGCCACCCAGCTCCAGGGCTTCCTTCCAGACGGCCAGGACCTTGCTTCGGAGTCCCTCATCGGCGATCAGGTCCAGCTCGGGGATCAGTTCTTTCAGCGCTTCTTCCATCGGTCGTTCTCCCTCGGCGAGAGTGGTGTGGCCTAAAGTCCCTGCTCCTTGAGGATCCTGGGAATGTCCTGGAAGGTCCGGGCCCAGTGGCCCCCGGCTTCCTGGAGGACCTCCACCTTATGCTGCGCCGTACCCATCTGTCCCTCCACGATGGCCCCGGCGTGACCCATCCGTTTTCCGGGAGGCGCGGTGATGCCGCCGATCATGAAGACGACCGGCTTGCTCATCTGCGAAACCCGCTCGGCGGCCCGTTCCTCATAGACCCCGCCGATCTCGCCGACCATGACGACGGCCTCGGTCTCATCGTCGGCGTCGAACAGATCCAGGATCTCATCGAAGGTGCTGCCCAGGATGGGATCGCCGCCCAGCCCCACGCAGGTGGTCTCGCCGAATCCCTCCCGGGTCAGGGTGTCGGCCACATAATAAGTGATCGACCCGGAGCGGGAGACGGTGCCCACCCGGCCCTTCTTGAAGGCGATATCGGGAATGATGCCCAGGTTGGCCTCTCCGGGGCTGATGATCCCGGCGGTGTTGCCACCGATCACGCGGGTGCCGTGCTGCACGGCCGCCTCGCGGACCCGGAGCATGTCCTGAATGGGAATGTGCTCGGGGACCACCACGGCCAGCTTGAGGCCGGCATAGGCCGCTTCGATGGCGGCGTCGCGCACGAAAGCGGCCGGAAGAAAAAGCACGCTGGCCTCGGCCCCGGTCTGCTCCACGGCCTCGGCGACCGTGTCGAAGACCGGCACGCCATGGACCTCCTGGCCTCCCTTGCCGGGAGAAGTGCCGGCCACGATGTTGGTCCCGTAGTCCAGCATGCGTTTGGTATGAAAGCTTCCCGAGCCACCGGTGATGCCCTGCACCAGAACTCGGGTCTGTTTATTCACCAGTATGGACATGCCTCTCTCCTCGATCGGTATGGTAGGATCTGTCGACAGGCTGGATCTATGCTTCGGCCAGCTCCACGGCCCGCTTGGCCACCTCCTCGATGGGTGTCTCGATGCCGTGGATCTCGACCTGTTCGAACAACTCCGGATGCTCGGACTTGGCCTCCTCGAAAAGACGCACCCCCTCCTGCCACATGTTGCCGGTCATGCGCATGACCATCGGCTTGGACAGGCCGTGCTCGGTGAGGAACATGATGACACCCTTGGCGAAATCATCGCACCGCGAGATGCCTCCGAAGCGGGCTCCGAAGATGGCCTTGACGTTGGGATTCTCATCCAGCAGCACCAGCATCTGGGCCAGCCGCTCGGGCTTGGGCCCCCCCCCGGAATCCATGAAATTGGCCGGGGCTCCGCCGAAGTGCTCTATGAAATCGTTGCCCATGATGCCGAATCCGGCCCCCCCGGGGAACATGCCGATGTTCCCATCCAGATCGAGGTAGGGAATGGACCATTCCTGGGCCTGCTGCTCCCGGGGGGTCATCTCTCCCTCCTCGTGCCGTTTCTCGATGCCCAGCTCGGCCAGATCCTTGTGCCGGAACAGGGCGTCATCGTCCAGGTTCATACGGGCGTCGGCGGCCACGTACTCGCCGTCGGCCAAACGAACCAGGGGATTGATCTCCACCAGCTTGGCATCGTACTTTTTGTACAGCCCGTAGAGCCGGGTGATAATCGAGCCGACCGGGCGCAGATCGCCCCCGGAAACCCCCAGCGTTTTAGCCAGGGCCATGCCCTGAAAGGGATACAACGGATCGTTGATGCCCAGGCTCAGGCGATGGATCTTCTCCGGATTCTTCCGGGCCGTCTCCTCGATGTCCACTCCTCCCTCGGAGCAGGCGATGATGACCAGCTGGTAATTGATCCGATCGATGGTCACGCCCAGGTAGTATTCATCGGCGATATCCAGCCGGGGAGCCATCAGCACCTTCTCGACATCATAGCCCCGGATCTTCAGGGCCAGGATCTCCTCGGCGGCCTTGACCGCCTCCTGGGGGGTCCCTACCAGCTTGATGCCGCCGGCCTTGCCCCTGCCCCCGATGAGCACCTGGGCTTTGACGGCCACCGGGCCGCCCAGTTTCTCGGCCGCCTGGCCGGCCTCCTGGGGAGTCGATGCCAGGATCTCCTCCTTGACCGGAATGCCGACTTTGGCGAACAGGCTCTTGGCCTCGTGTTCGTACAGTCTCACGTTCTCCTCCGTTAACTGTTGATCGGTGATCGTGCATCGTGTGACATTATTGCCAACCGCCACCCCACCACACGCAGGGGGTATCGCCATACGCCCCTACATTTCCTTCTCCACCTCGGTGACGGCCTCCTCGAAGATCTCCAGGGCCTCGTCGATCTGCTCCTGCTGAACGATCAGGGGCGGTGAGAAACGGATGGTGCTGACCCCACAGCCGAAGCAGATGAGGCCCTTCTTCCAGGCCCGGGTGACAATGGCGGTCCGTTCCTCTGGAGCATACTCTTTCGTCTCCTTGTCCCTGACCACCTCCAGGCCGACCATCAGACCCTTGCCGTTGACCCGGTCGATCAACCGGTGCTCCCGCTGGATCTTCTGCAGCCCCTCCAGCAGTCGCTGTCCCTGCCGGGCGGCATTTTCCATGAGACCTTCCTGGACCAGACGGATCGTCTCCAGGGCGGCCACACAGGAGATGGGATTGCCGCCGAAGGTATTGGCGTGAGCCCCGGGGGGCCAATCCATCAGATCATGGGGCGCGACGCAGGCGCCCAAAGGCATGCCCGAGGCCAGTCCCTTGGCGATGGCCAGGATATCCGGGGTCACACCCCAGTGCTCGATGGCGAACATCTTTCCGGTGCGTCCCATGCCCGCTTGGATCTCGTCGGAGATGAACAGGATGCCGTACCGGTCCAACACCTCCTTGATCTTGACGAAGAACTCCGGCGGCGGCACCACGTACCCGCCCTCGCCCTGGATGGGCTCGGTCACCAAAGCGGCCACCTCCTGGGGCGGCACCGCACCGCGGAAGAGGACGTCTTCCAGAATCTTGACGCACTCAAAATCGCACCGGCCGTAGGTCTGCCCGTAGGCGCAGCGGTAGCAGTTGGCGAAGGGAATGTGATGGACGCCCGGCACCAGGGGGAAGAATCCCTGACGCTGCACAGTCTTGGTGCAGGTGAGGGACAGCGAGCCCATGCTCCGGCCGTGAAAGGAGTTGTAGAAGGCCAGGAACAGGGGCCGTTTGGTCTTGTAGCGGGCCAGCTTGATGGCCGCCTCGATCGACTCGGTTCCCGAGTTGGTCAGAAAGGCCCGCTTCTCGCCGGGGCCGGGGGCGATCTCGGACAGCTTCTTGGCCACCGCCGCCTGCTGCTCGTAGTAGAAATCGGTGCCGCAGGTGTGGATCAGCCGCTCGGCCTGCTCCTTGATGGCCTTGACCACATCGTGGTGGCAATGACCGGTGGTCACCGTGGCGATCCCGGCGATGAAATCCAGATACCGGTTGCCGTCGGGATCCTCCAGATACATGCCCTCCCCCTTTTCCACCACCATGGGGTAGGACCGGGGATAGGACGGAGAGATGTATTTTTTATCCATCTCCAGAACGGGCTGGGCCTTGGGCCCGGGCAACTCGGTGTGCACACCGTGTCTCTTCATGCAGAGCTCCTTTGTTGGTGCTTCCGTTCAGCAATCGGTGATCGTTCGGATAATCGGTTTATGACCGGGGACCGGTCGCGGTAATCCACATCTTGAAAAAGCGATCGGTGATGAGAAATGAGCCGTCATCCCGATCGATCACATCCCTGTCCAGAAGGGCTTCAACGGCTCGCTGCGAGTTCGATGGAGAGCGCAGACGATAGCGCTGGAGAAAGCTCGCCGAATAGACCTTAACTCTCTGGGGTTCACTGGCCAGCCCGATCAGGAAACGTCGCTGATTTCCGGTGAAGGATTCCCACAAAGCCGTATAGGCATAATTCTCTCGATCCAGCAGCAGTTCTATTGCCGAAGCGATGGACCCCTCCGTGATTCGTTTGCCCAATTCGGTTAACTCCCAGAGAGCATGACAGAGATGCTGGGTATAAAAGGGATGTCCGCCGGTCATCCGACAAATCTGCCGAATCAGATCGGTACTGATATCCTTGTCCGATGTGCGGAAGCGTCTGCGAATGAACGGCAGCCAGTCCTTCACATCGATCGCACCCAGGGGGTAATGCGATCCAGCGCGATAGCCGGCACTTGCGGCTCGCCGCAATTCGGGCGGGGGCGGACAGCACCTGGTCAAGCTCGGGTCCGGTCGGTCCGGTCCCCACGGTCCCAAAAGCGATCTGCGGATTTCCCGCCGCATCCGCCGTGATCGATGGCCTCAATCTTCCAAAGAATTTCTTTGCCGACAGAAGCATCTTGTCCGCGGTGGTGGCCATGCTCTGGGTGATTCTTTTCGCCGTGAGAGCGGCAAAGGATGCCTCGCCATCAGTGGGCCAGAGAGCCACGTAGGCAGTCAGATAATTCCTGGCGGGTAACTTGCCAACCGTATGAGTGATGTTTTGCCCATTCGGCGTTCAGAATAAACGAATATCCGCTGGCCGTTTTCTATGGCCCTGGTGAGATCGGTAAGTTCCCTCTTGCGATTGCAGAAAGAGCCTTTACCGACCACGCCGCCATATTGAAAGGGATTAATCATCATACGCATCTCGCATAACGCATTATGCGTAAAAACCATCAAAAACTCAAGGAACTTTTTCCGCTTTTCAACGGACGAGGATGACCGGTGATGAAGTTTAGATCTCTCCCAGCTCCTCCGGCTCGCCGAACAGGGACTCCAGCTTCAGGGTGAAGATCCGGACCACGCCGGGTTTGGTAATATCGATTCCGACGCCCTTCAGAAAGGAGGCCAATTGCCGGCCGGCATCCTTGTTCTCGGTAACCGCCAGGATGATCTTGGAGAACGGATCCTCCTTGAGATCGAATTTTAAGCCGGCGAAGATGGGCACCTTATAGGCCAGAGATTTCTTCATCGGCTCGGCATCGATGGTCACCGCATCCTCGACGCCCAGCTCCACCAGACTGGAAAGGATATCGTCAAGATGCTCCACCTGGTGGAGAACGATGGCGATCAGATAACTCATGTTTTCCATATTTCACCAGCCTTGGTGATGGCGAGTTTCGTTAATATCGGACCGATGATCTCGAATACGATGGTGGTGGCCGCGATGGCGGTGATCACCTGGGAGGCGATCTGACTTCCGGCAGGGCTCAACGGTGAAAACTCTTTCACGATCAAATACGCCAGGCCGACGGCCACACCCGCCTGGGAAAGAATTCCGAGCCCCAGATATTTCCTGATGACCGGGATCTCGCGACCGATGACGGCGCCCAATCTCGCCCCGCCGATCAATCCCGCCGATCGGCAGAGGATATAGACCGCCCCCAGGAGCCCCAGGGTCATCAACAGCCTGAGATCCAGATGGGCACCGGCCAGCACGAAAAAAAGGATATAGAACGGCTGGATAAA
>Ga0272444_10006152_pt1 | contig 10297 bp, 9 predicted proteins | sample SSMForm13_FD_201033 | JGI IMG/M metagenome (GOLD analysis project Ga0272444, IMG submission 201033) | Marine sediment archaeal communities from Little Sippewissett salt marsh, Falmouth, MA, United States - SSM-Form-13 | ecosystem: Environmental > Aquatic > Marine > Wetlands > Sediment ...
GAATACTTTTGGGGAAGAGATTGTGATTAGATTTAGATTGCTGGAACTAATAGCAGACTACCAGTATCAACATGGTAGAAAACTCACCTTTGATGAGCTCGCTGATCATACGAATATCCATCGAGCAACCCTCTCAAAAATAGCCCATCAAAAAAATGCTCACACCAGAACAGAGAACATTGACCGATTGTGCAAATTTTTTAAATGCCAAGTTGCTGATGTCATGGAGTATGTTGAAGAGGATTAGGCACTTTGCATATTTTGATGAAACCCGCCGGAAACTTTTATAGAAAGCTGCCCCCTGTCAGAAACTCCCGAGGACTTACGCAACCTGTTTTGACGCGATATATGAGATAGTAATTGATGGGCCCTGGCCCGAACCTCTGGCAACAACTAGGCCTCTATATATCTGAGTCGGGGCATCCCTTTGTCAGGGTGTGCCGCTTTGCGGGAAATCTAAGAAATGGGTATGCAGCAAAGTTTGAATAATAGAAGGTATCCGAGATAATTAATCGGACATCTCACCTGTTTGACTGTATTTCTCAGCTGGATTAAATCTTACAGTGTGTTATTTTTGTAAGATTACAAGAAAGAGAGGGGGAAATGGTTATTAGTCCCAAAATTTTTCGAACCGCTGTGTCGATTGTACCGACCAGCGGTTTTGTCGTTTTGCAGGAGGAAAGCCTGAAGGGTGAAGGATCGCACAAATGCTGGATGCCTTAGACCGGAGATATCCCAACGTTCTGCGGCTTGGCGCTGACAGTGATTGTTCTACAAAGTAGAACCAGCGGAAAAATCGCAAGACCAGTCAGGAGGGGCGGTATCACCTCCACGAAATTATCATGCAGCGGGAAGTAAAAGAAGTTGCCGCAAATGCGGTCATCACTTTTCAAGAGTGAGAATTAGATGAATTCGGAGGGTTTTTGCTGTTGAAGAAAATCCGTTGCCAGTCGGCCAGTCACCGGATGCAGCGGTTTTTTTAGGTAGTGTGGGGTTGTGACTTTTTCTGGCATTCATATCATCTAGAATTCACGGTAGTTGTGAGGAAATTCATTTAGAGAAATTACAAATGGAGCTAAAAATGCTCGGAAGACATCTGCCAAAAATGACGAAGCTCCAATCCTTCCAATCGCTCGCCTTGAATCAGTGTCTGGCTAAATCGTACAAGGATTCACAAGGCAGAATCTTGCCGGGGCGAAAGGTCATTGAGCACTGCCAGATAGTTGGCGAAGTCGCACGAGCGCTGTTGCTACGGTTGCCGGATTGGCTGCGCAACGCCCTGTTTCCGGAAGGCACTGAGCTTATTGCTGCTGCGCATGATGTCGGCAAAGTCAGCCCGACCTTCCAGAAGAAAATCTATAGTGCGCTTTCGCAAAAAGATGAAGTTGTGCTATCTGCATTGCAAGAGTTCAACCCAGAGACTGAAAAGCAATGGGGTGGGCATGCGGGTGTCAGTCAGGTCACGGTGGGGGCGCAAAATACAGGGATATATATTCCACAAATTCTTGGTCAGCATCATGGCTTTTCGCCTAATCTGACCAGGTACCAGGCTAGTAGCGAGGTTTTTGGCGGTCAAGACTGGCAGATCCGGCGTAGCGAATTGCTGGCGCATCTCAAACAAGCTCTGGCTTCAGAATTCCCCGACATTCATGATGCCCTCCAGGCGCGTGTTTTGGCTGGCCTGACCACTGTGGCCGACTGGATCGGTTCAGGATCCATGTTCGAAGATCCAGAGGATGTTTGGCAAAAAAAAATTGAACTGGCGCTCGATGTTGCCGGCTTCATTCCCCCTCTGATGAAGCCGGGCTTATCTTTCTCCGAGGTCTTTCCATTTTCACCTAAAGAAACCCAGACCGGCTTGATCGAGGCCGCAAGGCATCCGGGCGTGTACGTCCTTGAAGCACCAATGGGGTTGGGCAAAACCGAGGCATCGCTCTACGCGGCCTATCAATTGCTGACCAGGGGGATGGCTACAGGCATCTACTTTGCGCTCCCAACCCAGTTGACTAGCGACAAGATCCATGATCGCGTCAACGAATTCTTATCCCGTGTTCTGGATGAAGATTCGCCTCAAAAACGAGCCTTGCTTGTCCACGGCAACGCTTGGCTGAAGCAATTCGAAATGGGAGAAGACGCCAATCCGGGAGGTTCATGGTTCGCTCAGAGGAAGCGGGGCATTCTCGCACCTTTTGCCGTGGGTACAGTTGATCAGGCGCTGATGGCGGTGATGAATGTCAAGCACGGTTTTGTCCGTACTTTCGGTTTGGCTGGCAAGGTCGTCATCCTTGATGAGGTCCATTCCTATGACAGCTTCACCGGTACGATTCTCGACGCTCTAGTGAAAGCATTGCGGCAATTGCACTGCACGGTCATAATCCTCAGCGCCACGCTCACCCGGGAGCGGCGCTCCAGCCTGCTTGGCGTGCCCTCCAAGACAAACAGCTACCCCCTTATTACCGCACAGCCCAACCAGGGCGAGATGCAGGAAATTGAGACGGAAAAACTTGTTGATGTTTCAGTTGCTATTGCCCACCCGTCAGAAGTCGATGCCGCTGAAGAAGCCCTGCACCGGGCAGAGAAAGGGCAGCAGGTTCTGTGGATCGAAAACACGGTCAACGAAGCTCAGAATATCTATCAGCAACTGGCCGCCCGTGCCGGAGAATGTAGCCTTAACTGCGGATTGCTGCACTCGCGGTTCCTCAAAATAGATCGCAGTGCCAACGAGGATGCCTGGGTCAAGTATTTCGGCAAAGACGGCGCAAAAAGTCGCTCCCAGCAAGGGCGCATTCTTGTCGGCACCCAGGTGTTAGAACAGTCGCTCGATATCGATGCTGATTTTCTCGTCAGTCGCATCGCTCCAACCGACATGCTTCTGCAGAGGCTGGGGCGACTGTGGCGGCACGAAGAGACATGTCGCCCGACAGAGGCCCGCCGCGAAGCATGGATTCTAGCGCCTGAATTGGCGGTAGCAGTCAGTACACCTGAAAAAAGTTTTGGTTCCACAGCCAAGGTCTACTCCCCGTACGTGCTGTGTCGCAGCCTCGAAGTCTGGCAGGACCTGTACGAAGTTAATTTGCCAAGCCAGATTCGCGATCTGATCGAAAAAACTTACCGGCCAAAAGCAAATGAAAGTGAAGAACTGCTCAAATATCGGCATCAACTGGAGACGGAAGTAAATACATTGCATCGCTTGGCACTGCTAGGGCTGTCGAAGGCCGGGACGACGCTACCGGAGGAAAAAGCTCGGACCCGCCACAGCGACCAGGAGACGACAGACGTTCTGCTGATTCGCGCTTACCAGCACGACTCGCAGCGACAGGGTACGTGGGTGACCCTGCTCAGCGGCGAGCAGCACTTTGTTCCTTACAATGGTCGTTCGTTGTCACGTCAGAATTGGCGCGAAATAACGGCGACATTGATGCAGAACACGGTCAGGGTGGCGGACTACCTCGCCCCAAAGGCAATCAGCAGAAACCATCTTAGGTGGCTGGGTGATTATTTTTACCTTGGGCACTCTGAATACGAGGAAAGTGACCTGCTGCGCGTGGCTCTGGTTGATGAGAGTGATGCGATGAGATCCTTGGATCACGGTGCGCTCAACGAAAGATACCAACTGAGCTACGACGCTACGCTCGGTTATCGGGCCATCAAACTATGATAAAGGAGGGAAGACGATGCCGGAAAACCGCTTCAATCTAATTGACGAACCCTGGATACCGGTCGTGGATGTTGGGCGTGTTAGTCTGCGGCGGCTCTTCAGCCAACCGCAGTATCGTGCCCTGGGTGGCAACCCGGTGCAAAAAATTGCGCTGACAAAGCTTCTGCTGGCGATTGCCCAGTCCGCCTGCACCCCAGTCGATGATCAGGAGTGGGCAGATTTGCAGTCATCTGGTCTGGCTGCAAAGTGCCTGGCATATCTCGACCAATGGCATGATCGGTTTTTTCTGTACGGCGATAAACCGTTTTTGCAGATGCCCGCCATCAAATCTGCGGCAATTCAACCTTTCGGAGCGGTTCTTCCTGAGGTGTCGACTGGTAATACAACGGTACTGACCCAGGGACAGATCGAACGGCCCATGACCGATGCCGACAAGGCCCTGCTGGTTGTGCAGTTGATGGGGTTTTGTTTGGGGGGCAAAAAAACCGACAATTCTGTGGTGCTTACGCAGGGATATCAGGGTAAATCAAAAACAGGTAAACCCGGACCATCCATGGGTTTTCGCGGCTTTCTTCATAATTTTTTATCAGGTGACAGCTTGCAAGAAACGCTGTGGCTCAATTTGCTGACGGAAAGCCAGGTCTCCATACTCGGCGTTTACACCCAAGGCATAGGAATAGCTCCTTGGGAACGGATGCCAGTTGGTGAAGCGTGCGCCCGAGCCGTAGATCTCACTTCTAGTCTGCTCGGTAGGCTGGTGCCGCTCTCACGCTTTTGTTTGCTGATCGAAGATGGACTGCACTACTCCGAAGGTATTTCACATCCTGGCTACAAGGAAGGGATGGCTGACCCCAGTGTTTCGGTCGAATTTGCCAGTAAAGATCCAAAAGCAATCTGGGTGGATCCGTCAAAACGACCTTGGCGAATTCTGACAGCTCTACTGAGCTTTTTGTCACAAAATAGCAGAAACAAATTTGACTGCCAGCAACTACGCCTCTGCATGCTGCGTGCGATGCGCTGTCTGCAAACAATTGGCATTTGGTCCGGTGGCTTACGGGTCAGTAGCAATGCAGGAGAGCAGTATGTTGCCGGTTCGGATGATTTTGTTGAATCGGTGATTCAACTCAATAGCGTCATTCTAGGCGAAATTTGGTTTGCCAATCTGCAGCTTGAGATTGACGAGCTGGAAAATCTGTCAAAGATGGTCTACAGCGCAAGCTTCACCTATTTCAAAAGTCAAAATATGGAAAACAAAGGGCAGGCCGCCCAGGCCAGCAACCTGTTCTGGCAACTCTGCGAGCGTCGCTTTCAGAACTTGGTGAACGATTGCGACAACGTTGAACTGGTGCAGGCGTTGCGCCCGGCCTTCGCAGGGTTCGTCAACAAAGCCTACGACACCTATTGTCCCAGAGATACCGCCCGGCAATTGGATGCATGGGCCAAAAATCGTCCCAACCTGGGTAAATATCTTAAAAACGTCAATAGAGAGGAGGCCGCATGAGTGTGGATATAACCGGGCCAGCGCGCAGAGATAAGCAGAAGGTCAACAAGGGTCAGGCTTTTGTCGATTATGTCATCAGTCGCTGCCAGAGCGACAATGGGCTGAGGGCCGCGCTGACACGCGCCGATAATCCGGCTACAGAATATCAGAGCTGGGAGGTTCTGGCCGGGTTTCACGTAAACCTTGAATATGAGAACCAGCGGCTGCCCTATGCTACTATCGGGGCGACTATTGCCCGCGCCAAGGCTGAGAAGAATGGCACAATCGCTATCGGCCAGGCTATCGCCCGCTGTTATGAAGACGGTAACGCCAGTGATCAGGCCAAAGCCAAACTTCGTCGACTGCTCGCCTGCGAGACAGTGGCGGAAGCCTGCCGGATTGTCCGCCCACTTCTTAGTCTGATTGAGTCCAAGGGCAACAGTGCCGTTGATTACGCCGGTCTGCTGAATGATCTGCTCAGGTTCGGTCACGACGACAGCCAGACCAGCATCAAGGCACGCTGGGCGCAAAATTTCTATGGTAGAAACACGACGGAGGGAGAAGCATGAGCGCAGATATTTTAGCCTACGCCAGTGTCCTTCGCCTGAGCCGCGCAGATCTTAATGTCCTGAAAATCAGGGATACCTATGGCTTGCACAAAGTGGTCTACGGTCTTTTCGAAGAAACCCGCTCGGAACCCGAAAAACAGGCCAGCGTACCCAGCGGCATCGTCTATGCCGACAAGGGGGGTGATTTCAACAACCGGCAGATTCTGATGCTCTCTGATCGAAAGCCGCATCAAACTCCGCAGTTTGGAACAGTCGAAACTCGTGCCGTTCCTGAGAGTTTTTTGGCCCATACCCACTTCGCCTTTGAAGTTACCTTAAACCCCGGCAAGCGCGACAAGCAAACTGGTAGAATCATCCCCATGCGCAGCCAGGAGGAGGTTGCCGCGTGGTTTCTGGCACGGGCGGAAACGTCCTGGGGATTTCGAGTGAATCCCGAAAACCTGCAAACGGAAAAGATCGGCGTGCAGACGTTCAAAAAGGGCGACCGCACCATCACCCACGGCAGCGCCACTCTCAAAGGTGAGCTGCGCGTCACCGACCCGGACTGTTTTCGACAGAGTTTTCTTCAGGGCATCGGGCGCGGTCGCGCCTTCGGTTTTGGTTTGTTACAGATTGTTCCATTAAACGGCAATTAAACGATCGAAAATCATTTCCCTCAAGGAGGAAACACCATGAGCAACCCGCTCAAGAATCAGCGTATTGAATTTCACATTCTGCAATCCTTCCCCGTCACCTGTCTTAACCGCGACGATGTTGGCGCGCCGAAAACCGCCATTGTCGGCGGTGTGCAGCGTGCTCGCGTCAGTTCCCAGGCCTGGAAACGTCCCGTGCGCATGGCCATGCATGAGTTTGGTGTGCCCCACGGAACACGCACAAAGCTGATCAGCCGGTTGATCGCCAAAGCCTGTGAAGAAAGAGGCGCAACGCCCGAGCAGGCGAAAGCATGTGGGGACAGAACCGAAGGGGCGTTTATCAAGAAGAGCGAAAAGCAGGCAAAAAAAGGAAACGAGGCCGAAGCCATGGAAACGGAATCGACATCTGAAAAAACCGACACCTTGCTTTTTTTGAGCCCCAACGAAGTTTCAATTCTCGCAAATGCCTTTGCGGAAAAGGGCTTCAATCAGGATGAAGTGATCACGCAAAAGGATCAGAAAAAACAGGCAAAGCAGATTGCCGATTTAATCGGCAAAGTTTCCGAGGCTATTGATGCTGTGGATATCGCCCTCTTCGGCCGCATGGTCGCCCAGGCGGCCGAACTGAATGTCGAAGCGGCGGCTTCATTTGCTCACGCCATTTCGACCCATAAAGTCAGCAACGAAGTCGAGTTCTTTACCGCTCTGGATGACTGTGCCACTGAACCGGGTTCTGCGCACATGGGAAGTCTGGAGTTCAACTCCGCCACTTATTACCGTTTTGTCAGTCTCGATCTGGGGCAGTTGTGGCAGACCCTGGCCGGACAAAACCTGCCTGAAGCGGTGGAAAATTTCACCAAGGCCTTGTTTGTGGCCGTACCCACGGCGCGGCAAGCCACTCAGTCGGGTGCCTCACCCTGGGAGTTTGCCAAGGTGCTGGTGCGGAAGGGGCAGCGCTTGCAGGTGCCTTTTGAAACGCCGATCAAGTCCAAAGAGGGTGGATTTATTCAGCCCAGCATCGAAACTATGACGAACTACCTGGCCAAACAGGAAAAGCTGCACGGCAGTCTTTTCGGCAAGCAGGCCGAATATACCTATGGTGAAGATGAGAATTTCACTATTGACGACCTGATTACCGCACTGAAGCAACACGCCAGCATTGAGGGGTGATCCGATGAGTAACCCATACCTTTTGTTATGGTTAGAAGCCCCGATGCAATCTTGGGGCGCCGATTCCAAATTCGGCCGCCGTGACACCCTGGCATTTCCGACCAAGTCGGGGGTGCTGGGGCTGATCTGCGCTGCACTGGGGGCAGGCGGCCCCCAGCAAGAGTTGCTGGCAGAGTTAGGCCCGCTGCGGCAAACCGCAATCTCTTATAACCGTTGCCGGGAAAAGGAGGGCGCATTCGTCAAGCAAGACCGGGAACCCTTGCTGCGCGATTTTCACATGGTAGGGGCAGGTTTCGATGTGAATGACCCTTGGCAAGCATTATTGGAACCTTACAAAAGTGACGGCAAACGACGCACGAGCGATGGCGGTGGAGCAAAAATGACTTACCGCTACTACCTGCAGGATGCGGCCTTCGCCGTAACCCTTGAAGTCCCCTGTGACGAGGCCGAACGTATCGCGGACGCCTTGCGGAACCCGGCCTGGGACATCTATCTTGGTCGCAAAAACTGCGTGCCGACCGATTTCGTATACCGAGGCAACTTTGACCGTGAGAAGGCCGCCTTGGAAAAGGCCGAAATCATTGCCGGGGAAAAACAGCGCAGAGAAGATTATCGGGTGTTGCAAGGGGCTCTTGGCGAGGGGGAGGCGGATGAAGTATTCACCCTTAATGATGTGCCGGTTCAGTTCGGTGACGACAAACATTACCGTGATCGCCAGGTGAGCTTGATCTATGCCCGCTGAAACTGCGCAGCCCAAGTCAACATCGCCCCGGCTGCTGATCAAAGTGACACGCGACACCCTCCCGCAGGTAAAAGATAAATATCCCTTTATCTACCTTGAGCGTGGGCGGCTGGAGATTGATGACGCCAGTGTCAAATGGATAGACTGTGACGCCAACATTATCCGACTTCCAATTGCGACTCTGAACTGTCTTCTGCTCGGACCAGGGACCAGTATCACTCACGAGGCGGTCAAGGTGACGGCACAGTCCAATTGCAGCATCTGCTGGGTGGGCGAGGACAGTCTGTTGTTTTACGCATGCGGACAATCGCCCACGGCAAATACGCGCAATCTGCGCGAGCAGGTAAAGCTTTCTGCAGATCCGAAAAAATCGCTGGAAGTTGCCAGGCGGATGTACGCCAGACGCTTCCCTGGCACGGATCTGACCGGAAAAAGCCTGAAGGAATTGATGCCAATGGAAGGGCACCGGATTCGCAGTTTGTACGAGCAAAAAGCGCAGGAATATGGTGTTGGATGGAAGGGGCGCAGCTATACCCCGGGCAAGTTTCAATTTGGCGATACTACCAATCAGATCCTCACTGCCTGCAATGCCGCCCTCTACGGAATTTTGAGCTCGGCAGTGCACAGCATGGGGTATTCGCCCCATATCGGGTTTATCCACTCCGGCAGTCCTTTGCCTTTTGTCTACGACCTGGCTGACCTGTATAAAGAGCATCTGTGTATTGACCTGGCTTTTTCGATGACCCTCGAAATGGCGGGAAAATACAACAAGCATAAGGTTTCGGCAGCTTTTCGTCAGCGTGTTATCGAATACGATTTGCTCAGCAGAATCGGGCAGGATATTGTCGACATGCTGAGGGGTAAAAATGCTCGTTGTCATCGCAAATGATTTGCCACCTGCGGTACGTGGGCGGATGAAGCTCTGGTTTGTAGAGCCACGACCGAATGTTTTTGTATCAGGGATAAAAGATGCTGTTGCCACAAAGGTTGTGGACTACTTGTATAATCACTGTCCCATTGAAAGCGGATTAATGGTCTTTCGACGTATTCCTGAAGCGCCAGGCTATGAAATCCGAGGAATAGGCGACACAAAACGCAACCTCACCGAAATATCGGGGTTACAACTGGTCATTGAAAAAAGAATAGATACGACGCCGGAACCTTGACTCTTGAGGTCTGAAAAGGTCAAAATCATCTTATATACGGGAACCGGTGGGCACAATATATTGTGTCTGTTTCGACAATTTCTAACACCATGTAGGTGTCTTCCCCACGCCTGTGGGGGTGTTTCCATTACGCGAGGCTTTCAGGGTGTTTTTCAAGCGTCTTCCCCACGCCTGTGGGGGTGTTTCTCCATCATCATCTGTGTTCGGCGGGGTTGTGTTAGTCTTCCCCACGCCTGTGGGGGTGTTTCCTGATGATCACATAAAAAGAGTTTTTAATATGCGTCTTCCCCACGCCTGTGGGGGTGTTTCTGTCAAAACCTTCTCCGTGGACAGATACGACATGTCTTCCCCACGCCTGTGGGGGTGTTTCTTTTAAATATCCTTCTCCATAAGTATCTTCTGGGTCTTCCCCACGCCTGTGGGGGTGTTTCTGGCCAAAGAGAAGATTGAGAGGTTTAAAAGAAGTCTTCCCCACGCCTGTGGGGGTGTTTCCCATTGCTTTCTGTTGGCTCCAGTAGGATTTAGGTCTTCCCCACGCCTGTGGGGGTGTTTCCGATATTTGCGTCAGTTTTGAGGTAGATAATCTGTCTTCCCCACGCCTGTGGGGGTGTTTCTAAAAAAAGCCACAAAAATGGTGGCCACAGTTGGTCTTCCCCACGCCTGTGGGGGTGTTTCCTTCTCAAGGCGGTCAAGTATTTCCTCCGCAGAGTCTTCCCCACGCCTGTGGGGGTGTTTCTGCTGCAACCTTGTTCCACAAGTTGATTGCTTCGTCTTCCCCACGCCTGTGGGGGTGTTTCCAACATATCATCCAGTTTGAGCGATTCGATTACGTCTTCCCCACGCCTGTGGGGGTGTTTCCAACATATCATCCAGTTTGAGC
>Ga0272444_10006153_pt1 | contig 10296 bp, 12 predicted proteins | sample SSMForm13_FD_201033 | JGI IMG/M metagenome (GOLD analysis project Ga0272444, IMG submission 201033) | Marine sediment archaeal communities from Little Sippewissett salt marsh, Falmouth, MA, United States - SSM-Form-13 | ecosystem: Environmental > Aquatic > Marine > Wetlands > Sediment ...
GTTTGGGGTGGGATGCGGGACCTTCTCGGGAGATTCGAGGAGCTGCCGATCTCGTTCAACGTGTGGTACCTCCTTCCCGACGGCTCGTACTTCAAGGTCGAAGGCGGGTTGACCGGGAACAACTTGTCCGACCGAGCCTACTTCCCCAGAGTGATGGCCGGGGAAACGACGGTGGGGGACCTGGTCGTCAGCAAGTCGACCGACAGGAAGTCGATGGTGATGACGGTGCCAATCGAGCGAAGCGGGACGATCATCGGCGCGCTCGGTGTGACCGTCTACCTGGATGACCTCGCCGAGCTGCTCCTGGCCGCATTGACGCTTCCGGACGGCGTCATCCTGTTTGCCTACGACGGGAGTGGGCGGATGGCGGTGCATTCCGACACGAATCTTCTCCTCGCCGATGTCTCCGAGTCGAGCGTTGACCCGGCGATGTCAGCCTCTGCCGTTTCGTCGGTTCTCGGCTGGACCTTCGTGGTCGGGGTATCTGGGGACTGATCCGTTTGGGTCAGTCCCTCGACTTTGTCGAACGGCGTGGATGCTCCCGAAACCGTTGCGTAGACGAGAGGAGGGCTGTGCTGAAGCGCTGTTGTGGCCTTCGGCCCGCTTGCGCGTCACAGGTCTCGCCCGCGCGTCGAGACGAACGGCGTCCAGGCGAGTTCCTGCGTCTCCTCCGAGACGAGTCGGTACTCGTCGAGAGCGATGTCGAACGTGGCGTAGTCGACGACCGATGAGATCAGGCCTGCGGCCGAGCTGAAGTACTTGGCACAATCGTCGGAGCGATCCATCCGGGGAACAGTCTGACGACGGCGACGACCCCGATGAAGAGAATGGACAGGACTCCGCTCATCTCCCACCTCCGCGAGCATTCTCGCCGATCCGGCGCGAGCAAAGCAATCCCGGTTTGCTGTGCCGCCGTCCCGTGCACCGACGCGACTCGAGAGCAGTTGGTCGAAGCGGTTGGGCATGCTAGGATGGTCCGGTGAACCTTCAAGAGGGGGAGATCGAGATGAGGAGGATCGGGTATCTCAGGCTTGTAGTGCTGGTTGCCGCGCTCGCGGGCATCGTGGCGGTCGCGGGGCTTCAGGCGAGTGCGTACGGGCAGTTCGAATTCGGCTTTGGGCTTCCGGTGACGACGTCGTTCAGCTTCTCTTCATTCAGCCTCGGGCTGGAGGGGTACGCTCGATTCCTGTTGGGGATGCTGGCGTGGGAGATTGCGTTCCAGACGCCGACGACGTTTGATAGCCTCTACATCCGGAACACGCTCTCGACGATGTCTGCCTTCTTCTTCGCGCTCGGTCACGTCACGAACATCTTCCCGTACTTCGGCTCTACGTACTTCACCTTCGGCGCCGGTCTGGCATTCGGCCAGGCGTTCGTGGCCAGGATCGCGGCGAATCTTGCGCTGTCGATCGGGGGTGGGTTCTTCCCGTTTCTCGAGTTCAGATTCCAGTTTGGGTTCGATCCGTAGAGCGAGGAAGGCGACCTCCTTCTCGCGCCGGGAGGCCGATCGATCGTCGCGCTAGGTTGCGGCTGCATCTCGAGTGCACGGTTCCTCGGAATGTGTGTCGTGTTGGCCATCGGCGGAAGACGGTGCGCAGAAGTTCGCCGCCGGCAGGGAGTCGGACCGTTCCACCGATTCTCCATCGAGACCGCATGCGCCCTTCACACGGATCCCGTTCGATGATCGGGATCCGATCCGCAATGCGACGGCTCGATGCCGGGCGCGAAGGAGAGTGAGGATCATGAGATGGCATGCCGGAGGTTACGCAGTACTGGGGCTCGTGATGGCGTTCGGACTGGCCGCGATCGGCCAGCTCGCGGAGTTGCAGGAAGGGGTCATCTCGGTCTTCGAGACGGCCGGGCCTGCGGTCGTGCACATCACGGTGCGCGGAACGGCGGAGAACGCGCTGATGCAGCCGATCCCCGTCGAAGGGACTGGCTCGGGGTTCTTGTACGACGAGCAGGGCCACATCGTGACGAACTACCACGTGATCGAGGGCGCGCAGGAGATCACGGTCACCTTCGGCGCAGTGGAGTGCTGCGTTGCAGAGGTCGTCGGCGCCGATCCGTCTTCCGACCTCGCTGTCCTGCGAGTCGACCGGACGGATCTGCCGGAGCCGCTCCGGCTAGGTGATTCCAGAGATCTCCGCGTCGGTCAGTTCGTCGTGGCGATCGGGAATCCGTTTGGCCTGGAAAAGACGATGACGTTCGGAATCATCAGCGCGCTCGAGCGGGTCATCCAGAGCCCGGACGGGCGATTCGTCGGGGAAGCGATCCAGACGGACGCGTCGGTCAATCCCGGGAACTCGGGCGGACCCCTCCTTGATCTTGGCGGAAGAGTCGTTGGGGTGACGTCACAGATCATCAGCCCGGTTCGTGGGTCGTCGGGGGTTGGATTCGCCATCTCGGCGAACACCGTCGCCAGGATCGTGCCTTCGCTGATCGCGGTTGGGCGGTTCCCGCATCCGTTTCTCGGAGTGACAGGATTCGGTCTGACCTCGGAGATCGTCCAGCTCTTTCGCGAGAACAACGTTCCCCTACCGTTCGATGAGGGTGTGATGATCACCGCCGTCGAGCCGGCGGGTCCGGCGGACTTCGCCGGACTGCGCGTTGGCTCTGAGCGGCTCATCGTCGGAGACTACGAAATCCGAGTCGGCGGGGACGTCATCGTCGCGATCGATGGAGAGTCGGTCGACTCGATGCTCGCGATCCTCCTCTACCTTGAGAGCGCGACGAAGGTCGGCGACACGGTCGACGTCACGATCCTGAGGAGCGGAGAGCGACTCGTCATCTCGATCGTTCTCGCCGAACGTCCGCCCTGGAGCTGAGAAGACCCACGACACTTCCGAGCTCCCGGGACCGGCTCGTAGGCCATCTCCGACCCTCCTCCCGTCCTCAGGAATTGGACGGCTGCTTCGCTTTGGCTACAGTGGTGCGTAGCACGGAGAAGGAGGCGAGGAATCGATGAACAACACGCTTCTGCTAATCATCGTGGGGGTCGCTCTGCTGGCGGGTGGCGTGGTGGCCTGGCTACTGTTGTCGCCTCAGGACGGAGTGGCGGCCCAGCCTGAAGAGGTCGAGTCGACCTACACGGAGCCGGTGGAGCTGATTCCGGAGCCGGTGGCAGCCGCTGAGCCGGCGTTGGTGCAGACGGAGGCGGTCGTCGTCGTCGAGCCGTCGCCCTTGTGGTCCGTCGACGGCGTGATCGATCTGGGCGAGTATCCGCACTCGACGGATGTCGTCGATGTAACCGTTTATTGGGCGAATGACGCGAACCTCCTGCGGGTGGGTCTCGAAAGCCCCGGAACAGGGTACGTCTCGATCGGTTTTGACCCGGAGCTTCGGATGGAAGGGGCGAACTTCATCGTCGGGTATGTCCACGAGGGTGATGCCTTTCTGCGGGATGACTTCGGCACGAGCCCGACCGGTCACACGGCGGACACGGATCGAGGGGGCGCAAGTCACGTGCTCTCGTCAGCGGGAACGGAATGGGCCGATCACACGGTCATCGAGTTCGTCATCCCGCTCGACTCGGGCGATGAGATGGACAAGCCGCTTCGCCCCGGCGGAACGTACTCGATCCTCATCGCCTATCACGATCTGCAGGACGGGTTCGAGGCGCAGCACAGTCGAAGGGGATCGGGCGAAATCAGACTCGATCCCGCGCTGTAGCATGCTCCCGGGGCTGTCCGGTCGACGAGAGAGCGTAGTCTGGCCGACTTGCCGGCTTGTGCAGCGTTGTACTTGAGGTGTTCCCGGTGAAGGGCCTCGTGCGGAGTGAGCTGACTTGCAGCCTCGTCAGCTTCCTGTTCGGTCTGTTCGCGATTCCGGTCATGGTCTTCTCCGGCGGCTCGCTCCTTCTCGCCGCGCTGTTCGGAGTTGTCGCGATGGGGGCGGGAATGGCGGCGATGAAGACGGCCTCTCCAGCGCTCCGTGCCCTCTCCTGGACCGGGTTTGTGATGGGGGTCGTCGCGCTGTGGTACGCGGTCACGGGTTGGGCTGTCAGCTTGGATATCGCCTCATCGATCGAATCGCTCTTCTAGGCGGCGTCCACGGGTCACCGCCTACGGGCGGTACAGAGCGAAGCCGGAAATTGAGGGCAAGACCAGGAGATTGTCGGTCAGCCGGCCGATCGGGCGTTCGAGCTGTGTCGTGTCGATGATGACCGGCTGAAGCGTGATCTGTGCCTGCAACGCACCGTTGACGGCGACGTCAAACAGCGCGGCCAGCGACAGGCTCGGAAGCTCGGCGAGCGGAATGACGTCCCACTCGTTGGCACGACGGACGACGGTCAGTATCGGGAATGACAACGCAAGTTCGCCCACGATCTGCGCGATGGGCCCTGCGACGGTTGCGTGCGCATATGCTTCGATGAGCGGCTGCAGCAACCTCTGCCCGCCGTCGAACGGCCACAGGATCGTCGCTCCCATGCCACCGGAGAGACTCTGCGAGAGGCGCCCATAGTAGAGAGCCGTCGCGCCGAGACTGGTCAAGTGCGAATCCGTAAGCGCATGGAACTCGAGACGGTTCGACGCGTTGAGTTCGGCTCCGAAGCCGAGCGAGAGCGAGACGTCCCATAGGCGCATCCCTTCGCCGGCCTCGACGGCCGGGATGAAGTGGATGCCAAAGTAGATCTGACCGAAGCTTGCGGCGAGTGCCGTGGAACTCATCAGGATGCACGCTGCAACGATGAAGAGGATTGCCCGTTTCATGTTTCTCCTTTGCGTTTCTTGGTCCTCCGTCCGCCGATACTACATCGAAGCTTTGGGAGTCTTTCACTTCCGCCCTCCACACTGCCTGCGAGGGAGGACAGAGTCCAGGCCGGGTGTCCGCCCCTCGAGGTAGCAGCCTGCCCTCTTTCGGGCGATTCCGCGCTCCGCATTGGTGTTGGCCTCTCCGGCGTTCCTCGTCTGCTAGAGGCGGCGGCTTGGCGTATGATCGCTTCCTGTCATGCAAGGATTCGTACTGGTTGCCGTCTTCGTGCTTGTCGCAATCGCCGCTGCTTGGTGGTTTGCCTCGAAGCGGCGGAAGGAGCTGGCCGCGTGGGTCACGTCCAAAGGGTGGCAATTCGACCCGGCCCGAGATCGCGGGTTCGACGAGCGCTATCCCGAGTTCAGCTGCCTGCGACGCGGTCACAGTCGATATGCATACAACGTGGTGTCCGGAACGTCGAACGGACGCGGAATTGTCGCATTCGACTACCATTTCGCGACCGGCCACGGGAAGAACCGGCACGATTTCAGGTTCTCGGCGATTGTCGTCAGCGCGCAGGTTCGCCTGAGGTTCCTCCACATCCGATCGGAAACCGTGTTTGACAAAGTGACGGAGTTCTTCGGCGTTGACGACATCGACTTCGAGTCGGCCGAATTCAGCCGTGCGTTCCACGTGAAGAGCGCCGATAAGCGCTGGGCCTACGATGTGCTGCATCAGCGGACGATGGAGCTTCTGCTGTCGCAACCGAGGTTTTCGATCCAGTTTAGCGATCGGGACGTCATCGCATGGCGGAACCGGCGGTTCAGTCCGGAGACGTTCGAGGCGGCGATCGGCGTCGCCGAAGGGATCCTTGACCGGCTCCCGGAGTACGTGATTCAGGAACGAGGAGGGAAGAGATGATTGTTCTGTACGTGGTGTTAGGCGTGATCGCTCTCGGCCTGCTGTTCGGAGTGGGAACCTACAACACGCTCGTCCGGCTTCGCCAGCACGTTCGCGAGAGCTGGTCGGCGATCGACACGGAGCTGAAACGTCGCTATGACCTGATCCCGAACGTGGTGGAGACGGTCAAGGGGTACGCGTCTCACGAGAGCGAGACCCTGGAGGCCGTCATCCAGGCGAGATCGCGAGCCGTCTCTTCGACCGGATCGCCCGGTCAGCAAGCGGCCGACGAGATCCCGCTGGTGAGAGCCCTCGGGCGGCTGTTCGCCGTCGCCGAAGCCTACCCCGATCTCAAGGCGAATCAGAGCTTCCTCGAGCTTCAACGGGAGCTCCAAAACACGGAGGATCGGATCCAAGCCGCCCGCCGCTTCTACAACGCCAACGTACGCGAGCTGAACACGCGCGTTCACGTCTTCCCGTCGAATCTCATCGCTGGGACCTTCGGTTTTGGCGAGGAGGAGTTCTTCGAGATCGAGGAGATCGCTCGTGAAGCTCCCAAGGTGGACTTCACCGCCGGAGCGCAGAGCGCGAGCTAGGTTCGGGCTCGCGCTACCCGATCAGGTGGAGATGGATCGCAAACGCGACCATCCCGGCGCCGATGAGCGACAGCGCGAGTTCGACCGCTCGGCCTCGGATCCCGCGCCTCAGCAGCGCCCGCCGGATGGCCGCCCCGCCGTGGATCGCGACAGCTGCGACCGTCAGAGGCTGGACTAGCCCGTGAACTCGGAACGCCGTCGGCTTGCTCAGGATCCCGGAAAACAGGCGACCGTGCAGGATCGCGTAGCCGCTCAGGAACTGCAGCACCAGCAGCGGGACAAGGAACCACGCGGCGAGCCGCTCGACACGTCGCCACGCTCGCGCGATCCGTTCTCGGGTTCCCATCTCTCCCTCAGGCAGTAAGCGATCCGGCTCAGTCGCCGAATCGCGGTCCGTCCGCGTCTCCGTCGTTGCTGTATCCGCGTCTCTCCCAGAAGCCACGGTAGTCCGGATCATCGGAGAGCTCGATCCGCGTCAACCAGCGGATCCACTTGTAGCCCCACTTGTCTTCGGCGACGAGCTGAAACGGGAAACCATTGGCCGGCGGGAGCGTGATTCCGTTGATGCGATCAGTAATGATGAGGTTCCTCTCGAGAACGAACGCCAACGGGAGGGACGTCGTGTATCCGTCCGCGGCGTGGAAGATGACTGTGTTCGCTTCGGGTGCCGGTTGTGCCGTCTCGATCAGCGTGGCAAGCGGGATTCCCTCCCACAACGCCCTGACCGACCATCCTTCGACGCAGTGAATGGTCACCAGCTTCTGCAGGCGAGGCATCGTCTGTAGCTCGGACAGGGGTAGTGTCGCCGGCACTGTGACGAGTCCGTCGACGCGTAGCTCGTACGTCTCGGGATCGATCTCCTGAATACCCTTGATCGAGTTTTCGCGGAAGCCCTCGATGGAGCCGAGACGTTCTCCCTCGTAGTCGGTGATCTCGATCTCTTGAACCTGATCGTCGGTCGCAAACACGCCGGAGACGAGAGCGATCGCCCCGAGGGCGACGGCAACAACCAGCACGGTTGCTCGCGCGGCCAAATGGAATTGTCGACTCATCCTTACCTCCTGATCGTTCACGATGCGTCAATGCTACAAGTGGGTTGTGAACGCGCCGTGTGACTCAGGTGGGCGCAACTTGAAGCGCGGCTCCGGATTCGACTTAGATGGCGACCGGATCCGGCATGGGCCTGCGCTGGTCGCTGACCGATGGAACGGGCGGATGTCACGGACGTCCACCAGCTCATTCCTCCGCCCCAAAGCAACCGGCCGGAAGATGTCTGGTCTCGACGGCCTTCGAAGGGGAAGCATCGCTGAATCTGGCATCGGGCGTTGACTGTCCTATAATGGGTAGAATGCGGCGAGAACAGAGGAAGAGGAAGGCATCGCCGACCCAGAGAAGAGGGGGCATGAGCGTGGGGAAGTGGCACTTCGTGTTGCATGGATCCCTGGCCCTCATGTTCGCGCTATTGAGCTCGACGATGTTGATTGCGCAGGAACCTTCTTGGTGGGGGGACCCCGGCGGTCTCGCGGAGTACGGCTCCGACTTCTTCGGCCCTCCCGGCCCATACCGGCCGACGGTTCTTGAAGTCGTTGAGGTCGCGGCGGCCTTTATTTGGCAGTCTCCCGATCTTGCGGAAAGAGATGGCTGGCAGGTCACTCCGCTGTTCGTGGAGGATCGTGGCCACGCCGTGGGGCTCGTCTTCGAGGTCCCGTCGAGCTGTTGCTCGGCATACGTCGTGGCGACAGGAGACAAGCGGCTTCCCCCCGTCATTGCGTACTCGCCTGTGAGCGCGTTCCCCTGGGAGAGATCGCATGCGAACGCGCTCGCCGACATGGTCGAGTACGACATTCAGGAGCGTCTCCGCGCCTTGGAGGACGGAACCGCTCCGGCAGAGGACGTCCGGAAGAACCTGCTGCACTGGGAGAGGCTGCGGATGCTGGCCAAGATGCCGCCGCTCCGGACGCTGGCTTCGGGCGCACCCTTCGGAACGATCTTGGCGGCGAACGTGAGTACCCAGGGAGGATTCAGTCTCCGCATTGGGCTTCAAGGAACGTGTGCACTCTCGGCATCCGCGCCGCAGGGGCCGTGGATGACATTCGATACGTGGAACCAAGTTGGGATCTACGACGACTTGTGCCCGAGGGACACCGCGGAGACGGGTGAGCTGCGGTCTCGGGCCGGATGTGTTGCGACGGCTATGGCTCAGGTCATCTACTACTGGCAATACCCTGCGTCGGTGTCCTTCCCGAGCACGACCTACACGTGGGGACTGCGCGTCGACGGGAAGCTCCGGCATGGGACGATCCACAAGTCCACAGCGTCCATGACGGCGATTCCGTACGCGAGTCTCGCTGAATGCGGGAAGAGGCTGTCCTTTGCAGCGGGTGTGTCCGTTGAGATGAAGTACTCGTATCCGCTCTCCGTGGCCAGCTTGCTGGACGCTGCAGAAGCCCTTCGCGTCACCTGGGGGTACTCCTCCGCGGAGTACTCCGACAATGCCGACGGGATGCTGACGGTTCGCATCTACCAGAGCATCGCAAGGACATCCTTGTCGCTGGGAATCGTGACGATCGGATCCCACCCACAACCTGCGATCATGGGTGTTCCCCGCAAGCGGATTGACACCGACACGTGGATCGATGATCCCCATGACGAGCTTCACGCCGTGGTCGTGGATGGCTTCAAGGCGGGGCCGGCCGGAGAGGACCAGGTCCTCTACTGGATCAACTGCGGATGGGGAGGCACGTCAGACTCGTATTACTCCTTGCCGTGCGGGTACCCTGAGAACCACAACGTCGTGAAAGCGGCCGTCGTGAAGATCCACCCATGAAGGGCGAGGCGGGAACTTCACATCGTGTGGAATGTAGATTACGATGGCCCGTGCGGAACGGGTACGATTCGCGGAATGAGAGGTGGTTGCCATGCTCCAAAAGCGTGCGCATCGTCAAAAGGCCAGAGAAGCGGGTGTCTTCTCGGTTGTCCTGATTCTGGTTGCCGGATTTGCCGTCGCGGTTCAGGCGGCGGATCCTGACCAGGTTTGGGGCGGGATCCAAGCGATGATCGAAGGATCGAAGGGCCTGGGCGCTCTCGAGATCGCGGCGAATCGACTCGGGTCGATCGATCGTGGCGATTTCCTGACCGATCCCGTGGAGTTCCTGGTGAGCGAGGGGCTTTCTCTTCCTGAGGGGATGGGGATTGGTTGGCTTGACGTGGCAGAAGCGCAGAACATCGGGGCCATGTCTGAAGTTGTCATGTTTGGCGCGGGGGAGGAGAGCGTCCTCGGAGAAGAACAGGTCTGGAACGCAGCATTCCTGGTCGTTGACCCCACCCGTACAACCGGCGTCGTGATTGCGCGCATTGTCAATGACGTGGCCACCGCCACCGGGATTGACAGCCTCCTTGAGAATCAGGCGAACGCGATGCTATTGGGCATCAGCAAGGGGGAGATGGCGTTCATTGCGAACCTCGTCCTGACCGTTGCGAGTCGAGACAGAGAGGATCGGTTGGTGGCTGACTTCATCGATGACGTGCTGTCATTCGCGATCAGCGATGCAGTGACCCGGGGCATCCTCGGTGAGGGCGTGCGCCTAGAGTTCTTCGAGAACTACTACCTGGTCTCTTTCGATCGCCGGGTGGAGTCAGATCATGAGCCGATCGTGTTCATTCCCGAGGAGGGTGTTGACATCGAAGCGGGATTGATCTTCGGCGTGGGGGCTCTTGCTTCGGTGCCCGACCCTGACAACCCGCAGGTCACGACCGACTTTGCAGTTATGATTACTACCCAATAGGAAGGAACGACACTGGCTGAGTATTCCGAACGGAGTCATGGAAGAGAAAGCACGCATCGCCGCTGCGGCCCAATGAAACTGGGCCACAGCGGCGCGGTTCAGTAGGGCGCCCGGGAGTGCCGCGAGGAGGCAGGCTGGGATGTTCGCAAGGAGAGAAACGAAATGCCGTGGTGGGCGAGGCGGACGTCGTTGTGCGCTGGGCCTTGCTCTCCTCTTGCTGTTGCTCGCGGCGTGGCCTGCGTTCGGTGCGGACGTGGCGATCGAGCTGAGCGGCATCGAGTACCGTGTTCTGCCGGCCGTGGATCATCGCGACCAGGTTCTGG
>Ga0272444_10006156_pt1 | contig 10295 bp, 8 predicted proteins | sample SSMForm13_FD_201033 | JGI IMG/M metagenome (GOLD analysis project Ga0272444, IMG submission 201033) | Marine sediment archaeal communities from Little Sippewissett salt marsh, Falmouth, MA, United States - SSM-Form-13 | ecosystem: Environmental > Aquatic > Marine > Wetlands > Sediment ...
GGATGACGGCCAAGGAAGCCTTCAAGAACACGCCGATGATGAAGCAGTACATGCGTCTGAAGGCCGATCATCCGGACGCGATCCTTTTCTTCCATCTCGGAGACTTCTACGAGGCCTTTTTCGAGGACGCGGAGACGTTGGCGCGCGAGGTGGACATCGTTCTCACGTCGCGCAACGGCTATCCGATGGCCGGCGTCCCGATCCGGCGTGGCCCCTCGTACATCAACCAGCTCCTGAAGAAGGGACACAAGGTTGCCGTCTGTCAGCAGGTCGAAGACCCGAAGACCGCCCAAGGTCTGGTGAAACGTGACGTCGTTCGTGTCGTGACTCCCGGGACTGCACTCGACGAGTCCGTTCTCGAGGCAGGCGAGAACAACTACCTGGCAGCCGTCTTCCGGCCGATCGGCCAGGAAACCGCAGGCCTGAGCTTCCTCGACCTCTCGACGGGCGAGTTCACGTGCACGTCCGTCGGGTCGAATTCGGCCTTTCGCTCGGAGATCGAACGGCACGCTCCCGCGGAGATCCTCCTGCCTGAGGGCACTCGGCAGGATCTTGAACCTCTCTTGCCGGATCGGACACTGACGGAGGCGTCGGCGGAGACGTTCGACGCCGTGTGCTTCTCCGATCTTGGCATCGATGAGGCAGCCCTTCGCGCAGCCGGCGCGATCCTCGCCTACGTCAGGACAACGCAGAAGGCGGCACAGTCGCAGGTTCGCGACCTTCGACCGTACGATGTTTCCGAGCAGGTCGACCTCGATCCGTTCACCGTGTCGAGCCTCGAACTGGTCCGGCCAATCCGAGAGGGGCAGACCCGCGCGACGCTCCTTCACGTGCTCGATCGAACGAGCACGAGCATGGGGCGCCGCCACCTCCGCAAGGCGATCCTCGCTCCGCTCACAGACCGCGAAGCGATCGAACGGAGACTCGATGCCGTCAGCATCTTTGTCGAATCCGCTCTAGCTCGCCAGGAGTTGCGGGAGCGGATGGACGACATCCACGACATGGAACGCCTGATCGGCCGGGCCGGCGCAGGACGGCTGCGCCCGTACGACGTGGTCCTGCTCCTGCGTTCGCTCGACGCAATCCCCGAACTCCTACGGTGCCTCTCCGAAGGCTTCGGCGAACTCCCGGAGGCCCTCGCAGGTGTCCGCGACGTCCTCAACGCCGAGGCGGCGCAAGAGCTCACCGAACGCTTCGCGAGAATGCTCGTCGATCAGCCCCCTGTGGATCCGCGAGATGGCGGTCTGATCTGCGACGGCTACAGCCAGGAACTCGATCGGCTTCGCGCCGAGGTCCGTGCAAAGCGCGCGCAGCTGACGAATCTCGAGAGTCACGAGCGGGAAACGACGGGAATCCCATCACTCAAGGTCGGCTACAACAAGGTCTTCGGCTACTACATCGAGGTGACACGCACACACCTCGACAAGGTCCCCGAGCACTACCATCGCCGCCAGACGTTGGCCAACGCAGAACGATTCGTCATCGACGAGCTACGAGAGATCGAGCAGGCCATCGCATTGGGAGACGAACGCGCGATCGCACTCGAGGGGAGCCTGTTCGACGAGGCGGTCGGCGCAATCGCGAGCAGATCCCGTTGATCCAGGGAATCGCGGATGCGATCGGCGAACTCGACCACTACCTCGGACTCGCCGAGACCGCGCAAAGAAACGGCTATGTCCGCCCGGCATTCACGACGGAGCACACCCTTTCGATCGAAGGTGGCCGTCATCCCGTCGTCGAGCAGATCGAGGAATTCGTGCCGAACGATCTTGACCTGCCTGCGGGGCGAGATCTTGTGATCCTGACCGGCCCGAACATGGCGGGGAAGTCGGTTTTCCTGAGGCAGACGGCGCTCATTTGCCTGATGGCGCAGATCGGATCCTTCGTCCCCGCAGCCGCCGCGAAGCTTCCGATCCTCGACCGCATCTTTGCACGCGTCGGCGCAAGTGACATGCTCGTCGCTGGCGTGAGCACGTTCATGATGGAGATGCTTGAAGTGGCCGCGATCCTCGATCGCGCAACCTCCAGAAGTCTGATCATTCTCGACGAGATGGGGCGAGGAACGAGCACGTTCGATGGCGTGTCGATCGCGTGGGCGGTCGCCGAAGAGCTGGCGCGGAAGACGCGAGCGAAAACGCTGTTTGCTACACACTACCAGGAGCTGACGAGGCTGGCCGACGAGATCCCCAACGTCTGCAACCTGCACGTCGCCGTCAAGGAGGTTGGGCGGGACGTCGTCTTTCTTCACCGCGTCGAACCCGGCACAGCCCTCGGAAGCTACGGCGTCCACGTCGCGCGCCTCGCCGGTCTGCCCGATCACGTCACCGAGGCGGCCGACAGGATTCTGGCCGAGCTCCTTGCCGAAGCACCTCTCTCAGAGCTCGGCGCACGCCAGGCACCCGTCTCGGAGACGCTGACCCTCTTCAGCGCGGAGGATCATCCCGTTCTCCAGAAGCTCCGCCACCTCGAGCCGAACACCATGACCCCGATCGAGGCTCTTCAGACGCTGGCCGCGCTCCTGGCGGAGCTTGACTGACATGCCAGGGCACATCCCCGTGCTACGTGAGGCCGTCGGTCGACTCTTCGCCGACGTGGAGGCCGGAACCCTGATTGACGGCACCCTCGGCCTCGGAGGCCACGCCGAGGCAATCCTCGATGCAAGGAAGGACTTGGCCCTTCTCGGAATCGACCGGGATCGCGACGCGCTCACTACCGCGCGGAAGCGCCTCGATCGCTTCGGCGATCGCGTTCGTCTTCGGCACGGGAACTACGCTGACGTCGCCGAACATGCGGCGGCCGCTTCCGGACCGATCGTCGGCATCTTCCTCGACATCGGCGTCTCCTCTCTCCAGCTCGACGTCGCCGAGCGAGGCTTCAGCTTCCTTCGTGACGGACCCCTCGACATGAGGATGGACTCATCCTCCGGGGCACCGGCGTCGGCCTGGCTGGCGACGGCCGCACAGACGGAGATCGCCGAGGTCCTCCGAACCTATGGCGAGGAGCGCTATGCCGATCGCATTGCCCGATCGATCGTCGAAGCCCGCCTGCGCGGCCCAATCGAGACGACGCTCGATCTTCGCGACATCATCCACCGCGCGGTGCCGAGAGCCTACTTCGACGAGCCGATCGACCCGGCGACGCGCACGTTCCAGGCGATCCGGATCCGAATCAACGGCGAACTCGACGCACTCCAACGGGGACTGGAGACCGGCTTCGACGTTCTGGCCCCAGGCGGCATTCTGGCCGTCATCAGCTTCCACTCCCTCGAGGATCGGATCGTCAAGATCTTCCTCCGCGAGAAAGCGGCCGCCTGCATCTGTCCGCCCGATCTTCCCGACTGTGTCTGCGACAAGCAGGTGGAAGCCGAGATCCTGACCCGCAAGCCGATTCGAGCCGACGAGGACGAGATCGCCGAAAACTCCCGATCCCGAAGCGCCAGACTCCGGGCGGCGAGAAAGCTGGACACAGGGTCCGCCGGCTCCAGGGCATCGAATTCGGCGTAGGAAGCGACACCTGTCCCAAGCCAGGACCTTCGAGGGAGCTACGATTCACCTTGAGATGCTGCCTCGCGATCGGGACCGAGCTTCGAGACGCGGTCGATCGCGGCGCCGGGGGATGCGGATTCCGGGTTCGGTTCTCGCTTTCGCGGGCGTCGCGATCCTCGTCCTCGGTCTCTCCTTTCTCTACGTGGTGCAGTCGACGACCCTCCGCGATCTGACGGCCCAGTGTGCGGCTGCAGAGGAGGAGCTCACGCGCATCGAGGAAGTGAACCACACGCTGGAATTCGAGATTGGGCAGACGTTCTCTCTCGAGCGAGTCTCCGACCTCGCTCGTAGACGTCTTGGCATGGTGGAACCAACCGAGGTTCGATATGTCCTCCTTCCCCCGTCCGACGGATAGCGATCGAAGCATCCGAAGACGCGGGCGGGTTCTTGCGACCGTTCTCGCGCTCTGTGCGCTCGTCGTCGTCGCGCGCCTCGTGCAGCTTCAGATCTTCGAAGCAGGCCACTGGCGCGCCTACGCCACATCCGTTCAGGAGAGCACGATCGAAGTTCCGCCGCGGCGCGGCGCAATCCTCGACCGCGACGGCACCCCCCTCGCGTTCGACGTCAAGGCCACGGCGATCGCCGTCGATGGCTACAACATGACCAAGCCGGAGACGCTCATCACGATCTTGACAGATGAGCTTGGGAGACCGAGGAGCGAGATCAGAGATCTCGTCTACCGTCCGAGCTACTTCACCTGGGTCGAGCGTCGCGTCGACTTGGAGACAGGACAGAGAATCGAGGAGCGTGCCAGAGACGCCGGCGCCTACGGGCTCATCTTCTTCGACACCTGGAAGCGCTGCTATCCGGAGGGCCGGTTGGCATCGAACGTGATCGGCTTCGTCGGAACGGACGGGATCGGTCTCGAAGGAATCGAACTCGAGTTCGACGACCTCCTGCGCGGCAGGCCGAGCCGGATCCGAATCATCGAGGGAGCCGACGGACGGACGTACATGACGGAGATCCTCGAAGCGGGATCCCCTGGAACCGACGTTCGGTTGACACTCGACGCCAATCTGCAGTTCGCGTGCGAGGAGGAGATCGAAGCCGGAGTCGCCAGATTCCGAGCCCAGGGCGGGATGATCGTCGTCCTTGATCCGTCGACCGGCGACATCCTGGCGATGGCGCAGGACAAGGGCTACGACCTGAATTCCTTCTGGACCTCAACAGCGGCCGCGCGGAGAAACTCAGCCGTCTCCTCGATCTTCGAGCCGGGGTCGATCTTCAAGGTCTTCGCCGGCCTCGCAGCACTGGAAGCGGGCGTCGTTCGACCGGAGGATACGTTCGACGGGGACGACGGCATCGAGATCGCCGGGCACGTGATGCACAACGCCGACCACATCCCCTACGGAACCGTCACCTTCGCCGAGATCATCGAGAATTCGGTCAACACCGGTATGATCCGCGTCGCCCTCCTCCTCGGAGAGGAGGGCCTCCACGACGCCCTGGCTCTCTATGGCTTCGGAGAGCCGACAGGGGTGGAGCTTCCCGGCGAAGAGGCAGGCATTCTCCGACCGGCCGACGCCTGGTCGCGCCTCGACCTGGCTGCGGCCTCGATCGGACAGTCGGTGGCTGTCACCGGCCTGCAGCTCGCTCGTGCAATCGCAGCCGTGGCCACCAATGGGCGTCTGCCCGACGTCAGCATCGTCCTCGGCGGGGAGGGCAGGAGTGGACGGACCGTCTCCTCCGCGGAGAGCGCGTCGACCATGCTCGAACTGATGGAGCGCGTGGTGGAGTCCGGAACGGGGACCCTCGCCGCCATCGAGAACTTCGCCGTCGCGGGGAAGACGGGAACCGCGCAGAAGGCGACGCCGGGGCGCGGGTACGTCGACGAGAAGTACACGTCGCTCTTCGCAGGGGTTCTGCCTGCAGAGGATCCTCAGTTCGTCATTCTGGTCGCGCTCGACGAGGTCGGGACGGGACCCGTCTCCGGCGGCTACACCGCGGGGCAGATCTTCCAGGCGGCCGCGACGCGCATGATCCACGCGCAACGTCTCACGCCCCTCGCCGGTGGCAGATAGGGACACAACGCGACCGTTCCTCGACTACGTTCGTCTCAGATGAATCGCCAGCATCGAAAGGTCGGCCTGAGAGACGCCGGGAACGCGGCTTGCCTGTCCGAACGTCCTTGGGCAGACCCGACCGAGGAGATCCCGTCCCTCCATCGACACTCCCTCGAGCGAGCCGAAGTCGAATGCATCTGGAATGGGAATGCGCTCCATCCTTCGCAGGCGCTCGATGTCGCGATCCTGTTGAGCCAGGTAGCCTGCGTACTTCCCTTCGATCTCAGCTTCTAGGGAGACGTCAGTGCAGACGTCGATCGAGTTCCCGTTCGAGTCGACGAGATCGGCGAGGCCGATCTCCGGTCGGCGGAGAAGATCGAACAGGGCCGCTCCATTGTGGGAGAGAGGCGGGCTTCCCCGTTCGACGAGGGTCTTGTTGATCGAATCGGATGGGCCGACGCGCTTGTCCCGCAGATGCTTGATGAGCTTCCGAACGGCCTCACGTCGCGTGACGAAGGCCTCGTAGCGGTCGTCCGACAGGAGACCGATCTCGTGCCCAAGCTCCGATAGGCGTAGGTCGGCATTCCCTTCACGAAGCGTGATCCTGTATTCGGCGCGAGAGGGGAGCATACGGTAGGGCTCGCTGATCCCCTTCGTCACCAGGTCGTCGACGAGGACGCCGGCGAAAGCCTGTCCCCGATCGAGGACGACGGGGGCCTCGTCCCGGAGCGAACGCACGGCGTTGACCCCGGCAAGAAGGCCGAGGGCGGCCGCCTCCTCGTAGCCTGTTGTGCCGATGATCTGGCCGGCCAAGTAGAGGCCGGGGACGTCTCGCGACTCGAGGCTGGGGTGCACGCGCTGTGGATCGACAGAGTCGTACTCGATGTTGTATCCGTAGCGCTCGATCCGGGCCGCCTCGAGGCCCCGGATCGAGTGCACGATCCGATCCTGCATCCGGGGAGAGAAGGCCGTGTAGATCCCCTGCAAGTAGACCTCGGGGCTCTCACGCCCCTCCGGCTCGCAGAAGACCTTGTGGGACGTGCGGCCGGGGAAGCGAACGATCTTCGTCTCCAGCGAAGGGCAGTGCCGAGGGCCGACGCCGTCCATCAGCCCGTTGTAGACCGCACTTCGCTGGAGATTCTCCGAGATGATCTCATGCGTCCGCTCGTTCGTGTGCGTGACGTAGACAGGATAGAGGTCGGACAAGACCCTGGGCTCGGAGCCGTAGGAGAAGGCCAATGGCCGATCGCTCGTCGGCTGTGCCTCGAGCGCATCGACATCGATCGTGTCCCGATGCACGCGGGGTGGCGTCCCCGTCTTCATCCGCTGCAGATCGAATCCGAGATTGCGCAACGATTGTGCCAGCGCAACGGAGGGCGGCTCCCCGGCCCGGCCGGCCGCGTGTTCCTCCTCGCCGAGGAGGACCTTCCCATTCAGGAATGTCCCGGCGCAGAGGATGACAGCGCCCGCGCCCAGCTCTCGATCCTCCCGAAGCCGCACACCCGCGATCCGGCCCTCGCGGACGATGAACGCGTCGACCATCCCTTCGACGATCTCAAGTCCGTCCACCGACTCCAGAATCGATCGCCAAGATGCCTTGAACGTATCTCGATCGGCTTGTGCTCGCCGGACCTGCATCGCCGGGCCCTTGCTCGTGTTGAGCATGCGAATGTGGATCATCGATTCGTCGGTGACACGGGCCATCCCGCCACCGAGAGCATCGACTTCCCGGACGAGTTGCGACTTGCCAGGTCCGCCGATGGCCGGATTGCACGGCATCTTGCCGATCTCGCCGAGGGTGATCGTGACCAGCGCCGTCTCCGCCCCAAGCCGGCTGGCGGCGAGTGCCGCCTCGCAGCCGGCGTGGCCGGCGCCGATCACGACGACATCGAAACGTCTCATGGGTAGCTGGTGACTAGTCCTCCTTGCCCTTGTTGAGCCACTGGAACAGCTCGATCGGAACCGGGAAGACGATGGTGGACGCGTTCTCAGCCGAGATTGCATTCAGCGTCTGCAGGTAGCGCAGCTGCAGCGCGGCCGGGTTCTTCTCGATGATCGCGGCCGCCTCACCCAGCTTGGCCGCCGCTTGGAGCTCACCTTCGGAGTTGATGATCTTCGCACGGCGTTCCCGCTCGGCCTCCGCCTGACGGGCGATTGCCCGCTGCATGTCCGCCGGGAGCTTGACGTCCTTGATCTCCATGTTCTTGACCTTGATCCCCCACGGATCTGTCTGCTCGTCGACGATCTGCTGCAACTGCTGGTTGATCTTCTCTCGCTCGCCGAGGACCTGGTCGAGCTCGAAACCGCCGAGGACACTACGAAGCGTGGTCATCGCAATCTGGCGCGTCGCCTCCATGAAGTTTTGCACCTGGACGACAGCGTCGCACGGATCGAGAACGCGGAAGAAGAGGACGGCATTCACCTGAGTGGAGACGTTGTCTTTGGTGATGACCTCTTGCGGAGGGACGTCGAGGGTGACCGTACGGAGGCTCACCTTCACCATCTTGTCGACGATCGGGATGATCAGGAAGATCCCCGGCCCTTTGGCGCCGACGAGCCGGCCCAGTCGGAAGATGACGCCCCGCTCGTACTCGCGGACGATTTTGATTGCACTCGTTAGGAACAGAAAGACAACGGCAATGATGGCTCCAACGGCTGTATACATGCGTATCCCTCCCTCGAGATCGGTCGACCAATGGAGCGAGCCAAGTGCGCGTCGGATGGTAGGAAGCGCACTTGGGAATGTCAATTGTACTCGTTCGGATTGTGCCCGATGAAAGCGCGATAGGTATACTCCGAGACGCCAAGGGGGTGTTGGGTGGCAAGACGAAAGCTGATCGCCGGCAACTGGAAAATGCACATGACGCCTGCCGAGACGGAGGCGTTCATCAAGGCCTTTCTCGGGTCTCGCTCGCGGGCGGGAGACGCCGAGATTCTCTTGATCCCACCCTTCACCAGTCTCGACCGCGCATCCCGTCTTCTCGAGGGATCCGACGTCGGTCTTGGCGCCCAGGACCTTCATCCAGAGCCGAAGGGCGCCTTCACCGGCGCCGTCTCCGCAGAGATGATCCGAGAGACGGGCTGCACGTACGTCCTCGTCGGACACTCGGAGCGGCGACACGTCTTCGGCGACACCGATGAGGTCGTTCACGCGAAGCTGCGCGCCGCGCTCTCCGTCGAGCTCCAGCCGATTCTGTGCGTCGGCGAGGTCCTCGAGGAGCGCCGGGCGGGAACGACCGAGGCCGTCATCTCCGGGCAACTAGCAGTCGGACTCGGAGGACTGTCACCGGATGAGATGCGTCGCGTCACGGTCGCCTACGAACCTGTCTGGGCAATCGGAACCGGCGAGACGGCGACGCCGCAGCAGGCGCAGGAGACGATCGCCGCGATCCGTCGTTGGCTCGCGGAGCGATTCGACGAGGCGCTTTCCGCCGCGACGCTCATCCTCTACGGCGGAAGCGTGAAGCCCGGGAATGCGGCCGATCTCGTGACGCAGCCGGACATCGACGGGGCGCTCGTCGGAGGCGCTTCCCTCGATCCGAGCGCGTTCGCGCAGATCATTGTCGCCGGACGAGGTGACTCGGGATGAAGATCCTCAATACCATTCCCAACCAGATCACGGTCTCGCGGATCCTGTTCGTTCCCCTCCTGACGTTCCTCGTTCTCTACGATACCGACGTCACGCGCGTCCTGGCAATGATCCTCTTCTTCCTCGCGGCCGTCTCCGACGTTGTCGACGGCTACATCGCCCGCAGCCTGAATCAGACATCCCTCTTTGGGAAGTTCGCCGACCCGATCGCCGACAAGCTGATGATCGCCGGCGCTCTGATTGCACTCCTAACGCTGAGGGAAATGAGCCCGTGGGCCGTCCTCGTCATCATTGCGCGCGAGTTCCTGGTGACAGGACTCCGAATCCTGGCCATCTCCGAAGGACAGGCGATCGGCGCCAGCATCCTCGGCAAGGCGAAGACCATCTCGCACGTCGCCCTCGTTCTCGCAATCCTGGTCGATCGCACGTTCCTTCTTGGCGCCGGTTGGGGCATCTTGAGATCCGTCTGCCTCGCCCTCGCCCTCGCGCTCTCCGTGATCTCCGGCGTCGAGTATTTCTACCGGTCCCGGCGGCTGTTCGACTAGCCAGCGAGTCGGCGAACCCATCAGGTCCCAGCTGTCCGCCAAGCGGGTAACCGACTCGCCGTCTGACAGACCTGGAGATACCGTTCACTCTGAGTCTTTTCGCTGACACTCGACTCAACATGCGAACACGTTGCCTATCGCTGCTGGCAGCAGCCCTCCTCGGCTGCCTGGCCGGCGTTGTCGCCTATGCCGTGGCAGGTGATGTCTCCCTGCTTCTTTCCGCCGATCCGATCGCCGTCGAGCGAGGCGGCAGCCTGACCTACGAGCTGACAATCGAGAACGACGGAGCGGGAACGATCCAGAACGGCACGCTCTATGCCCCCCTGCCAGGCGGCCTCGACCAGTGGGGGGCCGAGGTTCGCATCGAGGGCGGCCCGTGGTCCGCCTATCCGCCGAACGGCCTTCTTGCCCTCGATCCACTCGGACCTGGGGAGACACGCGATGTTGTGATTCGGGCCGACGTCGAACTCGGAGCTCCCGCTTCGTTGCCGACAACGGCCGAGGTCCTCGATCCTTCGGGCCCGCGGGCGACTGGTTTCACGTACGTCAACGTCCTCCCGTCCGTCGATGCCGGGCCGGATCTGATTGCCGAGTACGGCGGCTCGGTCAAGTT
>Ga0272444_10006157_pt1 | contig 10294 bp, 6 predicted proteins | sample SSMForm13_FD_201033 | JGI IMG/M metagenome (GOLD analysis project Ga0272444, IMG submission 201033) | Marine sediment archaeal communities from Little Sippewissett salt marsh, Falmouth, MA, United States - SSM-Form-13 | ecosystem: Environmental > Aquatic > Marine > Wetlands > Sediment ...
TACATGACCGGGCCGACGGGGCTGTCATTCAACTTCGCCGATGCCGGGCGGAGGCCGCCGTCAAAGACTGCATTCGTGTACTGGCTTGCCAGGCGTTACGGCAGGCCTGAATTCGCCTGGCTGGAAGGCAGGCGAATGACCGATCAGCATGCGAGCCCGGAACACGTAATGTGGTACTGGAAGCCCGTAAAGCCCAGGGCCTTCGAGGGCAAGAAGGACAAGCGGTTTGGCGGAATCGTGGAGATCGCATCTTTCCGCAACTCTTGGAAGGACCCGGACTCATTGTTCGTTTGCATCAAGGCGGGGCACAGTCGCACGGGGCACGCGCAGCTGGACCTGGGCAACTTCGTGATAGACGCGCTGGGCGTGCGATGGGCCATGGACTTGGGAGGGGACAGCTACTCCTTGCCAGGCTACTTCGACAAATTCGGCAACTCCGGTCAGCGGTGGACGCACTACCGTTGTGGATCAGCCAGCCACAACGTGCCCATGATCGACAATGGCAACCAGGAAGTAATCGCCGGGGCGAGGATTGTCCGGTACGCCGAAGGTGACGAGCCATTTGCGGTGATTGATTTGTCTCCGGCATATGCGACGGGAGCGACAGAAGTGCGGCGAGGTCTGAAGCTGCTGCACCGAAGGCAGTCGGTACTGGTGCAGGACGAGTTCGAGTTGACCGGCCGGTGCGAGCTTGCATGGGGGATGACCACAGATGCCCAGATCGCACCGAAAGGCCGGTGCGCGGTATTGACCAAGGAAGGCAAGGAATTGAGGGCAGAGATTCTTTCTCCTTCCGACGCTGAGTTTACCGTGGCTTCCGCTGAGCAGAAGCCTCCCCAGGCTGCGAATGAGGGCGTGCGACGCCTTATGATCGGCCTTCCGAACCAGTCCGGGCGAGTGACGGTGCGCGTTCTGTTGTCGCCGGTCTGGCCGGGCGAGGAAGCCGACATTCCGGTGGAGGCAACGCCGCTTTCGGCCTGGTAGGTCTGACTAGTCGTCTATATGGTCCATCACCTCTTCCGGCATGTCGAAATTGGCATAGACTTTCTGGACGTCGTCGTGGTCTTCGAAGGCTTCCATGAGCTTCAGGACCTGCTTCGCTTTTTCGCCTTCGACAGGAACCGTCCGGGTCGGCAGCATGGCTAGCTCCGCGGAGTCCGCCTCGATATCCTTTCCAGCCAAGGCTTCCTTCACTGCTGAATATGCGTCGGTTTGGCAGACGATCTCGAACATGTCACCGTCTTGCGTCACGTCATCGGCGCCGCAGTCCAAGGCTATCTCCATGAGCGTTTCTTCGTCCGTCTTCTCAGCGGAGATTGTGAAGGATCCCTTTTGCTCGAACATCCATGCCACGCAGTTGGCGCCCCCAAGCTGGCCTCCGCTTCGCTCGAAGATCTTGCGCATCTCCGGGGCGGTCCGGTTGCGGTTATCGGTCAGGCAATCCACCATGAACGCCACCCCGCCGGGACCGTAGCCTTCATAGAGTATCTGCTCGTAGCTTTCCGAACCCAACTCACCTGTGCCCTTCTTGATGGCATTCTTGATGGTGTCTTTGGGCATGTTGACCGACTTGGCTTCATCGATCGCATACCTGAGCTGCAGGTTCTCTTCCGGGTTTCCGCCACCGGTCTTGGCGGCCATGATTATCCGCCTGGCGACCTTGCTCCAAGCCCTACCTCGTTTTGCGTCATTGGCGGCCTTTGACCTTCTGATTGTTGCCCAGTGTGAATGTCCAGACATCTCAAAGCCTCCATCAACTGAAAGCGTCAGGGATTGTTCTTGTTGTCAGGCGGGCTATATCCCGCGCCGAGGGGGGCGACCGCAGGCGTCTTTCCGGCCTCGGCGGCGAGGATCTTCTTCCCCGCCTTTTTGAGCACTTGCCTTATCTCCAGGGTCTTCCGCTCAGTCTTCTCTGCGGACTTTGCAGCCTCGCGCCAGAGCTTGACGGCGCGTTCGGATTTCCCGAGGCGCCACAGCGTGTCACCGGCATGGTCGTATATAACGGGATGGTCTGCTCCGATCTTGCTTGGGTCCGCCAGTATTTTCTCGAAGACTCTCCCCGCCTGCTCAATCTTGCCCTGCTTGTAGAAGACCCATCCCAGGGAATCCTTGTAGGACACCTCGTTGGGGCTTTCGCTAAGGGCACGGCGGATCATTCGCTCAGCGACGTCAAGTTTGATGCCGTTCTGGGCGTAGAGGTACCCCAAATTGTTGTTGACTGCGGGGCCCGAGCTATCGAGCTGATAGGCGGCTTCCATGGCTTCTAGGGCTTCGGCGTTTTGCTCCAGCTCGGAAAGGCAGATACTCTTGAATATAAGCAACTGCTGGCTGTTCGGGTCGTGGGACAGATACTTGTTGGCTCTGTCCAGCGCCGCAGCGAATTCGTGTTGCGAGAGTAGAATTCTGACCGCCCACTGGCGCGCCCAAGCGTCTGCGGCATCGACGGGCGTGGTTGTCGGCTGGGTCGCCGGCTGGGCCGGTTGCGTTGCTGGTGGGGTCAGCGATTTTTCAGCCCACTCGTCAACGAGTTGTTGAGCCTGGTCCTGCTTGTTTGCTTCAACAAATGCCATTACCGCCGCAAGGCGGGGCATTACCTCGCCGGGTCTTGACTCTGACCAGCCAATCGCATACTCGCGTGCCTTGTCATCAAGCCCGTCTGTGATGAAAAGTTCGATTTTGGCTCGCCTGTGGCTGTCGCGGTTCGGGTCGCCCTGGGCGATCCATTCGTCCAGGAGTCTGTGGGCCAGGTCGTTTCTGCCTCCCTCGGACAGTCGAGTTACCAGCAGACGCTTGAGGGCGACATTGCCGGATGTTTCTGCGAGCCATTCTCTGCCGAAGGCGACGTAGTCCTCGTGCATTCCCCCCGCCCAATAGAGGTCGAGCTTCTGTCGGCGCAATTGGTTCGACTGCCAGTTGGTCTGGGCTGCGGCGATTCGCTCATCCAGGATGTTTTGAGCGGCCTGGCACTTCTGCGAGGCCCTTTCGGACTCGCCCATATCTCCGTATGCCTTTACCAGCAGCACATGATTGGTCATGTCATCGGGATTACGGCTGACCATGTCCTCCAGGATCTCCGAGGCCTTTTCGCCCTTCCCGGCATTGAGCAGTGCACGGCAGTATGGTTTGGCCAGTTCTTCTCGGCGTCCGGTCTGTTCGTAGAGATCGCCCCAGACATTGACGGCGTGGTCATGTCCATTCTCTCCTTGACGCTGGAAGAGTTGTTCCATCGTGCTTCGGGCGTGCACATTGTCAGGGTCGCGGCGGATCACCTCCCGCACGCGCTTGACCTCCCACTTGAGCCGGTGCTCCGGCAGCGGGCCCTGACCTCTAGCTAGCGCGAGTTGCACGCCAAGAAGTATAACATCGTTGTCCTGTGGCTCTTGCCGGCGGAGTTGCTCAAGGATTTCTGCGGCTTGGTCGAGCTTGCCGGTTTGCAGTGCGAGCTTGGCGGAAAGCCGCTTTCCGGTCGGGTCGTCGGGTCTGCGCTGTTTCAGTATGGCGACCAGCGCCGCCGCCCGACGGTATCGCTTCCGGGCCATGCAGGCATCGAACAGAAGACGGTATGCCTTGACACTATCGGGTTCTGTCTGCACGGCTCTTTGCAGGACAGCCTCTGCCCTCGCTGGTCTGCCCGTACGCAACAGCGTCTCGCCCAGAAGAAGCAGTGTTGGCAGATGCGTCGCATTTCTGCCCCGTGCAATCGCAAGTTGCTCGGACGCCTTGGCGTGCATGCCGTCGGCAAGCAGAGCCTTTGCCCGAAGGTATGGCGCGAGGAAGCCGTCAGGCGCTGCTGTCTCAGCTTGCTGCAATACCCGCTGCAGGCGGGCCTTCTGTGAGGTCCGGATATATAACTCCGCTACGGCTTCGTAAGCGGGTGAGAAGGTCCTGTCCGCGTCCATTGCCTTGCGATATTCGCTGGCCGCGAGCGATTCGCTGCCGAACGCCTCGGCAAGGGATCCGGCGATGTAGTGAGCGGCGAATGGCTCTACTGTTGCGGGAAGCCTTCCAGGGATGATGCCAAGAGAGAAGGTATGCTCAATATCGGCAGGAGCTTGCCCGCCCGCAATCTGGGCGATGGCCTGATCTGCCGCCACAGCGGCGGAGGGGTTCTCCGACAGCATCCGGGCCAGCAGCATCAGTGCCGGCTGGTAACGCCCCTGGGCTGAATACATTGCCGCCAGCTTGCTCGCCACATCCTCATCGGATGGGGCGGAATCGAGAAAGGACCTGAGTATCCTACATGCTTCGTCGGCGGCCCCCAGCCTGGCGGCGGCATCCGACAATGCCAGGGCCGATTCGCCCGTAAGCAACTGCTTGGGCAGTAGGGCATCTGCGATTCGCCCGGGCATGGAAGCGTCCCCAGCGGATTGACATAGCTTGGAAATATGCCTTGGCAGGCGTTTACGCTGGGCGGGTTCGGCGGCCATCTCAACCAGGATCGCCTCGCCTTTCTTCTGCAGACCTGCGGCTATAAGGGCATCGATGAGCATGGATGCGGGCTTGGTCTTGGAGCGATCATAGCGGAAGGCCGTCTCGAACATCTCAGCCGCGTCGGCGTGGCGGGCGAGCTTGGACAGAAGCTCTCCACGGCTTACCATCATTCTTTCAGGTCTCAGGACGGTGGGTCTGAGTAGGGGGTGCTGCGAAAACTTGCGTCTGTGCTGGTCGATTCGTGTCTGCAATTCTGTCAGGCAATCCAGTGCTGCTGCGTGATATCCATCCTTGTCCAGTGCATCAGCCAAGCGAAGCAATGCCTCGGCAGCAAGAGGATTGTCGGGCTTTGCCTGAGTGCAAAGAAGCGCCCTTCGGTATTCTAGGATGGCGCCGTTCGTGTCCTTGGCAGCGGATCGAACTGTGCCCAAGGCCAGGTGCACCTCGATATCATCTCCAGCCAGTTCAGCGGACTTGGACAGCAGTTGGTCCGCCTGGTCGTTGATGGACGCTCTGGCGTAGGCCAGTCCGATAGTCCGGATTACCAGAGGATAGTGGTCTGCTGAAGGATCGACAGACTCCAGGACGCCCTCAAGGAAGGCCGTCTCCTTGCTCTTGCGGAGTTCCTTCCGCCCTGCGGCAAGCAGACTGTCGAGTCCGGGAGGCATTTCCACTGTGGGCAATTGGCCGGTTGGCTTTTTCAGTTCCGGCCGCAACTGTTCAAGTTTGAGTTCGACGCGAGATGGGTCTGGGGGTTCTGCAGATGCTGGTGGGACGGCATTTTTCCGACACCCGGCTGAGAGCAACGTGGCAACGGCAGCCATTGCACAAAGAAGGCCCACGCGTGCATGCAATCCTGCGTGGGCCATATAGACTCCGGCGGCAGGTGCCGCCGGCGCCGGACTTCTGCCCAAGCCAGGATGTTTGCGATTCGCCGGCATCAGGGGATTACTTTGTTCAGTGGATAAGTGATTATTCCCGTTGCGCCAGCCTGCTTGAGTCTGGGGGCGAGGTCTCGCTCGATGTGTTCCTCGACTATAACCTCGATGGCGACCCATTTGTCATCGGTCAGCGCCGAGACGGTAGGGGACTTCTCGGCAGGAAGCAGCTTGGCGACTTCGTCCAGCTTGGAGCGGGGAACGTTCATCTTCATCCCAACCTTGTCGCGAGCCTCTATAGCGCCTGCCAAGAGCATGGCGATGTTCGTGATCTTGTCTCGCTTCCAGTCGATCTTCATCGAGTCTTTGTTCGCGACGAAGCGGGTAGTCGATGTAAGCACCGTATCTATCACTCGGAGCTTGTTGGCGACCAGACTGCTGCCTGTTTCCGTCACGTCCACTATCGCGTCGAGGATGCGTGCCTTTGCCTCGGTGGCGCCCCAACTGAATTCCACCTTCACATTGATGCCCTTTTCGGCAAAATACTTTTCGGTGACGTTCAGGATTTCCGTCGCCACGATTCCGCCTTCCAGGTCTTCGGGCTTTGTGGCTTTGCTTTCCTCGGGAACGGCAAGAACCCACCTGGCGGGCACCTGTTTCTGCTTGGAATAGACCAGTTCGGACACCTCCACTACATCCGAACCGTTCTCCACCACCCAATCGTGTCCGGTCAGCCCGGCATCGAGCACACCGTCGGCGACGTAGCGGCTCATTTCCTGTGCGCGAAAGAGAATGACGGACATCTCATCGTCGTCGATGGAGGCGAAGTAGCCTCTGGAAGGAACGGTGATGTTGTATCCGGCGCGTGCGAACAGATCCAGCGTGCTCTGCTGAAGCGAGCCCTTGGGGATTCCGAGTACCAGCTTACTGTCGGATGTCTTATCGGGTGTCATCGGTATTCAGCCCTGTATTCTTTGGACCCGAATGAAGGGTCGGCAGGCCTATTTCTTCTTGGCGACCTTGGCTTTGGCCTTCTTGACAGCGGACTTCTTCTTTTTCTTGGCGGACTTGGCTGTTTTCTTGGTGGTCTTCTTCGCCGCCTTTTTGGCGGATTTCTTGACGCTCTTGCTCGCCTTCTTCTTGGCAGCTTTCTTCTTGCGAGCCTCCTTGGCCTTGGCTTCCGCTTCTGCTTTCTTGCGAGCTTTCCGGGCCTCTTCCTCGGCCTTTTTCTCCGCCTTGAGTCGCGCCTGCTCCTCGGCCTTGCGCTTGCGGGCCAAGGCCTTGGAAGACTTCTTCACCAACTGCCTGAAGTGGTGGTGGGCGGACAGTGCATCCTTGTGGGGGATGATTCTTGTCAGGAAGCCCTGAACATCGGCAGGGTCGCTGTCAGGGGCGACCAGTCCCTGCATCTTCAGGACCTCGACGAGAGTGTCGTCAACCGGAATGGCATGTCCACCGAAGACCTTCAGTACTATACAAGCGGCTGCATAGCGAGGGACGCCCAACTCGTCGAGGTGACGCCGAAGTTCGCGCTTGGGCATCTCGGCCATGTAGTCGATGCCAATACCGTAGCTGCGATGGAACAATCCGTTCAAAGATTCGTATATCGCCTTCGCCTTGTCCCGCACGCGGGGATAATCTCTTCCCACTGTGTCAGCAACATCCTTGCCCGGGCTTACCCTCAGTTCGTTGAGGTCCACATACTCTTGCCTTATGGATTCTATGGCTTCCTGGGCCTGCTTGTCCGTGGCGTCGGCCTGCAGTATGGACTCGACCAGCAGTTCAGTGGCTTGATCTCCTTCGGGGGGCGCGGACGAACGGACCCGTTTCATGCCCTTAAGCAACTGCTTGATCTTCTCTTGGTAGGTTGAGGCGTCTTTCATTGCTTCCGGTCTCGCTATCAGTCTTGTATGCTAAGGTCTTCGGCAGGAGGGGCCTCGGCTTTTCGTCGCTGGTCTCGTTGGTCAATCTCGTCCATCGCCTGCTGGATCAATTGCAGCGTTCGCAGCCCTTGCTTGAAGTTCTTATCAAGCACAAACTGCAGGAGGGGCGTATTGCGCAGCTTCATCTGGCGCATCATCAGTTCCTGGATGTGTCCAGCGGCACTGCCCAGGCCTCGAAGCGTTCTCCGCTGTTGGGCTTCGGATCCGATGACAGACACGAAGACCTTCGCCGCGAGCAGATCTTCGGCCACATCCACGTGGGTTATGGATGTCTTTGCCGGGTCTATCCTTGGGTCGGAGATCTTAGATAGTAGAAGTTCACCGACTATGTTGCGGATCATGTTTCCGACGCGTTCAGTTCTACGGCTCATATTGCGCTCTGCCGAGATCCGGTGTTGTTCCGGATCGGTTTACAGCCACTGTATCTCGTGATCGATCAAGACCATGTCTCGGTGGGAAGCCGCCGCGTTTATGATCTTCTGAAGCACACCCTCGGCGTATTTCCTGTCGTTGCTGACCATCGCAAAGGCAAGGACAGCGGACCTGTGGTTTTCGTGGGCATCGACTTCCGAGACCGACACGTTGTGCCTGTTTCTTATACGGTCCTTGAAACCTTTGACGATGCGGCGCTTGTCCTTCAGGCTCATCGCCTGTGCGACATCCAGATTCAGGTGAACTAGCCCGACGGTGGTGGACATTTCTGGTTCTGCTTGCTCTGGCCCGCTTGTGACCGTTGGCCTGGTGATCTGGTACTACCTTGCTGCTTCCTGCAACGTGCGAGAAATCTCGACACGCTGGTAGAACTCCAGGATGTCGCCTTCCTTTACGTCGTTGTATCCGGCAATTTTCATTCCGCACTCCATTCCGGCGCGGACCTCGCGGACATCGTCCTTGAACCTCTTCAGGCTCTCCAGCGTTCTCTCGTCTTCCACCACGACCTGGTCTCGGATTACGCGGACCATCGCGTTGCGTTGGAGAAGCCCCTCGACTGCAAAGCAGCCGGCTATGGTTCCGATGCGGGATATCTTGAAGACCTGTCTCACTTCCGCACGTCCGAGAGACTCCTCGCGAATCTCCGGCGCCAAGCCCTTCTCCAAAGCGGTGCGGACGTCTTCGATAACCTCGTATATCACTCTATAGAGGCGGATTTCGACGCCTTTTTCCTTGGCCAGTTGGCCCGTCGTCGTGTCTGCCACAACGTTGAAACCGATAATCAGCGCCCCCGAAGCCTCGGCAAGAGTCACGTCACCGGTCGATATTCCACCAGCTCCGGCGTGGAGCACCTTGACCTTGGTTTCTTCGGTTCCAAGCTTTTCAAGGGAGCCGACCAGGGCTTCCACAGAGCCTTGGACATCGGCCTTGATTATTACCGGCAGTTCGTGTGATTCTCCCGCCTCTATCTGGCTTAACAGCGACTCAAGTCCCTGTTTTGGTGCAACCGCGAGCTGGCTGGCACGAGCTTCGGCGCGGAGTTGCTCGGCCACGGCACGTGCGCGGTCCAGTTCCTCGACCACGTAGAACTTGTCGCCCGCCTCAGGCAACTCATCCAGCCCGGCCACTTCCACGGGCGTGGACGGACCGACCTCATCGACGGTACGCCCGCGGTGGTCTCGCATCGACCGAACGTGACCGTAGGATTTGCCCGCCAGAAGGATATTGCCGACCCTCAAGGTCCCATTTGCCACAAGCAGCCTTGCCAATACGCCGAAGCCTGGGTCCATTTCGGCTTCAATTACGTATCCGTTGGCAGGGGCGCCTTGCTCGGCCTGAAGTTCCAAAAGCTCGGCCTCAAGGCTTAGCGTCTCTACGAGGTGGTCAACGCCTTCTCCGGTTTCAGCGCTGGTCTGTATGACCTCTATATCGCCTCCCCACTCGCGACTCTGCAGACCGTTCTCAGCCAATTGTCCAAGCGCTCGCTGCACGTTGGCGTTCGGCAGATCGATCTTGTTCAGAGCGACGACGATCGGCACTTCGGCGGCCTTGGCGTGGTTTATCGCCTCAACAGTCTGCGGCATCACACCATCATCAGCGGCGACTACAAGCACGACGACGTCTGTCATGTTGGCGCCGCGAGCGCGCATTGCCGTAAAAGCTTCATGTCCGGGGGTATCCAGGAAGACCACGTCGGATGAGCCTTCCCGTTCTAGTCTATACGCGCCAATGTGCTGGGTTATGCCTCCTGCCTCGTTTTCGGCAACACCGGCATTGCGAATGCGGTCCATCAACGAGGTCTTGCCGTGATCGACGTGCCCAAGGAAGGTTACCACCGGCGCGCGCGGGGTAGTCTCTCCTTTCTCCCTGGTGTCGAGTTCCTCGATGACTTCCTCAAGAGGGGACTTTGCTGCTTTGACGACGAGCTCTATATCGTACTCGGCCATCAGCGTCTCTGCCGTATCGCGATCAAGGACGTTGTTGACCGTGGCCATCAGCCCGAGGCCCATCAGTTTCTTTATAATCTCGGCAACTTTGACACCGGTCGTCGCGGAGAGCCCCTTAACGGTGATCGGCTCGTCTATTTCGACCTTCCCGGCTCGTATATGCGGTCCGGCGGGTCCCCTTCTGCCTGTAACGCTGGGTCTGTGGCGTCTTAGTCCCCCACCGGCGGCGGCAAGTCTCTCGCTCCTTTCGAGCAGGTCCTGATTCCGCCATTCCTGCGAGCCCTCCCCGGCTATGGCGGCCCTTCCTCCTCTTCTGCGAGGGCTGCGGCGCTTGGTCCTTTTCCGTTTGGCTTCCTCGGTTTGTTCGCTGATAAGCTTCCCGGTGGGTGGGCCGGAAATCTTGGCTATATCGAGATCGTCAATACTTGCCGGTCCTGCCGGGCCCGCTCGGCGAGGGCGTGGGGGGCGAACGTAATCGGGCTTCTCAACGCGCACGACGCGCGGGCCCTTGAGCACTGCGGGCTTCGGCACCACTTGAGGCCCGGCGGGTTGGACTGACTTAGGCCCGGCTTTCTTGTTGGCCTTCTTCTTGGCCTGCTTGGGTTTGGCCTGCTCAGGAGGTGGCGTTTCGCTCTTCTCTGTCGGGGGCGCCTCTGCCTGGGTG
>Ga0272444_10006159_pt1 | contig 10294 bp, 5 predicted proteins | sample SSMForm13_FD_201033 | JGI IMG/M metagenome (GOLD analysis project Ga0272444, IMG submission 201033) | Marine sediment archaeal communities from Little Sippewissett salt marsh, Falmouth, MA, United States - SSM-Form-13 | ecosystem: Environmental > Aquatic > Marine > Wetlands > Sediment ...
CCGCTGGGGCAACGCCGGCCCGGCAAGCCGCTTCACCCACTCACCGCATCATATCAAGGCGTATATCATCACAAATGCCGAGTCGTGGCCGTCAACCAGGTTTTCCTGGCCTCTAAACCGACTCGGTTCCAGCCTTGGCCGGCCACTGGAATCCCTTGGGCAGCGCCTGTAAGATCTCCAGCTCGGCGGTCAGCATGTCGTGCAGTTGTTGCATCTGCTTGAGGTTGGCCTGCTTGCGCGAGCCCCAGGCAAGGTTGGTCAACTCTCCCGGATCGTCGGTCAAGTTGTACATCTCGTACTGGATCTTGGTGCCCTTGTCGGTGAAGTACACCGCGTACATCCAGTCCTCGAAGCGGATGCTGCGTATCCTGCCCGGCATGGTCTGGTAGAAGTTCTTCTTGCCCAGGAACTTTTCAAAGAAGTACTGGACGTCCTCGGTGAACATCATGATGTTGTCGCGCACGCTGGCGTTGGGGTCTTTCATGATGGGCACCAGCGACTTGCCACAGATGCCCATGCTCTTTAGCTCCGTGGGGGAGGCGGCCCCGGTTATCTCCGCCACCGTGGGAACCAGGTCGATCAGGCTGGCAAAGGATGAGGTGGTCTTTCCCTTGGGGAAGAGCCTGGGGTTGGAGATGATCAGGGGGACGTTGATCGACTCCTCGTAGCTGTTCACGCTTTTCTGCTGCATTGCGTGGGAGAAGCCCTGCTCGCCGTGGTCGGCGAAACGGAAGATGATGGTGTCGTCGGTGAGCCCCTTCTGGTCCAGCTTGTCCAACACGGCGGCAATTTGTTTGTCCACCACGGAATGGAGGTGCGCATAGAAGCGGCAGTATTTGATACGGTCCTGGTCGTCGGAGCAGGGGAAGGCCTTGTCGCAGAGCTTCTGGATCCAACTCTGGCCAATGGGCTTCTCTTTGAGGTCGTCTTTATAGTTGGAGGGCAGCCCGATTTCGGTGAGATTGGCGTAATCCGCCTCGTTGTAACCCCACTTGTTCTGATCGGGCCAGATGGAGATGTCATGCGGGTTGCCAAAGGAGCACACTAGGAGAAACGGCTTGTCCGCCTTGGGGTTATAGTTGTCCAGATATTCGGATATCGTCTCGCCCTTACCCACGGCGGGCGTCATGCGGTTGAATGTGTCCGGCACGCCGCTCACATAGCGCCCGTCGTTGTTCGGCCAGCCCCCGGCCATCCAGACACTGGCCCCCGCGTCTATGGAGTCGTCGGGCGGGTTCCACCGGTTCGCGCGGTAGTGGTCAGAGGCCCACTTGATGTCATAACTGGTGAAATTGTCCGTGGACGGGTTGCTCCGGGGCGTGAACAGATGCATCTTCCCCTTGTAGGCAATCTCGTATCCGGCCTGCTCGGCCAGCTTGAAGATGTTGGTGATGTCAGAACGCAGGATAGGATTCGGCGGGGTGTTATAGACACCGTGCACGCTGGGATAGACCCCGGTGAGGAAGGTCGCCCGGCTGGGCGCGCAGGAGGTTGCGGCCGTGAAGTTGTTGGTGAAGCTCACGCCGTGGTTCTGCAGGCGGGCCATGGTGGGCATGTGCGCCTCGATCCACCCGTCCGGCCAGTGCTGGGCCTGGCGCTGCTGGTCGGTGATGATCAACACTATATTGGGGCGTTTGTTCCCCGCCGCCGCCGAGCCTTCGGATGCCGGGCCCCCCGCGGCACGCTTGACCGTGGCGCCGGCCGCGCCGCCCAGCACACCGGACGCCGCGACCCCGCCCATGGCCGCAAGGCTTTTCTTCAGGAACTCCCGCCGTGTCTTATCCCGCATTGCATCCCTCCGTGGTAGAAAAATGCAGATTTCCCCAGCCGCTGACAGCCCGAACCTGCGCAAACGGATTCAATGCCCCTTTAAAAGACTTTCTTGCAGCGCTCCGCGGAAAATCAATTGCATCCTAAAATTTCATTAATCGGTTGTGTCTTTTCCATTCTTCCGCCAGGCCGCGAAACCTCTCGTCGGAATATTCAAAAAAGGTTTTATAAGCGGAACAGAGGTGATTCGGCTTGTCTTCCCCTTGTCCCGGCAGGCGATCCTTGGGGCAGCCTCCGGTGCAATAGCCGAGCCACCGGCAATGCCCGCAGGCCTCGGGCAAATGCGCCTTGCGGCGCCCGAACTGCCACTGCTTCTCGGCATTCAACATGTCCGAGAGCTTTAACTCCATCACATTGCCCAGGCGCCACTCATCCTGAACAAAGAAGTCGCAGGAAAAAACCTCGCCATTGTGTTCCACAACCACATAGTTCCCGCATTCCGGCAGCAAGGTGCATTCGGGCGCGGGCAGTCCCAGATATCGATACAAGAGCGAATCAAAGAAACGGATGGAGGTCGTGGGCGTCAAGCCCGTGAAATCGTCCATCCATAAGTCAAAGAGCTGACAGAGAAAGTGGCCATAGGGCTCGCTTGAAACGGAAAACGGACTCACGGAACTCGGATCGTCTCTATCCGCTTCCACGCAGGGAATGAACTGCATGTGGTTCAGGCCGAGGTTCTTGTGATACTCGTAAATCTCCCGGGCAAAGCGCACTGAATAGTCTGTTACGACCACCAGCGCATTCACCGCCACCTCCGCGTCGAGCAATCTTTTGGCGCTGTCCACGACCCGCTCCCACGAGCCCTTGCCCCGCCGGTTCTTTCGATAGTGATCGTGGACATGTTGCGGCCCGTCCAGGGAAAGCCCCACCAGCCATTGATAGGACCGGAGAAATTGCGCCCATGTGTCATCTATCAACAGGCCGTTGGTTTGCAGCCCGTTGCCCACTGTTTGGTCGCGGCCGAACCTTTGTTGAAGCTCGACCGCCTTTTTGAAGAAGTTCGGCCCCATCAGGGTGGGCTCGCCGCCCTGCCAGATGAAATTGATTTCCCTGCCTGCCTGTTGCATGGCCTGGCGAACCAGCTCTTTGAGCACGGTCCCGGTCATGCGATGGGTGTTCTTTGAATCGAACAGCTCGGCTTTTTCCAGGTAGAAGCAGTAATCACAGGACAGGTTGCAGTCCGGGCTCGCGGGCTTTATCAACAGGGAGGCGAGGGGCTTTTTGATCACAATGAACCCAAGCGAATGCTGGTAAAATATCCGGCCGACGTCCAGGAAATCACCTGAATTATGATTAGCTTAGTTTCTTTTATCTTGGGCAGTCAAGGTGCGAGGCTTCAACTTGCCCGCCCAGACCGCCAGACCGCCCCCGGCCTGGCAAGACGCCGCGGCGGGGCCCTCATGGAATATGCGTGGGGCTACAATGCCCGACCCCGGAGAAACCCTTTGCTTTTTGGCCGCCAGGGGCGCATAACCTCTATGGCCGTAGTTCAATCCGCGCGGAAACACATCGAGCATGCCTGGCGAAAAAAGCTACTCCGCCGCAAGCAGCGGCGCGTCAAAAGAACCCATATCATCCGCCAAACGCGGCAAGCCCCGGGGAATGGACCCCTGCATGGGGGTTCCCAACCTCATCATCGGGGCCGGCATAAGCGGCATCTACGCGGCATCTCTTTTGGCCAAAAAGGGGCAGCCCTTTGTGGTGCTGGAGGCCCGGGAGCGCATCGGCGGCCGGATTCTGTGCCCGGACTTTGAGGGCTACTCCCCCGACCTGGGCCCCTCCTGGTACTGGCCGGAGATAAACCCCCGGATCAACGGTCTTATCCAGGAGCTGGGGCTGGCGGGCCATCCCCAGTACGACGCCGGACGCGGCCGGTTTCAGCTTCGGGACGGCCGGGTGGCGACCACGGGCGGCTATCCCATGGAGCCCGAAAGCTGGCGGCTATCCGGCGGAATGATCTCCCTGGTCGAGGGCCTGCGCCAGGCCGTCCCCCCGGAAGCCATCCTCCTGAACCACCCGGTCTGCGAAATCGAAAGAAAAACGGACCATTGCCTGGTTAGCGTGGGGGTGCTGGGCCAGGAGCCCTGGCGGCGCTTCCGGGCCAGCCGGGTTTTCCTGGCCCTGCCGCCCCGTTTGGCCGCGGCCAGCATCCTGTTCACCCCGGAGCTGTCCCACGAGCTGACCCAGGCCATGCTAAAAACCAACACCTGGATGGCCGGGCACGCCAAGTTCTTCGCGCTCTACGGCCAGGCCCCCTGGCGGCAAGCCGGGCTCTCGGGCCAGGCCTTCAGCGAGCGCGGCCCGCTGAGCGAGATCCACGACGGCTCCAGCCAGACCGGCCAGCCCTTTGGCCTCACCGGATTCGTGGGGGTTCCGGCAAGCCAGCGAAAAGACAGGCAAACGGTGATCCAGGCCATCCTGGCCCAGCTCCGGCTGCTCTATGGCGACCAGGCCGGCGAACCCAATGCGGTCTTTTACCAGGACTGGGCCCAAGAGCGGTTCACCGCCACGGAGCATGACCAAAGTGCCGCCCACGCCCATCCCGAGTACCAGCCCCCGGCTGGCAAGAGCCATATCTGGGACGGGCGGGTGGTGTTCATGGGCTCCGAGACTGCCGGCCAGTTCGGCGGCTACATCGAGGGAGCCCTGGCCAGCGCCCAGCGGGCCGTGTCCGAGGCTGGCTGATCCACGCGGCCCGTTATGCGCCTCCGCAGCCGGCCTTGGGTGCAAGATCATTAATTAATCCGGTTATATAACGCTTTCAACGCCGCCGGCCTATTGCGTCCGCCACTGCCTCCCATCCCCGCTTGAATGCCGAGGCCGCGGCTCAGTTGCTGTGCCAGCCGGTCACGCCATAGGTGCTGCCGGGCTGGTAATTGGTGTATTCCTTTGCCTTGCTGCCCACGACGATCTTGTCGCCACTGATAGATAGAGCGAGGTCGTAGGAATAGTTTTTCCCATTGATATTGCCGGAGACGTTGCCGTTCCACTTGCCCTGATAGCAACCACCGGTGTCATTGGTGATATCCGCTCCCGAGGCCTGGCCGATGCCGTTATCCATCCACGTCACCTTGCCGTCGCCGCCAATCGCGGTTTTCAGGGTGAAGCCGCTGCCATCGGTCATGGTCCAGATGCCCGGCTGCCTGAAGTTGCCGCAAGCGCCGCCAGTGTCGCCGCTATTGCCGCTGTCGCCGCCGTCGCCGCTGTCGTCACCCGTATCAGCCCCCTTGGCCACGACCGTAATGGTTTTTCTGGCTACACAAAAGTAGCCAAACGAATCGCCAGAAAGGCTGCCGCAGATGGCGGTCAACTGGTAGGTGCCCGGCGCCAGGCTCCGAACCGTAATGGCGCGGGAACGGTCTCCAGTGACGATATTGCCCTGGCCGGTGATCCTCCATCTCAGCTTGTCGGTTTTTCCCTTTACATCCGTAATGCTGAAGTTGGTGAGGTCGCCCGCCTCCACAACTTTTGGACCGGTGATAGTGCTGAGATAAACAGACCCGTCGCTGGAAAAGCCATCTTCCATAAGTCCCAGAATCGTCTGGAGTATTGCCCTGTTCACGCTTTCTGTTTTACTTACCCGGTTGACCTTGACCGACCCTTGCTCCGTGCCCAGGGAGATCATGGTGAAGAGCCCGTTTCGCTGCCGGAACACCGCCCTGATATAGGACGGCGCGGGCAGCTTGGCCAGGTCCACCACCACCGAGGTGCCGCCATTGGCGATGCTGAAGGCGTCCAGGGCCGAGGCCGGGGTGCTGTAGCCGCGATCCAGGGCGGCCAGGGCGGGCAGCCCGCTGATGGTCATGGTGTCTTGGCTCACGCTGATCCCGTCGCCCAATTCATTCAGGTCCACAATGGTCCGGTCCACCCGCTTTTCCACCGGCTCGGCCACCTTGAGGCTGGGCTCGCCCATGCCGCTAACCGGGGTCTCTAGCCAGGCGCCTTGGAAGGCGGGCCGCCGGGACGGATTGGGCTCTTGCTGGTCCGGGGAGTTGAGGCCGCCCGCCTCCAGGGGCAGGGACACGCTGCAATAAACCCGGCGGTCGGTCTCGGCCTGGTCGTTGCTCAGCTCGGAGTAGGTCAGGCCCAGCATCAGGGGCCCCACCGCGCGCGTGAGCCCCAGCTGCCAGGAGAGGCGGTCCTGGCTGGCGAACTCCTGGGACATGGACCCCGCCAGGTCCACCCCGCTGCTCAGGATGTCCCGCCACCCCAGGCGCAGGCTGGCGGCGGTGTTGGACTCGTCCCGGGCCGCGTGGCCCAGCATCTGTTCGTAGCCGCGCCAGATCTGGCTCAGGCCCAGGCCCAGCTCCAGGCCGTGCTGGGGATGGCGGTAGGTCAGGTCCAGGCCGGCCTGGTTGTAATCGCCCCCCCGTACCCCGCCGTGGATCAGGCCGAAGTGCTGGATGTTGGAGGAGTCAACGTACTCGTAATCCCCCACCTGGCCGTACTCTTGGCCCTGGGTGTGGTAGTGCAGGCCAAAGGCGGCCAGATCCAGGCCGGGCAATATGCCATAGGCCAGGCTCAGGCCGGCCCCGTACTGGTTGTGCTGGCCAGAGCTTGACCAGGAGCCGTTTTCCATGTGCTTGTTGAGAAAATCCAGGCTGGCCAAAAGGCGCATCTGGGGGGTGATCTGGCAACCCAGGTTCATAAGTGCCTGAAAATGATCGACATATTCCGGGGTTGCCTCGGCGGCGAGCCTGAGCCACAGCCCCCAAACTCCATCGGGCGACCACCCCCCCGCCAGGCTCAGGCCCATGGAAAGGTCGTCGTTGAGCATCCCCCCGCGCAGGGTGCCTTGCGCCAGCCAATCCGAGGCGCCATGGCTTAGCTGCAGGCTTCCCCCGGCCCCGGAGCCGGACAAATCGCCCTGGGCCTTGAGCTTGCCCTGCTCTATTTGCCAGGACTGGGACGGGGCGGTTTGGGGCGCCTGGGCCAGGACCCCGCCCTGGGAGTAGGCGGGCGGGTCATTGATTTGGCCCAAGCAGGGCGCTGGGTTGACCAGAAAGGCAAACAGGATCAATAAAATACCCAGCGCGAGAGGCATTGGCGCATTAAGTTTGAAAAAACAGGAGGTTCGGCCACAACGCACGGTATAAGGCTCCTTACGGCCGGCAAGGGAGAGCCGGCGGGGGTTACAGGCGGGGTAGGCGAATGAATGCAATTTTGACCGCGCCGCCATGCTCGGAGACAAAGCGGCTTTTATAAGGCCAAGATTTTTTGTAGGATTAACGCATTTATAGTGGAGGGAATCCATGGGGCATATGCCCTATGGATATTGAGCGCGAACTGTACCCGGCGTGGCCGCCAGGCGCGGCGGCCCAAGGCAAGGCAGCATGTTACCCCCTGAAATGCAAAGGTTTCTCGCAGACCTGATCCAGGCGGGCCACGAGGCCCCGGCCCACAAGTTCAAGGACATGGCCCTCACCGCTTTAAAGGGGCTGATCCCCTTTGATGCCGCGCTTTGGATTAGCGGACGGACCCAGGACAGAACGATACACAACTTCCATTTGATCGGCCTGCCCCGCGGCATGATGGACTCCTGGGAGCGCATCAAACACCAGGACCGGCTGTTCAGCGAGGTGGTGGCCAACCCTGGGGTGACCATAGACAGCAAGGACCTGTATGGCCGGATGGGGCGGCAAGAGTCCGAAGTCTATCAAAGGCACTCCAAGGTTTACGGCATCGAGGCCGCCATCTGCACCGGCCTGCCCGACCCGGAGGTGGGGTTGTTCGAGGGCATCAGCCTCTACCGCCGCTCGGCCGATCCGGGCTTCCTGCCCCGGGAGCTGTTGATCAAGCAGAGCCTGTTCCCCTTGATGAGCCGGGTCTGGCACCACAACCAAATCCAGCAGCTACGGCTGAGCAACCAGGAACAGGCCATGGGAGCGGCCGCCATCTGCGACTCCCTGGGCTGGCTGCACCATGCCGAGGAGGGGTTTGTGGAGCTTTTGCGCGCCGAGTTCCCGGACTGGCGGGCGCCGGAGCTGCCCGGGCCGGTGCAAAGCTGGTTGAACGATCCCGCCGAGAGCGGCTACTTGGGCCGTGACCTGGAGATCAGCCGAACCCAGCATGATGATCTGATCCTGTTGCAGGCCCGGCCCCGGGGGGCCCTGGCCGCCCTGACCCAACGGGAGCAGCAGGTGGCCGAGCTTTTCGCGGCGGGTCTGACCTACAAGGAGATCGCCGGCGACCTGGGCCTGGCGGCCTCCACGGTGCGGCGGCATCTGGAATCAATCTATGACAAGCTGGAGATCGCCAGTAAAGTCGAGCTGATAAGGCTGGTAAGCTGAGGCTGAGGTCATGGGCCCGACGGGTCGGCCCGCATAATTTATCAAGGCCGCGCGTTCGGCCCCGCCGGCCGGCGCGCCGCTGGAGGCAGAGCAGGTCGAACAGCTCGGCGCCTTGCACAAACCTACGCTGCGCCCGACGCCGACCCTTGGCTGCCCAAGCCCTGGGCCGCCTGGTTTTCAGGCCCATCCGATGATATTCTGAAGTTGTCCGCCACAACCCAATCAATCAGCCAATGTGTATTATTTATCCAGCACCATGCGCACCGTTTTCAGCAACTCGCCCTTGGTGGTGGGTTTATAGAGAATGCCGGCGATCCCCTTGGAAAGCGTCTCTTTGATATCGCCACCGCGCGAATAGCCGGTGGAAATGATGACCTTTTGATCGGGAGCCAGGGCTAGGATTTCCTTCAGACATTTATGGCCACCCATGCCGGGCATGCTTAAGTCCAATACAACCAAGTCGATCTCATTTCCCTTGGCCTGAAAAATTTCCAAAGCCTCTTCGCCACTGGTCGCGGTGATTGTCTGATAGCCAGAGCCCGAAAGATGCTGTTCGCCTATTTTCAGCAGGTGTTGTTCATCGTCCACGAGAAGGACTGTTTCTTGGCCGCCTTCGATGGCTTCGGCGGGGAGAACGTCATCCGCTACGCCTGTCTCACCGTCGCCCGCGGGAAGGTATATCTGGAAAGTTGTTCCCTTGCCCGGTTCACTGGTGCAGGCGATATGGCCGCCGTGAGATCTCACAACGCCGAACACCGTTGATAGACCAAGGCCGGTTCCCTTGCCAACTTCCTTGCTTGTGAAGAATGGGTCGAATATTTTATCTAGGTCCTCTTGGCTGATTCCCTCGCCTGTGTCCGTAACTGTGATGACGGCGTGATTGCCGGAAAAATTATGCCCGCAGACAAAGCAGGTCAGGTCCTCCACGGCTCGCTTCTTGGTACCAATTGAAAGAGTTCCACCATCAGGCATTGCGTCCCTGGAGTTGGTGGCTAGGTTCATCAGGATTTGCTCGATTTGATATGGGTCTCCCATGATAGGGCCCAATGCGTTTGATAAATCCAATTTGATCTCGATCATCTTGGGCAGGGTGTTTTGTAAAAGATTTACAGTGGAAACAACCTCCCGATTAAGGTCCAACAGCCTAAACTCGGAATCTGAACGTCGGCTGAAAGTTAATATGCGTTGCACAAGGTGTTTGGCCCGATGGGATGCCTCCAGGATATTGTCAAGCTCTCTCAGGTTGTTTCTACCGTGCGCGGCTTCCTCCATGGCTATCTCGGCGTAGCCCATGATGACAGCAAGTATGTTGTTGAAGTCATGGGCGATGCCTCCCGCCAAGGTGCCGACTGCTTCCATTTTTTGCGATTGACGGAGGTGTGCATCCATGCGCCGCTGCTCGGTGATGTCTCGGGCCACGTATAGGATGGCCGGCCGCCCCCTCCAATTCAGGCGAACCGTGCTGGACTGAATCCACGCAACGTGGCCGTCTTTGCTAACCACGCGCATGGGGTAGTTATCGGGCACCTCGTCTCCAGCCAAGCGGCGCTTATATTGTTGGACCACCGAGTCGCGGTCGTCCGGATGTAAAAGTTTTTCGAAATCGGTTTCAGCCAGCTTTTCGGCGCTCATGCCGGCGACTTTTTCCCCCTGGGGGTTGGTGAAAACCACCTTGCCGTCTTGGATAATATAAATAGCGTCCTGGGCTGTGTTTACCAGCAGACGGTATTGTTCCTCGCTCTCGGCCAGAGCTTCTTGGGCGCTTCGCAGGTCGGTCACATCCAGCAGGGCGTTTAGCATCACCTGCTCTTGTCCCATGGTTATCAGCTCGGTTGACCACAGGAAATGGCGGCGTTCACCGGACTTCATATGCAAGACAACTGGCTCTTGGTGGAGTGATCCTTTCCGCACCAGCTTGTTTACAAGGTTCTGTCGCTGTCCGGGTTCGGGCCAAAAGCCCAGTTCCAGGGAAGTCCTGCCTTCCGCTTCCTTGCGGCTATAGCCGGATGCCTTTTCAAATGCTTGGTTGGCCTCCAGAAAACGGCCATCTTTTAAGGTGGTGAGGGATATCCACACCGGGCTGGCCAGATACAGCTTGGCGAATTTCTCTTGGCTCTGCCGAAGCGCCTCTTCGGTCCGCCTGCGGTCTTCAATAACGTGAGCCAGTTTCAGAT
>Ga0272444_10006160_pt1 | contig 10292 bp, 7 predicted proteins | sample SSMForm13_FD_201033 | JGI IMG/M metagenome (GOLD analysis project Ga0272444, IMG submission 201033) | Marine sediment archaeal communities from Little Sippewissett salt marsh, Falmouth, MA, United States - SSM-Form-13 | ecosystem: Environmental > Aquatic > Marine > Wetlands > Sediment ...
GGAGCCGGCCGCGCAGAACCGTCCCGGGCAGGGGCCGGACCAGGGCGAGGCCGAGACCGAGTCGGCGCGTCAGAAGACGTTCGAGGCCCTGGTCGAGGCGTCGAAGGCCGGCCGCAGCGAGTTGCGGGCCGCCGCCGGCCTGGCCCTGGGCCGCCTGGCTGACGTCGCAGCCTTCGACCGCCTGCGGAACCTGGCCACCGGGGACGTCAACAAGGACGCGCGCTCCAACGCCCTGCTGGCCCTGGCTTTGCTCGACGAGGCCAAGAGCGAAGGCGTGCTGACGACTGAGAAGTACGCCACGCTTGAGCTGCGCTGCTCGGGGGTCGTCGGCCTGGGTCTGCTTTCAACATGCAAGGCCGACACGATCACCGGGCTTCAGAAGCTGCTGGCTGCTGAGTCTGAGGTTGCCACGTTGGCATCGTTCGCCCTGCGGCGGCGCAGCGATCCGGCCACCTCCAGGTTTCTCAAAAGGGTGCTGGCCCGGACCGACAGCCCCTGGCTGGCCAGCGAGGCCATCCTGGCCCTGGGCTATGAGGGCAAGATGACCAACATCCCGCTGCTGGCCGACATCCTCCTGGCCGGTCGGAAGGTTCAGCAACTGGCCTTCTGGGAGAAGCTCAAAGAGATCGACGAGATCCGCACTGACAAGCCGGCGGATCGCTATGCGCGGTACTGGGAGCAGTGGAAGAAGATCAGCCCGAACGGTGTCCCGCTGGATCCGGACCGTATCGACGCTGTGACGACCAAGGGCGTCAAGGGCATCGGCGACATCTACCGGGCCCGTCTGCGGGCCTCGGCGGCCATCGCTCTCGGGCTGATCGACCACCGGGCTGCCCGCGATGCCCTGCTGAAGGTGCTGGAGGAGGATGACGACGGCTACAACCAGTTGCCGAAGATGTTCGCTATCATGGCCCTGGGGCGCTCGAGCGACGTGCGGGCCCCGGCGGCGCTGCTGAAGACCGTCCGCGCGGCCAAGCCTCGTGTCGTCCGCGAATGGAACGACCGGCCTGAGGCGCTGCGCGGCTTTGCGGCCTTGGCCCTGGGCCTCTATGCCCGGCCGCGTCAGACGCCCCAGGGGCCGGCCAATGCCCCGCAGTTCGACAAGGTCGCTCCGCTGCTGGCCGACTTGGTGGCCAATAAGAAGGAGACTCTCGAAGTCCGGGCCGCCGCCACGCTCGGCCTGGGCCTGACGGCGCGCACCGAGAACCTGAAGTTGCTCCACGTGGTCGCCAAGCCGATCACCCGCGACGAGCACGTGCTCGTCGGCACCATGCTACTGGCCCGCGGCCTGCTGGGCGACCGCAACATCCTCGGCCCGGCCAAGGTCTATCTGACCAGCTCGAAGCCGTCGACCGACACGGCCGAACTGCTGGGTCAGCGGGCGGCCATCCTTGGCCTGGGCCTGCTGGGCAGCCGGGAGGCCATGCCCGTGCTGGTCGATGCCTGGCGGCTGGGATACTACGTGCAGAGGGAGGTGGCCTTCGCCTTCGCCGTGGCCAAGGCCCATGGTGTGTCCGAGCAGGTGATCCGGCTGATGAAGACCTCGCCTGACCCTGCCGAGCAGGTTTACGATGCCCACTGCCTGGGTGAGATCTTCACCCGTCCCCGGCCGCAGCGTCTGGGCTGGTTGCTGAACGACGGCAACTTCACCATGAAGAACACGGCCCTCGTGCCCTACGAGGCACTTGCGAACGATTTCCTGATGCGCCACCTGATTGCGGGCTTTGGAGACCAGTGGCGGTGACCACGTGCCGGGAGCGACCCACGCGATCCGGGGGGCGACGGTCCCCCGGACTCTTGCTGCCACCGGAGGCCATGGTGGCCGCGCTGCTGTTGGCCGTTCTGGCTGGCATTGGCGCCGCCCAGACGGGCGACGGCGATGCCGACCCGGCCGACGACATCGGGTCGCGTTGCGACGCGGCCATGGCAGCGGCGGGCGCCGAGTTGGCCCGATTGAATGCCCTGAGCCATGCCTTTGGCCCTCGGGGTGAGCCGGTCGGCCAGGCCGTCGGCCGGGCACGCTCGGCGCTGGATGCGATCGAGAAGGTCCTCGAGCAGGCCATCGCCGAACACAGCGCCTTGGCGGCCGACGCCGGCGGACGGAGCGCGACGATCAAACGGAAGGCCGAGGCCGCGGTCCTGCGGCTCCGCGTCCAGCGCTGCCAGGTGGCGCTGCTTCGCGGCGAGGTGCTTTGCCGCGCCGGGGCGGCCCTGGCACCCGGCGACGCGAAGCGCAAGCCCTACCTGCTCGAAGCGGCCAAGGTCTTCGGCGACCTGCGCGTCACGTATGTCAACCTTCCCCTGTCGGTGCTGGGCTACCTGGGCGAGTCGCGAGCCCGGCGTGCGGCTGGCGACTTCGCGGCGGCTCGCTCCGCCCTGGAGACCGTGCTCAGGCGGCCGCGCCGGGCCAACGACGCCGCGGCCATGAACGTCTACCGCATGGCCCTGTTGGAGCAAGCTGAGATCGACCTGGCCGAATCGCCGGCCACGGCGGTCCAGCGGATCACCGCCTTGGCCGCATCGCCGGAGTTCAAATACGAGATGGACTGGCTGGGCCACCTCGGCTGGTTGGCTGGGCGAGCGGAGGCCGCGCGGGTCAGGGCTCGTCGGCAGGAGGGAGTGTCAATCGCCGAACTGATGCCTCGCATCGAGGAGGCCGGGCGCTTGTTGAGCCAGGCCGAGGTGGCCGCCGAGGCGCCCGCCTTCGACCGGCTCCGTCTGCTGGCCGAGATGGATCGCCTGGCTGGCGGCGGCATCATGACTGGCCTTCAACGGATTCAGTGGGCCGACGCCCTGGCCTCTGCGGGCGATCCGCAGGCCGCCCGGGCCTACGCCCAGGCCCAGGGCGCCGACGGCAACGCGCTGTCGCCCGAGCAGATGTTCACCTACATCGTCCTGCTCTGGAGCCAGGGGCAGTTCGCGAGTTGCGCAGACAACTGCGACCGACTGATCGAGCAGGCCGGCCCGGCCGATCCGCATCATGCCGAAACGCTCCGCTTGCGGGCCGGGGCTCTCCTCCGCGAGCGGCAGCGCCTGGGCGAGAAGTTCCCCCGCGAGGGGCGGCAGCGGCTGCTTGTTGCCTTGGTGGCCCTGGCTGACGACGACCTGCCGGCCGAGGTGCGGCGCGACGCCTTACGCCAATGGACGGCTATCCAGGCGAGCGGGGCCGACCTCGGGGCGTGCGTCGCCACCTTACAGGAGAGGCAGAGCCTGGTCGACGGCGACCCATACCTGATGTACAGCCTCGCCGCGGGACGCTGGCAGGAGTTGGCTGCCGGCGCGCGGCCGGCCCCGGGCGCGGAGGCGGTGGACGCCGTCCGCTCGGCGCTCGGCGATCTGGAGCAGGCCGAAAAGGCTGCCCGGGCGGCCGGCGATTCCGGCATCCAGGTGCGAGCCGCCCTGCTGCGGGCCCGTATCCTGTCGGCGGCGCCGCTGGGCGACAGCCGTGGGGCCCTCCAGGTCCTCGACGGGGTCCGGGAGGCGGCCTCGGCCGAGGTCGCCCTGGCCGCCGAGAGCGACTGGCTGCGCGTTGAACTACTCACCGATCTCGGCCTGATCGACCAGGCGGCGGAGATCATCGGCCGGATCGATTCCCGGAGCGGCCCCAGGGTAGTCCTGGTACCCCTGGGCCTGGCGGAGGCCCTGGCCCAGCGCTTCGAGACCATCGAGCCGGGTCGCCGCGCCGCCGCCCAGCAGCAGGTAACGAGCCTCTGCAATCGGGCCCTCAGTCAGACCGTGGCCGACGAGTCCGTCTATCGCGACGCCGCACTGCGAGCGGCACGGGTTCTCTTGGCCGTCAAGGCATCGAAGGACGCCGAGGCCATCATCCGCAAGCTGCTCACGTTCAAGGCTGTGCAGGGCGATGACGCCCGGCGGCTAGAAGTCTCGCTGCTCCTGGCCCAGGCGCTTCAGGAAGGCGGGCAGATGAACGACGCCTTCCTGCTGCTGGCCGACCTCGCCCGGCGGTACCCGAAGTCGGCGCAGGTGCGCCGCACCGAAGGCCGCTGCCGCCTGATCCTGAGACAGTACGACGAGGCGGCCGAGGCCATTCGCGAGGCCCGCGCGCTCAGCCCGGCCGGCTCGGCCGACTGGTGCGGCTCGACCCTCGACCTGGTCGAAGCCCTCCGCGGCGCCGGCCACGCCTCGGCGGCGACTGATGTGCTCCGCGTGGCCATGGCCCTGCATCCCGAATTCGGCAACCCGGAACTGCTGGCCCGGGCTCGCCGCCAGGCGGCGGAATCGTCCGAGGGCAGCGCGTCGGACGGAACCCACAGGTAGACCGGCTTCATCAGGGAGTGTGCCGAGCATGATGACCAAGAGCGGACGGTGGATGTGGATGGCGGTATTGGCGCTGGTTCTGCTGGCCTTCTGGGGGATCGCCCAGGCGCAAGGTCCGGCAGGCCCAACGTCGGGCGAGCCGGCTGACGGCGATGCGGGGAGCCGCAGCGCGCTGGACTTCATTACCGCCGGCGGCATCGTCGGCTACGTCATCATCCTGCTCAGCGTGGCCGGGGCGGCATTGGTCATCGACGGCTTCATGCGCCTGAAGGAGGGTCGCTTGATCCCCTCCGGCCTGGTGACCCAGAGCGAGAAGCTGGCTCGCCAGGGCAAGTTCAGCGAAGTCTACAACCTCTGCCGCGCCAACGACTCGATGATCAGCCGCATCATCTGGACCGCGCTGTCGCACTGGTCGCTAGGCATGGCGGCCATCCGCGAGTCGTTCCACGAGCAGGGCACGCGGGAGATCACCCGCCTCAACCAGCGCGTCGGCTACATCGGCTTCATCGCCGCCGTGGCCCCCATGCTGGGCCTCCTGGGCACGGTCACCGGGATGATCCGCTCGTTCAACATCCTGGGGGCGAGCAAGGGCACTGCCGGGCCCGACCAGTTGGCCGTCGGCATCGCCGAAGCCCTGGTGACCACCTGCATGGGCCTGATCGTGGCCGTGCCGCTGATGTTCTTCCACAACTACCTCCGCGACCGCATCACGCGGATCGGCCAGGAATCGGGCGCCGTCTGCCAGCGACTCATGCGCCAGATGGCCGCCGCGATCGCCACGGCCCACAACACCACGGCCCCGCCGTCGCAGGATGACGAAGAGACCGTCGGAGACGTGATGCCATGACCGCAGAGTCGCCCGCCGAGGACGAGATGACCGTCACCTTCGAGCTGCCGGACGCCCCGGCCTCGGACAGCGGCATCGCCGTGGCTCCGCTCATCGACATCGTTTTCCTGCTCATCTGCTTCTACCTGATCGTCTCCCAGCTGATGGAGAATCAGAAGGACCCGCTGGTGATCCTGCCGGCCATGGCCAGTCCGCTGGCCTCCGTCGAGTTGCCCGCCGACGTGACCATCAACCTGCGCCAGGACGGCCTGGTGAGCGTGGCGGGGCGCAAGGTGGCCGTCGAGCAGTTGCCGGCCCTCCTCCGGCAGCGCCAGGCCCTGGCCGGCAGCCAGGGCCGCACGGTACGTGTCGTTGTCCGGGCCGACCGGCGGCAGAGCTTCGCCCGCCTGGACCAGATCCTCAAGGCCTGCCAGGAGGCGGGCCTCGGCCAGGTCGTCTTCCGGGCCCAGGAAGGAGGCCGACCGTGAACTTCAACGCCTCGGGCAGCGCCGCCGGCCGCGGCACCACCTTCCAGATGACCGCCATGGTCGACGTCGTCTTCATCCTGCTGTCGTTCTTCGTCCTGGCCACGCAGTTCCGCGTGCCCGAGCGCGATGTCGATCTCGACTACCGCGCGTCGCAACTGGCCGCCGGAGCCCGCCGTGAGGACTTCCCGGCCTTCATCGCGCTGCGGCTCGAGCGATCGGCCAACGGCGTGGCCCTCCGCGTCGGTCAAGCTCAACTGGCCGACAACGACTATGCCGCCGTCACGGCCAAGCTGGCCGAGATCGGCCTGCCGGACATTGGTGTCCTCATTCAGGCTGAGCCGGCCCTGACGGTCGGCGAGGTGGCCCGGGCTCTCGACGCCGTACTGGCCAGCCCGATGAGGAAAGTCAGCGTATCGTCCCTTGCCGTCGCCGCCGCGCGCGGCCCCGGTTCCCCGGCAAGTCGTCCCGGCGTGGATGAACGCAGATGAGGAGGCCATGACCCAACACAGCAACGGCCTTCAGCGTCTGACCGGCAGCGCCCCGCCGTGGGCAGTGTCAATCGCCTTCCACGGCCTGGCGCTGCTGATCCTGGGTATGGTCACATGGGCAGTGGCCGTCTCGCCATCGCCGGACCACCTGCTCACGCTTCAGACTGTGCCCCAGGCGGGGGCCGATGAGCAGGGCGTCGACGACCCGGCCGCCGGCGGAGCAAGGGCTGCGGAGGCTCTGCCCGTTCCCGCCGCCCGGCCGGCCGCGGCCGTCAGGATGGCCCCGGCGCCGCAGACGCCCGCTCTTGATGCTTCGTTGGCCGAGATTGCCCCGGCCCCGGCTTCGACCGCCAGCGCCGGCGGCAGCGATCGCATGGCCGACCTCATCGCCGCCCTGAGCACCGCCAGCCAGAAGGCCGGCGGCGCCTCCGGCGGAGGTGGACCCGGCGACCTCCTCCAGGGAACCAGCGCCGGTTTCGGCACCTACATCGGGAAGTTGCGGGGCTCGGGGTTGGACATCGTCCTGGTGCTCGACGCCACCAACAGCATGGCCCCCTACATCGAACAGGCCCGGAAGCGGCTCCATGACATCCTCGACGTCGTCACCGGCCTGGTGCCCAACGCCCGCTTCGGCGTGGTCGCCTACAAGGACTACGGCGATGAGTACGGCATGGAGGCGGTCAAGGCCACCCCGCTGACGGCCGACGTGCCGAGCATCCGCAAGGCCATCGACGACATCTCCGCAGGCGGCGGAGGCGACATCCCGGAACCGATTCACGAGGCCCTCAAAGCCGCCACCGACCTCAAGGGGATGAAGTGGCAGATGGGCCGCAAGCACGTCGTCATCCTGGTCGGCGACTCGCCGGTTCATGCCTCCGGCCGGGCTGCCGCCTTCGCCCAGGCACGCCAGTTCGTCAAGAAATCGCACGGCACGATCAACGTCATCGACGTTGGCGGCACCGGCGATCAGGGGGCGCTGCGCAAAACCGTCCAGGCCGACCTTCGCAAGATCGCCAGGGAGGGCGCGGGGTCGGCCTTTCTCCTCCAGGATGCGGATGTGTTCTGGCGCTATCTCATCATGTCCATTTTTGGGGAGCGATTCAAGAATGACATCGAGATCATCATCAGGAAGTTCGTCACCGACGACGACAAGTGAACCGTCCCGACGCCGGAGCCGCTGCGCCGCCGTCCTGGCCTGCGTCGTCCTGTCCGCCGCATGGGGCTGCACCGGATCGGGCGACGATCCGGCTGCGTCGACGGTCGTCGTCTACACGGCCCTCGACCAGGTGCACTCCGAGCCGATCCTCAGAGAGTTCGAGCGCCGCACCGGCATCAAGGTGCTGCCCGTCTACGACGCCGAGGCCGCCAAGACCACCGGCCTGGTCAATCGCCTGATCGCCAGGCGCGAACGGCCCGATTGCGACGTCTTCTGGAACAACGAGGTCGTCCAGACCGAGCGGCTGGCGACCCTGGGCATCCTGGAGCCCTACGCCAGTCCGTCGGCGACCCGCATCCCGGAGCGCTTCCGCGACCCGGGCCATCGCTGGACCGGCTTCGCCGCACGGATGCGGGTGCTCATCTGCAACACCGACCTGATCCCAGCGGAGCGCACCCCGCGCTCCCTGGCGGCGTTCACCGACCCTGCCTGGCGTGGCCGGGCGGCCGTGGCGCGACCGTTCTACGGCACGACGCTGACCCACATGGCTGTGCTGCACGAAGCCTGGGGCCCGGAGCGGCTCTCGGTCTGGCTGGCGGGCCTGCGAGAGAATCAGGTGGCCCTCTGCCCAGGCAACGGGCCGGTGCGCGACATGGTGGCCAGCGGCGAGCGTGCGTTCGGCTTGACGGACACCGATGACGCCTACGCCGGCTTGCAGGCCGGCAAGCCCGTGGCCATCTACATTCCCGACGCCGACCAGGGCGCGGTCCTGATTCCCAACACCGTAGCCCTCGTGGCCGGTGCGCCACACCCCGGGGCCGCTCGGCGCCTGATCGACTACCTGCTGAGCGCGGACGTCGAACGCCGTCTGGCCCAGGGCGCGGGGGCCCAGGTGCCCCTGGGGACCGATCTGGCCGACCTGCCTACGCCCTGGCACGACCTCGAGGGAGCCAAGCGGCCCATGGAGATCGACGTCTCCGCTGCGGCCGGCGCCATCGACCCGGTGGTCGCTCTGCTCCGCGAACAGAAGATGGATGAATGACCGCCCCGCCATGGCACGACCGGTCGTCGGCAACGTCCCCTTTCTGAAGACATGCCGCCGGAGAGCCGTTGTCCTGGCTGAGCCCTGTGCGCTGCTGATTCTGCTTCCGCTGGCTGCTGCCCTGATTGGCCCGCTGGTCGCCGGTGATGCCGGACAAGCCTGGCATCGGTGGTGGGGCACACCCCGGGGTTGGGCGGCCCTCGGCCGGACCGTCGAGCTCGCCGCGATAGCCGCCACGCTGGCGGTCGTTCTGGCTTGGCTGCTGGCGCTGTCGGCGCGGAGGCTTTCGGACCGCTGGGTTGCCGCCCTGGTCGTGGCCGCCTGCCTGCCGCTGTTGGTGCCTTCGTCGCTGTTGGCCACGGCCTGGATTGTGGCCCTCGGCCGCGACGGCCTGTTGACCGGTCCGGTGAGTCGACTGCTGGGAACGACCCTCACCATCTACTCGCTTCCCGGCGCCGCCGTGGCTCTGGCCCTTCGCTACTTCGGCATTGCCGGGCTCATTCTCGTCGATGAGCAGCGCCGCCAAGAGCGATGCTGGCCGGCCGCTCGGCTCTTCCGGCCCTCGGCCCTGGCGTCGTGCTGGCACCTGAGGCTGCGGCCGGGGGCCGGCCCGGCTATGGCCGCTTGGCTCCTGGTGGCCCTCCTGGCGATGAACGATCACATCCTGCCAGGGATGCTGCTGGTGAGCACCTACGGTACGCAGGTCCTGATCGAGTACTCGGCCTTGCTCAACCCGGCCGGTGCAGCGGCTTTGGCCGTGCCGGCGGGATTCGTCGGACTCGTCCTGGTCGCCCTGGCACTGGTTGCCTGGCGCAGGCCGGTGCGGCGAGGCGGGGCCGCTATGCCTGCAACGCCTTCTTTCCCCGTGGGCCGCGCGGCCCGGGCGGTACACGCTGTCGGCGCGGCCCTGGTCCTGGGCGTCGCTGTTGGCATCCCGATGGCCGTGCTGGCGGTCCGCGCCGGCAGCATCGCCGCCCTCAGCGACGCCTTGGCCGCAGCTCGCACCCAACTCTGGCGAACGGCATGGCTGGCCACCGTCGGGGCCGCCGTGGCCACAGCTCTCGGTGTCCTGCTGGCTCACCGCTGGATTGCCGGTCGACGGACCGGCCGCTGGACTCTGGCCCCGCTCGTGCTGGTCAACCTGGCCGTACCGCCGTCGCTTCTGGCCATGGGCCTGACCGCGCTGTTCCAGCGTCCGCCACTGGACCACCTGGCCGACACGTCGTGGCCGCTGGTGGCCGGCTACGCCGTGCGGTTCACTCCCGTGGCCCTGCTGGTGCTCTATGCCGCTTGGCGTGATCAGTCGCTGCTGCCGACACAGGCGGCTCAGGTCTACCGCCTGTCGCCGTGGGCCGCCTGGTGGCATGTCGAGTGGCCCCGCCGTCGCCTGGGCCTGGCCGCCGCCGCGGTCCTTTGCGGATTGCTTGTCGCCACCGAGTTGGAGGCCTCCATCTTGCTGGCGCCGCCGGGCGGCAGCACGCTGGGCGTGCGGCTCTACACGCTGATTCACACCGCTCCGGACCAGGTGGTCAGCGCCCTGGCCGTTGACCTGCTGCTGCTGGCCGGACCGGGCATCCTCCTGCTGGGCTGGCTGGCCCGGCGCATGCAGCAACGCCGAGGAGTTACCCAATGACCGAATGCCTGATCGGCCGCGGCCTGACCTTTGACTACGGTGCCGAGCCGGCCCTGGACGGCGCCGATGTGACCGTGCGACCCGGCCGGGCGACCGCCTTGGTCGGGGCGAGCGGCTCGGGCAAAAGCACGCTGCTCTGGCTGATGGCTGGGTTGCTGCGTCCGACGCGCGGCCGCGTGGCCGTGTTGTCCGAGGCGGACGCCCAGACACTTGAGGCCGGCGCGGCCGCCGACTCGTCCCAAGGGGCGCAATTCCCCTCAGCCGTTGGCCGCATGGGGATGGTCTTTCAGAACGGCGGCCTCTGGGACCACCTCTGCGTTGAGGACCACTTGGCCGTGGTCCTCAGTCCGCTCGGTCTGACCCGCGCCGAGCGGACTGAGG
>Ga0272444_10006161_pt1 | contig 10292 bp, 5 predicted proteins | sample SSMForm13_FD_201033 | JGI IMG/M metagenome (GOLD analysis project Ga0272444, IMG submission 201033) | Marine sediment archaeal communities from Little Sippewissett salt marsh, Falmouth, MA, United States - SSM-Form-13 | ecosystem: Environmental > Aquatic > Marine > Wetlands > Sediment ...
GTCCTGCATCATGACCTCGCTGCGCCGAATCTCCATGATCTTGGCCAGGGGATCGATGCCCGCGGGGCAGGCCTCCACGCAGGCCATGCAGGTGGTGCAGGACTGGATCATCCCAGGCTCGATCCCCGCATCGAGGATCCGCCGGGCGTCGACAGGCTTGCCGAAGGCCGGGTTCTCCTCGTTCGCCTGGCGGCGCAGGCCGAGCACGACCTCCCTCGGAGAAAGCGACTTCCCCGCGATGTGAGCCGGGCAGTTGATCTCGCACCGGCCGCACTCGGTGCAGCTTGCCGCATCCAGGAGATCCTTGCGGGATAGGTCGGCCAGGGTGTCGAAGCCCAACACCTCGTCCCGTTCAAAGGCCCCTTCCACGTCCAGGGGCTCGAGGCGTCCTCGAGGCCGAAGGTCCCGAAAGAGGAGGTTGACCCCGGCCGTGAGCATGTGCATCGCCTTGGGGGCGTAAGGCAGACAGGCCAGCCCCGCCAGGGCCAGCGCGGCGTGAGTCCACCAGAGCACGGCGTGCCAGGCCTGAAGCGTCCCTGCACCCGCACCTGTCCAGAGACTGGATAGCACCGCCCCCACAGGCGACCAGCCCGGTGCATAGGGAAGCCGGTCCACCGTCCCTGCCAGGCGCAGCCCCTCCACCAGAAAGCCGGTCAAGGCGATCACCAGGAGCCAGAGAGGCAGGATCAGATCCGCGCGCTGGTGCTTCAACTGGGGCCGCGCGATCACGTAGCGCCGCACCAGGGCGATCCCCAGACCGATGATCAGCAGCAGGCCGAAGAGGTCCAGAACCAGCTCGAAGCCCAGAAAAAAGGGGCCGACCCAGATGCCGTGCTCCCTGCCCAGGACCTTTTGGAACAGGTCGTACTCGATGGAGACCACGGCCGTGCCGAGGAACAGGACGATCATGCCCCACATGACGAGGAGGTGCATGACCCCGGCCAGCGGGTGCCGGGCAAATACGGTCCGGTTGAACGCGATATCGCTCGCGGCGCGGCCTACCTGGCTGAGGACGTGACGCCAGGAAAAGGCGACGTCCTTACCGCTCAGGATCCGGCGCACGTTCCCATAGATGCCGTAGCCGAAAAGGGCCAATGCCGTAGCGGCCATCACGTAAAGAACGACCTCACCGACAAACGGGATGTTCCACAGAATCTCTCGAGTAGCCATGAAAATCCCCTGCTTATTGGCTTGACACCTCCACCCGGAAAAACCATACTGGTGGATAGATCGTTTTGCAAGATAAATATCCAACCAATATATCGGTGAAATCCATGTCGGAAAACGCCATCTACACGGAGATCAAAAAGCGAATCGTCCTGCTGGATTACGAGCCGGGCCAATTGCTGCGGGAAAAGGACCTCATCGAGGAGTTCGGCGTCAGCCGCACCCCGGTTCGAGAGGCGCTCATTCGCCTCGAGGCGGAGGGGCTCGTCCGCATCTTCCCCAATCAGGGGACCATCGTCTCGGAGGTGAGCTTTCAGCAGCTCAAGGACGTGTTCGAGATCCGCTCGTTTCTGGTGCGCCTGACCGGCCAGTTGGCCGCAGCGCGGATCACCGGTGACGAGTTGGATCACATGCGCGCGCTGATCGATCGCATGAAGGCCGAGAAGGACCCCAAGGCCTTGATGCGACTCGACTCCGAGCTTCACGACCTCATCAACCAGGCCACCCGGAACGAGGTGCTCGTCAAGATCCTCGGCATGCTGCGGGACCAGGCCGTGAGAATCTGGACGTTTTCCCGGTCCGGAGACGACTACTACCGCGCCATTCCCGAAGAGTTCGAGGAACTACGGAATGCCCTGGAACGGCGCGACGAGGAGGAAAGCGCGCGCATTCTGGAGAAGCACACCCGGCGCTTCATCGAGCACATTCGAAGCCAGCTCACGTGGTAGCTGTTTGCCGTCCGTCCCATTCGACGTGAGCCGGACTCGAGGCGCGAGCCCGAACCCGGGTGATGCCGCCCGGCTGACGGAAAGGGAACGAACCATCCCTTCCCGTTCTCCGGCATCCTCAAACCCCCATTCAACCAGAAACAGGGAGGGCCGGAACCATGAGTACGTTTCCCCAAAAGGCACGCGCGGTCGTCATCGGGGCCGGTATCGTCGGCAACAGCGTAGTCTACCACCTTGCGGAAAAGGGATGGAAGGACATGGTCCTGTTGGACAAGGGGCCGCTGCCCAACCCGGGCGGATCCACGGGCCACGCCTCCAACTTCATCTTTCCCGTGGACCATGGCCGGACCATGACTCAAATCACCCTGGACAGCACCGAGCAGTACAAGGCCATGGGCGTTCACCGGGAGAGCGGCGGCATCGAGCTGGCCCAGACGCAGGAACGCCTGGAGGAGCTGAAGCGTCGCGCGGCCTCGGCCAAATGCTGGGGGATCGAGGCGGAGCTTCTGGATCCGGATGGGGTCCTGAAGCTCTTCCCCTGGGTGAACAGGGAAAAGATCCTGGGCGGTTTTTACACGCCGTCGGTGGGCGTGGTCGACTCCCTTCGCGCCGGCACCATCATGCGGGAAAAGGCCCGGGAGATGGGCGCGCTGAGCGTCTTCGCCAACACCGAGGTCCTGGACATCGTGGTGGAGCGGGGCCGCGTCAGGACCGTGAAGACCTCCCGGGGGGACATCGACGCGGACTACGTGATCATCGCCTGCGGCGTGTGGAGCCCGCGCATCGCCGCCATGGCCGGAGCCTCCATCCCTCTGGTCCCCGTGGCGCACCAGATGATCGACGCGGGTCCGGTGCCCCAGTTCGCCGAGGCCAAAGGAGAGATCGAGTACCCGATCCTTCGGGACATGAGCACGCTCATGTACGAACGCCAGGCGGCCGCCAACCTGGAGATCGGCTCCTATGCCCACCGGCCGATCCTTTACGACCCGAACGAGATCCCCTCCATCGACGAGGCCAAGCTCTCCCCCACGGAGATGCCGTTCACCCGGGAGGATTTCGACCCCCAACTGGAGCAGGCCCTGGATCTGCTGCCCGAGATGCTCGATCACGACTCCGTGGAGATCCAGTATGCCATCAACGGACTGATCTCGCTCACACCGGACGCGGCCCCCGTGGTCGGGGAGACGCCCGAGGTCAAGGCCCTCTGGTCCGTGGCCGCCGTGTGGATCAAGGAGGGACCGGGTGTCGGGCGCATGGTGGCCGAGTGGATGACCGACGGCGTGCCCGAGATCGACCCCAACGAGGTGGACATCGCCCGCTTCTACCCTTACGCCCGGACCAAGGCGCACGTGTGGGCGCGGGCGAGCGAGGGCTTCAACAAGACCTACGGGATCGTTCACCCGAACGAGCAATGGGAGTCTTCCCGCGACATGCGGCTGAGCCCGTTTCACGACCGGACGAGCGAGCTGGGCGCCGTCTACTTCGAGACCGCAGGCTGGGAGCGCCCCCACTGGTACGAATCCAACCGGAAGCTCCTAGAGGAGTACGGCGAAAGGGTCAACGACCGCCCCAACGAGTGGGACGCGCGCTGGTGGTCGCCCATCATCAATGCCGAGCACCTGGCCATGCGCGACCGGGTGGCCATGGTCGACCTGAGTGCCTTTGCCATCTTCGACGTGGTCGGCCCGGGGGCCCTCAAGACCGTTCAAAATATCGCCGTCTCCCAGATGGACGTGCCCGCGGGCAAGGCGGTCTACACCCTGCTGCTGAACACCCAAGGCGGCATCCGCTCCGACCTGATGATCGCGCGCCTTGGCGAGGACGCCTTCCGCGTGATCACGGGCGGTGGCCACGGCGGGGTGGACAAGAAGTGGTTCGTGGACAACCTGCCGCCGGACGGATCGGCCCGGCTCCACGACCGCACCTCCTCTTTTTGCACCATCGGCGTGTGGGGGCCCTCGGCCCGGGACCTGGTCCAGTCGGTCACCGAGGACGACATGTCCGGCGAAGGGTTCCCCTTTGCCGCAGCCCGGGAGATCGCCATCGGCGCGGTGCCTGTGTGGGCCCTTCGCATCTCCTATGTGGGCGAGCTCGGCTGGGAGCTCTACTGTCCGTTCGAGAGCGGACGGCGGCTCTGGGAGATCCTGTGGGAGGCCGGGCAGACGTACGGGGTGGTCCCGGCCGGCATCGGCGTGTACGGGACCACGGCCCGCCTGGAGAAAAACTATCGCCTGTACGGAAACGAGCTCGACACGGAGTACAACGCCGTGGAGGCGGGCATGGCACGCCCCAGGGTCAAGCCCCAGGACTTCGTCGGAAAGGCGGCCTACGTCCAGGCGCGCGACGGGGAGCCCGCCGCGGTCCTCTGCACATTCACCGTGGACGACCACACCTCGTCCTCGGGCGAGAAACGGTACATGGTCGGTCACTGCCCCATCTTGACCCTCGAGGGGGATCCCATCGAGGATCGCAAGGGCCGGCGCTCCTATGTCACCAGTGCGGGGGCCGCGCCTTCGCTGGGGAAATTCATTCTCATGGCCTACCTGCCGCCGGACCGGGCCGGGGTCGGAGGCCGCTTCCAGGTGGAGTACTTCGGGGAGCACTATCCCGTAACGGTGAAGGCCGTGGGAGGCGCGCCGCTCTTCGACCCGCAGAACGACCGCATGAAGGGGTGAGCAGGAGGGTTTCATGAACATTCTGGTCTGCATCAAGCGCGTACCCGACATCGGGGCCAAGGTGGAGCTGACCGAGGACCGGCGGGCCATCGTCACACGGAACCTGGGCTTCACCATCAGCCCTCACGAGGAGTGCGCGGTGGAGGAGGGGATCCAGCGCATCGAGAAGGACGGCGGGGACACGACCGTCCTGACCCTGGGTCCGGACGGGGCCGAGGAGCAGATTCGCGACTCCCTGGCCCGGGGCGTGGAGCGCGGGATCCTTCTGGAGACCGGCGGGAATGAATGGGATGCGATGGAAACGGCGCAGGCGATCGTGGAGGCGATTCGAGCCCGGCAGGAGGCCGCTGGGGACTACGACCTCTTCCTCTTCGGGAACGAGGCCGCGGACACCGGGGACTTCCAGGTGGCCGTTCGCGTGGCCCACGCCCTCGGCCTGCCCTGCGTGACCGGAGTCAAGGCCCTGGAGATCGAAGGGGGGAAGGCGGTGGCCCGCCGGGAAATCGAATCGGGCTGGGAGATCTACGAGGCCCCCCTGCCGGCCGTGATCGCCGTCAAGGAGGGCATCAACCTCCCCCGCTACCCCAGCCTGCGAGGGACCATGAAGGCCAAGAAGAAGCCTGTGGACCGCCTTCATCCCTCTGCGACAGGCGCCACACTGGAAATGCAGCGCCTCCGTCATCCCCCTGAACAGGGAAAGCAGGTGGAGATGCTTGGAAAAGGGGCGGGCGCGGCCCCGCGTGTGGTGGAGCTGCTGAAGTCACTGGAGGTGATGCCGTCATGATTCTCGGACTCGTGGAACACGATCGAGGGACACTGGAGGAGATCTCCCTTCAAATGATCGCCTTCGGCCGGGACGTGGCCGCCCACATGGACCTGCCGTTCACGGCGGTCCTGATGGGGGAGCCGGCCCGCCCCCTGGCCGATACCCTTCGGGCCCACGGCGTCTCCAGCATCGTGCTGGTGCGGCACGACGGCCTGGACGAGTATGCCCCGGCCGGGTGGGCCGCAGCCCTGGGCCGGCTCATGGAGGAGAAACAGCCCCGTATGGTCATGGCCGCGGGCACGGACCGGGGAAACGAGGTCATGGCCCATGTGGCGGCCCGGGCCGATCTGCCCATGGCGGCCAACTGCTCCGAGATTCACCCGGGCGACCCGTTCGAGGTGACCCGCCTTCGCTGGGGAAGCAGCCTGCTGGAGGAGGCCGTGCTCAAGGGCGACCCCAAGCTCGTGACCGTGGCCCCCGACGTGTTCACGCCCGGGGAGGTGCCCGCAACGGAAGATCCGGTGCTGGAGGAGTTCTCTCCCGCGCTCGACGAAGCGGACCTCCTCGTGCGGGTGGTCCGGCGGGAGGAGGCGGCCGCCGAAGGGATCACCCTGAAGACCGCGCCTGTGGTGATCGGCGGGGGACGGGGCGTGGGGAGCGCAGAAGGCTACGCCGTCCTGGAGGAGCTCGCAGCTCTCATCGGGGGCGCCGTTGGCGGCTCCCGGATCGCCACCAACAACGGATGGCGTCCTCACTCGGATCAGATCGGGCTCACGGGGAGCCGCATCGCGCCCGAGCTCTACATCGCCTGCGGCATCAGCGGCGCCATTCAGCACCTGGTGGGGTGCAAGGGCGCCAAAAGGATCCTCGTGATCAACAACGACCCCGAGGCCCCCTTCTTTTTCAAGGCTGACTACGGTGTGGTCGGAGACCTTCACGAGGTGCTGTCGGCGATCATCGAGGAGATCAAGAAGACAACGTGAGCCCCTGCGCCGTTCCGCGAAACGATGACGTCTGCAGGAATGCCTCCTTTCGAACCCGCGGCAGGGGCGCCGGCCCCTGCCGCGGGTTTCGCCGCTGACACCGGGCCTCTCTGAAGTCCTCACCATTCATCCCCCAATACATGCTTCTCATATTGTGCTCGGCACCATTTCTGGTATAATCCTTACCCGACTTTTCGCGACCTCCTGCCGTTTGCCGATAGGCCTGCGGTTCGGGCCGGGGAGCGGAAACCGGTGAAGCGCTCCCCACGGGGCCCATCCCGAACGCGGGAATGCGACCTGCACGAAACCGCTGTACGGCCCCTGAACTTTTTCTCTCGTATTCATGGATACCCGCCATGGCCGAAAAACCGACCTACGATGAACTGCTTCAGCGGATCCGCGCTCTCGAAGAGAGCCAGGAGACCTATCGGGTCCTGGTCCACGACAGCCCAGACCTCCTCTACCGGACCGACCTGGAGGGACGAATCGTCTTCGTCTCGTCGTCCATCCAACGGCTCTCGGGCTACACGATGGATGAAGCCGTCGGGATGCGCATGGCCGAAGAGGTCTACCTCGTCCCGGAGGAGAGAAAGCGATTTCTCGACACGCTTCGATCAAAGGGACGCGTGGAGAACTACGAGGCCCGCCTGAGACGAAAGGACGGGTCTGTCTGGTGGGCGTCCACCAATGCGCATTTCTTCACGGACAGGAACGGCGAAGTTCTGGGTGTCGAAGGCATCACCCGGGACATCAGCGAGATCAAGGCCGCCGAAGAGGCCTTGAAGGAGAGTGAGAAAAAGTACCGCCACCTGTTCGAGACCGCCATGGTCGGAATCTACCGGACGCGAATCGAGGATGGTTCCTTCCTTGCGGCCAATCAGACCCTGGCCCGCATGATGGGGTACGAGTCGGTGGACCGGTTTGTGAACGAGTACGTGACATCGGATCACTACACCGACCCCAAGCGCCGCGAAGAGCTGCTCCGGCTGCTTCGAACCCAAGGAAAGGTGGACGGCTTTGAGATCGAAATGGAACGGCCCGACGGTTCCACGATTCCCATCGCCCTGAGCGCCACCCTGTATCCCGAACAGGGCTTCCTCGAGGGCGTCATCGTCGACATGACCCAGCGGCACTTGGCGCAACAGGCCATCCGGGATGCCAATCAACGGATGCAGACGATCCTGGACAGCGTCCCGGCGGAAATCTACGTGGCCGACATGGCAACCGGAGAGGTGCTCTTCATGAACCGGCCGATAAAGGAGTCCTTCGGTCGCGACTGCGTGGGGGAGACCTGCTGGCAGGCCTTTCGCGGACGCGATACGCCCTGCCCCCACTGCACCAACGCAGAACTCGTAAACGAGAACGGTGAACCGGCCGGCGTGAAGATCTGGGAGGGCCGCAATCCCGTCAACGGCTCCTGGTATGTGAACTACGACCGCGCCGTTTCCTGGATCGACGGCCGGGTGGTTCGTCTTCAGGTCGCCATGGACATCTCCGAGCGCATGCACTCCGAGCAGGAGCTCGAAGCCACGCGAGCCATGCTGGAGGTCGCCATCAACCAGTCCCCCTCGGGCATCCTGATCGCCGATGCCCCGGATGCGCGCATTCGATTCGCCAACCCGGCGGCACTCCACATTCGAGGATTATCCGGCGACCATCTCACGGAAATCGACGTGAGCGAGCATTCTCTCCGCTGGCGAACCCTCTATCCCGATGGCCGGCCCTACGATCCGGAGGACCTTCCTCTGTCACGCGCCGTCTTCCGGGGAGAGACATCGAGAGGCGTGGAGGTCATCATTCGGAGCGACTCCGGCGAGGAGCACTTGGTATCGGCTAATGCGGCCCCCATTCGAGACTCTGAAGGCGTCATTCGAGCCGGCATCCTGGTCTTTCACGACATCACCGACCGGGTGAGGGCCGAGGCGGCCCTGCGGGAGAGCGAGGAGCGGTTCCGGACCCTGGTCGAGGAGAGCCCGCTCGGATTTTCCCTGATTCACAACGACGGCCGCTATGCCTACGTCAACCCCCGGTTTCAGGAGATCTTCGGCTACACCATCGAGGACGTGCCCACGGGAAAGGAGTGGTTTGCAAAGGCCTATCCCGACGAGGCCCAGAGACGGTCGGTCATGCGGACCTGGCTACAAGACCTGAAGGAGGCCGGGGTCGGCCAGGCCCGGCCGCGGATCTATATCGCCACGTGCAAGGACGGCTCCCGAAAAGAGGTCCTCTTCCGCTCGGTCACCATGGGAAACCGGGACCAGATCGTGATCTACGAGGACATCACCGAGCGATCGAAGCTGGAACAGCAGTTCCAGCAGGCCCAGAAGTTCGAGGCGATCGGGACTCTTGCCGGCGGCGTGGCCCATGATTTCAACAACCTGCTGATGGGCATTCAGGGGCGGGCCTCACTCATGGCCCTGGAGCTGGGGCCGTCCCACCCCCAGAAGGAGCACATCGATGCCATTGAGGAGTACGTGGTCAGCGCCACGAATCTCACCAGGCAGCTCCTGGGCTTCGCCCGCGGCGGCAAGTACGAGATCAACCGGGTCGACATCAACGACCTGGCCCTGGCCAGCGCGGCCATGTTCGGCCGCACGCGAAAGGAGATTCGAATCCACACCAAGGTGCAGGGAAAACCGCTGGTGGTGGAGGCCCACAAGCCCCAGATCGAGCAGGTCCTGCTGAACCTGTACGTGAATGCATGGCAGGCCATGCCCGGCGGCGGGGACCTCTATCTGGAAACCTCGAGTGTCCGGTTGGACGACACGATCTGCGATGCCCACCGGATCGTGCCCGGGCGCTATGCCAGGATCTCGGTGACCGACACGGGTATCGGCATGGACGAGTCCATTCAGCAGCGGATCTTCGACCCGTTTTTCACCACCAAGGAAAAAGGCCGCGGCACGGGCCTCGGGCTGGCCTCGGCCTACGGAATCATCAAGAACCACGGCGGCATGATCACGGTCGCCAGCGAACCCGGACACGGAACGACCTTTGACATCTACCTGCCGTCGTCGGATCGGGAGGCCCCTGCCGAAGCGCAGCCGAAGGAGGAGGCCGTTCAGGGGGCGGGGTTGATTCTTCTGGTGGACGACGAAGAGATGATCCTCGAGGTGGGCCGGGCCATGCTGGAGAAGCTTGGATACGGCGTCCGGGTCGCCGGGTCCGGTCAAAAGGCGCTGGACGAAATTCGACGAACCGATGACGAGATCGACCTGGTGATCCTCGACCTGATCATGCCCGGAATGGACGGGGGCGCCACGTTCGACCGCATTCGGGACATTCGACCCGACATCCCGGTCCTGCTCTCCAGCGGGTACGCCATAAACGGCCAGGCCGAAGACATCATGCACAGGGGATGCAGCGGGTTCATTCAGAAACCGTTCAGCCTCTCCGCCCTCTCCCGGAAGGTTCAGGCCGTCCTGGCCGGAAAGCCGGAATCCGCCGGCGACTGAAGCCCCTGATCCGCAGCTCCGAACGCCTTCAGGGGGATTCCCTGTTTTCCCGCGGCCCCGAATGTGCTATGGAACAGGGACCCGTGCGAACATCCCATGCCGCCCCTTTCGGGGAACAAGGAGGATCCCTCGTGGACATGATCCAGACCGCCTCGCGGGCCAAGGAGGCCGCCCTTCGACTGGCGGCCGTGAAGACGGATGTGAAGAACCGTGCGATCGCCGAGATCGCCCGCACCCTGGAGGAAAACACGGCGGATGTCGTGAGTGCGAACCTCCGGGACCTGGACCGGGCGGAGCGGGAGCACCTGGCCGCGCCCCTTCTCAAGCGCCTTCGTTTCGACGAGGCCAAAATCGCCGAGACCTGTGCGGGCCTGAGGAGCCTGGAACGCCTGGACGATCCGGTCGGAAGGACCCTTCGCGCCGTTGAGCTGGATGAGGGGCTGGAGCTCTATCAGGTCACCTGCCCCATCGGGGTCATCGGGGTCATCTTCGAGTCCCGGCCCGACGCCCTGGTCCAG
>Ga0272444_10006166_pt1 | contig 10289 bp, 9 predicted proteins | sample SSMForm13_FD_201033 | JGI IMG/M metagenome (GOLD analysis project Ga0272444, IMG submission 201033) | Marine sediment archaeal communities from Little Sippewissett salt marsh, Falmouth, MA, United States - SSM-Form-13 | ecosystem: Environmental > Aquatic > Marine > Wetlands > Sediment ...
TGGGTATTTGTACCTTCCAATATTGGTGGTCAATGGGTATCGTCCACCAGTGGTTTGAGATGATTCGTGACCAGGGCATCCACAAGGTGGGGCAAAGGGTCGTCCGATACGCCGATCACATCGACGTTCTCCTGAGAAATGGGCAGAATCAGCTTGATTGCCCTACTGCCGGACACGGCGGCAGCCATTTTGGGCGTGACCTCCCCCATCATGGCATGCGGCAGCATGATCGCCAAGGTACCGACCACCACATCCATCCGCGGAACCGTCTGGACAATGGCATTTTCTCCGGATGCCCCCCGATTGGCCCGGGCTTTGAGCATCTGAGCCGTAGCAATGGCGTTGGTGCCAAGGGCAATGATCTCCACCAATTCACCAAACTGCTCCTTGATCTTCTTGATGATCGTACTGCCGATACCGCCCCCCTGCCCGTCGATCACACACACTTTTTTTTGCACACCGCCCATATCCATTCCTGTGTTTCCAGATTAGCACTGAAAGCTTATTTGCCCCCATCCCCGATGAATTCGTAAAAAGCCCGAGATCAAGGCTTGCGAATTCTTAAGGAATGAGGCGTATATAAAGTACGTCGCAGTGACGAGGGATGAAGCGTAACGCCGATATCGGGCTTTTTACGAATTCATCACAGTTTGTCCGCCTTGGCTTTGGCTTTACGCTTGCGCTTGGAGAGCCGCCGACTGGGCCCCTTTTTACGCGTTGTCGGCTTCCATCCCGTATCCTCGTCAAACTCCTCACCGCCTTTGACCGACAGATAACGGGCCATGATCACCTTGGACTCGAATGCATTCGAGTCCATGGCCGCCGCACCGGCCGATTCGGCGGCGGCCATGACTTCCCGGTCACTACTGACCACCAGCGCCCGTTCTCTTTCTCGCCGGGCCATGCGCCGGATCACATCATCAGCACTTTCCCCGCCATGAGAAAAACGCAGACGGATTCCTTTGGCACGATCTCGATTGCCATACAGGAAAGGCTCCTTTACACCGTCAAAAACCACGGTAATCTTATGCGGCTTGAGTTTTTTATAAACCGCCAGCATGTCTACCAACGCCTCACGCCCCAGTTGCAGGTCCTGGATGTCCAAGGCTGAGAGTTCGGGTGACTGGCGAATCAGGTTATAACCGTCGATGATAATGTGAATAGCCATGGGGAGAGGTTAATTTCGCTGTAGTAATTCTATAAGCCGGCCCAGGTCTTCGTCACTGAAAAAATCAATTTCCACACGTCCTTTTTTGCCCTTGCGTTGAATCCTGACGCGGGTGCCGAAATATCGCGATAAATTCTCGGAAACATCGTTAAAATAACGCTGTTCAGGCGTCGGTTCGGGAGCCTGCGCGGATTTTTTTTCCGCATTGATGCGTTTGATCAGGGTTTCGGTCTGGCGTACGGACAGCTTTTTGGCCATGACCTCCCGAAAGGCGGCCTGCTGCTTGGCCGCACTGTCAGCCCCCAACAACGCGCGCGCGTGTCCCATGCTGAGCGCCCCGTCCAGAATACTGGCCTGGATCTGCTGGGGAAGCTGACGCAAACGCAAAAAATTGGCCACGGCACTACGGCTTTTCCCCACCCGCTCGGCGGCCTGGTCCTGGGTCAGCTGAAATTCGGTGATCAGGCGGTGATACGCCTCGGCCTCTTCCATGGGGTTCAGGTTTTCACGCTGGATGTTCTCCACAATGGACATCTCCAGCATTTTGGCATCCGAAATATCCTTGACCACCACCGGTACTTTTTTAAGCCCGGCCAGCGTTGCCGCCCTTAGCCGTCTTTCACCGGCCACCAGTTCATAGCCCACATCGTCGGCACGCACCAACAGCGGCTGGATAATCCCCTGGCTGCGAATGGAGCCGGCCAGCGATTCCAGTTCGGCATCAGGAAAATGACGCCGGGGTTGATACCGATTCGGTCGGATCATATCGACATCGCACAGAAAGAAGTCTTTCTTGGGTGGCGCCTGGGTATCGGTGATGGTACTTACCGCGCCCAGATCCGGTATCAGTGCATCAAGCCCCCGGCCCAAGGCCACTTTGCGTTTTTTTTTGGGGCTGGAACCGGCGCTGCTTGCCTTTGGTTTATCTGGCATGTGGTGTCCTAGATAATGGCTGATCAAACCGGAACGGTAATCCGGCCCCGGGTTGATCGATGTTACCGAAACGCCTATTAGGCCTGTCCGGTATGATTGGCGGTCATGATCTCCTTGGCCAGAGAAAAATAACTTTTCGCCCCGGGCGACAAAGCATCGTACAGCAGTATGGGCTGGCCAAAGCTGGGTGCTTCACCCAAGCGGACGTTGCGGGGGATGGTGGTTTTGAACACCAATTCTTTAAAATAGTTCTCCGCATCTTCAGCCACCTGATGACTCAAATTGGTGCGGCGGTCGAACATGGTCAGCAAAATACCGGCAATACCGAGCCCGGGATTCAACCCACTTTTGATCCGCTGATAGGTCTCGACCAGTTGACTGAGCCCTTCCAGTGCATAAAATTCACATTGCAGCGGAATCAGCAGCGCGTTGGCCGCTGTCATGGCATTTACGGTAAGCAGACTGAGTGAGGGTGGACAATCAATGACGATATAATCGAAATCATCCACCACCGGGGTCAATAATTGGCGCAGGGCCTTTTCCCGATTGGAACGATCCATCATTTCCACATCAAAACCGATCAACTCCACTCGGGAGGGCATTACCTTGAGGCACTCGATCTGACTGTCGACAATCACGGTTTTGGCATCAACCTCGCCAATCATCCCATGATAAAGGGTTTTGTCCAATTGGGATTTATCGAGCCCAACACCGGTCGTGGCATTGGCCTGGGGATCGCAATCCACCAGAAGGGTCCGTTTCTCGGAAACGGCCAATGCTGCGGAAAGGTTCACCGCTGTGGTTGTTTTTCCCACGCCACCTTTTTGGTTGGCGATGCATATGATCTGTGCCATGGTGCTAAGCTTTAACATAAAACATGCTGTTTGAAAAGTGGATTAGAATGTGCCATGCTAGTAAAAATAGATAACATGAGAACGTTTATCAGAACCATTGGGAAACCTATTAACATGCTAATAATTAAAAAAATCATTGCCATCTGGGCGCTTGCCGCGTTTTTCTTCTCGACAACGCTGGTATGGACGCCTGATGGCAATTGCATCACCATTCAGGAAGAGCGCGAACTGGCCAAGGAATTTATGGCCGTGGTCAAATCCCAGTACCCGCTGATCGAGGATCCCGTGATCGTGGATTATGTCAACCGGGTCGGCAATCGGATACTGAAAAGTATCCCCCCCCAGCCGTTCGTCTACCAGTTTCATGTGATCCATGAGGATGTGTATAACGCCTTTGCCACGCCGGCCGGCCATATTTTCGTTAACAGCGGCCTTTTTGCGGCCCTGGATTCCGAGGAGGAGCTGGCCGGTATCATTGGTCACGAAATCGCCCATGTGGTCTGCCGCCATATTTCCCAGCGCATTGAAAGTTCTAAAAAAATCGGCATGGCCACCCTGGCCGGCATGGTCGCCGGGGTACTCCTGGGTGTTGGCGGCGCCGGCGCCGCGGCGGGCGCCGTCACCATGGGATCCGTGGCCGCGGGACAGTCCGCTGCGCTGGCCTACAGCCGGGAAAACGAAATGCAGGCCGACCAGTTGGGGTTGGGGTACCTGACCCACGCGGGTTACACCGGCGAGGGTCTGTTGACCTCACTAAGAAAGATCCGTAGCAAACAATGGTACGGCTCCGACCAGATTCCCACCTACCTGACCACCCACCCCGCGGCTGAGCAGCGCATGAGCTATATCGACAACTGGCTGCACCAAAACCGGGCCCAAACAACCGTAAAAAAGTCACCGGTAGGCGGATTTGAATTGGCCCATACGCGCATCACCGCCCTTTATACGAACACGCAATTGGCTCTGGACCATTTTCAAAAGGCTTTGAACAGCTCACCGGATGACCCCATGGCCAACTATGGTTACGCGCTTGCCCTGACGCGTAAGGACCAGTGGCATGCCGCAGCCAAACACATGCAAAAAGCCATCGAAAGCAACGCCTTGGCCACCTATATGCTTCAGGACCTGGGAAAAATCTATTTCCACGAGGGAGCCTTCGAAAAAGCCCTGGAAGCCTTGTCATCCAGCAGTTCTTCCAAAGATCTGGAAGGCCAGCTGTACCTGGGGCGCACCCAAATGGAACTGGAACAGTTTGCGGAGGCCAAGGCCACCTTTGAAAAACTGGTACGCTATCATCAAGACTACACCCAGGCCTACTATTATCTGGGCGAAAGCAGCGGCCGGCTGGGCGATATGTTCGGGGCCCATTATAATCTAGGCCGTTTTTATCAGCGCCGGGGGGATATGCGCAACGCCGGTTTTCATCTCAACCGGGCCATGAAACTGGCCACCAACGAGACGCAAAAACAAATGGTGGACCATGAGCTCAAATCCCTTGATAGCATGGCCAAGGATAGAAAAAAGAACCCGCCGGGATAAGGCAGGTGCAAAGCCACTTTTTCAAGCCGTGGTTGCATCCAATGCCTGCCGAATGGCCACCGCCATGTCCTTCATGACCAGGGGCTTTTTCAGATAAGTGGTAAAGCCCATCTCGCCTGCAGCCGTATCACTGATCGAGGAACTGAACCCCGAGCACAGAATCATCGGCACATCGGACCGGATGGCATGGATTCGCTGGGCCAGCCGTTTCCCGGATAACGCCGGCATGGTCATGTCGGTCACCACCAGATCAAACGCGGCCGGGTCCTGCTCGAAAAGGGATAATGCTTCGACGCTGCTGGTTTTGGCAACCACGTCATATCCCAGGCGCGTCAGCACCTGGCGGGCCAAATCCGCCTGAACGGTCTCGTCATCCACAAACAGAATCCGTTCGCTGCCCTTTGGCATGCCCGCAGAATCCCCGGCGGAATCGTCGACCCGCTCACGAAAAAGCGGTAGATAGACATCGAAACGGCACCCCCCGCCCGCCTGGTTTTGTACGGTGACCGCACCACCGGCTGCGGTCACGATGCCGTGAACCACGGACAGCCCCATGCCTGTTCCCCGGCCATTGGGTTTTGTGGTAAAAAAAGGCTCAAAAATCTTGTCGATCACGGAATCGGGAATCCCCGGGCCGCTATCGACCACCGACAGCCGGACATAATCCCCCGGTTTGAGCCTGGCATGACTTGAGACGAACGATTCGTCCAGGGTCACATCGGTCAGATGCACCGCGATCGTCCCGCCGTCCTCCGCCATGGACTGGCCGGCATTGGTGCAAAGATTGATACAAATCTGGTGAATCTGCGTCGGGTCACAGCGCACCGTCGATCGGCTGACAAGGAAGGTGTCGATCGCGATGCTGGACGGCAGGGTCGCCCGCATCAACTTGAGCGCCTCAACGATGATCGGCCTGATTTTGACCGATTTGACGATAGTTTCGGCTTGTCTGCTGAACGTCAGGATCTGCTGGACGAGATCCTTGGCCCGATTACCCGCCGCCAGCACCTGGTCCAGATTATGGCAGGTCTTTGTCGATTCGTCCAAATCCAGGCGCACAATTTCGGCATATCCAATAATAGCGGATAAAATATTGTTGAAATCATGGGCAATACCGCTGGCCAAGGTCCCGATGGCCTCCATCTTTTGCGCCTGCTGAAGCTGAAACTGAAGCGCCTTTCTGTAGGACACATCATGAAAACTGAAAACAACATGGGCATCGCCGTTAATTTCCAGTCGGACGCATCCCCCTTCAACGGGAATGGCTGAATGGTCATCCCGATACAGGCAAATTTCATCGATCGGCGCCATCCCCGCCTTGAGGGTGGTGACCAGCACATTGTGAATGCTCTGTGCCTCATGGGCAGGAAAAAGATCGCTGATCTGATGCGTGCACAGCGCGTCCTTGGGGCTTGCCATCAACCGGCAGGCGGCGCGGTTGACATCCCGGATGTGGCCCTGTTGATTGACCAGCACCTGGGCATCGAAAAGGTTGTCAAAAAGGGTTCGAAAACGATGTTCACTGTCGGCCAGAGACTTTTCGGCCCGTTTGCGTTCTTCGATTTCCGATTTCAAACGGGCATTGGACGCCAACAGGTCCCGGCTTCGCTCCTCTACCCGCGTCTCCAGTTCCGCGCGCAGATGGTCCGCAATCCGCTGCTGTCTACGGGACTGGTCAAGATTCAGCTCCAGCTCACGCCCGGTCTGGATCAAGGCCTGTTTTTCCGTGTGCGCAACATCACAGGATTCAATCAAGAGCAATTTTTCCCGGCCAAGCTGGACCGCACTGGCCTCCAGGGCGATCTGCGTTCCATCGGGCATGCATTGGATCCACATCCCGGAACGTAGGCGGCCCTTGTTCTGTGTATCCCAAAATGCCTTGGCATCCACCATGAAATTGGCGAGAAACGGGAAATGCTCCTCAGGAGGGTCAGGCAGGCAACCGGATGCCCCGTGCTTACAAAGCTTGCCGAACCAGGACGGCGCATCACCGATCAACCGAAAACAATTTTCCGCCTCACGAATCACCACCGCAAATCCCAACACCTTCAATAAATTGGCTTGTCCATCAATTTTCATGCATCATCGTCCAGCTATAGGCGGTTATGGGGCGATCCATGCCCCGAGGTGTCAATCGTCTGGCCGTAAACGCCAGACCGTTGGCCGGCAAAACCTGCCAAGTAGTCCGATCGATCAATAGTTCCTGCCCGGCGGCCTGATGCGCCAGATGCGCCGCCAGATTAACGGGGCGGCCGGTAACGCTCATCGTTTTTCGATGCTGGCTGCCAATCATGCCCCAAACCACGGGTCCGGTGGCAATCCCGATCCCCACCGTCAAAGGCAAGTTCCCGGTCTGCCGACGATTTTCAGCCTCACCCCGGGTTTTCTCGATGACGGCTTTGGCGGCCGCCACAGCCAGAGCCGCGGATGCACCATCAGATGGCAACAGACCAAACACCGCCATCACCCCGCCTCCGACGATTTTATCAACAATCCCGGAATATTCGAGGACCGGCTCGATAATGGCCGCCAAATACGCGTTCAACGTGTCGAACCCATCCGCCGGCGATGCGTGTTCACAAAACCAAGTAAAGCGCCGGATACTGGCAAACAAAATGGAAAGCGTGCGCCGCTGGGCACCCTGGCGGACATCGATATCCAAAAGGCCCCGGGTAGCGTCCTTGAACATATGCGCAGCCGGCGTGGGCGGATGAGCATCACCCAGCAATTGCATGGCATTGGCCTGTTGCTGGACCCGACGCTGGTATTGGGCCTTGGGGCCCGCATCGGTCAAAAGCAGCCATAAGCGCCCCGCATCCCGAAAAAGATGCACATCAACAACAATGCCGTCGCGCCATTCAACACATTCCAAAACCAGGTGGTTGTCAGGCATGGGCAACAATCCCTCGACGAAAAAAAGCAGATCCCCTATACGCATGCCTTTTTGCGGTGCCGGAATGCGGTAGTCATCCAGCGCCCCGCCCCAACTGAGAATCGTTCCCTGATCATCGATAAGAAAATAAACCGGATGCAATCGGTCCAATAGATAGGCTAAAATCGAGTCCGGATAATCCACCGCCTACTCCATTAGCATCATCTCCACCAGTCTGGTGAAGGCCGACTCCACGCCGGATCCGTCCTTGGCGCTGGTTTGAACCACGACAGCGCCCTCTCCTTCAAGGGCGCTTTGCTGGGATGCTGAAATCTCCCATCGATCCATCAGATCGGATTTATTAAAAACAAAAATCACCGGGACATTTCCAATGGTTTTCCGGCAGCGCGTGACAAGGTCGTGGGCAACGGTAAGGGTATACCCCCGGGTTCCATCGACCACCAACAGGCAGCCGGACGCGCCCCGCAGATAGGATGCGCGAACAGCCTGAAAATCATCCTCGCCGTGAATATCCCAGAGGATCAGATCGACGGTTGAATCATTACAGGCCACCGTTTTTTTATCAACCTTGACCCCCACGGTGGTATGATACTTTTCCGAGAAAAGGCTGTGGACATAACGCCTGACCAGGCTGGTCTTGCCAACGGCAAAGGCACCTAACATGCACACTTTCTTTTTTAACATAGCTGCTGTTTTCCTAACGCAGAAAACGATGGTTGAGCAATTCAAAGACCACACATCGACTCAGGGCCTGAGCCTTTTCAGTTGGGGCAACCGGATCCGCCTGCGGATACATGCCCAGCCCAGCCCGTTTAATATCGATATCCAGATCACTTTTCCGAAGAATATACCGGTACACGGCCTCGGCCCGCTGCTGGCTGATGGCCAGTTTGGCAGCCTCAGTCCCCGCTGAATCGGAATATCCCAGGATTCTGATGCCAAGCGGACGGCCCAATCGTTGGGACAGTTGTTCCAGCAGGCCAAGGTCATCCAGAAGGCGTGTCAACACCTCATCCTGCCCTGAGGCCACGGTCGCCGAGCGGACGGGAAAAAGGATACGCAATTGTTGAAGATGCCGGTCAAGCGTGCCCAGCGCCTCAAGATCGCTGTCAACGAGTTTTTGCGTGTGGATGCCAAAGACGCCCGGGATTGCCGAAAATTTGGTCATGAGCCGCTCGACCCATTGGTGTCCCGCCTCGCCGCTGACCACCAGCGCACCGCTTTGCATGGCCAGTTGCACCGACGGCGGTGGGTCAAGGATTTGTCTGGCCCGTTTCATAATAAAACTGGGCTCAAGCGAAACATAGGGCTGTAAATGAAAGTCCACCTGGTCGTCGGAGAACCCGAACGAACGCGGAAGCGGCGTCGGGTCTTCGGCAAGCGGGTCCTTGAGCCCGGACACCATCAGGTGCCGCCCCTTTTTCTCAACATCGGTGACGACGATCCCGGGTTGGTGCTTCAGGGCGGCCAGAAAATGGTTACACCGCCTTTTGTATTGAGATGCTGCCACCGCCCACCAAGCGACAATACCAATCAGGATGGCCGCCATGACCCAGAGCAAGGGCGATGTCTTTTTCGTGGTCTCCTTGAACCGTGCATCCAAACAGGTGGCCAGTACCTCGTCGGCATTTTCAAAGGCGTCTGAATCCCCCTGGTATTGTTCCAATGGCTGTTGAAACCGAATGTGGATCGATCCCAGCGTTTCAGTCATGCGTTGGCGCAATTCAAGGGGCGGGGTCCCCCGAATCACCGCGGCCATGTATGCCATGGGTCCCTTTTCGATCCAGATCGTGCGCTGATTGCCAATACGCAGGGTATCAAGCCCCTCTTCGGATGTTCCTCCAAAGGAATCGCGTACAAAATCTTCAATGGCGGTGAGCATTCCAGACACCATATCCGGATCCTGGTAATCCGCCGTCCCTCCGCTTACATGGTGAAGCACCAGTCCCGAAGCACAATGGATGAGAAAGATCTGTTCGACCTGATAGACCAGTGTACGGAAAAGGACGATTTCCGCATAGGGCCGATGGGTACGCAAGGCCTCGAACCGCCACTTCAGTCCCTGGATGGAGAAACTGTGGTTGAGCAATTGATTGAAAGACTGAATCATGCCCATGATCGCGGTGGCGATCGCCCGGCGGATACCCGGCCCCATCAATGGGAAAATCGCATCGGCCAGGACCTTGGGATCCTTGCGAACGGAATCACGGATCGAATCTTCGATGGTCGCCCGCAAAGCACCGGCAATACGCCGATCCTGATCCAGGGACAGGGCGATTGCATCGGGAAGAATATGGCTGACCTCTTTTGTCCGCGTAGCAAAATCATCTAGCCGGTGTTCCAGACGGTGAAGACGGTCCGCCGCTGGGCCGACGATGATCCGGCGAAGGGTTTTTAGCTTCTCCTGGTTCGGTGTCTCATTGTCCGGGGATGGAACAATCGGATCACTTGGGGAAACCATAGCCAAGGGATACCCCTTAATCGGATTCGGGTAGCTGGAACTCGTTCTTGAGCCGCATGGCGGCCTCCATCATCAAATCGGCCAGGGCCAAACGGTCGGTTTTCTCGTGGGTCAACGCCTCGACAGACTGGTCCAACTGTTTCTGCAGGGCGTCGTTTTTCTCACGGATTTCGGTCATTACGGTTTTGGCCTGTTGGAGGATCTGATCCTGGGCCTCACGCTGGTTGTTGACGACTTTATCACCGAGTAGACTGAGTTTATTCTCTAACATTCTTTTCGCATCGTTTACTTTCTCAGAAAGCGTCTGTGCGGATTCGATGCGCTCGGTTTTTTCACTTGTCAATTGATCGGAAAGGGATTGAAATTCTTTGCGCACAAATTGCTCAAGCGTATCCAGGGTGCTTTTCATTTCGATACGAACCGATACGATAGCTTTTTCTA
>Ga0272444_10006167_pt1 | contig 10287 bp, 4 predicted proteins | sample SSMForm13_FD_201033 | JGI IMG/M metagenome (GOLD analysis project Ga0272444, IMG submission 201033) | Marine sediment archaeal communities from Little Sippewissett salt marsh, Falmouth, MA, United States - SSM-Form-13 | ecosystem: Environmental > Aquatic > Marine > Wetlands > Sediment ...
GCACAGAAGACACACAAAGACAGAAGGCCGAAAGACAGAAGCCGGGCCACCCGGGCCTGGGAAGGACCGTCCTCAGCGATCTCAAGCGTGGCGACCTGGCCCACTCCTATAGACAGGACCTCAAGGGCCTCTACGGATTCTACCTCGATGAGGAGAGCCGCGAGCGGCTCGACAGGATGAGCAAGGTCAGGAAATGGTTCCTGGTGGGCTTCTGGCTCCTGAAGAGCATGATACTGAGTCTCACGCCCGGGCGGAGGCTGCTATTGCTTCTCTCTATCGTCCTCACATGGCTGAGTGGAACTTATACCATCGGCGAGTACACTGTCGACATGGGTTTCGGTAAGTGGGGCTTTCTCATTATACTCATAGTCCTGATGCTGGAGCTCAAGGACAAACTGCTTGCCCGGGAAGAGCTGGAGACCGGGCGTGCCATCCAGCTGGCGCTGCTTCCCAAGGACAACCCTGAACTTGCGGGCTGGGAGATATGGCTTTTCAGCAGGACCGCCAATGAGGTGGGTGGAGACCTGGTGGATTACATAAGACTGAGCGAGGACCGCCTGGGACTGGCCCTGGGAGATGTCTCGGGGAAAGGCCTGGGAGCCGCCCTTCTTATGTCGAAACTCCAGGCCACGCTGCGGGCCCTGGTGACCGACCTCACATCACTGGCCGAGCTCGGCGTCCGTACCAATGAGATCTTCTGCCGGGACGGAATAAGCGGCCGGTTCGCCACTCTTCTCTATCTCGAGATAAGACCCGACTCGGGTCATATCCGTTTGCTCAATGCGGGACATATGCCGCCCATGGTCTTAAGATCCGACGACATCGAGGAGATTCAGCCTTCAGGTCTCCCTGTGGGCACGGTCCCCGAGGCAACCTATGAGGAACAGTCCCTGGACCTTGAGCCCGGCGACCTCATGATAAACTACACAGACGGCCTGACCGAAGCCTGTGATGCCCGGGGCAGATTCTTCGGAGAAGTCGGGCTTTCAGATCTGATTCCCACTCTGAGGGGGCTCTCTGCAGAAAACGCGGGCTCCAGTATAGTCTCGGCGGTCGGAGCATTCATCGGCGATGAACGGCCCAGCGATGACCTTGCCCTCATAGTCCTGCGGCGTACCCGGTAGACCGGGCAGGACGACTTCCGCAGCTGCCCCCCACTCAAGGGAGTGCCTCAGGACTGCCATACTGGTGACGGCTGAGTTATCCCTACCTGTAGATGCTCTTGATCCTACCCCACGTCGACGATTCCGTTGCGCTGGGCCCGCCGACACAGAGTACCCAGATATCAAAGTTGCCACTGCGGTTCGAGGAGAAAGCAAGCAGGATACCGCCGGGTGACCAGGCAGGGAACCCATCGACACCAGTATCGAAAGTCACTCGCTCGGCAGTCCCTCCGGTCGAAGGGATCAACCAGATGTCGTAGTTCCCGCTTCGGTCGGACATGAATGCGATCTGACTGCCGTCAGGCGACCAGGAGGGGTGGCTGTCTACTGCCTGATCAGTAGTGATCTGGGTGGCGGTTCCGCCGCCCGCCGGAACTACCCAGATGTCGGAGTTCCCGCTTCTCACTGAGTGGAACGCAATCTGACTGCCGTCAGGTGACCATGCGGGGCCTGAGCCCCCTGCCGGATGCGGGGCGATGCGAGTGGCGGTTCCACCCCCAGCCGGAATCACCCAGATGTCGTAGCCCCCGGTTCGTTTGGAAGCGAACGCGATCTGGCTACCGTCAGGTGACCAGGAGGGGTTCAGATCATTTGCCGGATCCTGAGTGATACGCGTCGCTGTTCCACCAGTGGCAGGAATTACCCAGATGTCTATGTTCCCGCTCTGCCCTGAGCTGAACGCGATCTGGCTGCCATCCGGCGAAAAGGAACTCTCAGCCTCAAACCCGGGGTCAGTCGTGATCCTGGTGGCAAAGCCACCCGCGGCCGGAATCACCCAGATGTCAGCTATCCCGCCGCGCGACGATGTGAAGGCGATCTGACTGCCGTCCGGTGACCAGGACGGGTCTTCATCCGTGGCCGGAGCAGTAGTTATCTGGATCGGCGCGGACCACAGGAGTGAGCCTTGCAGGGCTGCGAGGGCAACTACCATCATAGTGAAGACCATGATCTTGAATATCGAGCATCGCATAATGACTTCCTTCCCATGAGCAACCTTATGGGTTAGACGGGAACCTGCAGATGTGGATTATATCACAATAAGATCAGAATCCCAATCAGAAACCATTTTAGATCGCAATGGGGTGAGCGGGATGGCAGGCGTGGCAGGACCTGAACTCACCACGGTTGCAGATTGGTCACAAAGACGGAGACAACAAAGAAGAGGGGCATCCTTTAAGGATGCCCCTCTGATAAGCTAACTGGAATTACCTGTAATTCGCCTTGATGCCACCCCAGTTGGTGTTATCGGTTGCGGTCGCGCAGCCTACACAGTCCGGAGTGTTGTACTCAAAGCCGTCGGTCCACGGAATCTCGTAGAACGAACCGGAGTGATCAATCGTGAAGCTGTGGTTACCGGTGCTTTCCCAGGTCACACAAGCATCCTTCTTGTACTTGTAGTATACAACGGGGTTGCTTCCCATCGGGAAGAGCACGTCCACCTGGTAAAGCTTGGGATCCTGCGAAGGACATGTAAGAGCCATCACGACGCCGTCGCCCCAGTTGGTCAGGGGATCGCCGTCGCCGGTGATGCAGACATCGCCGGTGGTCTCAATACCCGAGGTCAAGCACATGTGGAATCTCACGGTCACGTCCTGCGAGGTCACCTCGGTGATCGGCAGGAAGAAGTTAGGATCATTGCTCGCCTGGTCCTGACCGTAGCAGGTGGTGGAATCTGTAAGATCCATGACCTCGACATAGTACTCAACCGTGTCGCAACCATGACCGGAGGGGATCACGCCGGTGAACTGATCATTGTTGCCCTGGTCATTGAGGTAGGTCATCACGACTTCGTTGAAAGGATCTGCAGTGCCGCCGCAGCGGTAGAAGAGCTTGGCCTCTATGTCGGCGCATGCCTCCGTCGGGGAAGTGTTGGTGCATCCGTCCTTCCAGACCTGAACGTAGACATCAATGTCGTCGTTCGAAGTGTAGACGATACCGTTGTTGGGCCAGATCTGTCCGCACCAGCCAACAGCACCGAGGACTACTGAGGCACCGGCCAGAAGCATGGCAGCTGCCATTATGACGATTGCGAACCTCGTCATGTTGGAACCTCCTTCTTCGGGGAAACACCCTTGTTGAGCGGTAGCCTCGCCTGTCTCCCCTTAGATCTCCGGCGACCACCGCATTCCGATCCACATTCGGAAGGGTCCCGATCAAGCGACCCCGTACTCAACATAGCGCAATATCTGCGCAATAGCAAACCTCATACCTTTCCCATTCTCTCCAGTACGTCTTTTTGACGCCTCTGAAGCGGTAAAGGTCTCGCCTGTATAGGGTTTTTCGGTAACATTTCGAGAAGCTTTAAGAGATTCTTGCAGGAATTGGACAGGGCGGCATGCCATCCTGAGGAGACAGAGATGTGATGGATGGATCGATGCTTACAGACAGAGCGGGGAGGGCGCATCCAACGCCCTCCCCTATCACAATCCTCTGTAGCACTGACCCGGAAGAGGGTCAGTAGCGGTACTCCTCTATTTTGCCGCGCCGGCGGGCTGGCTCTGCCTCGTGCCACGGGCCTGCCGGTACTGAATCGCCTGGTACATGAAGGCCTCGAGCCGGGTAAGCGTATTGGTCTGCTCCAGCCCGTCATAGGCCATGTTCAGAAACGGGATATTGTCCAGGTCTTGCCTGACCCGCTTCATTAGACCCTGCACAATCGTCCCCGGCATACAGGTAAACGGCATCACATTGATGATGCCCGATGCGCCATGGTTCGCAAAGTCTATGGCCTTACCCACACTCAGGCCCACCTCGCCCTCGAAGCTGTCATGGATATAGGGTGCGGCGAGCTCGAGCACTTCCTCGGTTGTGGGCTCATCGACCTTCTTGACCACGTCCCTGAAGATCTCCATGACCGCATGCTCGTCCTTCTTCTGGATCTTGTCCTTCAGGACGGTCAGGAGATACCCCTTGTAGTCCTTATTCTGCTTATTGGAGCGCTTGCGGGTGAAGTTGGTGTAGAGTATCCACTCGGTAAACGGAGGCACCCAGGCCTCACCGCCTAGACGCTCGACCTCTGCAACGATATGATCATTGCTGAAGCGGTTGCAGCGCACGAAGACCTCTCCCACGATTCCGATGAGCGGGCGCTTCACGCGGTCATCGATCTCGACTTCCAGGAATCGCTCTTTGCACTTCTCAAGTGCCTTGAAGATATCCTCGCCCTTCTCGATGGCCTCTGACACCCCGTGTATACTCTCCCAGAAGACCTTGTCTGTCTCACCCTTCACCTTCTCATAGGGCCTCCGCTCATGGAGGATCTTCTCAAGAAAGTCGGCCGCAAGCAGACCCCGCCAGGCGAGCCTGTCGAAGTCCTTGGCCACCTGCCCTATCTCATCGTAGAACTGCCTACCCTGGTTTGGGGATATGATGGGCACGTCTTCCATGCCCAGCTCCTTGAGTACCAGGCGCTGGAGCCTGTTGTACTGGCCGAACCTGCAAGGCCCCGTGCCTGAGGGCATGAAGAAGGCCGAGCTCGTGGGATCGAATCCAGGCTCCTTGCATTTCTTGACCATGTCGCCCGTGGTTACAATACAGGGATAGCACTCCTTCCCCGAGGTATAGTTCCTGCCGTATTCCAGGGTCTTCCCGTCAGATTCGGGCAGCACCTCGGCAGGCACGCCTGAGCGAGTGAAGGCTGCGGCAAAGGGATAGGCATGCGGAGACATGCTGGGTATATAGAGCTTCCTGGTCCTGCCGCCCGCGTTGGCTTCCAGCCGGTCGGAGTCGTCAACCACGACGACTTCTTCCTGTATCTCTTTGACACGCGCATGCTCGATCGAGTCCAGGAAGGCCTCGCAACGGGTAATGGCTCCCACGTCGGCGCTGTGCTCGTCGATCTCGATCTGCAGATAAGGCTTGCCCCGCATCGCTTCAGTGAAGAAGTGGGAGATGAAGGAATCGGGACCGCAGCCGAAGTTGGTGATATAAATGCCGAAGAGCCTCTTGTCCTTTCTTATGATCTCGGCGGCAGCGAGAATCTTCTGCCCATAGCGCCAGTACATGTTCTCCCATTCCTTGGAGAGATTAACGCTGTCCAGAGGCAGGAAGTCCATCGGCATGGGAAGCGCTCCCAGATCCCTGAGCTTCTTGGGCAACTCCAGATTGACACCATTGTCGCAGCCATTATAGGGACGGCTTACGATGACAAACGCCCTGTCATTCTCACCCAGGCCATCAAGGATCTCCCGGCCCCTGTGCTGGCAGGCCTGGTAAAACATGCTCTGCGACTTGAGCGCAGCGTCCACCGCCCTGCTTATGTCCTTCTCGCTCTTGCCGAGTTCCCTGCCCATCCCGCTGAGCGTCTTCACTATGTCCTTCTTGCCTCTGGCAAGGAAGACATGGGGCATCAGGACTTTGACGCCGCGCTTCTCATAGTCGAACGCGGCAGCGGATATGTAGGGAAGCGTCTGGGCATAGGGGCAGGCGAAACTCTCCTCTATGCCTGGATTGTGCTGACTCATATTGATCACGCTGGGCAGGAAGAGATAGTCGATCTCCTTCTTCATCAGGTTCTCGATATGCCCGTGAGCCACCTTGGCCGGGAAACAGGTCTCGGCGGGAACCGATTCTATGCCTGAGTGGATGATTCGCTTATTGGTCTTGTCTGAGAGCACGATCTCAAGGCCCAGGTTCTTCAGGAAAGCATGCCACAGCGGGTAGAGCTCGTGGAAAAGGAGCATCCTGGGAACGCCTATCTTCGTGGGATCAGCCTTCACGTCATCGCCCGGTTCGACGAAGAGGGTGTGCAGGAGCTTCTCCCGCTCGCCGAAGAGATCGGGCACTCCATCGGCCTTCGACTTCTTCTTCTCGACTTCGTACTTCTCACAGCGCGACCCATAGAAAATCGGTTTCTCGCCCTCGATCGTCACTTTCTTTATCTCGCACATATTGGCGCAGTCTGTACACTCGAAACTCTCGATTTGGTACTTGCGCTTGCCAAGGTCGAAACCTTTGAACTTGCTTGGCTTGCCCATATTGGTCTCACGAGCGATGATGGCCGCCCCTATTGCGCCGGTTACGTCATGATGCTCGGGCACCGTGATCTTCTTGCCCGTCACCTTCTCGAATGCGGCGACCACGCCGTCATTTGCAGCAGGGCCTCCCTGGAAGAAGATATTCTTGCCCACGCGCTTGGTCATCACGACCTTGTTGAGATAATTGTAGACGATCGAGTAGCTCAGGCCCGCCACGAGGTCGTCGCGGTCGGCGCCCTTCTGCTGGTGATGCACCAGGTCGGATTCCATGAACACAGTGCAGCGCTCACCCAACTTCACCGGGCACTCCGAGCTGAGGGCTATCTCTCCGAACTCCTGCTTTATGTTGATGCCCAGCTTCTCGGACTGTTCCTCGAGGAAGGAGCCGGTGCCTGCGGCGCAGACCTTGTTCATCTCGAAATCCACCACGGCGCCGTTTTCCAGGCTTATATACTTCGAGTCCTGGCCGCCGATCTCGAAGACCGTGTCCACAGTCGGGTCTATGGTGACAGCTCCCCTGGCCTGGCAGGTGATCTCATTGCGGACGATGTCCGCACCGACGAACTCCCCTGTAAGATAACGGCCCGACCCGGTGGTGCAGGCGCCTCCGATTTCTACGAGGTCGCCTATCTCGTTGCCCACCTCTTCCAGGCCGCGGCGCACGGCCTCGATCGGGCGGCCCGCTGTCATGAGATAACGGCGGGATAAGACCCGGCGCTCATCATCTATCACGACCACATTGGTGCTCAAGGATCCCACGTCGATACCCAGGTAGCCGCGGACCTTGCCCTTGCTCGGGTCTGGCTTATAGACGGCGTTCCGCTTCCTGCGCTCGGCGTATCTGCGGCCCTCCTCGAGCTCCAGCATCTCCATGCCTTCATCAAGGTTATCATGTTCCTTTATGTGGGCCTTGAGGGCATCGAGCGATACCGGATGCCCCAGCTCGGCGCCCTGGGCCACCGCCGTCAGTCCCGAGCCTATTGCTCCCATCGAGGCGAAATGCTCGGGGATGATCAGCTCGCCCTCTTCCAGCCCCAGCACTTCCGTGAAGGCCCTGACCATGCCCTTATTGGCCGCCACCCCGCCCTGGAAAGAAATCGGCTTCTGGAACTGCTTGCCCTTGGCGATATTGCTCTTGAAGTTCCTGGCCATCGCGAAACACAGTCCGGCCACGATGTCATAGTCGGGGGTCGCCTCCTGCTGGAGGTGAATCATGTCGGTCTTGGCGAACACGCTGCAGCGCCCTGCGATGCGCGGCGGGCTTTCGCTCCTGAGCGAGAGCTCGCCGAATTCCTCTATGCTTAGCTCCAGCCTGCTTGCCTGCTGGTCCAGGAATGAGCCGGTGCCGGCGGCGCAGATGGTGTTCATGGCGAAGTCCTTGATCACCGTCCCGCCGAGCTCCTCGTCATAATCGAGCAGGATCAGCTTCGAGTCCTCGCCGCCTATCTCGATTACGCTCTTCACGTCGGGATAGAACCTCTCCATCGCCTTGGTCTGCGAGATTATCTCGTTTACGAAGTAGCCGTCGAGGAGCCTTGAAAGCAGTATCCCGCCGGAGCCGGTGACCCCGAGCGATGTGAAACTGTCCGCCGGGTAGCGCTTGAAGAGGTCCTCGAGGACCTCGAGAGCGGTCTCCATCGGGAGGCCCCTGGTCCTGGTGTACCGGCTCTCCAGGACTTTTCCCTTCTCATCAAGCACCACGGAGTTAAGGCTTACCGAACCCAGGTCGAGACCCAGCACGAGCTTTCCCGCACCTTTGCCGGTTTTGTTGTTTATCAGCGTTGACCGCTCTGTAGCATCCGCCATAGGAAAATCCCCCCTGGAATGGATCTATAATCGCTCGCCTGAGTAGAGTTTATCAGCGTAAACACTATAGTCCAGCTCTGGAAATATGTTGTCTCTATTCTCTATATCGCTGAGCCATTCTATGTCAATGGCACCGCGGCTTATCTCCTCATACAGCCGCTTGAACCTCAACAGATGTTCCTTGGTTCTCTTTACAGCATAAGAAACCGCAGTGCCCGTCTTCATAATAAACGCCCAATCACTGCCTTGCGCAAGCATTAGTTCCCTGGCCGCCTGCTTGATCGCCCGGTTCACTATGGCGTTGCTCCTGTCTCCCCTGCCGGCCAATTCCACCATCCGTTCGGCCGCCCAGTGCAGGTGCCTGTATATCCAGTCATTGGAGCCTTCCAGCCAGACCTCATTGTATCCCTTGTAACCCCAGCTGGAAAGCGAGGGCGTCGCGATCTGATTCTCAGGATGCATCGAGAGATATTCCGCCGGGTTGGTGAGCCGGAAAACACTCTGATCGAAGGCGGTCTTTCTTATCACGAACTCCAGCCACTGGGGCCCCTCGAACCACCAGTGCCCGAAGAGCTCGGCGTCATAGGGCGCGACCACGATAGGTTCCCGGCCCAGGACTCCATAGAGATGCTCGATCTGCCGCTCGCGGTTGAACATGAAGTTGCCCGCATGGCCGGCGGCCTTGTCCAGCGCCACGTCGGGATCATAGGGCTGCTTGTCATCGCCCGGTCCGGTGATCCTGTAATACTTGATGCCGGTGTGGACCCGGTTGACCCCGCCGTGGAGATAGGGCCGGACATAGTCCAGGTCCAGCTCGAAACCGACATCCCTGTAAAAGTCCCGGTACCAGGGATCACCCGGGTAGCCCTCATTGGCGCTCCATACCTGCCGGGAAGATTCCATGTCCCGCCCGAAGGCGGCAACACCCGATGGACAATAGATGGGCGCGAAGATGCCGTACCTAGGCCTCGGGCTGGCGTTTAAGATCCCGTGGGTGTCGGTGAAGAAGAACCTCAGCCCGGCTCGTTTCAGGACCTCGTCAAGCCCGGGGGTATATGCACATTCCGGAAGCCAGATGCCCTTGGGACGCCTGCCGAAATTGCGCTCATGATATCTGCACGCGGTCTCCACCTGGGCCCACACGGCGCTCTTGTTCACCGACATCAGCGGCAGGAAACCGTGGGTGGCGGCGCAGGTGGTGATCTCCACATTGCCGGCATCGCCAAGCCTCCGGAAGGCGGAGACCAGGTCCCGCTTGTACCTGTCTACATAGTTCTTCCTTGTGTTTTCGAAGAAGTAATGATACATCAGCGCCAGCTTGTTGAAACGCGGATCCCAGCGCGTTCGCTCCACCTCCCTGGCCGCAAGCTCGGTCAGTTTCTCCAGCCTCTGGACGCATCGCTCCTGGAGCATCCAGTCATTGAGCATTGACACCACGGTGGGGCTCAGTGACATGGTTATCTTATAGGGTACGGACTCGTCTTCCAACTTCTCAAAGAGGTTTAGCAAAGGTATGTAAGTCTCTGTTATTGCTTGAAATAACCAGTCTTCTTCGAGGAATTCCGCATACTCCGGATGGCGCACGAAGGGCAGGTGGCCGTGAAGGACAAGCGACAAATACCCCTTCGGTTTACTCATGGTAGGATTCTCCTCGGCCGGCGCCTACTTGTCTGTTTTCTTTTCCACGGTCGGGGTGATGGTTATCCGCTCCGCACCGTCGGCGGACTCTGCAACCGCCGGTATCACCTGCTTCCCGTCGGGAAGCTCGAACCTGACGGTGAAAGTCCCATCGGGCCTGAGATCGACGGGCCTTCCCTGCAGGGTAACTCTGGCATCCGCCTCCGTGGCGCCGTACACGATAAGCTCGGTGCCCAGCCTGAACCAGAAACCGCGGGTCCTGGCCTTGCCCGCCGGGCTTGACACGGCAAAACTCCCCGGGGCTCCCGAGCTGGTTTCCCCTCCCAGGGCTTTTTCCATCATCTCCTTGAGCTCGATCGATCCCGACCCGACGCTGAAGCCGCCGGAAAGGGCATAGATCTTATCGAACTCCCAGTCGGGGATCATCCACTCCTCATCAGTTGTCTCTGAAGGGACATCCCTCGGAGTGGTTGCCCTGTTGGACCTGGCCAGCATGATGAAGGTGCCGTCCGGTGCCAGCAGACCTATGTCCACGCAGTATGTCCGGTTGGGTACGCGCGTGTTTATGTACCAGTTGTCGGAGCCTCCCGAGACCTCCACGTCGAAGAAGGAGTTGGCATTGTTCCCGTCGAATTCGATATCGGTTATGTCGTAGATCCTTAAGACAGACCGGGCATTGTGCCAGTCTTCTCCCAGCGTGGCCC
>Ga0272444_10006168_pt1 | contig 10286 bp, 2 predicted proteins | sample SSMForm13_FD_201033 | JGI IMG/M metagenome (GOLD analysis project Ga0272444, IMG submission 201033) | Marine sediment archaeal communities from Little Sippewissett salt marsh, Falmouth, MA, United States - SSM-Form-13 | ecosystem: Environmental > Aquatic > Marine > Wetlands > Sediment ...
TCGATCCAGACGTAGTCTCCGATCGAACCGAGTCCCCTGTAGCCGAAGTCCTGCTCCCGGTTGTGCTCGTTCTCGGCGAGGGTGTAGTCGGACGTGTGCGGCGTGCCGAGGCCGTCGTAGTCGTAGGTTTGCTCCATCCCATCGGGGAGCGTGGTGTCGTCGACGGTGATCGTGTAGTCGCCGGCCGGCAGATCGTCGAACAGGTACTCGCCATTGGCATCGGTCGTTGTTTCGGCGGTGTAGTCGATGATGCCGTCGGCATCAAGATCCGCCTCGAGGATCACGGTGACGTTGGCGATTCCAAGCTCCGCAGGATCCTGATCCCCTTCGGCGTCCGTATCGAGCCAGACGCGATCGCCGATGGAGCCGATTCCCGGGTACGGATCGAGGGTCAGGCTGTTCGCCCCATCGCACTCGCAGATCGCAGAGGATGGATCGGCGGTGACGGTGAAGGTGCAGTTCCAGTCGTCGCAATCGGGGGTGTAGGTGAAGACGACATCCTCAGAGGCGCCCGATGCGAGATCGATCGGGTCGCTGTCGAGCGTCGGTGCGCAACCGGAGTTCGTCAGGCGGAAGATGACGCCCGTGGCATCGCCGCAGCCGACGTTGCCGACGGTGGCAGAGACGGTCGCGGTCCCAGCGACACAATCGACGGCCGGATCGACGTCGGTGACGACGAGGTCTGGAACCTCCGACGGGATGGACGAGAGGCAGAACTCGTTGTCGGTTCCGTCGCATTCGCAGATGTCATCCCCGGAGTCGACCACGAAGTGGGCCGAGTAGTCGCAATCGCCTGCACAGAGTGCTTCGGAGACCACGCGCTCGTTCAGAGACACCACGGTCGATCCGCCGGACGGGACGGTCTCGCCGCTGATCGTCTCGGACCAGCTATCGACGATGTTGCCCGTGCAGTTCGGGCCATCGTAGACGGTGACCGCGATGTCGAAGCTCGCGGTGACATCGGCGCAGCCGGTGTTCGCGACGGTGACATCGGCATCGACGGTTCCCTGCCCATCGGTCGCACAGCCGAGGGATCCGATCACACCCGAGATCTCCAGGTCGGGCAGGCTCGACGAGAACGGTTCAGACAGGTCGTTGTTCGTTCCGTCACACTCGCAGACGTTTCCATCCGGATCGACGGTGGCCGTGAAGGTGCAGGAGCAGTCGGCGCAATCGGCCCAGTCGCCGGTGACCGCGAAGTCGACCGTTGTCGAGGCGCCCGATCCCAGGGCGGCGACGGTCTCGTCGTCGAAGCTCAGGCATCCATCGGTCTCCAAACGTAGGTCGAATGGTCCCGAGGAGCCGCAACCGTCGTTTTGGACGGTGACACGAACGACACCCGCGATGCCGTCAGACGTGCACGTGATCTGGCTGAAGTCGATGTCGGTGATGGTGAGATCGGGTGTGGCGATTGGGAATGTGCCGGCGCAGAGGTCGTTGTTGGTGCCGTTGCACTCGCAGACGGCGTCATCCTCGTCGGCCTCCAACCGGATCGACAGCACGCAGGTATCGCAGAGGTCGAGTGTTCGGGTCACATCGATCGTCCGCTCGGCCGTGCCTCCGCCGGAGGCAATGTTCAGGCCGGTGAAGCTGACGGTGAACGTATCGATCTCGTTCCCGGCGCAGTCGGCCGCATCGAACAGGCGCAGCCGCAGGCTGAGGTCGCCGGTCAGCGGATCGCCACAGCCGTCGTTGCGCAGCGTCACGGGCCCTTGGATGCGGACCTGGCCGTCGCTGGCGCAGGTCACACTCAGGTTGGCCGAATCGATGACAAGATCGGGCAGCGTGATGTCGCCGGTCAACGTTGCCGCGTTGTCGTTCTCCTGACACTCGCAGACCGTGTCGCCCGCATCGAGCGTCACGGTGACCGCATAGGTGCAGTTGGCGCAGGAGACGTTCCAGCCATCGAGCGTCAGCGTCTGCGGGCTGTTGTCATTCAGCGGCAGTACGCCGCCGAGTCCGACGAACGTGTCGGTCACCGAGAAGCCGGCGTTCGGCTCACTGACGGTGATGGCGAAGTCCTCGGTGATCGGCGCGTCGCCATTCCCTTGATTTCGGACAGTGATCTGCAGCTGCCCCGATCCAGGCGTGATGCCATCGCCCGTGCAGTCGAAAACCGGCGTGATGTCAGCGGGGTCGATGTCTAGATTGGGCACGCGGACGGTCGAGAGATCCTGAACGGCCGTGCCGTACTCGCACGTCGGCGCGGCCAACGTGGCGCATCCCCAAGTGGCGACAGCGGTGTTGCGCCGGACCGCCCGGGCGCAGTCGTCGGACGGCTGGACCGCGTACGCCGTGACGGTTGCTGAGAGGCTCTCCCCAGGTGCCAGGCTGATGTCGGCCTCCCAGGTGATCGTCTGGCCGGCCAGCGAACCGACGGCGACGGTCGATGGCGTCTCGTCGACCAAGTCCGTGAACGAATCGACGACCAGGGCCGAGCCGAGCGTGTCGACGAGACGGACCCAGTCAGCGATGCCGGTCCCGTTGTTGGTGACGGTCAGCGTCCAGGTGACGGTGTCCCCGGCGTCGTAGCAGTCGAGGTCGGTGTTGACCGGGGACTTGTCCATCGTCAGGGTCGGCAACAGGCTTGTCAGCGTGACCGATGTTGCTGTGTCGTACTGGGTCAGACCGCAGCAATCGTACGAGTAGACGGTGATCGGAATGTCCTGTGTGGTGAAGAAGCAGGAGACATCGACATCGAACCGTAGGCGGATCGTGCCGCCCGGCGGGATCGACGCGCAACCGTCATCATCGACTCCTTCGGCGGCAATGTCATACCAGGTCAGCGTCTGGCCGGCGGCATTCGGATCTCCTACCGCCCCATAGCCCGCGCCGCAGTCGATCTCCGACGACCCGCCGACGTAGCTCAGGTCGTCCGGCAGCGTGATCACGAAGTCGACGTTCGACGTGGTTGCTTCGGTGCTCGTATTCGTGATCGTCAGCGTCAGTTCGGTCGTATCGGCGCAGGACTCGATCGAATCGGGCGACAGGGCGGCGGTCAGATCGAGGGGTGGGCGTCGGATCGCCTCAATCGTGGCGGTCTCAGGAGACGTTGTCGTGCAGTCTGCGTCAAACGTCGCGGAGTCTCCGACGTCCTCGCCGCACCCCCACGCGGCGATCACGTCGATCGCGAGCGCCTCGCAATCGTAGCTGCCAGGAGCAGCTGCAGCGGCAGCCGTAACCGTGAGCGTGGCCGTTGCGCCGACTGGCAGATCTTCGAACTCCCAGTAGACGCTCTGACCGCTGTGTGCCCCATCGTCGGCCGGTCCGTAGAGCGAATCGCCCTCTGAGCTGATGAAGGTGAGTCCTGCATCGAGGATGGCCTCGACCTGGATGACGGCGAGCTCGACAGCTCCGGTGTTGACGACGTCGATTTCCCAGGTCGCTTCGCCGCCGCAGTCGAGGGCCTCACCCGGCGCGGGATCGATCTGACGGAGCGTGGTCGAGAGGCTGGCTGGCTCCAGTCCAAGCGAGAATGTTCCCGTGTCGGAAGTATGGACGTCCCCGCAGGGATCCTCGTAGGACGCCAAGAATGAGAGGCTTCCCCCCGCGAAGTCGCAGAAGGCTGTGTAGTTGAATCGAATCTCGATGATGTCGTTCGGATCGGCGAAGGCGAGTTCGGGCGTCTCCGTCGAGGTCCAGGTCAGCGTCTGTCCGCTGACGTCCGGTTCACCAGTCTGGGACCAGGAACCACCGTTGACTCGTACTTCCGGGTAGAGGTCGGGCGGTCCTGTGAGATAGGTGAGTCCGTTCGGAAGCGTCACGGCATTGACGATTCCGTAGACGGTCGAGACACCTGCGTTCTTGGCAATCGTTGTGGCGGAGTTCCTCGCACACATGGGAACAGGCGTGGGGCTGAACGTCGTGGCCACGAGATTCGCTGGGGGAACGACGACAATCGAACCGTCCGTCCGGGGTGTCTGGCAGTCTGCTCCGCCACAGCCCCAGGAGACGGCGATGTCGTTTGTCAGGCCGTCGCAGGCGACCAAATCGGCGGCGAACGTGATCTCGATCAGCTCGCCCGGATCGACCGAGTCGAACAGGAAGGTTGCCCCATTGATGACTCCGCCGAGGTGGTCTTGATTGGCCGTGATCGTCGCGCCCGGTGCGACGGTGCTCGCTTGATCGAAGACGAGACCGCTCCCCAGCCTGTCATCGACCCAGACGTTGTAGGCGGCGGCGTTGCCCGTGTTGTGGACGACGAGCGTCCACTCCACATCCCGTGTGGTGGCGTAGAGGATCTCGGGCGACTTGCGGGTGAAGACGTTGGCCGAGAGGGAGAGGAGCGCCGCATCGGCGTCGCTTGTCGTGCAGGCCTCCGGCGGATTGCCGTAGCCGTTTCCAGCGCTGTCGGTTTCGTCGTCATGGCAGAGGTCGTCGAAGATGGCAACGACGGAGAGATCGGCAAGTGGCCCGTTACAGGGAACGGTGACGTCGAACGTGATCTGCGCCGTCTCGTTCTCGTTGTCAAACAGGTCGGCGTAGCGCCACTCATAAGTATTGACGTCAACGTGAGGCCCTGTGCACGTCGTGCCATCGGTCGGGCTGTACGTGCCGCCTCCGCAGTTCGCCCCCGTGAAGTCGAGGATCGAGCCGCCGTTGTTCGTCAGGACGATCCGTGCGTCGTAGGGCTTGGCGTCTGTCGACGTTCGGGTCAGCGTGATCGTCACCGGATAGGTGGCGCAGAACTCCTGGATCTCTGGGATGCCGGCGATGGTCACGTTCATCGCCGGAGGCTGGGCAGTAACGGAGAGCCGCTCGGCCGGATCGGCGTACATGGAGCCGCAAAGGCCTAGGTCTGGTGCGCCGATCTCCAGATCGACACCGGCATCGATTTGGACGGTCGAGGCCTGACAGCTTGGACTATCGAGATCTTGAACGATCAGCGTGTACTCGTAGATGATCGTCCTGTTGCGAACGCTCGTGCTGTCCGTCAGTGGAAGCTCTAGGCGGCCGGCGGGCGTGTTGTCGGTGACGGTCCCCAGCGTGCCGCCGGTGACAGAGGCCGAGCCGGGCACATAGGCGAGATCTCCGTTTCCATCGACGAAGTACGTGAACTCGTCTAGCAGAAAGTCATCGAGCGCTGGATCGTCGATGAAGGTGTAGGAGTGCGTGATGGTGACAGCGTAGTCCATCGAACAGCGGACAGTGACCGAGCGGTCGAGGGCCATCGACGAGCTGAAGTACTCGATGTCGCCGAATCCCTCACAGAGGATCGTCGTGTCGTCGCTTGCCGTGCCGGTGATCGGGCAGCCACAGCAGTCGGTCCCGGTGGCCGTGATCGCATTGGCATCACTGCCTCCCCCCGGCCCGGCGCAGTAGCTGCAGTCGGTCGGGGCTTCGAGTTGAACCGTTTCGTCGAAGGGGGGATCCACGTTCGGGTCGTATGCCCACGTGATCGTCCGCGCGCCTGCATCGACGGTTCCGCCCGCCGGATCGATGACGGTGAATCCCTCCGGATAGGTGTCGACGATGGTGACCGGTCCGGGGCTTCCGCCTCCGCAGTCGACGCTGCCGACGTATTCGACCGTGATGTCGTAGGAGCCTGTCTCCCCGAGGCGAAGCGAATCGGGGCCGCTCTTGGTGACCGCAAGCGAGGGTCCGGGAGCCGTGGAGAGGGTCGAGAACTGCGGGAAGGCAACGAACGGCACGTCGCAGTCGTTCGTGTAGGTCAGTTGAAAGACGTTGTCGCCGCTGGGGAGCGGCCCGTTGCACCAATCGACGTCGGCGTGGAGAACGTAGAACGTCAGATCGAACGTGGCGCCCGGCGCGATGTCCGGGATCTGGAAGCAGCCTCCGGCGTAGGTCGTGTCCGGAGGGAGGCGATCTGTGTCCACTTCGAGGTGGGCGAGATCGCAGCAAAGCTCCACATTGCGCGCCGTCCCGGCGCCGCTGTTGGTGATCTGGATCATCCCCGCCGTCTCGTCGGTGCAATAGCCAACGGTGACGTTCGGTGGCGTGAACGAGAGAGCCGGGTTGTCAACGATCAGATTCAACGATGCGGTTGCCGTTCCTTGATCAATGGCTGTGTCGAAGCAGATGTCTGCAGGGCCGCAGCCGAAGGCGGCATCGACATCGTTGTAGAGGCCGGCACAGGAGATGACTTCAGCTGACAGATCGACGCTCTCTGACTCCCCGAGTGCTATCGATCCGATGTCCCACGTTGTGGTCTGGCCAGCATTGGATCCCCCGTCCGTCGAAGAGCTGTAGGCGAGGCCTGGTCCTAGCACGTCAGTGATCGTGACGTTGTCGACGCGGCCGAGGCCGGTGTTCTTGACGGTGATCGTCCAAGTGACAAGATCTCCGACACGGGCATCCTGCACCGAAGGGAGCTTGGAGACGACGATGGCGCCGGGAAGGATCTCGATCGATGTCGAACTCACGTTCTGGAGCGGCACGTCCGGATCGGCGCAGTCCTCGTAGTTGGCCGTTACCTGCTCCGTCCCGGAGACGGCGGCACAGCTGGTCGCTAGATCGTAGGCGATGGTGATCGACTCGGTCGGCGGCAGGGTGTAGGTGCTGCCGAGAAGTGCATCGATGTCCCATGCGTTGGCGGTTGGGTCGTCGGTCAGCACTGTCGCGTCGTGAAGCGTGATCGTCGTCGAGCCGGGCACGTAGTCGACGCCGGACTCGGTGTAGCTGCGAACGATCTCCAGCACACAGGCGCTTTGGGCTACGCTGGCATTGGTGATCGTCGTGGTGAACGTCTCTATGTCGCAGTAGTTCATCTGATCGGGGCCGACGATGCCCTGCGCATGCGCGCAAACGGCTGCCAGAAGAAGGAGAGCAGCGATGGTGAGAAGTAGGCTTCGGTTCAAGCTTCTCACGGCGTGCCTCCTTCACCCTTCTGCACATCCACTTGAAGGAATCCCTCCTCCGGTCCGAGGGCGTAGGGCCATACGACATAGATCTCCGGCTTCTCGGCTCGAGAGAGCGTGAACGGGATCAAGAGACTCGGCGGAGTTTCGTCTTCCGGGACCCCTGTTTGCACCACGTAGATCTCGTGTGGCCCGAAGGGGACCTCGCGGAAGGCGAATCGGCCGGCTTCATCTGTGACGACAGGGTTCTCGACCTCTCCGTCAAGGACGACAGCGACACCGCCGACGGCGCGATCCTCTTCGTCAAACTCGCCGTTTCCGTTCGAGTCAGCGTAGACCACGCCCTTGAACCGCGTTGATGTCTTCGCTGCGGCGAACTCGACGAGGGCATTCCCACCTCGGAGCAGCGTGACGGACGCTTCGGCCTCTGCGATGGCGAATCCACGGTCCTCGATGCCGGCCAGGGCAAGGTCTGTCAGTTCGACCATCCACGTGCCCGCGTCGAGCTCGATCGAAATGCGGCCGTCTTGCGCTGTTCGGAGCGTCTCCCCGGCGACCGACACATCGACGTCGGCCAGGTCCGGTTCTCCCTCGGTCCAGGTTTCGTCGCCATCGAGGTCTTCGAAGACGTGAACCTGAAGGGTCTGAATTGCGTCGATCCGGATGATTGCCGAGGCCCAGGCTGACGTTCCGTTCGGCTGCCCGAGATAGAGATCGCGAACTTCGACGGTGACGCGCCCGACGTACGTTGCGTCGTAGACAGCCTCGTACGTCGAATCGCGGAGCCAGCCCGTCTCGAAGCGGCCGTCATCGTCAAGATCCCATCGGAACTCGAGACGATCGCCCAGATCTGGATCGCTCGAGAAGCGGGCTGAGAGCTCGACCGACTCGCCGACCAGTCCCTGGTAGGGGCCGCCGAGCATCGCCGCTGGGGGGTTGTTCTCGCGGAGCACGGCGACGTCAACCCAGGCTGTCGCTGTTGCACCGCATGGATCACGAACGACATAGGAGAACCGATCTGCTCCTTCGTACCTGTCATCCGGTGTGTAGCGAACCTCATCCCCGGCGATGATTGTGCTTCCGTGGGAGGGAGAGCCTACGGAGTCGATCGTGAGCGCACCGCCTCCGGAATCGACGTCGTTGGAGAGAACGTCGATCAGAACGGACTCGTCTTCCGATGTCTCTGACTCATCGTCCGCAGCCGTTGGAGGTGACGACGAGATCGAGACTATGACCGTCGCCGTGTCGCTGCTCCCGCTAGGACCGTCGGCCTCATAGGTAAATGTGTCGATGCCGCAGCCATCAGGATCCGGCGTGTAGCGAATCTCGTCCCCGATGATCTGGGCCGTCCCCTTCGATGGAGGGCTGACGATCCGATCGAGCGAGATGGATCCCCCTGAGACGTCGAAGGTTGTCGAGTAGGTCGTTCGGGAATCGACGCAGGAGCAGGTCTGCGTTGGCGCGGGGAGTTCGCTTGGACAGGGGATGGCGTCGGTCGCTGTCGAGCCGGCTTGGACGTAGACGTCGTTGTCGAGTACTGGGATGTCGATCGACATTCCGCGGGCAGCCACCTCCGAGTCATCGGACGCGGCGAGTCCGTCACCGCCGAATTCGATCCCGAATGTCCCCGAGTGCTCGTCGCATAGATGGTCTGCATCCTCGTCCTCGGTGAACTCGACCACCAATGTGTGCGTTCCCGAGGCAGGAATCCCAAGATCCCACGTCCGTTGGTTGGTGCCACCCGGATTGAAGTCGATGGTTCCCAAGCTCTGACCGTCGACCCAGACCCTGGCCAGGTCGTCGTCGGAGTCGCTTCCGTTGTCGAAGACACGAACTGTCACACCGGCCGAGACGGCCAGCACGAGAGACATCGCGATGATTCCGCCTACGAGAAAGCTCCGCCAAACCGCCCGCCCCGTCATGGCGCCTCCTTACCCCTCCCGATCCCCGGACTTCCATCGTAGCACGAAACCCAGTTCCAATCTGTGATAGGGATCACGGAGACGGCATTGATCCAGTCTTGGATGTTCGGATGCGTCTTGGCACCGATTGAGATCTGCTTCGAGGACGCGAGCGGCTGTTGGACTCGAAGCCGCGCTTTGCGTACTCCGTGAGCAGAGTGGCGCCGGCTTCGATCCGGACGTTGTCGCTGCATGCATCGAGCTCTTCGAGTTGGACGGGTACTCTGTCGAGACTTCCGACTAGGCGGTCGGCGGACGCCACCGCTGCCCCTCTGCAGACGCTGTCCATGACGATCGGGAGGCATACTCAAGACGTTCTGAAGGGAGACTTCGACTGCATGGATGCTGCATCGCGGAACGATCTGAGATCTCAGATCAGTGGGATTGTCTCGAGACTCGAGAGGCATGTTGATTGGGCTTGGGATGGGCGTTTCGCCACAGCGTTGGCGGAGTTACCGATCGCCAAGAAGGGTGAGATCCTTGCGATCCTCGAGGAGTCCCTCGTCTGTCAGTGGAATTCCGGCACTGTGGGGGATGCACCGGAGATCGTAGTGCACCTCGTCAAGCGGCTCGGCGGCCTGATGCCAGGGCAGCTCCTGTTCCATTCGGACCCGGACTCTGCCGCCTTCCTTTTCTGCGCTTGGTGGCCGTGGGGAAACGGTCAGACAATCTCCATTCGGATGGCTCCCATCAGCCGCGACCTACCCGACACAGACGTCGGAGATCTGATGGACTTCTTCTGGAAGCAGTGCGGCATCTCTCCCCCGATTGAGGGCTGACGCCGCTCAATCAGGGGGGGCAGCCTTCTCTAGAGATCCCAAGGCCATGGGATGTGGATGATCGGATCCTCCGTGCGCAAGAGCGTGAACGAATGGCGCAGGGATCGTGGAGCGGCCCCGGCCACGTCTCCGATCTCCGAGACGGAGACCTGGTGCCGGCCGAACGGAATCTCCGGGATGGTGAACGCGCCTTCGGCGTCGGTGGCGACGGCCAGCTCCTCGCGATCGTCGAGCCAGATGGAGAGCCCTTCGACGCGTTGGTCCGACGTATCGAACGTACCATTCCCATCCGAGTCCACGTAGACGATGCCGACGAGGTCCGTGTGAGGTCGGAGGGCGGGAAAGGTGAGGAGCGCGTTCTCTCCGCGGTCGTGCCAGAGAATCCACTCGGTCGCCGAGAGAACGAGCGGAATCGCCTCGAGCGCCTGGATCGACTCCTCGGTGACCGCGATGGCCCAGAGGCCCGGCTCGGCCTCAAACGTCACGCGGCCATCGGCCGATGTCGTTCGAATCTCCCCTCCGAGCGCGACATTGATGCCTGCGAGGCCCGGCTCATCCGTCGACCATTCGCCATCTCCATTGAGATCCTCGAAGACGAGCGCCTGGATCGACTGTCTTGGATCGACGCGCAGAAGGGACGTCGCCAGAGCTGTGTCGCCCGTCGGTAGGCCTTGGAAGATGTCTCGGACCTCGAGAACGATCCGTCCGACGTACGGCGCATCGAAGAC
>Ga0272444_10006169_pt1 | contig 10284 bp, 8 predicted proteins | sample SSMForm13_FD_201033 | JGI IMG/M metagenome (GOLD analysis project Ga0272444, IMG submission 201033) | Marine sediment archaeal communities from Little Sippewissett salt marsh, Falmouth, MA, United States - SSM-Form-13 | ecosystem: Environmental > Aquatic > Marine > Wetlands > Sediment ...
TCGCCCGGGATATCACCGCGGAGGTGCCGACGCCCAGCCCGAGCGCGACGCTTTGCACGATGAGAATCACCGGGAGCGTGAAGCTCAGGGCCGCGAGTTCGACGGTTCCGAGTTTGCCGACAAAGTAGGTATCGACGAGGTTGAAAGCGACAATGCCGACCATTCCGAAAGTCATGGGAATAGTAAGTCTGATAAGCGTACTCGCTATCGGACCCTCGGTGAATACGGCCTGCCTCGATACCGCCATCTATCCTCCTCGGCGGCAATACTAAACGAAAAGCGCCGGGATTTCCACCCGGCGCTTCCGGTAAATATATGGAGGTGAGGTAAATACTATCTGAACATTGCCTTGACCGCCCCCCAGGTCGAAGCCACGGTGGCTACGCCGCCGGCCGGAGGACCTTCATATGGATCCGTGTTGAGGCCCGCGTTGAAAATGCTCTCGGGCTCGGCCTCCTGGAAACCGCAGTCTACCACCGACAGGTAATGCGACCCGATGCCTATTTCACCATCGCTCGTGGGCATGAGCCAGGTCCAGGCCACGGGCCAGTACTGCGGCCTCACGTCGCTGCTCTGGCATGTCTGCCAGGCCAGTGAAAGCTGGTCGCCTGAGTTCTCTATGCTTCCGATGGCCAGGTCGCTGCAGTGATTGGTGACCCCGCTGCCCCACTCCACCGGCCATTCGAGCTCGAACTGGACAATCGTGAGCGAATCATAGGAGAATACGACGAAGAAGACATCCACATCCGTGTAAGTGTCCCACATCCTGACCAAGTCGGACCTGTCGGTTATGGCGGGCATGTTTTCACTGCACGATCTCGCGTCATGGGCTACTACGTGAAGAACCACTTTAAGATTCTGGTTGTCCGGCCCGGTCGACCCGACAGCCCCGAACGCCAAAACCAGGACCCCGGCGAGCGCAAGCAGCATTCCTGCCTTCAAGAAGCCTTCCTCCTTTGAACCGCCCGTATAGTCGTGCAGTCCCATCTTCCTTACACCTTTTTTCGGCAGAGTTTGCAGATGCTGGAGGATTTTCTGAACGCATGGGGGCCTAGCCCATAAGGGCTCGAATGCAATCAGGCGCTGCACCGGCGTCAAACCTGGTCAAATGAGCGATACTGGATGGCCTCGGCGATATGCCCGGGCTCGAGGGCGTCCCGGCCGGCCAGGTCCGCGATCGTCCGGGCGATCTTGAGCACCTTGGAATATGACCGCGCGCTGAGACCCAGTCTGAGCGAGGCGGCCCTCAGAAGGTCCTCTCCACTGGCGTCCACCCGGCAGTGGGTCTTGATCTGCACCACAGTCATCTGCGAGTTGGCGAAGACGCCGCGCGATCTTCTGAACCGGACCTCCTGCAATGCTCTCGCCTGCCCCACCCTGTCCCTGATGGCAGCCGATGTTCCGCCGTCCGCCCTGTCCGCGAGGTCGCGGTACTTAGCCGGGGGCACATCGATGTGAATGTCGATCCTGTCGAGAATGGGCTGCGATATCTTCCGCCGGTAGCGCTCGATATCCCTCACGCTGCACCGGCAATGCTTGGCCGGATCGGTGAGGTTCCCGCAGGGGCAGGGATTCATAGCCGCTACCAGCATGAAGTTCGCCGGGAAGGTCGCCGTCGCCCGCGACCGCGATATGGTGACCACGCGGTCTTCGAGGGGCTGTCTCAGTACCTCGAGCGAGGTGCGCTTGAACTCGGTGAACTCGTCCAGGAAGAGGACGCCGTGATTGGCGAGGCTCACCTCGCCGGGCCTCGGGACGAGACCGCCGCCGACAAGGGCGGGTTCGCTGATGGTATGATGGGGAGCCCTGAACGGCCGCGCCGCGAGCAGACCGTCACGCCCGAGCTTACCCGCCACCGAGAAGATTTTGGTGGTCTCTATGGCCTCGGCCGTCGACATGGCCGGCAGCACCGTGGGGATTCGCCTTGCTATCATGGTCTTCCCGCTCCCGGGAGGCCCGACCATGAGGAGGTTGTGCGCCCCTGCGGCGGCGACTTCCACCGCGCGCCTGGCATGCTGCTGGCCGCGCACCTCGCAGAAGTCGACGCCGCCCCTCTCGATGGTTTCGGTGCAGGCGGCGGGCGGCTCGGCTCTGGCAGGCTCCCGGTCGCCTGTCAGAATTCCCACTACATCGAGTAGCGATTTCACGCCGTATACGGGCTTTTCGGTACAAACGCAAGCCTCGAGGGCATTCCCCTCCGGCAGGATGACGCCGGTGAGGTCCAGCGACGACACCGCCGAGACCATGCAGAGCGCACCCCGCACGCGCTTGAGAACTCCGTCGAGCGAGAGCTCGCCCACGATGAGATAGTTCCGGTCCCCTGCGGCAACTGCCTGGCCGCTCGCGAGTATGATTCCCACGGCGATGGGAAGATCGAAGCTCGCCCCCTCTTTCCTCAAAGTCGCGGGGGCCAAGTTGACTATGATCCTGCGGGCGGGGTATTCGAACCCGTTATTATTAAGCGCCGCTCTTATGCGGTCCCGGCTCTCCCGTATCTCCTCTCCGGGAAGGCCCACGATGTGGAATGTGGGCAGGCCGCCTGAGATATCGACCTCGACCTCCACCACGACCCCGTCGATACCCAGAACGCTTGCGGTGAAAACTCTCGAGAGCATGCAAAAACCTCCACTGGACATACCAATAGAGGTTTGATGGGCAAGAAGATTCTAGCAGCAGCAGGGGCCGCGGTCAAGGGCTACACCACGGTAATGTCATGAACCGAGCCCTCAAGATTCCCGGGGCGGTTCACTAAGGAAACTGGAATGGCGATGTCCACTAATTATTCCCGGGTGGGGTCCTCACCGCTGCCCGGGCCGCTCTCACGCGGCCGCATGAACAGCCACGACTGGTGCATCGCATAAAGGAGTATTGGAATACTCGCAAGGACGAACTGGGCCCGGTTCTCGCCGATGGTTCGAACGTGGTCGGGAGAGCGCTTCAGTATACCCAGCATGGCGCCCGACGGAACAGTGAGCACGACGTGCATCACGAAGCTCGCCGGAAAAAACACCAGCCGTTTCCACACGGGCCAGCGGCCGCGCTCGGTCAGCATGCAGATTATGATGAGCGCGAAGAATCCCACGGTGATGACCTGGAGGCCGTCGGTGCCCGGGTAGCCGAGGAGAGCCTCGATATCGGACGAGTAGCCGGCCAGGAGGAAGTAAGTGCCCAGGCCGAGTAGGAATCTGAGGCGTATGCACCTGTCCTCACAGCCCGAGTCACTCATGAGCGCTCTCCCCTATCCCCCTTGCCTACCACTTCCTCAAGACCAGCTGGATAAAGTCTATGACCTTGCGCGTCACGGCGTCGAAGTAGGCGCGGCACTTCTCCTCATCGAAATTCAGAGACCAGTCCCCGTCGGCATAAGTGATGATGGAGCCCGGATACGGGTAGGCCGAGAAGAAGCCCGTCTTCTTGGTGATCATCTCATCATCGAAGAGGTCCTGCCTGACGAGCGACGGGTCGATGGCCATGATGGGGGCGGTCTCGTCGGAAGCGGCGTGGCCGCCCTCGCGCTCGAGATACTTCTTACGCTCCTCATCGGTGTCGAACCACCAGTTGATGAGCAGCGTCTTGACCCCGAGATTCCGGTTGGCCTGGTAGAGAGCCTCCTGGAGCTCGGTTATCTGGCCGCCGTGGCCGTTAAGGATGATCACCCTGGTGAAACCCGTGTTGGCCAGCGATTCGACGACGTCGTAGACATAGGCCTCGAATACCTCGTTGGTGATGGTCACTCCCCCGGGATGGCCGTAGAGCGAATGGGTTATGCCGTAGGGAATGGTCGGCGCCACGAGGAGGTCGACCTCGGCGGCGACGCGCTCGGCCATGGCGTCGGGTATGAGGATGTCCGTGCCCACGGGTATGACGCCGTGCGCCTCCATGGTGCCCACGGGCAGGAGCACCGTGTCGAACTTCTCGGGTACGAGACGTCCTAGCTCGATATGATTGAGATACTTAATCCGCTTTTCCATAAGTCGCTTCCGCCGTTTGTTTGATGTTTCCGGGTTCGGGGGTGATCACGATGATGGCCGAGTTCGTGAAGTACTTGTTCGCGACGCGCCTCAAGTCCTCGCTGGTGACCGCCCTCACCTTCTCCCTCATGCTGTCGCGGTAGTCATAACCCAGGCCCCTTACCTCGTACTGGCCGTTAAGGTTGGCCTGGGACGCCGTGGTCTGCGAGTAGTAGAGGTCCTCCATGATGATGCAGCCGCGCTTGCCCATCTCGAGCTCCTCGTCGGTAACGAGCTCGGTCCTGGCCTTCTCTATCTTGGCGTTGATGATGCCGAGCGCGCTGTCGGCATGCTCGGGCGTCGTCGCCGCCATCACGCAAACGTAGCCCTTGCCGCGCTTGGCGTCATTCCAGAGGTGAACGATGTAGACGAGCCGCTCGCCTCTTAAGGCCCCGTGCAGCCAGCCGCCCGGGTAACCGATTCCAGACATCACGCCGTCTAAGACTCTCATCGCATACCAGTCCGGATTGTCGAGCGTCATCGACGGTATGCCCATATAGATCACAGCCTGTTCCTTGTCGGTGGGCTCGACCACGAGAACGCTCTCCGCGAGGCCTTCCCACTCGGGAGGCGGCGGGACGTCGGCCGGCCCGCGCTTAAAGCGCGCGAAAGCCTTGTTGACCGCCGCGACGACTTCGTCCATCCGTACGTCGCCGTATATGAGAAGCACGAGATTGTCCGGCGTGCAGTAGTCCGTGTAGAGCCCCTTCACGTATTCAGCGGTCATGGCGTTTACAGAAGATTCCTCTCCTACGGGGCTCAGGCCATAGGGGTGATCGCCATAGAGCAGCTTCCGCATCCGCGTCTCGCCGTCTTCCTGCCAGTCATCGTCGCGCCCCACGATCTGGGCGAGCACCGCATCGCGCTCTTTGGCAAACTCCGCTCCGTCGAAAGCCGAATTCACTATGACGTCTGAATACAACGCGAGGCCCCTTGAGAAGTTCTCGCTCACGACGTCCATGTGGCAGAAGAAGTAGTCTTCAGTGCCGCCGGACCAGAGCGTCCCTCCCATCTCGTCCACCTTATCCGAGATCATCTCGGACGAGTACTTCCTGGTGCCCCTCCGCATCATCCTCGCCATGAGGTTAAATGCCCCGGAGCTCTCCGCGTTCTCGAGATACGATCCGCCGGCGAAGAAGCCGCGCATGAAAACGAGCGGCGTGGTGTGGTCTTCCTTTATAAGAAGCGTGATACCGCTGTCGAGCACCATTCGCGAGACGTCCGACGTGCCCGCGACGAACTCCTCGGTCTCTTCCTCGGGAAGCACCGAGCCGGTGGGTTTCAAAACTGCTATGGTAAGCGCGTCATCGTAGAAGTACCTGTTGGCGACGCGCATGATGTCTTCCCTGGTGACGGCCTTGACCTGGTCTAAGAAATAGCCGCCGCTATAGGTCGGGCTTCCGGTCTTAACGACGTCGGTGCCGATTGTGGCGGCCTGGTCCATAACGTCCTGGAACCCGAAGGCGTAATCGCTCACGATCCGGGTCTTGGCCTTCTCGAGCTCGTCGCGCGAGACCGGCACGGTCTGCATTTCGTAGATGGCCTCGCGCACGGCGTCGATAGTGGCCGGGGTGTTCTCATAGTCCAGGCTCGCGTGCACCGTAAAGTCAGGGGCGTCGTATTCCGGGGTGTAGGAGTTGGCGTCGATGGTATGAACGAGCCCCAGGTCTTCCTTGACCTTCTTATATAGGCGCGAGCTCTGGCCCTCGCCCAGGATGGACGCCATCACGCGTAGCGCGAAGGCGTCCTCATGTGTGATCATGACCGTCTTAAAACCGATAGTCATATACGTGAGCCCGATGTCCATCTCGTCTTCGACGTATCTTTTGCCCATCTGCTTGGGGTCCGACGGGAGGTAAGTGATGGGAGCCGGCTCGAAAGTGTAGATTGAACAAGCCGCTTCGATCTTATCCAGCATCTCCTCGGCGTCGAAATCGCCCGCCGCCACGATATGCATGTTAGACGGCACGTACATGCGGCTGTAATAGGTGATCAGATCCTCGCGGCTTATGGTATCGAACAGCTCCCTGTACCCGATGGTCGGGAAGTGCTCCGGGTGCACGACGAACATGGTGCCGTTATAGAGCTTGCCGATGCGCCTCCCGGGCTCGTCCATGCCCATGGTGATCTCGCGCTGTATGACGCCCCGCTCGCGCTCGTACTCTTCCTCGGTTATGGCGCAGTTAAGCGTCCAGTCCGAGAGAAGGTCTATTACGGTGTCGGCGTATTCGGCGGACGTCGAGATGAAGTAGCAGGTATGCCCGCTCGTCGTATAGGCGTTGGAGGCGCCCCCCAGGTTTCTGAGCATTGCCTGAGTCTCGGCTTCGGGGCGCTTGTGAGTCGAGCCGCCGGCCACGAGATGCTCGCAGAAATGCGAGATACCCTTGCCCAGGAATTCCTCTTCATACACGCTGCCCGCGCGGATGTAGACCCGCATGGTGAAGACGGGAGCGTTATGGTTCTCGAGCACATAAACATTGAGGCCGTTATCCAGGAGCCTGTGTTTGACGTCGAGATCACCTGCCCCTGCCGAGACGGCCGAAAGGGCGATAACTGCCGCTAAAACTACAAAAATACCCCTGCTAAAACGCATGACGACTGCCTCCTCCTCATGGGATTACTCGAGAACGAATTCCTTCGTCGCTACAACCGTGGTGTCACTCTCCACGACATCGACCCGCCAGGTGCCTTTCCACTCGGGAGCCATCTTCTTGGTGCTCCAGGTCCGCCAGGACGCCGACTTGACAGCCAGGCTGACCCTGGACATTTCCCTGTCCTTGAAGTACCAGACATGCTCGACGGCCACCGTGTCCTCGGCTCCTGCGATCCTGGTGAAGCAGTAGACCCGGGCTATGTCAGACGGGAAGGACCCGGCTGCGCCCATGGGCATCCTGTCTCTCACGGCGGCGCAGAATTCCATCTGCTCCGCCCTGAGCCCGTTCTCGCTTCCCGCGCAGGCACCTGCCAGAACGAACGCCGCAAGGACGGCTACGAAGAAAACGAACGATACTCTCATACCATGCCCCCTTCTGAATCCTCAAGCACACTCTAATTGCTAATAGCGGGAATGTCAATTGATGTTGATATGGGCGCGAGCCTCACCTTGACGGCCGGCGGCGACTCGCCTATACTCTCAAAGAGGAGGTCGGCAACTTGCTGAACCTGAAGAACTTAACAAAGAACTACGACGCCTTCACCGCCGTGAAGAACCTCTCGTTACGGGTACCCGCCGGGGAGCTCTTCGGCTTCCTGGGCCCGAACGGGGCCGGCAAGACCACGACCATCAAGATGATAAGCGGCCTCCTGCGCCCGTCTGCGGGCACGGTGGAGATAGGCGGCTACGACATCCTCACGCATCCGATGGAGGCCAAGGCCGTGCTGGGGCTGGTGCCGGACTCGCCCGTGCTGTATAAGAAGCTCAGCGGCCGGGAATTCCTGCGCTTCGTCGCCGAGCTCTACTCGGTGGACCGGGAGACGACCGAGAAACGCACAGGCGACCTCCTGGATCTCCTGGGGATGGCCGGCAACGCGGACGATTTGATAGAGACTTACTCGCATGGCATGAAGCAGAAGACGGCCATCATGGCGGCCCTGGTGCATGACCCGGGCGTCGTGGTGCTGGACGAGCCGACGGTTGGGCTCGACCCGAGGAGCGCCAGGGTAGCCAAGGACGTCCTGAGGGCGCTCTGCGACCGGGGCAAGACGGTATTCATGTCGACTCATATACTCGAGATCGCCGAGAGGATGTGCGACCGGGTCGGAATCATAAACAAGGGCGAACTCGTGGCGGTCGGCGCCATATCCGACCTCCGCGCCGGTGGCGAGGACGGCAAGACGAGCCTCGAGGACATATTCCTCGAACTCACAGGCGGACCCGAGGAGCAGGAGATCATCAAGTTCCTCGATTCCTAGGGCGCTTATGTCGCTTTACAGGCTTATCACATACAAGATAAAGATCTTCCTCTCCCGCATATTCCGGGTCAGCGACCGCAAGAAGGTCTTCCGTATCGTGTCGGTCGCCGCCCTTTCCATACTCTTCGGGCTGTTCATAGCGGGAACCTCGAGCTTCTTCGGCGTGCTCAAACACGTAGAGCCCGGAGGCGTCCTCCTGGCGGGGCTCATCGTGGCGGTGACCCTGCACGCGCTGCTCGTCCTGGCCTTCGTGCTCGACGTGGCGACCACCACCAACATATTCTTCCTCTCGAGCGACCTTCCGCTTCTGATGGCCGCCCCCATTCGGACTTCGAAGGTATTCGCCCTCAAGTACCTCGAGGCCCTGGCCACGGGCTCGCTGGTATCTATCTTCATTGCGCTTCCCATTCTGATAGGCTACGGCATAGCCTTCAGGGCGCCCTTCTACTTCTACCTCGCGATCATAGTGCTGCTTCCGGTGTTTCTCTCCATCCCCGTGTCTATAGGGACCATTGCCGGCTTCGTGATTGCGCGCTTCGTGCGGCCGTCCCGGGTGAAGGAGATACTCGGCCTGGTGGGCGGCGCCCTGGGTCTTACCTTCTGGATAGGTTTCCAGGTATTGAGGCCCGCGCTCGAGACTCCCGAGCAGGTGCAGGACTTCACGGTCCGCATGCAGTCCTTCGCGTCGGGTGGAGGCGGGCCCCTGGGCCTGCTCCCGAGTTCCCACGCGGCGTCGGCTTTCCTGGCGCTACGCGCGGGAAGACCGTCCGAGGCCATAGTCCCGGTGCTCCTCCTTGGTCTCACGGCGGGGGTGCTTTTCGGCATATCGGTGCTGGCCGCGCGCAAGATGTATCTCGCGGGATGGGCAAGAGTCGCACCCGGCGGCAAGAAGCGCAAAGTGCGCAAAGGAAGGTCCCTTATCGACACGGCCTACTTCTGGGCGCCCAGGGCCGAGCGCGCCATCATGTCCGCTACGGCGCGGCTCTTCCTGAGGGATCCGCAGCAGATGATGCCCGTGGCGACCATAACCATAATGATGACCGTGTTCCCGTTTCTCACGGCGCGGCGCCAGGGGGCCGGGATGCTGTATTCACCCATACTCCTCATCGCCATTGCCGGCCTGGCGCTCATAGGCTCGATGAATCTAGGCATGAACGGCGTCGCGATAGACGGCAAGTCCTTCTGGCGCATCCTCTGCGCGCCCGTGCCCGTAAAGCGCAAGCTGGCCGCCAAGTTCATGTTCCCGGTCACGGTTTTCGTCCCCCTGGGCTGGGCCCTCACAGTGATCTTCAAGGCGGCCGGCCTGGTCTCCTGGACTTTCGTCGGCTACGCCGTCTGGATAATCCCCGGCATGTCGGTGGTGGGCTCGAGCCTGGGCCTGGTGATAGGCCTGTTCTACGCCAACTGGGATTGGGACATCCCCAAGCGCATGATAAGCGTGACGGGAAGGCTGGTGATGGGCGGCATCTTCGGCGGCTTCCTGGCCGGAACGGCGATACTCATGGGGGTGGTCTCCAGGAGAGGATATGCCGCCGTATTCGGTTCGATGATGTCGGGTTCCAGGGTAGCCGGAGCGGCGATCCTGTTGCTCACGGCCCTTCTGATAGCCTACCTCCTGATCTTGCTGGCATCGCGAAAACTCGAGCGCATGGAGTGGAAGGACTAGTCCCGCGTGGCGGCGCGCTCGAGATTGACCTGGACCACCTCGCGCAGACTCTCATTCGGATCGCGCGCCAGGATCTCCTCCCATTCGGCTATGGCGTCCATGCGCCGCCCCGCGAGCATGTAAGCTGTCGCGAGGTCATTGCGGTAGTAGAGGTTGAGCGAGTCAAGGGCAGCGGCCTCCGAAAGATACTCGATGGCCATATCCGAGTCGCCTTTCAGAACGGCGGCCTTCCCCGCTATGAAAGGAAGGTCTGCGTTGTCGGGAAACACCTCATAGGCTTCTATGAAAGCGTCTATGCCTTTCTGGTACTCCCCTATGCCGACATACACCCGCCCCATGCCGACATAAGCCTGGAGCAAGTTGCGGTCATGCGTTACAGCCTGCCGGTAGGCCGCGACGGCCTCCTCGGGCGCGTTCATTCCCAGATAGGCCTCCGCAAGGCCCAGGTGCGCGATGGCATAGGTGGGATCGATGCCGATGGCGTTCCGATACTCGGCGATAGCCTCGCTATATCTTCCCATACCGGAGAGGCCGCGTCCCAGGTTGTAATAGCCCTCCACGGAATCTTTGTTGAGGGCCACCGCTATGGCGAAGTGCTCCACTGCGCGGGGCAGGTTACCCGCAGCCGACAGGGCCGCTCCAAGCGAGTTGTGGGCATCGTAGCTCTCGGGATACTTCTCCACCGCTTCCTCGAAG
>Ga0272444_10006170_pt1 | contig 10284 bp, 2 predicted proteins | sample SSMForm13_FD_201033 | JGI IMG/M metagenome (GOLD analysis project Ga0272444, IMG submission 201033) | Marine sediment archaeal communities from Little Sippewissett salt marsh, Falmouth, MA, United States - SSM-Form-13 | ecosystem: Environmental > Aquatic > Marine > Wetlands > Sediment ...
CGCGCTCGCCGCAAGTCGCGCAAGAAGTCCCCCGCCCGGAAATCGCGCAAGGACGCTCCCGGCCGGCCGCCTCGCAAGAAGACCCGCGACCGGAACCCGCGCGAGAAAGTCCCCGGCGGACCGCCGCGCACGGACGCTCCTGGCCGCAAGCCGCGCAAGGACGGCTCCGCCCGGAACCCACGCACGAACGCTCCCGGGCGGCCGCCTCGCAAGGAGACCCGCGACGAGACGCCGGGCAGGGACGCTCCCGCCCGGAAATCGCGCAAGGACAGTCCTGCCCGCAAGCCGCGCACGGACAGTCCTGGCCGCAAGCCGCGCAAGGACGCCTCCGGCCGGAAAGGCCACAGGAAAGGCGGCTGCCGTGCATCCCCGAAGCGTTGACCTGTTGCGTGCTCACACCACCGCCACAGGGGTCAGAGGCACCGCGCGTAGGGGCCCGACCGGTTTGACAAGCCTACCATTTTGGTGTATATACTCCTAAGAAACCCCGTGCCGAACCAGGCAGCGGTTTGCCGAACCGTGTGTTCCCTTTGGATCGCAACGCACAAGGAGCGGACCATGCCCGAGTTCCCGCCGAGGCGGCGCGCCCTGTGGCGCCGCACTCAAGTCTGCCGCGTGTTGATTGCCGCGCTCGTTTGTGTCCTGATGGCCCCGACCATTGCGGTTGGTGAGGACCCTGACCCGGGCGCCGCCCCGGCGAACCTGCATTCCCGCTTGGCAGGTCTATGGCGCGACGCCCAGGCGAAGGTGCAAGAGAAGGCCCGTGTGCCGCTTGAGGGCCCGCTCTTGAAGCCTGAAGGGGCTCGGTCGGGGATCTTGTGTGTTGGCACCGACGGCCGGGTATACGTGGACGTCTGGACCCGCGCCGCCCCGGCGGCGGTCCTCGGGGGGCTGAACGAACTGCAATTCGAGCTCGTGGCCTCCAGCGGGAAGCATCGCTTGCTGGAGGGTAGCATCCCAGCCGCCGCGCTGGCTGCGGCCGCCGGGCTGCCGGGCGTCCTGAGCATCACGCCGGTGTACCGGCCGATTCGCCGGACGGGATCCGTCACCAGCGAAGGCGATGCGGCCCACAACGCCGATGACGTCCGGCTGCTCGACCCCGCGTTCGACGGCCGCGGCGTCAAGGTCGGCGTGCTGTCGGATTCGGCCAGCGACCTGGACGCGTCGCAGGGCACCGGCGACCTGCCGGACTATGTGGAGCGGCTGCTCAACATTCCCTACGAGGACGAGGGCCGGGCGCTGCTGGAGATCGTCCACGACCTTGCCCCGGGGGCCGACCTGTCGTTCCGGTCGGTGCTGCTGGGCGAGGCGGACTTTGCCCAGGGCATTCGCGACATGGCCGCCGCGGGCGCCAAGGTCATCGTCGACGACATGGCCCATGTCTCGGAGCCGTTCTTCCAGGACGGCATCCTCGCCCAGGCGGTCACCGAAGTGGCAACGCAGTACGATGTCCTCTATGTCTCCGCGGCGGGGAACGAGGGCGGCCTGAGCTACGAGCAGCCGTTCCGCGATGACGGCAGCGACTGGCACGACTTCGACCCGGACGCGGGCGTGGACAGCCGCCAGGCGATCACCGTCCCGGCCGCGACGCCGGGCCACTACTGGGCGATGACGCTCGTCCTCCAGTGGGACCAGCCGTTCTACACGGCCGACGGCGTCACCAGCGACTTCGACGTGTTCATCTACCAGGCCGACGGCACGACGCTTGAAGCGTCCTCGACCGAGGACAACGTGGCCCTCCGGCAGCCGCTCGAGGTTGTGTCGTGGGAGGCCGACGGCACCTCGCCGACCGGCTACATGGTGGCCATTCAGCACAAGGCCGGTCCGACGGACGTGCGGCTCAAATACGTGCTGTTCGGCGAGGTTGTGTCGTGGGAGGCCGACGGCACCTCGCCGACCAGCTACATGGTGGCCATTCAGCACAAGGCCGGTCCGACGGACGTGCGGCTCAAATACGTGCTGTTCGGCCCGGACGAGGCGACGATCGACGAGTACCCGACGCACAGCGGCACGGTCGTGGGCCATGCGGCTGCCGCCGAGGCCGTGGCGGTGGGCGCTGTGCCGTGGGACGCACCCCACGAGATCGAGCCGTTCAGCAGCCGGGGGCCGACGATCATCCACTTCGACCCGCAGGGCAACCGGCTGGATCCGCCGCAGGAGCGCACCAAGCCCGACCTCGTGGCCACTGATGGCGTGACGACGACTTTGCCGGGCTTCGCACCGTTCCCCGGCACGTCGGCCGCAGCGCCGCACGTGGCAGCCATTGCCGCTCAGATGTGGAGCGTCAACCCCCACCTGACGAGGGCGGAGTTGTATGCCGTTCTGACGGCTCCGGAGTCGGCCGTCGATCTGCTCCCTGACGGCGTCGACAACGTGTCCGGTCATGGCCGAGTGGACGCCCTCCGCGCCCAGCCGCTTGCCGCGGCGACTGAAGACGTGACCCCGCCGGCCGTCCGCGACATCTCGCCCGATCCGGTCGTCGGCTGGCACGTTAGAGAATTGACGGTCTGGTTCAGCGAGCCGCTGACCGCCGCGACGGCCGAGGCCGCCTCGAGTTACGACCTTCGCGAGGCCGGCCCCGATGAGGCGTTCGACACCGGCGACGACGTGGTGTTTGCCGTGTCGCCGTCCTATGACGACCCGAGCCGGACGGTCACCCTGGCGGTCACCGCGCCGGAAACCGAACTGGCCGTGGGCCAGTACCGCCTGACCCTGGAGGGCGACAGCAGCATCACGGACGCCAACGGCCTTGCCCTGAACGGCGGCACCGACGAGGTCTACTTGTTTACCGTCGCCACCGAGCCGCCCGTAGTTGAGTGGGAAGGCAGCAGTGAGTATGGCCATTCGTGGGTCATGCGTGCCGACGGCGACGCCTTCATCGCCCGGGCTTACAACCCCAGACTCGGCGGATACAAGTGGCCCCAGATTCTCATTACTCATTGCGATGCCAACGGCCATCAGCAAGGAGCGCCTCAGTGTATACCCACGCAGCAACTCGACTCGTGGAAGGCCGTCAACCCGGACTTGGCAGTCGATGACCTGGGTGGGGCATTGGTGTGGTCGGATCAGGTGACCGTCATTTCCCACGATCCGGATGAATTCGGGGTTGGCCTTCACCTTCTGGACGAGTGCGGCCGTCCCGCCGGGGTACGTCGGTTCATCGACACGACGTACACGTGGGGCTACTCCGCACCGCGACTCGCCATGAGCGGGCAACGTGTTGCGGTCATGTATGAGAATCACCTGTGGGGTTCTGCGGTCATCTGTGCCCTGCTGGACCGCAACGGTCAGTTCGTGCGCCAGCCATTCCAGGCCTCTGATACCTGGGGTCGTGGATCCGCGCGAATCGCAATGGCTGCCGACGGCGCTTTCGCCCTGGTGGGAAGCACATCTGCGACTATCCAGGGGCTACGGTTCGATGTTGACGGCAATCCCCTTGGAGATTTCATCACCATCAACTCGGATACCACTGGATCACGAGGCGGTCCGAGGATCGGCATGGCACCAGACGGCCCCTTCGTCGCCATCTGGACTGAGGCCGCGAACTGCCTGCGCCCGGGCTTGCACTTGCGGCTCTATGAGGCACCGGCGAATTCTCAGGGTCCGTCACAGCGTGTCGTTCCTGGCGAAATCGCCGCAGCCTCCGTCGGCATGGCCGACGACGGTCGATTCGTCGTCATCTGGCAGAGCCCCGATGCAGACGGTAGTGGCATCTATGGCAGGCGGTTCGCTGCGGACGGCTCAGCGGTGGGGGAGACGTTCAGTGTGAACCCCTCGCAGGCCGGGAACCAGGACCAGCCTGAGGTCGAGGTCAGGAGCGACGGCGCGTTCCTTGCCAAGTGGCACGACGGCGCAGCCGGCAAGTACCTCGCGCGCTGGTGCGAGTGGGACTCCGTACTGGCATCCAGTCCGCGCGGGCCGTGGGTCGAGTCGGCGACTGCCGTCCGGAATCCCGAAGGCCACGTCACGGGCATCCTGCTCGTCTTCGACCGGCCGATCAGCAAGCCTACCCTTGAGCCCGAGGATGTGTCGATAAAGGATCCTGCCGGCGGTGCCGTTCCGCTCCGCGACGTGGAGCCGATCACCGGCGAAGAAACGACGTTTGAGGTGCACTTTGCCGAGGTCCAGGCGTTGGCGGGCACGTATCGCTTTGCCATCGGGCCACACGTTGAGGACCTAACGGGCCTCGAAATGGCCCAGGACGGAGATGCCGTCAACGGCGAACCTGGTGACGTCCACCATGGCACGTTTGCGGTCGCGCCGGTGCCATTGGCCCTGATCCCATTCGCCGAGGGCTTCGAAGGCGGAGACGTCCTCTCGCTCGGAGGCCACTGGAGCTTCTGGACCGAGGGCATCGGAACCATATATGTCGAGTCGGACAGCGGGCTTGGTGGCACCGGCTGCCTGGCCATGGCGCACAATTCCTCGGCGGTAAGCTCGGAGAAGGCCTTCCTTCACCTAAACCTGAGCGGCCAGCACGACCTTGTGCTGGATTTCTCGGCCCGCGAACTCGCACACCTCGATGGCGTTATTACTGTATCGATCAGCCATGACGGGCTGACGTGGCACCAGATAGGCAGTCAGGGCGGGTGGAACCCCATGTACTCCTGGAAGCAACATTCCTTCGACTTGGATGCTGAGATCGCGACCGCCGGCATCTCTTATACGTCCGACTTCCAGATTATGTTCTACCATGTGAGAGGGTCCGCTGGCAAGCGGAGCGTCTTCGTCTTTGACGACATAAGAGTTCATATCATGGCGCCGCTGGAGGTCACGGCCGGCGTCGCCACGGGCGAGGAGTGGGTCTACCAGAACACCCAGACGACCACCGACGACCGGCACGTGAGCACGGCGACGATCAGCCTGGTCTCCGAGGCCAGTCCCGGCGAGGCCTACAACGTGTCGATTGCCGACGACGGTCCGGGTGGCGCCAACTTCGCCCTCGGGCCGATCATTGACAACCGACCCGGCGAGCAGACGCTGACCGCTCCCATCATCGGCGGACGCGTCGGGGCGAGCACGCCCGGCACGGGAGGCGCGGCCTACAGCGTGACGCTGACCGTCGAGGGCCAGACGAGCCTCGAGGCGGACACGGCCGACGTCACGCTGGCGCTGCGTTACATTGGCGACGTGGACGGCAGTGGGGCGCCGGGCGCCCAGGACAAGCAGTTCTTCAACCAGCGGCTGAACAACGTGGTGACGGCGTACCCGGACCGCTGCTACGACCTGAACGGCTCGGGCGGCGCTCCGAACGCCGAGGACAAGCAGGTGATGAACCAGGTCCTGAACGGCGTGTCGTTGCCGTAAGTAAGGTTAAGATCATGGCCACACGAGCGTGGGCCATGCCACCCCACGTGAGCTGAAGTGGTGCCACGGTCTGGCCATCGTTCGACATCGCTCATGGCAAGCAGGCCAGGCCGTGAGGCGTGCAGCCTGCCGGCGCGAAAAAAGTCGGCGGCGCAAGTCGTGGTGAAGACTGTGCTTGCGGGAAAGCCGCGGAAAAAGGGGCCCGTGGGGTAATGCACCGGGGCCCACCGCGTTGTATAATCATGCCGACGAGACAGACGACAAAAGGCCGGGACGCCAGGGCGGCGTGCCGGCCTTCTTTTGTTATAGGGAGTCGTGGTGTGTGTCAGCGTTGGTCTGGTTTGAGGGAGGGGTAGTCATGAAGTCGACGCATAGCCGATGCAGACGGACGGACTTGCCAGGGTGGCTGCGCTCGATGTCGGGTGCGGCGTTTTTTGTGTTGCTGGTGAGCTTGCTTTCTGCAGGCGTGCTGGGTCTCGTCGCGGCGCCGGGCGTTGCCCAGGACGGGGCGACCGTCACCGGGGCGGCCGAGCGCCGCGGCGAGGCCGATGCCGACGACCTCGAGCCCGTGGACCCGGAGCGGTTGCACAGGCTGGTGGTCACCGTGTCGCCGCCGGACAGCGGGCGGGTCATCAAGATTCCCGACAAGAGGCTCTACCGGCACGGCGAGGTGGTCCTCCTGAGGGCGATCCCCGCCAAGGGCTACATGTTCGACCACTGGACGGGCGCCTACGGCGGTCCGGTCACCCGGATCATCATGACCCGCGACAGGCGGGTGATTGCCCACTTCGTCACCGTGGAAGTGGAGTTGCTGCTGGACACCAGGCCCTGGGGCCTGGCCCTGGAGGCGTTCAAGCTGTTTCCGGATCCCATCCGGATTCTGCCGACCGACGACGGCCGGCTCCACGCCATCTACCGACGCGGGACGTTTGTGACCATCTTCGCCAAGCGCGTTGAGGGTCACACCTTCCTGCAGTGGCGCGGCGATCCGCCGGTGGACGGCCCGATGACGCCCGAGTGGGTGTTCATGAACCCGCTGCCGGGCTACGAGATGTCGCGGAACAAGCGGCTGATGGCCCTGTACTCGCCGCCCCTGGAGGTCCAGGCCAAGCTGGACTGGGACTGGGTGTACCAGAACACGCGCCTGGCCACGCGGTGGCGGCACAAGAGCGTGCTCAAGATCCGCATGCTGGCCCAGACCAACGACGTGGCCGACCAGATCAGCTCCTACGAGGTCAGTGTCCGCGTGCATCCTGCCAGCCAGGGCGCGGTCCGCATCGAGCCCACGCGGAATCCCTTCGTGTGGCACATCAAGGGCGGCCAGCATGGTGAGGAGCCGCCGGGCAACGTCATCCTGGTCGTCACGGTCAAAGGCGGGCCGCACGAGGCCCATGGGTCCACGCTCGCTGTGCTGAAGGTTCGGCCGCTGGGCGACATCGACGGCAACGGCCGGGCCAACGACATCGACATGATGCTCATGAAGATGCACCTGGCGGGCGAGCAGACGCCGGGCTACTCGGTCCGGCACTTCGACCAGACGGGCGACCGGCGCGTGACGCGCTTCGACGTGTGGGTGCTCACGCGGGCCATCCAGGGTCTGCCGATTCCGTAGTCCCTGTGCAGTTCGGTCTCGAGGCCCGCGGTGCCTTGGGGTGCAGTCGCGTCGCCCGCCCGGTGGCGCGTCTGCCCCGGAGAACGCCGCGGGCCTCCTGCGCATAGCCACCCTCCTGCTGTCCGCGGCCGCGCCGCCGATCGGGACACCGGCCCCTGACCCCTTTTCCCTCGTTTGCGGCGAGAATCCGCGACTTTTCCTCCCCACCCGCTCGCAGGCACCGGGCTACCGCGGAGTTGCACTGTGAACCGGGGGAAACATGTCTTGTGATCGGGCTGGAAGTGTTAGAATCAACATGCCTGCCCCCGCCGGGACTCAGGCTGGCAGCGGTGACAGGTGCTCCGTTGCCAAGTGTGCTGCTGTTGCTCCGGTCACCCGAAGGGTGCCCTCCGCAACAGCAGGTGGACTATGACCAATGTGAGCGGTTCGACCTTGTTCCAGGCTGGAAGCTATCCAGTCCATGGGGGTAAGCTGACATGAATCCGAATGGCAGAGCAGACAGAGGCGGTGTGATCGGCGTGTGGGATTGGGCGAAGCTGGTTTTGGCTGGCCTAGGGGTGGCCATGGTATTTGCTGTCGTCACGCCGGCTCTGGTTGTGGAAGCCCAGGGGGATGTCGGCGAGCCGGAAGGGCACGCGAGTCGCGAACATCCCGGAGAAGAGCCGCTGCTGGGCGACCCGGATCCGGTGGCCCAGTTGCCGATGCCGTGGACACCGGGGCAGACCTTTGCTGTCGAAGACTACGACAACAAGGTGACCGACAACGACATGGGGATGAACTACTTCATGGGCAATACCGGTGCCGTGGAGAAGCCAGTGAAAGGCCTGACCACCCTTGACCTCTCAACAGAGTCACACGGCTCCTCGGGAGGCAGCCTCAGCATTGCGTTCGATTTCACAGGCCAGCCCGAGGTGGGGACCTTCGCCGGGGTGTTCCATTCCTTGTTCGGGCTCACCGACACACTGGTGTCGCTGAGTGGCGACGGCGTTGAGCCGTCCGAGCCTACGCCGTTCCCCGGCTACTGCCTGGACAAGGATGATGTGTTCCGTGGGCTCCCCGGCTACGAAGGCCGGAGCCTGGAATGCCTCCAGTTTGACGTTCGCCTGGATTCGCCGGAGCAGGTCAACCTGAAAGTCGAACTCAAGGACGAGGCCGACGTCGATGTCTACGCGCGGTGCGTACTCGCAGGAAGTGACTGGACCACGGTTTCGCTCTCGTTGCCCGGAGATTTCACGAAGTCGACCAAAGGGCCGGGGGGCGTTGCGTCCTTCAACTGGCATCAGTTGTCCACCCTGTCTCTGATCGTGGAGAAGTATCACAAGGGGGACGACGTCAACAATCCGGTCTCAGGCAGCTTCCTGTTGGACAACATTGGACTGGTGGACTCGGACGGCCTGTATCCCGATTACTCTGCTGTGTCCGACGCCGATACAGGAGCGCTACGCGAGGAGTACCGGGATGTCTTTCTGGACCAGATACGGCGACTGAGCTTCCAGTATTTCCTGGATTTCGCGTCCACAGACCCTCGAACCGGGGGGATGATTCAGGATCGCTCCACGTTCGCCGACCTCATCACCGTTGGTGGAACGGGGTTCCAGCTCTCCGCCCTTGTTGTGGGCGCGGAGCGGGGTTACATCTCCCGGGAGGATGCGGCCGCCCTCACTTGGGACATCCTGAAGGTGCTCTTCGACCCTGACGACCACCCGATGGGACCGAACCGCGTGGGCACGATCGGCCACGAGGGGTTCTTCTACCATTTCCTGGGCATCGACGGTTTGCGCAAGCAGAACTTCGACTTCGAGGACACCGAAGACGTTGACGAATCGATGAACACGGTCGAAGTGAGCGTGATCGACACAGCCCTGCTTGTGGCCGGAGCCCTGACCGTGGCACAGTACTTCACAGGTGACTCCGATGCCGAGGTGGCCATCCGGTCGCTGGCCCAGGCGATCTATGAGCGCGTCAACTGGCCGTTCATGTACAACGCGGGGTTGCATCAGTTCTATCTCGGGTGGAAACCCAACGAGACCCGCTATGACGACGAACTCCACGGGCGTTTTCTGTTGCCAGACGCCGCAGGGGAGGGCAAGTACTCCAGCAAGTGGGAGGACAATGAGGAGAAGCCCGCCACGCTCGACTACTACACCGACGAAGGCCTGTTGGTGGCCCTTCTGGCCATCGCCTCGCCGACCCATCCTGTGGAACGCGAAGGCTTCTATCGCATGATTCGCGACACCGGCGGCGGGACGTTTGTGAGGACCTATCCCGGCGCTTTGTTCACCTACCAGTTCGGCAGCATCTGGCTGGACACCCAGTGTCTGAACGCCGACGACGGTGACCCGCCGCTGGACTACTTCGAGAACACGAAGGCGGCGATCAGGGCCACGCAGGCATATGTGGCCAGCAACCCTCTGAACCGCGTCACGTGGCAGGACGGTCGCGGACAGTGGCTGTGGGGATTGTCGGCCTGCGAGGGGCCGTTTGACCAGTACTTCGCCGATGCGGCTCCGTGGGCCGCTCTGGCATCTTTCAGATCCGTCGGTGCGTCTGCCGCATACGAGGCGGAAGACGGCACGGGCAATAGCATAATCCGGGACAGAGGGAACGCCTCGGGGGATAAGACAGTCTGGCTCCGAACAGGGGAGACTCGCACCTTGTCCTTGGTGACGACCGCGGAAGTCCTGGCACGGTTCCAGGTTCGATACAGCAATGATAACGATGGGCCGTTGGAGACAGTATGGCTGACCCTCGATGGACAGGCCGCCGGGGAATTCCAGGCGCAGGACACCGGGGATTGGGGGCACGGGTGGAATGAGTTCCTGACGACTGATCCTATCGGCTGGACGATCCTCGCGCCCGGGACGCATGTCCTGGTCCTGTCATTTTCCGGGGGTGATGACAATGGCGTGGAGATCGACAAAGTAGACCTCCTCATGGATCTGCCTCTGGAGACGGGGACCGTGACGGCGTACGCCGTCGGCAGTTCGATCCTGGACACGCCGGCCGATGCGATCGAGTCGCTCTGGCGGATCACACGGCAGGATCTCAACGGTGACGGACGCCGGGAGTTATTGCACCCGCGCTTTGGGCTTGCCGACGCGTTCAATTTCGACATCTCGCCTGCGGCGCTCTTGGCGCCATGTGATGCCAAGAGGACGTCAGGCCCGTGGATGCACGCCACAGGCTTTGCCATTGACCACGGCCCATTGCTTCTCCTCGTCGATTCGTACGTCGGCCAGCCCTATGACGGTGTCGTCAAGGACCGGTTCGTGCCGGCGCTGTTCATGTCCGACACGAACATCAGTGAGGAGTTGAGCGTGCTCTTCCCTGCGGCCAGCAGCTTCTCGGTCGATGCTGAGTTGGAT
>Ga0272444_10006172_pt1 | contig 10283 bp, 9 predicted proteins | sample SSMForm13_FD_201033 | JGI IMG/M metagenome (GOLD analysis project Ga0272444, IMG submission 201033) | Marine sediment archaeal communities from Little Sippewissett salt marsh, Falmouth, MA, United States - SSM-Form-13 | ecosystem: Environmental > Aquatic > Marine > Wetlands > Sediment ...
CTCCCATAAAGAGTTGTTGAATTATAGAATTAAAAAATACTATAAATCGTCGAATATACCCTTCTTCTTTATTGCTGATGGTGATCCTCCAGCATGCCAACTCAATCTTGGTCGCACTTGTATTGGGAATATTCTTTCAGAATTATCATCTATTAGGATTGCTGTTCCTTTCTGTTTTGGCAGCTTGTTTATGTATGCTTTAATGTCATCTCTCATATACGTCTGCATTACAGATTGTAGAGCTGTTATGTCTTCCTTTGCTGTAAGTCGATGCGATAAAACAATATCAGACTGCGCAAGAACATCCGGATGCAGCTTGTTAGGTCTTTGTGTTATCATACAAAGCGATATACCTGGCTCTCGTCCTTCTTTAACAAGTGTAAGTATAGGTTCAGTTGCGACTGTATGACCTTCATTAGGAACAAATTGATGAGCCTCATCCATTACTAGCCATACCATTGGAACTGTTTTTGAGGACTCACCGCTTATGACCTCAAATTCTTCTGCTTTTCTAGCTGTCAGTCTCTCCTGGAATATCCTTCTAGAGAGTAAACCAACAAGCATACCCCTAACAGACCAACCGGTTCCTGTTCTCTCAAAATGAGAAACATCTAAAACAGAAACCTGACCTTTCTGGAAAAGTTTTTGCACTGGGGTACCTACTCTATCAAAAAGACCCCAGTCTTGAGCAACATTAAATCTACTAATTAGTATGTTCTTTGTCTTTGCTTCCATTCGATCATCAGCTTCAATTTCAGCTATTATGTCCTCTATACTGTAGTCATCTCCCTTATCATCTTTTAGTTTTTTGACTACTCTTTCTATAGCTATTCCAGTTGGATCAACAAATGAGAAACCAAATGTCATAGACCAATCATTTGAAGACATATCACTTGTTTTTAGTTTGAAAATAGAATGAACTGGTATACCAAATTTATCATAATCCTCTACGTACTTCTCTGGCACAAAGAAATTCATTTTCACACTTTTTGGCTTCAGATTCCATTTTTCTAAAAGATCCCTATCCCTCTCATTAGGATAATTCATAGACCAGAATATTCCCATTGTATCGATCATCAAAACTGATATGTTTTGTTTTATCACCTTTGGTAAAGCAGTTATTTCCTCTGCTATAACAGAGCTTGTATAACTCTTTCCAGATCCACGCTTACCACTAATAAGCATGACATGAGGACGTGTTACATCCATAAAAACAGGATTTGTGAGGTGAGCATCTTCTCCTTCTCCTACTATATGCTTTCCAATAAAAACAGTTCCAGCGTCTCCAAACTCTTTGAGATCTTTTTTGTCCTTACCAATGATGATTTTTTCAACCATACAATTTATTTATATCTTTGAACATTATTATTAGTATCAGAGCTGGAGGTTATTATGATTGAAGAACTTCTCGGTAAAAACTCCGAAATTATTGCGAAGATATTTGATTTAATAGAAGGAAGAGAGGTCAAAACAAGAATTAATCTTGATGGTGTAACATTCACTATAGGAAAAACAAAGATTAATTTGAGTGGCGAAGTTGAGTTTGGACTTCTACGAAAGAAGAAAGGCTAGATCCATACTAGCAACTTCATTCTTTTTATTTCGTCATCATATAAGACATACCTTTCTACAGGTACGACTACGCTTGGATTAAGTGGTAGTATTCCCTGTGTAAGATTAATTCCTGACTCATTTATCACTGTTCCATTGACATGAGTTAACTCAAAATAGAATTCGTATCTACCTGTCAACAAAGCCCTTGATTGAATATATGTCAAATTCACGAAACGCAGTGCTTTTGTTTTGTTTATTACATTTTCTTCAGCTGCCAATCCTATAACACGAACTGTAGTCTCGTTCCAATCAAAAGGTAGGCCCGGAGCCCGTATAAGTGCGTCGGAAACCGTGAGTGCTTTCGATTCTATGTCCTTTAATTGAAGTGTTTCCGCTCCCTGTATGTTTGCATAGTTCCAAACAAACATAACAAGAAACAGCACTGTAAAGAATATCACTGCAGATACTACAAAATCCGCAGACCATATTTGTGCCTTCATGATACCTCCACAACCCCATTCACATTAGCTAGATAACTAGTTCCAGGAACTATATTTCCTGTTATATTTTCTGTAAGTAACATCTTGGAATACGTCAAATCATTTCTTGTTATGAAAAGTATGTTAGTAGAAACATTCACAGTATAATTTACTCCCATTATATTATCAGGCAAGAACATTTCAGTTGAGAACCCATGACCTTCAATATACACTGTGTTTATCTTCCCGGAAATCTCATCTAAAAGCGATTGTATTTCCAGTCCTGTTTTTATTGTAAGTATCTCAGTTGACTTGTTTCCTCCTATGAAAACAGCCAAAACCATGACTAAAAGTAACATGGCGAATATGATCATGAACTCTACAGAAGATTGTGCCTTTTTTGTATTCATATACATAATTAATATTCTCTTGGGAATAATATATTAACACTATGTAGGTTTTTGGTGCTCATGAGAGGATTTCTATTATCATTAGATGCAATGGTGGCTATAAGTCTTATGTTACTTGTTGCTATATTCCTCTCTGGCTTATCTCTCACATACGCCTCTCCTGAGCTTGGATACCAGAGACTGTACCTAGCTGGAAAGGATTTGCTTGTTGTTATGGATAATGTAGAAGTAGAAGATCTGCAAGAATTCGAGACCATAAGGTATTATACAGATGTGGGATTATTGACAGAGGTCGATGATGAGAGAACGCTTCTTGATGTCATTGGATCTTTATGGGCTTCAGATAATGTAACAGAGGCTGCAAATATAACAGAGGACATATTTGGAACATTGTTAGGTAATACACAATTTGGATATGAATTATCAATAGACGGAATGCCTATTTTCAATAACGGTGTATCACAAGATCGGTACGTATCCAAATTCTCCAACATAGTTAGCGGCTATGGGGTAGGAGGACCAGTAGAAGGATATGTTTCTAGAGTATTCATCAAGAAGGCAAACAAGGTCGGATCAAATTTCATCTACTTCGGCGGTTATGAAGGTGATGGAAACATAAGCAAGGTTTTTGATCTTCCTGAATATGATCAAATAATAGACGTCTATATAGAAATGGATGTTGTTGAAAACTTTACTCTTTATGTAAACGGCAACTACTCAGGACTGTATGAAAATAATTCTGCATCAAACCTAACAGCAGATAAATGGACAATGGATTCTGCTTATTATGGTAATTTCGTTAGTAATGCATCAAACCTTATTTGGTTGAACTTTACGATAAATCAGAGTCGGTATATAGGCGGCGGGTATATCAAAATTAGATACAATACATCAGAACTCATAACAGTAGAAGAAACAGCTTATGGTGGAAATGCAACAGACAAATACAGATTTCCTGGAATAGAAGGAATCATCAACCTTTTCACCTCATTCTATGTTCCAGGCAACCTTACAAACATATCAGGTTATGTTCACTACCACTCGAGCTATCCTGTATTCATGACTGTAGGAAATGTAACAATATTTGAGAGAAATGATACAACAGAGCAGTTGATATATCTAGGACCTGAAAACTTTAGTGCATACAACTTCTCAAACATAAGTCTGGTTACCATACCACTTAGATTTGGTACACGGTCACTCGAACATGAAGGAGAAGGACAAGGTATAGATGCTGTTATAATTACAGATCGGACAGGAAGTATGGATAACTGTGATGTTTCTAGTGCTAGCGGTCCATGTGATTGTAATGCTCCTGCTCCATGTGATAGGGATAGGATAAAGGTAGCTCTAGATGCTGACAGAGCTTTCATAAGTGCTATGATGGATACGCCTAGAACAAAGGTAGCTATGATAGGTTATGGTGAAAGAGCAGGACCAACATGCAGCTTCCATGACTTCAGTGACAATAACCAATCTCTTCAGAATAGAACTGATACATATTATTATAATAATCAACTTCAGGATTGTGGTTACACGTGTATTTCATGTGGTATCACAGGTGCAACAGAACTCATAACAGAAAATGAGTTCTTATACAATTTACACAACGTTTCAGACATCAATTCAACTCCTATGCATGTTGGAGATACAGGTGATGTTGTTGCAGTCAATGAGACATTGACTGTGGATATAGATTCTGATAAGTTCATCAAATCGAGACTCACATTCCTTTCAAATACAATACATCTTGACGAAGCAAACTACAGGAGTTGTATATTCTTCAATGGAATGTATATAGGACGTGTTTGTCAGTCGAATGAGATTGGAGGTAGTGGATGGCATACATGCACATACCCTATAAAGAAGGATTGGTTGATAGATGGTGATAATGAATTATCTGTAACTGCTGGAAACACAACTGGATGTTTTGAGCAGGATACTTTAAATCCAGCAGATCAGGATGACTGGGACATAATCGATGCCAAGCTTAAGGTATGGGAGCTAAGAAATGATCAACCTAATATAACATCTTATGTAGACGCAAACGAATATGTGATAAACAGAAAGGCGGAGTATCTCAATTACTCTGACTTATGGGATCTTGATGTAGATAAGCCTGATCCAGTTGACTTTAATTCTGGTGTTAATCGTACAGGTGATACTTACACTCTGGGTGGATTCTCAGACGACGATGGATGGGATAGAGATCCAACAGACAATTCAGGTCCGTTCGGATATGATGACGAAATGGATTACAACTACGAAGAGAATAGAAGACTTGAATTTGATACAAGAACTGGAACTTACAATAGAAACGAATGCAACAACGATGATTGTTCTGGTGCATACGGTATACAGGTGAATATAACACAGCAGATATATGATCAGATACTTCTAGGAAACAGCTATTATATTTCATTCTGGTATGAATGGGATGGAAATGATAACCCATTCGAAAGTACAGATGAAATATGGATAAAATCAAGATGGGAGAGTCCATATTCAGGCACACATTATCTTGGAACTGAGTTGTCAAATGCAGATGGCGATTCAACTCTTGAAATAGATTCCAGGACTAACCCAGATTCCGACTTCGCAGGATTTTATAGACAGGATATAACATCATGGATAGAAGGTATTGGATATTATTACTTTGAGATTGGAGGTAGACTACAAGCCAATTCAAATAATGAATGGGGAGATTTCAGATTTGATGATATATCAGGAGGCATACTTAACACAACTGCTGGACAAACGAATAATGAATTGAACATCACATTTGATGTCAATACAACAGACATAAAGTCAGCGTATCTAACATTTGAAGCTGCAGATATTGATCCAAGATATTATGACTGCGTTTACATGAATGGTCATCACATAGGAAGATTAGGATATCAAAAATTCCCTGAACAAGGCGGCTGGCACGAAGTTCTATTTGATGTGCCTGTTGCATGGATGGATTTTGGATCTAATACTTTCACCTTCCTTGGCGGAACAGATCGAGGATGTTGGAGAACTGGAACAGATAATGATACATGGAAGATAAGGAATATCAATCTCACTGTTAGACAGAGTCCTGAAAGATACATGTACACCAGATTCAAATCAATGCTTGTTATGAGTGATGGTGGAGCTAATACTCGAATAGGTGATTGTCATGGCTGTGGCGGTGGAGCAGATACAGAAGCTGTAGTTGCAGCATGTGAAGCTCATGACAGATTTAATATAAGCATCTTCTCTGTAGCTTTTGGTGCAGGAGCTAGTGAGAATACAATGCAATCGATAGCCTTTTGTGATGATACAAACACATCACACAATTTCTTTACAGGAAATGATGCAGATGATCTTGTAGATATATACCAGCTTATTGCTGCAAACATGATTAATCTTAGTTTCCTTGCACAGGCTTTGAACATAACAGGAAATGTTACATTCAACAACACGTTATACAATGACTCATATCTGGAATTTGATTACACTTCTACTACACAACCGCCTGAATTTGGTGATGTAACACTCACATTTGAAATGCCAAGATTAGGTAATTCAACTGGATCTGACATCATAACAGACAATGTAACAGGAACAAAAGAAGGATGGTATTTTGTACCGAATGATACAGAAGTAATCGATGCAAAGATAACATCTTATTCGTCTGATTTGTGGACTGATAGATTATACGTAAAAAATGAGAGTGATCCTATATGGAATTTGATTTACTGGCTTGGTAATTACTCACAAGAGTATATAGAAGTCGGTGATCCTTTCGTAGTTCAGATACCTCCACACTACATAGGAGTTGGAGAGAATAACTCTGTTAAGATAGGTACGGATATAGCTCCTTTAAACGGAAGTGGTGGATCACCGGATAGTCGTGTGATATACACAATAAAGATAAAGAACATAAACCTTCAGAGTTATAGTGATGTCTTCCCTAGAGCAGAAGGAAGTAATGTAACAGTATACTACGATTATGATGGAGATAATGTACAAGACGGTTCTGCACTAGTTACTGTTGGAAATGGAAATGATAAATTTGATCCAAAAAACGATTCCATAGATGACGGTTTCATGAGGCTTTTGGATAGTCTAAACTTCTTATTTGATGCAAATGAAGGAACCTACGGTGACGGTACTGTTCTAGATCCATTCGATGGTGTGAATACCACAAATCCTATTGATTTACAGCTTACAAGTGATGTTGAATTCCAAACAAGTTCTATCTCAGGCATCCCTTCTTTATGGGGACCTGCGGAACTTGAGATAATGGTATGGATATGATGAAGGGACAAATATACTCGTTCATTGTCATTCTGATAGTCATACCTATACTCCTCTTTATACTTACATACATATCTGCACTAAACGAAGCAGATAATGATGTCGTAGATAAAATAATAGCTGATCAGATACATCAAGCAGAAGAAATTATAAGTGATGATTTTGACAGAGCTCTGAAAATATCTGGTAGGAGAGCTATCTTATCTATGGTGAATATAGTTGTTTCAAACGCTACGTACATAACCGAATCTGAAGATCACATGGTAGAACTCATGTTAAACGGAAGTTATGATAATGAAAGTATTCCGTTGATGTTTAACAACACGATTTACGATTGGAGTAGTAGAATACTCAACGTAGGTATTGGATACGAAAAGGTACTTAACTTCTCCAATCTCACAGTTGGAAATTATGATGGTTTCAGAGTGAACGCTAGTATGAATTATTATATCAGTGTAACAGACAGACTGAATAAAACTCGTGTTGAAAAGAACGGCACAAAGATCGTTCTTATATCCACTGAAGGATTCGAAGATCCTCTTCTACTGAAAGAAAGTGGTGGATTTGTCTCAAGAAAGATAATAGAATATCCATACGATTTTCATGCACTCAAGGTATTTGCAGGCACAACAACAGGAAACTGCAGTGGCAACCTTAGTTTCAATCCAGGTTCTCCTGATCCAAATGAAATACTGGTTACAACAGATTCCACAGGTGATCACTCAGGATGGAAAGGAGTTATATCTGAAAACGCTGTTGTACCAACAGGTTCGACCTGCTACATGCTAAGCGCTACTGATGCTGTTAACATACTTAATAATCTTGTTAACGAAAATAATTATAACAAAGTGTATTTGGATGAAATAACGGGAGTCTGGATGCTTCCAATAGATGAAGCTCTTTCAAGTGAATACTATTCGAGCTTCGCTACATCAGGACCTAATATGTTTGGAAGGCTTGAAGGTAATCTAAATACTGCATCAAATGGATTGGAAAGCTTCCTATACATATCTGGATACAACACAACAATCGGAGATCAGATAACCATTGACTACCTATACTTCGATCCAGTTGCTCACCAGGGTTACGGTGTGAGAATACTGGAAGATGATTATTCATGGTTGCGACTGGATTGCACAGAAGGCGCAAAATATAATATAAGTGAATTGGTGAAGAATTCATGTTGAAAGTAAAAGTTGTTGTAGCTGCCATCGTAGTTATTGTGATCACGATACTCATAATTCTAATTGGAACTACCCCACAAGAACCTATACATATAGGCCCTGTATATGAAACAGACGAAGCAACTAAGAACATAATCAAACAAATAATAGATAATGAATACGATGGTGATGTTACGATTTCTGATCAGATGATACACCAAGATCCATGTGAGATATGCGACGAAAATGAATGCAATACTGAAGAATTCGAGTGTTGGAAGGTGAATATAACACAAGACGGTGTTCCTTATGAAGTATCTGTCACAAAAGATTCTTCTGGTGGAGGTGGTGGAGCATCAGGAGATGTTTACAAATCACCCCCAGAACCAACAGAATGCAGAAACTATTACCAGTTAAGTGATTCGCAAAACACCTTTGATTATTACAATAATGATTGTTGGCCTCCATTGCCTACATGTGATTCAACTGAAGAGCTTTGTAGATTATGCAACAGTGGAAATGATTGTATCAGAAGTGAGATTAAAACCGATAAGATCACAGGTCTGACTTTATACAAGTACAATGTAATAGGAACTGTATATAATGGAAGGTACGATGAATCTGACAGTTCCTGTATTATTGATGATAGTACAATAATAATATATCAAAACACGCCAAGCACATTCGAAGAATGTAGAGATCAGATATTTTCTCATTCAGAATGTGATGAAGACGGTGTTTGTAAATTCATCTAAAAGGTGACGCATGAAAAAGGTTGCTATAATAGGATTGTTAATAATATTTGTCTTCCTTTTAGTTATAATTGGACTCACACCACAAAGACCTATAGGACCTCGAGAACCTGTTTACGTGACAGATCCCGGGACAAAGGAACTTGTCAAAAATGTAATAATAAATGAACTTGATGGTGATGTTCAAGTAGGGGATTTTGTTATAATTGAAGATCAGTGTATTATATGCGATGATGATGGGGAATGTGAAATATTCAATACTCCATGTTGGAAAGTGAATATAACACAAGACTATGCCGGATACGAAGCTACTGTAGCAGACTCTGAAGGAGGGACTAGTGGAGGTGGAGCATCAGAGCCAGAGATAATAAACATTGCTCCATTGGAAGTAGAATGTAGATACATTTATAGTGAACAAACACCACAAATTAATGTAGAGAGTATCAACAACGATTGTAATAATCCTATACCAACATGCGATCAGACAGAAGAAAAATGTCGAGTATGTCATAACAATGTAGATTGTATCAGAAGTGAGATACTAACTGATCTTCAGACAGACAACACGATTTATAGCTACAATACAATAGGTACTGTATATAATGGCAAATACATAGAAGAATCGTCAACCTGTATTATTGATGATAGTACAATAATAATATACACAAGATCTCCTATGACATTCGAAGACTGCAAAAACGAGATCTTTTCCCATGCAGAATGCAATGAAGACGGAATATGTGAATTCATCTAAAGGTGAAATAATTGAAAGTTACCAAAGCTGATAAGAAGGTTTTAGAATATTTGAATCAAGGAAAAAATGTAGAAGATATCAGCAAGATTATGAAGATCTCAAAACTTGATATTCAATTCTCTATTATAAGACTCAAAAGAGCGGGTATATACAAGGAGAAAAAGGATCAGTTTGGTCAAAAAATAAAAGAGAAGCCCCCTGCGAAAACTGAGAAAAAAGATACCAAAAAAACACAAATAGATGAAGAGGGATTAATTGAAACTGGTGCTGATAAGCTGTATGATCTCATATATGAAAAAAGAGATGTTGCAGTAAAGCAAGCTGCAGACGAATTGAATGTAGACGTGAAAATAATTGAGGAATGGGCAAGTATATTTGAGGATCATAAATTAATTGAAATGAATTACCCTATTTTTGGAAAGCCTTCTCTACGTATAATGGGATTTTCTGAAGAGAAGAAAACAAAGAGAAAGAGAAAAATAGCAGAGACGAAGGAGGAGAGCAAAATAACCAAATCTACAAAATTCGGAAAGAAGAAATCCAAAAAACCAGGTGCTATCATAGTTATTTTAGGTATTATTGCAATGTTCCTATATTTAGGATACATAAAGAGATTGCCTGCAGAGATGAATAGATTTGTAACCAACATCATCACATTTTTCCAGAATTTGTTGCATCCTATAACAAGTACGCGAATTTATTTCGAGATGACAATAATAATTATTATAGTAGTTGTAATAGCTATTGTAGTTTTTAAAGTTAAGAGACGGAAGTTGAAAGCATGGTCAGCGAAAAGAAAGCTCAAGTAATTAAACCAGTGAAAAAGGAAGTAGAAAAGAAGCCAGAAGCAAAAGAGAAAAAATCAAAAATAAAAGGCAGTTTAT
>Ga0272444_10006174_pt1 | contig 10282 bp, 13 predicted proteins | sample SSMForm13_FD_201033 | JGI IMG/M metagenome (GOLD analysis project Ga0272444, IMG submission 201033) | Marine sediment archaeal communities from Little Sippewissett salt marsh, Falmouth, MA, United States - SSM-Form-13 | ecosystem: Environmental > Aquatic > Marine > Wetlands > Sediment ...
ACGTCGTTTCAAAACAAGCACCAGTACAAGTTCAGAACGGGGGCTCGTGACAACCAAACGCTGAATCTTGCCCCGCCTATGGAAACCACTCTGCATGAGATGTGAATGATGTTGCTGCATCAGTTCACCTTCCTCAGTGCACCGCATATTTGGAATGGAGAGGAGCCCCGAACAGCATCTATCTCGTTTCGAAGTCCCCGCGCAAAAACGGCCGGAGTATTTCCGTAACGATCGGCATACCTTTTCTCAAATTCATTCCCCTTGGCCCAAGAACGAAAATGTATGCGGGCTCGACCTGGCGAAACTGGGACTTGTAGCAAGAGCGAGTCACAATGTCACCAGATAACCTGCGGCCTTTTCCGCTTCGTGAAAGAAGCGGCTTCGACTATCTTCTGTCACGCTTGAAAATCTTCAATTTGTGTCGCTACTGCTCGCCGCTCTCCGTCCTTTTCCGGTTTGCGGGTGAGTAGTATGGAAGACGAACAAGGTCCATTGCAATATCAATGGTTATGACTTTGACCCTTTCAAGGCCCGTTTTTTGGCACGGCGAAAAGCTCAGGATACCCTTTACCCCCGCACTGGCGAGGGCATCGAACGTTTGCTGGGCGGCTTCGCAGGGAACGGTGATGATGCCGAAGTCGATTCCTCTTTTCTTCAGCGCCCGGAGTCTCGAGACGTCTTCGACCGTGATATCACCTATTTTTCGACCGATTTTCCTGGGGTCGTTATCGAAGGCGGCAGCAATCTGGAACCCGTATGCTCGAAACCCCGGGTATCTCAGGACGGCAAGGCCCAGGTTGCCTACTCCAACCAAAGCCGCCTTGCGAACGACGTTGAGTTTGAGGATTTTTCTAATTTGCCTTATGAGCTTTTCGGTGTCATAGCCCTTGCCGGGCGTGCCGAAACTGCCAAAATAGGAAAAGTCCTTCCTTATCTGACAGTGGCTGAATCCGAGAAACTCAGCCAAGTCACGGCTAGATATGTTCTTACGCCCCTCTTCCCACAAGGTCAGCAGGCCTCGAAAATAGAACGGCAATCGGCGAACAGCTTCATCCGGAATTTTGTGATACTTCATGAGCCACCCGATTCATCCTTCAGGACTATGTGTACATACAGAAGGAGTTTAGGATGGTTCTTGCGGCTGTCAATTATATTAAAACATTCGAATATATAAATATTTAGAAAAACATGTTGACAGAAGCGGTGACAGAATGCGAGTATTCACTTCGTGAAAGTACTCACAAGCTCACGAGTAAGGGCCTGGATTCGTAGATGCAGCGGATTGCCGATACAACACGTGAGAAGGCGAAAGGGTTTGCCTGGCTCTTAGGGGTCACATTTGTTCTGTGGCTGGCTCTGAGTTCGAAGTTTGACCTGTCGGAACTGGTCACCGGGGGGGTGGTTTGTCTTATTGTTTCTTTCTTCGCGACCCGCACTTACGCAAGACTTGGGTTGCCGCCGATAGGCATAAAGAGAATTTTGTATTCGCTGTTGTATGCGATCGTCCTTTTCTGGGAGGTGGTAACGGCCAATTTTGACGTTGCCTATCGCGTTCTTCATCCCCGTATGCCTATAAGGCCGGGGATTGTGGTTATCAAAACATCGCTGAAATCGGATATCGCAAAGCTAATCCTGGCCAATTCCATTACTCTTACTCCGGGCACGTTTACACTGGATGTCATAGGCGACGAACTCCTCGTTCACTGGATAAATGTGAAGTCGGAAGATATCGATGAGGCGACAAGGATGATAGGTCGAAGATTCGAGAAATATCTAAGGGTGATATTCGCATAGGAAAGCAGCAACCGGGATGGTTATGGAAAAAGCAGATATATTGATTGTGGGAGGAAGCGCGACAGGCATCACGGTGGGTATTTCCGCACGGAGATACTATCCGAACGCCAGGATACTCTTGATTCGCAAGGAGGAAAAGGCACTGATACCCTGCGGCATTCCTTACATTTTCGGCACCCTCGGCTCGGTGGATAGAAATCTCATTCCGGATAGTATTCTTGAGAAGAACAATGTGGAGTTGGTCGTAGATGAAGTGGTCTCCATAGACAAGGATAAGAGGACCGTGGAGACTTCCGGCGGCAGGCTTTTTGCGTATGAGAAAATGGTTCTGGCAACAGGCTCACTGCCCCGGGTACCTCGAATCCCGGGGGTCGAATTGGACAATGTCTTCGCGATACGGAAGAATGTCGAGCACCTTCAGAAACTTCAGAAGGCTCTGGACAAGGCCGAGGATATGGTTGTTATCGGCGGAGGTTTCATTGGACTGGAATTTGCGGATGAGTGCAAGAAGCGGGGGATTGCGAATGTAACCGTCATAGAAGTGCTGCCTCACTGCCTCCTCTTGGCGTGCGACGAGGAGATATGCGTTCGAGTCGAAAAGAAGCTGTCCGAGAGAGGTATAAACGTCATGGTCGATAGAAAGGTGGTGTCTATCGGCGGGAACGCAAAGGTGGATTATGTGGAGTCGGATGACGGTCTGAAGACAAAAGCCGATGTGGTTATCCTGGGGATAGGAGTAGTCCCCAATGTCAAGCTTGCCCTCGACAGCGGCCTTGAAGTCGATGACAAGAGGGGTATATACGTTGATGAATTCATGCGGACCAGCGACGGGAATATCTTTGCAGCGGGTGACTGTACTCGAAAGCGGTGTTTCTTCACCGGGCGGCCTACATTTCTTCGGCTTGCGTCCATCGGGACCATGGAGGCCCGGGTGGTTGGTGCAAATCTGTTCAGACTGCGTCAACGTAGCGAGTGTCCTATCGGTGTGTTCGGCACGGTGATAGGCGACCTGGCCATTGGATCGGCCGGAATGACGGAAAGAGAGGCAAAGGAGGCGGGTTTTGAAGTTGTAGCCGGTGAAGCTGAGGCGTCGGACAAGCACCCTGCATCGATGCCGGGCACGAGGAACCTGGCGGTAAAGCTGGTTTTTGAAAAGGACACTCGCGTACTTCTGGGGGGGCAGGTCTATGGTAGTATGACAGCCGGTAAGGTAGCGAATTTCATTGGAGCCCTCGTACAGAAAAGGATGAGAGCGGACGAAATAGTGACATTTCAGGTGGGCACACATCCAATGCTTACCGCCTCGCCGGTGTCTCACCAGGTCGAGAACGCCGCTGAGATTGCCCTGACGAAGTTGTAGAAGGAGTCTTAGAGGTGACAGTGAATTACGAAGAAATCAGCGAGACGTTCAAGGCGCTGGCGCATCCTGCAAGGTTGGAAATTGTGATTGGCCTTATTAGGGACGAATGCAATGTCGCCCAGATCCAAAAGGCGTTGGGACTGCCTCAATCTACGATTTCGCAGCATCTTAGGGTATTGAGGAATGCGAATATTATCAAAGGCAGAAGAGAAGGAACGAAAACATGCTACAGAGTGATTGATGCGCGGGTAAGGAAGTTTGTCAAGATAATCAAGAGCAAATAGTGAAGAGCCAACAGTTTTTTTGGGGCTATACATTGTTTTATTTGTATATGTCAATTCTTTGATGAATGTGAGCGTTCTATATGAGTGAGATTATCTCTCTTGCTGTCATCGGGGTCGCGATAACTTTGTGTCTTTTGCGTATGCTCAAGGGTCCGACCGCGCCCGATCGAGCGGTAGCGGTGGACACCATGGCTACGATTACGACCGCTCTGCTCGTGCTCCTGGCCTTTTCTTTTGAGAGATACGTCTATTTGGATGTTGCGTTGGTTTATGCGGTCTTGACCTTTATCGGTTCGGTGGCCGTAGCCAGGTTTTTAGAAAAGGGAATTTGAGTGCAGGTTGTTGGAACTGTCATTACGGCAATCGGGACAACGTTCCTCTTGTTGGGCGGCCTGGGTGTTTTCAGGTTTCCCGATGTGTACAATCGCCTCCAGGCAGGAACCAAGTGCACGACGCTGGGGGCTTTCCTGACCATCGTTGGCGTTGGAATAGCCCAGCCGGAGTGGTTGCCGAAGACGTTGGCTATTGCCCTGTTCATCCTTATCACTAACCCTATCTCCAACCATGCCTTGGGGCGGGCGTCTCGCAAGAGCGGCGTCTCTTTGTGTGACAAAAGCGTTGTGGACATGGCTGGGCAGTTCGAAGGATATAGAGAAAAGGAATGATTCTCCTTGTTTCATTTTTGGTGCTTCTGATGCTGACCGGGGCCGTTGCGGCGTCGGTTTTCAGAGACTTAATTAGTGCGGTAATTGCTGCAGCGATGGTAAGTCTGATTGCCTCGATACTGTTCTATTTGCTGCAGGCCCCCGATGTAGCGATGGCGGAGGCTTCCATCGGTGCGGCCTTGACGGCGGCCATCTTCGTTGTTGCTATCACAAGAACAGAGAGGTTCGAGGAATGAGAAGCGGAATTGCCATAGCCCTATTGGCGATAGTGGCCCTTGGAATAGGCCTCGCGCTGGCCAAGGTTCCTTTCGGAGGCCCGAAGACCGAGGTGGGCAGACATTATGTTGACGAGGGAGTAGAAGAAACCGGGGCCGCCAATATAGTTACATCGGTAGTTGTGAGTTATCGCGGCTTCGACACTTTGGGTGAAGTTACCGTTCTGTTTATTGCGGCCACCGGTTTGGGGGCAGTGCTGAGCACCGGAAGGAAAAATGCGGCCAGCGAAAAAGAACCGGCCAGCCTTGTCCTTCATACCGGATGCAGGCTTTTGTTTCCTCCTATTCTAATCTTCGGCGCCTATATCTTTGTCCACGGGCACCTCAGCCCCGGAGGAGGCTTTCAGGGCGGGGCTATAATTGCCTCCGGTTTTCTTCTGATTTATCTCGGTTGCCGGGAAAGAAGGATCAGCCGGACCGCGTCCGGTCTCGCAGAGTCTCTGGGGGGGCTGGTCTTTGTGGCAATTGGTCTATTGGGCCTGGCGTTCGGCAGCCATTTTCTTTCCAACTTTCTGCCCCGGGGAACAGTTAATACACTCTTTAGCGGCGGTATTATCCCCATTATTTATGTTGCCGTTGGATTTAAGGTAGGTTCGGAATTGGCCGGCATTATTGACAACCTGATTGAGGAAGGTTGACCGAACGATGAGTCTTTTGAATAACTACGCTTACTACGCGGGAGCCTTTGGGCTTATATTCATCGGACTGTATGTCATCCTGACCAAGCGTAATCTCATCAAGGTTATCGTTGGCTTGGGCATCCTGGACACCGGTGTGAATCTGTTTCTTATCTGCCTTGGTTACACTTCAAAGGGAACTGCCCCGATCTTCTCCAGAGCGGGCCTGGACGCCGAGCTAATGGTCGACCCTGTGCCGCAGGCATTGGTGCTGACAGCTATCGTCATTGGTGTGGCAGTCCTGGCATTGGCCCTTTCGTTGGCCATTCGATTGTATCAGCATTACGGGACGCTCGACCTTCGCAAAATCAGGGAGCAGAGATGGTAAACCCCGTACTCCTTATCGCAGTGCCTTTGGGTTTGGCTTTTGCCATTCCTTTGTTGGCTCTTTTGAGCAAAGCCGCGGCCAGGTACGTTCCGCCGGTGGCGTCCGGGTTTAACCTTATTATTTCGTTGCTGCTGCTGCCCGAAGTACTTCACAATCCTGCAATTGTCTCCATTGGCGGCTGGCAACCTCCTTTCTGCATTAGTCTGGTGGCTGGCCCGGTGGGTGTTCTGTTCGCTGCCATCATTGCGCTGGCAGGTCTTCTGGTTTCTGTCTATGCATTGGATTACATCAGAGAAGGTGCCACCGGCAAGTACCACATGCTTTATCTCTTCCTTCTCACCGGAGCTACGGGGGTGGTACTTACCGGTGACATATTCAACCTCTTCGTTTTCTTCGAGATCCTCTGTATTTCCTCTTACGCTCTGGTGGCTTATCAAGGAGACAGAAGCGGGATCGAATCAGGGGTAAAGTACCTGATTCAGGGGGCAGTCGGTTCCAGCCTTCTGCTTATAGGAATCGGTCTGCTCTACGGCCAATTCGGCACACTCAATATGGCTGACCTTGCAGAAAAGATTGCCTCGGTCGGCTCGATGTCTCTCTTCGTACCCATGGTCCTGCTTATTACCGGGCTGGGCGTCGAGGCGGCCATATTTCCCTTGAACGCCTGGCTGCCCGATGCTCATTCATCGGCCCCTTCATCCGTAAGCGCAATTCTCTCCGGCGTAGCGATAGAGGTGGGACTTTATGCAGTAGCCAGGGTAGTATTTACTGTGTTCGGCGCCTCAAGCATCTTCCTTTTTCTGGCGTTCTTGGGGGTTCTGACTCTCCTCGTGGGTGAGATGTGCGCCTTCAGCCAAGACAACATCAAAAGGATGCTGGCTTATTCCAGCATAGGCCAAATAGGCTTGATCCTGTTTGCTCTGGCAATCGCTACTACCCACGGAGTGACCGGTGGTTTGTTCCAACTGGTAAGTCACACTCTAAGCAAGGCGTTGCTGTTTCTGGCGGCAGGTTACATGATTTACCGCGCGGGCTCGATGGAAATCTCCGCCCTGGAGGGGATGGGCAGGAAGATGCCCCTTACATGCTTTGCCTTTACGATCGGGGCATTCTCGCTGGTAGGGCTGCCGCCCTTTATAGGTTTTCCCAGCAAGTTTCTGGTTGTTCGAGCTGCGCTGGCCACACAAGAAACGATCTTCATAGTTTTGATAAGCGTGGCCCTGTTGGGCACGGTAATCGAAGGTGCGTATTTTTTCCGGGTAGTTCAAGTTCTGTATTTTTGCGGCGGGCGGCATGAGAAATCATCTAACACCATAAAGAAGGAAGAATCCGATCCGCCGGCCGGGGATGCTCCTGTCACTGCCTTGGTCCCAATGTTTGTATTTGTGGCACTGATCGTGATCGTGGGAGTGTACCCGAGATTGGTGACAGACGTTCTAGGCTCGGCCGCTTCGGAGCTTCTGAATAGACTCGACTATATCAGGAGCGTTTTTACATGATTTTGGAAATGTTACTGATACTTGCCTTTGGTGGCGCGCTGCTGAGTTACGCTGTTGGAAAGGCATCTGAGAAGATCAGGAATCTGGCCGCAGTCGCCGTTTCTTTGTCCGTGGCGGGCTTTGTTGCCTGCCTTTACGGCAAGTCGCTGGAAAGCACTTTTTATCTCGGGTTTCTCGGCCCCGGCCTTGTCCTGAGATTGAATACGCTGTCTTGGTTTTTTGCCGTTACTATAACCGTTGTGGGAGCGCTTTGCGTGCTCTTCTCCGTAAGCTATATAAAGGGAAAAGAGAAAAGCGACTTCTACTTCCTGGCGATGCTGCTTGTGAATGCGGCAATGCTGGGGATTGTCTTGGCGGGTGATCTGCTCTGTTTCTACATCTTCTGGGAGATCATGTCGTGCGGCGCATTCTTGCTCATAAGCTACAATAAAGGGCCTGCCCTGGCTGCAGGAATGAAGTACATCATCATGTCTATCATCGGCTCCGCGTGTTTCCTTGTGGGTATGTTGTCGCTCTATGTTTCTTTCGATACTCTGAACGTATCACGAATAGCCTCTGTGATTGGCTCAGCCTCGCCCGGATATGTCCTGTTCATCTTGAGTGCATTTTGTATCGCCTTTGGGATCAAGAATGCGGTCATTCCGTTTCATACCTGGCTGCCCGATGCCCATTCCGAGGCGCCGGCCCCGTTTTCTGCGGTGCTTTCGGGAATACTGATAAAGATGGGAACCTATGGCTTTCTGCTTTTGTTGTATGTGATGATCGGCTCAAAGCTCTTTGCTGGTCTGGGACGCGGCTTGCTCAGCTTCCGTTCCGTACTGTGCTGGTTGGGTGCCGTTACCATCGTAATTCCGACGTTCACCGCTATGCTCCAAAACGATGCAAAAAGGCTATTGGCCTGGTCTACTGTCGGGCAGGCGGGATATATAATTCTCGGAATTGCGTTTGGAACAAATCTGGCTCTGGCAGCAGGCATATTTCACTTCTTCAATCATGCGATGTTCAAAGCATTGCTGTTCCTGGCTATAGGCGCTGTTGAATTCAGGACTCAGACGAGGGATCTGGATTCATTGGGCGGCCTGGCTAAGAAAATGCCGGTCTGCTTCATAGCTGTACTGGTGGGTATTTGCGCATTGGTTGGGGTGCCTCTGACAAACGGTTTTGTCTCCAAATGGCTGATCTATAAGACTCTGATTCTTGAGGGTTCTCCGTTTCTGGCCTTTTTCGCGCTGATAGGAACATGGGGTACAATACTCTATTCATACAAATTGATTCACAACGTATTCCTTGGTCAGCTTCCCGAAAGATTCAGCGACATCAAGAAAGCACCCTTCACAATGCAACTGCCCATGATAATTCTGTCACTTGCGATCCTTGTCTTCGGTATCCTCCCCGGCATTCCACTGAGGGTCATAGACAGGATCGGAACGTCCTTTGGTTTTGAAACCTTGAATGTAACCTTATGGTCAATCGCCTCGGAGACCGGAGCATTGAACACAATGAACATCTTCTCGGCGCTGCTGGCGGCCGCCATTTTGCTCTGGCTGCTCGTTCATCTGGGTGCAAAGTCAACATCGGTGGCTCAGGAAGACAGCTACGCTGCGGGAGCGTATACACCGGCGGACAAATATCATTACACCGTTGATTTTTACAATCCACTGCAAAGAATGGTCAGGCCTTTTGTGAGGGACGTGATAGACGAGTTTTACTCTCGGATTGCATCTTCGGTGCGGCTTTTCGCTGGCGGGATAAGGCGTATATACAGTGGCGACGTGGGTTACTATGTAATGTACATAGTATTGTTCCTGGCAGTACTCATCTTCGTTCAAATGAAATGGAAGGTATGGTAGGAAAGATTGTCCAGTTGATTCTGTCTCCCATTTTGGCCGTGGTGGCAGGCGTATTTTTCCTAGGTCTGGCCAGGAAAATTACGGCGAGAATTCACTGGCGTTACGGCCCTCCTCTTATCCAGCCGCTTATCGATATGATTCGATTATTCAATCAGAAAAGCGCCTCGCACGGGTCGGTTTTCGACCTGGGCTTGATCCTTTCATTGGCCGGTTCTGTAGCATTGATTTTGTTCCTGCCTCTCGGTGGAGCTGCCCCTCTGAGCGGTTCAGGTGGCCTGCTGGCAATCCTTTATATTATGCTACTGGCCCCGTTAGGCGCGGCCCTGTCGGGCGGACAGGGCGCCAATCCGAACATCAGTGTAGGTATCTCAAGGAAGCTGATCCTGGGCCTGGGATATGAGGTGCCTTTCCTTCTCATATTGCTGACGGTAATGACCCATTACAAGACCATTTCTATCGTGGAAGTTGTGAGCGCCCAACAGAGTACGGGCTGGTCGCTTATTTGCTTTCCGCTGTTTTTGTCGGGCCTGTCTTATCTTCTGATCCTACCTGCGATACTTGGGATCAGGCCATTTGACATCAGTTCGGCGCCTCAGGAGATCTCTTCCGGTCCGATCGCGGAGTACGGCGGCAAATACCTGGCTCTGGCCCATATTGGACACGCTTTGGTCTTGTTTATTGGCATCGCTCTTTTCGTAAATCTGTTTTTGGGGGGGGCGACTAACGTAGTGACGTTCTTTGCGAAAATGCTGGCCGTCTTCGTGGCGGGCCTGTGTGTGAATGCTGTCTTCCCGAGGTTCAGAATCGAGCAGGCGGTTAGGTATTTGTGGAAGTGGCCTACATTGTTGGCTTTCCTGGGTTTACTCATAAGCCTGGCAGTAAGGAGTTAACACTTGGACAGAAGCCAGATTACGAAATGGCTCAAGGCGCCTGCCAGGATGGCAAATAAGTATTCTCTGCATGCGGTGTATTTCTGCACCGGCTGCGGAATAATTGAGGTTCCTCCTGTCATAACGGCACGCTGGGACGCAGAGCGATTTGGGGTGATTCCGGTCGCCACGCCGAGGCAGGCAAATCTGTTTCTAATAACAGGATATGTCTCGGTCAAGACCTTGCGGGCCATCATAAGAACCTACGAACAGATGTACGAACCCAAGTACACTGTCGGCTTTGGATCCTGTCCCATAAATGGCGGGATGTACTGGGATTCGTATAACACGATAAAACACCTGGACAAATATATTCCTATCGACGGCTGGATAGCAGGTTGTATGCCCAGGCCGGAGGCGATATTTGTTGCCGTTACCCATCTTTGGACGCTGATCGATAAAGGCATGGCAAATGGCTATACCAGGTACAGAGAGAACTACAAATCTTACAGAAGAAATCAGGAGATGGCTCTGGGCAAACTTGAGTGGCCGCCTTTGTACCCATTGGATGGCAGCCCCGAAGGAAATAGCCGGTGAATGAATCATTGAGAGAAAAACTCGAGGCAACCTTCAAAGACGTGCAGATCACCGTTCTTGCAGAAAGCAGGGTCACCGTAACCG
>Ga0272444_10006176_pt1 | contig 10279 bp, 6 predicted proteins | sample SSMForm13_FD_201033 | JGI IMG/M metagenome (GOLD analysis project Ga0272444, IMG submission 201033) | Marine sediment archaeal communities from Little Sippewissett salt marsh, Falmouth, MA, United States - SSM-Form-13 | ecosystem: Environmental > Aquatic > Marine > Wetlands > Sediment ...
AAATAGCACACACGCGTGCGCGTGCGCGTGCCGCTTCGATTTCTTGCGCGAAGGCGCAAGAGGCTGCCCGTTGCTTCACAACGCGGCAGGATGCCGCGCCTACGTCGTGTACTTGGCCTGGGGGATGGTGCGGCGAGCCGCACCCTACAGTGTTGCACTGGAGGGCGTCTCAGGCCCTTGCCGGTCTGGGAACGGACGTGAACACGGCGAGGGAGTGCGGGACGAGGGTGAAGGTGGCGTCGGCAAGGGGTTTGGCGTGGTTGGTTTCCAGGACAACGTCGCGGGGGCCGGGCCGGGAAGTGTCGATCCGGACGGTCCATGCGCCGGTGGGCAGCGTGAAGTCAACCGCTTCGCTACCGTTGTTGAAAATCATGCAGAGTTCCATGGACTGGCCGTTGATCGCGGCGATGTGACAGCCCAGGGTGCCTTCGGGCGCGACCCAATCGACCTTGCCGCCGTCGGGCTCGAACCAGGCGATATCGCGCGAGCGCGTCGTGGGGTCGAGTTCGCCGGTGAAGTGCTTGCGCCGGCGTAGCACGGGATTCTCTTTGCGGAACGCGATGACGCGGCGCGTGAACGCGTGCAACTCGTCGTATTCGTCGAGCAGTTCCCAGTTGTGCCAGGAGATCTCGTTGTCCTGACAGTAGGCGTTGTTGTTGCCCAGTTGCGTCCGCCCAAATTCGTCACCGCCAAGCAACATGGGCACGCCGAGCGACAGGAAGAGCGTGGCAATGAAGTTCTTCTGCATGCGAAGGCGGAGTTCGTTGACTTCGGAAACGGCGTCGATATCGCCTTCGACGCCGCAGTTCATGCTCAGGTTGTCGTTCGAACCGTCCCGGTTCCCTTCGCCGTTGGCCCAGTTGCGCTTCTCCTTGTAGGAAACAAGGTCGCGCAAGGTGAAGCCATCGTGGCAGGTGACGAAGTTAATGCTGTGTTCCGGGGAACGGCCGGCCATCTCGTAGAGATCGGAACTCCCGGTGAGACGCGTGGCAAAGGGTCCCCGCATGGCCGGATCGCCGCGCCAGTAACGGCGCATGTCGTCGCGGTAGCGCCCGTTCCATTCCGCCCAGCGGACATCGCCAAAGGAACCCACCTGGTAGGCGCCGCCCGCGTCCCACGCTTCGGCGATGAGCTTGGTGTTGCGAAGCACGGGATCCTCGGCGATGCGCCGGATCAGGGGCGCCTCTTCCAGCACCTCGCCGTCCACGTCGCGGCCAAGGATACTCGCAAGATCGAAGCGGAAGCCGTCGACATGCATCACGGCAACCCAGTAACGCAAGCAGTCGAGGATGAAGTCGCGCACGAGGGGATGGTTGCAGTTCACCGTGTTCCCACAACCGGAGTAGTTGCTGTACTCGCCGTCCTCGTCGAGGATGTAGTAGATCGTGTTGTCCAGCCCTCGGAAGCTGAGCGTGGGTCCGAGTTCGTTGCCTTCGGAGGTGTGGTTGAAGACAACGTCGAGAATGAGTTCCATGCCAGCTTCGTGCAGGGCATGAACCATGTGACGGAACTCTTCGAGGTGCTCACACTCCACGGCGCTCTGCGCGTAGCGGCCGGCCGGGGCGAAGAAGCCGATGTTGCTGTAGCCCCAGTAGTTGATGAGGGGCTCGCCGGTGATCAGGCTCGTGCGGCCGAGATAGGTCTCGCCAAACTCATGGATGGGCAGAAGCTCAACGGCGGTAACCCCCAAGTCCTTCAGGTAGGGGATCTTGTCGATGAATCCGGTGTAGGTGCCAGGTGCGTCCACGCCGGAGGAAGCGTGCGCCGTGAGCCCTTTGACATGGGTCTCGTAGATGACGGTCTCGGGCATGGGGATGCGGGGCGGCCGATCCTCGGACCAGTCCTTCTCGTCATGCACGGTAACGCACTTCATGGTGCCATCGTGGATGTCGCCCACGAAGGCCTTGGCGTACGGATCGAGGAGATACACGTTCGGGTTGAAGCGATGGCCCGCTTCGGGATCCAGAGGCCCGTCCATCCGGAACATGTAGAACGCCCCGGATCCCAGCCCCTCCACGAAAATGGACCACATATCGCCGGTCCGATGAAACTCGGGGTCGAAAGCGTATTCCCGCGCGGGTTCGCCGTCCTCGACATGGTCGAAGAGGGCCAGCCAAACCCGGGTGGCGTGGCGGCTGAAAACGGCGAAGCGAACACCATTCTCGTAGACCACCGGACCGGTCGGGTAAGGCCGGCCGGGGCGTATGACAAGATTGGCGTAGGTGTACTGTGCCATGAAAAATGCAGTGCTTCCGTGGACCCGTTATGTAAGGGAGCTTACGTGCGAGCGCCTATTGTGCCGGTTCATCCGAAGGCGGATCAATGGCTACGCCCGCGCACGGTCGAGTAGCGTCAGCATGAGGGTCAGGTTCGTGAGGTCCTCCGCGGGGGTCGTCGTGGGACGCCCGGCGAGGAAATCGCGGATCAGCAGACGCATCATATCGGGCGTATCCACGGCGCCCTCCGGGGTCTGAATCCGGGCGTGGAACACCCCATCCTCGTCGCGCGCGCCCTCCACGTCGAACAGGGCGCCATTCAGGCGAAAATGCCGCACATTGTTCGGCGCTTCGGTGCGGTTCCGCGTGAACAACTCGCAAGCCACGGGTTCGCCGGCATCCGTTGTGACGTCGAAGGAGGCGATGGCCTCATAGCCTTGGAAACGGCAGGTGAGCGTGTCCCATTGCACACGCGCGCCGGGAAAGAGTGCGGTGAACACGCTGATGACGTGCGGGGACAGGTCGACCCATACGCGCGCGGGATCGGCCGCGCGTCCTTTGGCGGGGGATTCGAGGTGGCCGTGGTACCGGCGGATCGGTTCGCCACGGTGATGGCGCTCCCAGTGTTCTCGAAAGAAGCGGGCGCCCGTGCTGTACTGCGTGCAGACCGACAACCTCAGCCCGCGGCGTTCGGCGAGTTCCTGTAATGCATTGGCCTCGCCCAGTATGGCCTCCGTGTTCGACCGGGCATCGTAGACGAAGGGCTTCTCACAGAGCACTTGACACCCGGCCTCAAGCGCTTGGCGCACGTGGGCGGCGTGGTGTTCGGGCGGCGAGCAGATATCCACGATCCGGGGTTGCTGTTCGTGCAGGAGTGCCGAGAAGTCAGTGTAACCCCGCCCACGAAAACCAAACATGCCGCGCAGCGCGGCGTCCGTCTCGTTGACCGACTCGTTGCTCGTACCCAGTATGGCGCACACTTCGGCGCCTTCCAGATGCCACCAGTTGGCATGATGCCTTCCGATGCCCCGAGCCCCGATCACCGCGATACGCGTGTCCATGCCTCGTCCTCCCCTTCGTCATCCCGTTTCCATGCCTCGGGATCGTCCACCACGTCCTCCCAGTGGAAGGCCTCCTCATCCTCGGCTTCCTCCCGCGCCCATCGTTGCAGGATTCTGCGGTCCCGGTGGCGTCGCCGGAGGTACGCGATGACCAGCAGTACCCATGCGGGTCCGAGGAACGACCCGGACGCCAGGCCGCCGATCAGCGCGATCCACCACAGCGACCGGGCGTAGTCGTCCCAGAACGCCGCCGGCGTCATGCCCGCGTGCTGCTCCATGGCGTCCAGAAATCCCAGATCGCGCGTATCCTTCACGACGGTCCAGAAAGTGTCCTCGCCCAGCGTGTCCCGCATGTGGCGCGTCATGCTCAGCGCCTGGGCATAGGCATCGCCGAACTGCATCTCGCTGCCGGGCGACATGAACGCGTAGTCCAGCCGGGCATAGGGTATGACGCGCCCACTGAAGAACATCCGCGCAACGCGAAGGGGACTGGCCCAGCGGTACTCGTTCGCCAGGCTCATGCAGATGCCCTCGTTGAGCCACTTGGGGAGCCGGTCGGTATCGGTGTTCCGGTGGAGCAACACGTGGATCAGTTCATGGCGCAGTGTACCGGCGAAATCGCCGCCGGGCTCGCGGAGCCGGGGCGACTTCACGACGATCCGGCTCTCCGAGGGACGGGCGATGCCGGACACCTGACCGGCGGCGAAGTGCTGTGTCTCCCGGCCGAAGTCGCGCAAGCTGCCAGCGATGATCACCTTGATAGGGTCTTCACCTGCTGGAAGGCGGCTTCCGAATTCCTCGACCGCGGCCTCCAAGACCGTGAGGGAACGCTCCGCGAACCGGGCGTCGCCTTCATCGTAGACGATAGTGAAGCGCCCTCCCTGGAGCGTCTCCGCCGTGGCCACCGTGGCGAGACAGACCAGCCACCATGCCGCTATGAACCGCACGTACCGCATCAAACTTCTGGATGCCGTTGGAACCGGGATTGGCGCCTCGCACCGCCGCCGATCGTCATTCCCGCGCAGGCGGGAATCCAAGGCATGAAACGAATGTGGCGTGGATACGGTCTGGATCCCCGTCTGCGGGCCTGTCGATTTACTCATCAACGGCCACCAATTTCCTACCACTTGGTAGCATCCATATCTTCGGGAACAATGTGGCACAGCCGCCCCCGGCTGTGGAGCCGGCAGGCTCCAGCGTCGCGCCCAATACAGACATTGCGCCAGCGGAGGGCGCATAGCCCAAATCGCGGTCATTCGCGCGTTCTGAGGTGGTTTGAGGCCTGTCGGCCTCACAGCCGGGGGCGGCTGTGCCACATTTGGGACTCTCGCTGTGGGAAGCAACCGCCCGATCGTCAACTCGCCGCACGGCCTTGCGGAAGCCGTTCCTACAAGGTGGTAGCCTCCGGCGACCAAATCGACAGGTCCCTGCGCGGGGATGACGGTCTGGACGTTACGAGCCGCAATCGCTGCAGGAGTGCCAACTGTGTCTCTCGGCGCCATGGCCAGAACGCGATCAGGATCAGGAAGTCTGCGCATGCGGCCATCATACCCGATGGCCACGGCCACCGCGAGTTCGGGAGGGGGTACGCGGGGGTCCGAACTCCGGCCGTTCTACCGGTCGGCGGGAGCGCTCTTGATGGAGAGACGCGCGAGTATCTCGCGCAGCGAAGCGAGATTGAAGGGCTTGCTGACGAAACCCGACGCACCTATCGCTTCGTACCCCTTGGCGAGGCGGTGTTCAGCGTAGCCGCTGCACAACACGATGGGTACATTCGCGTCGATCTCGCGGAGTGCCGCCAAGGCCTCCTCGCCATCCATGGCGGGCATGGTGAGATCGAGCAGTATGCAACCGATGGCCCCGGGCGACGCCCGCAGCATGTCAACGGCTTCTTGGCCGCTCGTGGCGCATTGAACCGCATAGCCGAGACGCTTCACCATGCGTTCTGCCACGCGCAACACCGTCGACTCATCGTCCACGATCAGCACGGGTCGACCGGCACCCGCGGGCGCCAATGCGTCGGCGGCGCGCCTCCAGGAAGCGGCTCCGAGCGCCGGGAGGAACACGCTGACCTCCGTGCCATTACCCTCGCGGGTTCTCACCGTGATCATGCCATGGTGGGTTCGTACGATGCCGTGCACCGCGCTCAGTCCCAAGCCGCGCCCTGTGAATCGCGTGCTGAAAAAGGGCTCGAACATGCGCCGCTGTATCTCACGGTCCATGCCCGTACCTCGATCGGAAACGCTGATGACCGCATAGCGCTGCACATCATGGCCGGGCCATGAGGCGGACTCCAGCGTCTCCACGGACACGGCAACGGTTCCTCCGTCTGGCATGGATTCGGCCGCGTTCAGCACCAGGTTCATCACCATCTGCCGAATCTGGCTGGCATCACCTCGTATCAGGGGCGCATCGTTCTCATGGCTCAGCGCTAGACAAACGCCCGCCGGAAGCGAAGCGGCCATGAGGGGTTTCATTTCCTTGATCACGTGGTAGAGGTCGGTGTCCACAATACTGACACCCACACGACCAGCGTAGGCGAGCATCTGACGGCAGAGCCCGGCGGCCCGCTTGGCCGCGGCGCGGATATCCTCCAAGTTGGCCCGGGAAGGCGCTCCCGGCGGCAAGTCCTCCAGCACGAAATCCACATTGCCCAATACGGGCACCAGCAGGTTGTTGAAGTCGTGCGCAACTCCCCCCGCAAGTCTTCCCAAGCCTTCCAGTTTCTGCGTCTGTTGAAGACCGCGCTCGAACTCCAACCGCTGGGATTCCGCCCGGTTCCGGGCGGTCACGTCGCGCACGACGTAGACCGTTCCCTCCAGCGTGCCATCCTCCCGCAGAAGCGGCAACGTGGTCCGATGGTAGTCCCGGCCACTCTCCTCGCAATGGACCTCGACGTCCTGTTCATCCTCTTCGAGCGCCCTGCGCTCAAGGGGACACCAGGCGGGCGCCTCCGCGCCTTCCGCGAATAGCTCGTCACACGTTTTGCCCAGAACGTCTTCGCGCGTAACCCCGAGGTGCTCCGCCATGGCCCGGTTCATCTGCTCGATACGGTGCTCAGCATCAAGTACGCAAAGCATCTCCGGTACGGTGTCAAAGGTCCGTTCCCAAGTCTCCTTCGCCAGACGAAGGGCCGACTCGTGACACCGCTGGTTCGTGACGTCTCGGAAACTGCACACACGCCCCGCCGGGGCACCATCACGGATCAGCGGGCTGGAGTGCCAGTCGAACAGACGGCCATCGGCCATCGCGATAGTGGCAAACTCGTTCCTGGTGGAGGCCTTCACGCGCGCCACGAGTTGGCACATTACGTCCCGGTCCGCGGTCTGCTCGTAGAGATGTTCGAAGAACAGGCCGGGATCCGACAACTCGAGAGCCTCCCGACCGATGCGCCACATGTCCCGGAAACGGTCATTGACGTGCGTCACGTTCGCGGCGCTGTCCGTCACGAGTATCCCGTCCGCGGCGGACTCCAGCGTGGCCCGGAGCAACTCGCGGTCTTCGCTCAGCATTCGTTGCGCCAACGCACAGTGGTCGCGCTCGACACGAAGGGCCTCCGCTTGCCTGACGTGGACGGCCCGGGACTCGACCAACCCTGTCACCACCGCCGAGAACGCCCTCACCAGGAAGCAAAGCGCGAACACCATCAGAAGGACTTCGGTGATCTCGTTGGAAGTGGTGTGTGCCCCAACAAACGGAACGCCGTCCAGCGCGCGGAGTTCATCCGTCACGTTGACGAACGAACTCAGCGCGGCGCAGACCACGGCAGCGCAGAGGCTGTTGCGTGCCACGCCGGCGCCCACGCGTCCCCGGAGGAAGCAACCAGCAATGCCCGCGATAACGAACACCATCAGCAACTGAACCGAGTCGCAAACCAACCCCGAGGCCGTCCCCGTCCGATCAAAATACTCAAGCGCGTTGTAAGCCAGCCCACCTGCGAGTACGGCCAACAGGATGGGGCTGCCAAGGTGCTGCCAAGTGGACTCGTGACCGTCACCGCTGACATGGCCGGGCCGGGTATTCCCGTCACGGTCCCCAGTGTTCGACCGCTGGGTCTCTGGCGCGCTCGTCACCACCCGGCAGGGCACCTCCTCATTGCCACACAACGCGAAAATGGCGGACTCTACTCCGTACACCGCACGATATCGCGTGCCCCTGGACGCGACCCATGTACGGCAGGCAAGCCCGTAACCATCCATTGCATTATGCCACAAGGCCGACCCATATTCACGAAAAACTACCTTCACGCGAAAAACTATTGATTGCGGCCGGCTTGCTTGCGCTGGGCACGGTTGGCTATGGTGACACTTGGAGGAAGGCTGAGCCCAAGGAGCGACCAACGTAGTATGGCGGAATCCGTGTATCAAGGGGTAATTCTGGCGGCGGGACATGGCTCCCGTATGGGACCTTTCGGCGAGCGCATTCCAAAACCCATCGCCCCCATCTGCAATACACCGCTGTTGGTGTACCAACTCGAGCACATGCGCGGACTCGGCATCGAGGACGTGACCATCGTCATAGGCCACCTGGGGCACCGTATCACGCAGGTCGTGGGCGACGGTTCGGCTTACGGCGTACGGATCCGTTACGTCGAGCAAGAGAAACGCCTGGGCCTTGCGCATGCCGTGGGGCAACTGGAACGGCACCTTAACCAGCCATTCCTCCTCATTCTTGGAGATATCTTCTTCGAGGTGCCCGACCTGGGCATGATGGTACGCGAATTCGAGACGCATGACGCTTCCGCGGTACTCGCCGTGAAGGAAGAAACCGACGTGGAGGCGGTGAAGAAGAACTTCTCCGTGCAACTGCGTGGCGACGGCACCGTACGCCGGGTCATCGAGAAGCCACGTCACGTGCCCAATATGCTGAAAGGCTGCGGGCTCTATCTCTTTGACCTGCACATCTTCGACGCCATCCGCCGCACGCCACGCACGGCCATGCGTGATGAGTATGAACTCACGGACTCCATACAGATCCTCATCGACTACGAGTACCCGGTCCGGGTCGCGCCAGTGGTGGAGTGGGACATGAACATCACGTTCATCGGCGATCTGCTTGAGTGCTGCGTTCATCAGCTCCATGGCACGGGCCGATCCAAGCTTGTCGGCCAGGACTGCCGCGTAGCCGAAGGTGTCGAGCTGATCGACACGGTCCTGGGCGACGGCGTTGAGATTGACGCGCCCGCCCGGCTCGAGCGCTGCGTCGTCCTGCCGGGGGTACGGCTGGAAGCCGGGGCGGATCTCCGCAATGCCGTCGTGACGCCCGATGGCGTGCTCCCCGCGGGGAATGGATGAGGAAGGAGAAAGGATGGACCGCCGATCGTTTCTACAAAGCGCAGCCGTTGGCGCCACACTCACCGGGGCAGCGGGTGCAAACCCAAAGGAAGTGCCCGTGGAGCCCTTGCCCCTGCTTGCCAACGACTTCGTGACGCTGTATGAGTCGCCGGACCCGGACCGTATCTACGCGTATACGCCCGGTATCGCCCGCCTCGCCAGTGGCCGCTTGGTCGGTACCTTCGACCGGGGCGGTCCCGGTATGACGGATCCGGAGGTACCGCGGACGCCCGAAGGTAAGCGCATCACGAGCATGATCCTCACGAGCGACGACCATGGCCGCACGTGGACGCACCGGGCCGACTCCCCGCTGTTCCACGCCCGGCCCTTTGTCGCCGGCGGCCGCGTCTATTTCCTCGGCCACTCGGGCGATCTCGGCGTAATGGTTTCGAACGACGAGGGAGAAACCTGGAGCGACACGTCCTGGCTGACCAAAGGCGAGTCTTGGCACCAATCGGCCTGCAACGTGCACTATGCCAAAGGCAACGTGTACCTCGTCATGGAGACCGCCACGGCCCCGTACAACGGCTGGGGCGTCTCCCGTCTGGCGCCCGTGGTGATGCGTGGCAAGGAGGCCGACGACCTTACGCAACGAGCCAACTGGACATTCTCCAACCGCTACTCGTTTCAAGACGCGTTGGCCGAGGGCGGTCCCATCAACCTCATCGGTGTGCCGTTCCTTAACATCGGCATGACGGCGCCGAACCGCGAACACCGTGACAAACGGTGGATGTACGACCCCGGTTGGCTCGAGACCAACATCGTGGAGTTCACGGATCCCAAGAACGTGTGGTACGACCCTGATGGCCGCACCTTCTACCTCTGGGCGCGGGCCCACACGGGCTCGGTCAACCTGGCCTGCATCGCCAAGGTGGTCGAAGACGACGCCGGAGCGATCACCGTCGGCTTGGCGCACGCGCCATCGGGTGAACCCATGCTGTTCGTGCCCTGCCCCGGCGGACAGATGCGCTTCCATATCCTCTACGATGAAGTGGGCAAGCTCTTCTGGCTCCTTTCGAGTCAGACCACGGATTCCATGACCCGCCCGGAACTGCTCGACGAGGACCGTTTCAACCTGCCGAACAACGAGCGGCAACGCCTGGTGCTCCATTTCTCGAAAAACTGCGTCGACTGGTGTTTCGCCGGCCGCGTGGCGGACACGGGCGCCTGCAAGCAGTCCCGCCACTACGCATCAATGGTCATAGACAGCGACGACCTGCACGTGTTGTCGCGGTCCGGTGACGCCCGTGCCCACGGCGCCCACGACGGCAACCTGATCACGTTCCACACCGTGCGGGATTTCCGGAAACTCGTGTACTGAGGACACGGATCGGCACGAACGAGCACGGGAACCACGGGAGGCGTGGCGGAGCCTGCCTGCGCGCTTACCTCGTTCGCCAGGAGACGTCCTCTTGCGCGGCGGCGCGGAGACGGCGCAGACCTCGCTGAATGGCCCGGCAGACGGCGGATTTGGAGGTTCCGGTGACATACCCGATCCGCTCGTAGGTCAACCCCGCGAAGTAGTGGAGTTGCATGCATTCCCGCTCGCGCCGGGTGAGGTCCATCTCCATGCGCGCACGCACCCATCGGAGGAGGAACGCCTTCCGCCGTCCCTCGGCCAGTCCCTTGCGAATGTCGGTCTCGGTCTCATACCACGCGCCACGATCCT
>Ga0272444_10006177_pt1 | contig 10278 bp, 8 predicted proteins | sample SSMForm13_FD_201033 | JGI IMG/M metagenome (GOLD analysis project Ga0272444, IMG submission 201033) | Marine sediment archaeal communities from Little Sippewissett salt marsh, Falmouth, MA, United States - SSM-Form-13 | ecosystem: Environmental > Aquatic > Marine > Wetlands > Sediment ...
TGTCCGGGCTGTCCTGCTTGGGGATCATGGCCTCCAGCAGGCGGATGGCCTTCTCAATATCGCCGTCCTTGAGGGCCTTCTCTTTCTGCCGCTCCAGTTCCGCGTAGCTCTCTCTTTCGTCGATGTCGTTGAGTGCCTTGGCGGCCTCCTGGTGGCTCGGGTTCAGTTTCAGCACCTCTCTGAGCTTGTCGGCGGCCTCCTTGAACTTGCCCTGCGCCTGGAGGGTCATGGCCTCCTTGAACAGCGCGTCGGCTTTCAGCCGGGTGGCCTTGATCCGGATCATCTCGAACCCGATGCGCCGCTTGATGTCCTCGGGGAGCTTCTCTCCCTGGCTGAGCACCTGGTCCAACAGCTTGCTGGCGCTGGCCGGGTCCTTCTCCTGCTCGGCCTGGCCCATCAACCTGACGACTGCATCAACGATGTCGAGATTCTTGATGCCGGCCTGCACCTCGGGACTGTCGTACAATTCCTCTGCCTCGGCGTACAGGCGGCGGGCCTGGACGTAATTGCCGCTTCTCAGGTACTGCTCCGCCTCGGCGATCTTCGCCCGGGCCTGTCTCTGGAGTTCGAGGCCCTCGAGCCTGAGTATCTCCCGGCGAACTTCCCCTTCGTCGGCCGCCACGCGGATCTTCAGCCGCTCCCGGTGGCAGTTGACCGCGCCGACGAAGTTGCCCTTTTCCTCCTCCTGCCCGGCCTCCTTGACAAGATTGAAGTCCTTTTTCTTGTTCACGAGGCGGGCCGTGAACTCTCGGACTCGATCCCTCGCTCTGTCCTGCCTGGTGCGGTCGGTGAACTGCTCGCCCGCCTGCCCGAGCAGCTTAGTGTAATCCTCCGCCTTGCCCCAGTCGCTGTCCACGATGGCCTGCTCGGCCTGCGCACGGAGATACCAGAAACGGGCCCGTTGGCCTTCGTCCCTGAGTTCGGGGAACTCCGTGGAGACGCGCTCGAATGTCTTGGCGGCCTCGGCGTACCGTTTCTCGTCGAATGACTTCTGGCCTTCTCTCATCAGGATACCGGCCTGGCCCTCGGCGCTGCTGGCCTGCACATGGTTGTAGATGCCCCAGCCGACGAGCGCCAGGACAAGCACGCCGCCGACGATGCCGCCCACCTTGGCGTAGTCCTGCCAGTGCCTGGGTCGCTTGGCCAGCGGCGCCGTCTTGGGAGCTGGCACGCCCGGCTCCTGGCGTACGGCAGGGGGACCGGCCGGGCCGTCCGCGGTGGGTGCTACGCCCGCGGCCCGCGCCGGGGCCGTGCCGCCGTCGATCTCCGCATCCACCTCGTCTTCCAGCCGGGCCGAGTCCTGTTCCGACAGGCTCTTGCCCTGGACGTACATGACGAAGATCTGGCGAAGCCACTTGATAATCTGGTCGGCCGACGCGAACCGCCGGCCGGGATCCTTCTCCATCATCCGCTCGACGATGCGAGCCACCAGCGGCGGAATGCCCGGCTGGGCGTCCCTGAGGGCCGGGGCCTTCAGCGCGGGATTGCAGTGCCAGTGCATCCACCGGATGTTGGCGCTCTGCGAGTCGGCCAGCACGTCGGCGAACACCTCGCGGAACTTCTCCGGCCCGACGAACATCTGGTAGGCGACGAACCCCAGGCTGTAGATGTCGGCCCGGCCGTCCACCGTGCCGCCGGTGAACATCTCGGGGGCCATGTACTGCGTGGTGCCCATGGGCAGGCTGGTCCGGCCGCCTGCGCGGCCGATGAGGCCGAAGTCGGCGATCTTCACGCTGCCGGAGGGCTGGACCATGATGTTGTCGGGCTTCAGGTCCCGGTGAACCAGTCCCTGGGTGTGGATGGCCTTCAGGCCCAGGGCGACCTTCAGCAGGATGCCTAGGCCGGTCTGGAGCGACGCGGCCCCGCGGTCCATCAGCGCCTGCAGGGCCGTGCCCTCGACAAACTCCATGATCATGAACAGCCCGCCGCCCTCTTCGACCAGTTCGTAGACTGCGACAACGTTCTGCTGCCCCTGGCTGACCCGGGCCAGCACCTGGGCCTCGCGCCGAAAGCGCTCCACGAACTTCTCGTCGGCCGCAAGGTTCGGCGCAATCTGCTTGACGGCCACGTAGCGGTCCAGCGTCTTGTCGTAGGCCTTGTAGAGCATGGACATGCCGCCGGCCGCCACCAGGGAGACAATCTGGTACTTGCCGATCTTCATGCCCGGCTGAAGTTGGTTAGCGAACTCCGTCATGCGTGCTCCCGTTCCAGGTGGTGACTCCTCGCGGCGCGATACCGCCCTACCCTGACAGTACGAACGTCACCGTGTTGAACATGGGTACAATATAGGACGTCCTGCTGGTGCCCGGCATAGTCACGGCGGTCGCAGGATACCCGCTATTGCGCATCAACTCATGAAGCACCTTGTTGGCCCACAGAATGCTCATCTCGAAGCCGTAACCCAGCTGGACGTCCACCTCTTCCCAGGGGGCGTAGTCGGCGATGCCTTGCGGCGCGTACGGGCAGTAGGGAATGGAGAGCCAGTCGTTGGTGCCCCACTCGCGGCGACTGTGGTGGTAGGGGCACCGCCGCCCGCGCTCCGGTTCGGGGTAATTCCAGTGGTGCGGCTTGGAGACGCTGACCAGCGTCCAGGCGTCGGCGTAGCGGTACTGGTCGGCGATGCGGTTCAGCCACGGCTGGTCGAGGTCGCCCCCGGCCGTCTGCAGGGCCGTGCGAATGATCTCGGCCACGTTCTCCCCGGTCAGCTCCGGATCGTTCAGGTACTCCGACGACTGGTACCGTCCGGAAATGGGCACCAGCGCCAAGGCGGCCGCTCGTTCGATGCGGGCCAGCTTGATCGACGGGGGCGTCAGTGAGCTGTTGGGGTCGAACATGCGGTACGGCTCTTCGCCGGAGATTTCCAGGTGGCTGGGGATGATCGACACGGCGGCGCGGGCCGCCGAGTAGTTCGCGTAGTGGAACACCACGACCGCGTTCCACAGGAGCACCGCCTGGAGGATGACCAGGAGGATCATGAGGATGATGGGCAGGGCCAGAAGCATCTCCACGGCCGCTGTGCCACCCTCGTCCTGAAGGAAGCGGCGGATCGGGGGATGCGGTCGGTCTGCGCAGCGTTTCACCAGCAGCATCACCAGAGCCAGCAGGATTACGCCACCGGCGACGATGGCTATCGCGATGATGCCGAGCTGGCTGTGCACCGCGTCACGAACGGCTTGCGACCCGCTGCCGACCAGCGGGCCGAAGATGATTGCCAGCAGCGCCATGACGGTGATCAGCACCACGGCGACGAGCAGCCCCTTGTGTGACGCTTTCATGGTCGACCTCCGGCAAGAGACCATGCCGTCCGGGCGATGGCAGCTAGAAGCCCATCAGCCGTCCCACCAGCGACCCCAGGGAGACGCCGGCGTAGTTCTCCGCGAGCAGCCACACCGTGCCGACGGCCGTCGCGAAACCGAACGGCACCCGCACCGTCGCCTCCGGGACCGCCTCGTCAAGCGAGGTTCCCGGCACGGCGAGCATGCGGACGCCCCACCAGGTTCTCGCGGCAGCGGTTCCCAGGGCCCGCCTCCACAGTGCGGCAAGGATGCCCAGGATGGCCCCGACCGCGAAGGCGTAGAAAAGCGCGCAGAGGACAAAGTTGCCCTGGCCGGGGCGTGCAAACCCACCGAGGGCTCCCACGGCTGTCATCAGTTTCACGTCGCCGCCGCCCATGCCGCCCAGGATGTAGCAGACAAACAGAATGCCAAAGGCGACGCCCGCACCCAAGGCGTGGTCCCACAAGCCCGGCCATCCGCCGTCCAGCAGGCCGAGCACCAAGCCCACGATGATCGCCGGATAGACCAGCTTGTTGTAGATTCGCCCTGAACGCAGGTCGGTCACTGCGGCGACGATCAGCACCGCCACCAGAATCACATCAGAGACAATCTGCATTCAGTCCCAGTTCGTCTGAAGCCGCTACAGGTCCGGGTCCGCCGGGTCCACCTCGGTCTCGCCCGACCGTCCGGCAATGTCGTCCCACTTGCGGTTGACCCATTCGGAGATCTTGTCCCGGAAGATGATCAGGACGCCCAACAGCGGCAGGACGATGGCCGCGATGATCAGCAGCTTCTCAACGCCTTCGGCCCCCTGCTCGTCGCGGTGCAGCCGAGCCAAGTGCTGCCTGAGACTTCCTCCTCTTAACTTCCCTGCCAGGAACCTTATCATGGTTCACTCCTTTGAAAAGCCATCGTTCGTGTTCCATTTCACAGAAACGGCCAACCGACGTAGAATGCGATCATGGCGTACACGTCCGTCAGGATCTTCGTGAGCGTCGTCACGAGTGCTACCAGCGGCAGTCCGAAGGCGGCCAGCACGAGGAGGTACTCCAGCAGGTCGCCCCGCTCGTCGCGGTGGAACGCGGCGATCCGTGCCACGAGCCCTCTGGAAACTGTGGTCACCAGCCGTCGCATCAGCTCTCCTCGGAGCCCTTATCGGCAAAAAGGGCGGTCAAACTGGGCAGACTTTGGGCCAGAAGACGGGCCTGCACCTCCCCCGCCATGGCCGGCCGCTCACCGGTCCATGTCAGCACCCCGTCGTCCAGACGTTTGCTTCCCTCGGGCAGCTTCATCATGAAGACGTCCGCCAACTGGTACCGGTACTGCTCGTCCACGGGCCGGACCTCGGTGGCTTGGACGACCCGCCGAGAGGCGTCGCGGAAACGGGCCATCTCGATGATGATGTCGATCGACGAGGCGATCTGCGTCCGCAGGGCGTTCAGCGGAATGGCCACATCGCTCATCAGGGCCATGGTCTCCAGCCGGTTCAGGGCGTCCATCGGTGTGTCAGCGTGCATGGTCGACATCGACCCGCCGTGCCCGCTCGTCAGGGCCTGGATAAGGTCCAGGGCCTCCCCGCCGCGGACCTCGCCCACGATGATCCGGTCGGGCCGCATCCGCAGGCTGTTGCGGAACAGCTCGCGGATGTTGACCTCGCCGCGGCCGTAGCGGTCCGGGGCCCGCGTCTCCAACTGGATGACGTGGGAGCGCCGCAACTGGAGTTCGCTGGATTCCTCGATGATCACGATTCGCTGCTCGTCGGGTATGAACACGCTCAGGGCGTTCATCAGGCTGGTCTTGCCGCTCGAGGTCCCGCCCGCGAACAGGATGTTCTTCTCCGTCTGGATCGCCACCTTGAGATAGTCGGCCAACTCCTGGGTCAGCGTACTGCAGCCGACCAGGTAGTCGATGTCGAAACTTTCGCGGGCGAACTTGCGGATGGTCATGCACGGGCCGAGCTTGCTGCACGGGGGCATGGCCACGTGCACGCGCGATCCGTCGGGCAGGCGGGCGTCCATCATCGGCTGGTCGGCCGACAGGCGTTTGCCGACGAACTGAAGCAGGTTGCGGATGGCCGCAAGGAGCGAGTCCTCGTTATCGAATCTCGCCTCGGTCTTCACCAACTGGCCGCGCTGCTCGATGTAAATCTCGCCCGGCCCGTTGATCATGACCTCGACCACGGTCGGGTCTTCGAGGAACGCCCAGATGGGGGCGAGGAAATGGCGCAGCGTCTTGGAGAAGATCGCCGTCGGATCGATCAACTCAGCCGCGAGAGGTCCGGCCTCGGGCTCGTCCATCGCGCCTCCCTTATATTAGATTAAACCCAACAGGGGCGGGGGCATTTCGACAAAAATGGCCCCCGGGTGCCCGAAACGTTGGTTCCGCGTTCGCCCGGGCCACGCCCCCTAACCACACCGTACACTGATTTTATCGCCTTCACCGCACTGCAGCAACGCTTTTCCGCCCCCATGCCCCTGCCGGAGACCAGATGCGGTGGAACTCTGAAGGTGGAACCGCAACGGGTGGCCTCCGGGCCGCTTGAAACCGGCCCGGGCCAAGGCCCCGCAGCTTGTCATCGACCAACTCGACCGGTACACTGTGCGTTCGACCCTGGTGACCCTGCTCTGCCCATGGACATCGCCGAAGAAGCCGTGAGCGAAACGGGACAGGAACCGTCCCATGGTCGAGCCCGAGTTGCCTTGAAGGCCCCATACCGGGAGGTGCTGTTTTGAAAACGACCGTCAGGCCGGTGCGTATCGGCTGGGCACGCCGTGACATTACGCCGGACGGGCCGTGCGAGCTGGCCGGACAGTACTACCGTCGCGTGTCCAACGGTGTGCGGGATCCTCTGTATGCCACGGCCTTGGCCATTGAATCAGCCGGTGCCGGCGGTCGCTGCAAGCAGGTGGTGATGGTCGCTCTGGACATCGTCTGGGTTCCTGCGTCGTTGTTGACGGCGCTGCGCCGGCGAGTGGCTCACCGCCTCAAGGACCTGGACACCCGCTTCATCGTGGTCAATGCGATTCACACGCACAACGCGCCGACCCTCGGCCCGGGCCTGGGGTGGCTCAAGCCGGTCGAGGGGCTCATGACCGGCGACGAGTATACCCAGCAGGTGGTGGCTCGGATGACCGAGGCTGTCGAGGAAGCATGGCGGCGCCGCCAGACCGCCCGTGTGGGCTTCGCCCTCGGGCAGGCCCGGGTCGGCCATTGCCGGCGCGCCTGGTACGCCGACGGCACGGCCGAGATGTATGGCCGCACCGACCGGCCCGATTTCATCGGCCTGGAGGCCGGCGAGGACTCGGGCGTGGACATGATGTTCTGCTGGGACGGCCGCGGGCGCCTGGCGGGTGTGGTGGTCAACGTCGCGTGTCCGTCGCAGGTCATGGAGGCCACGTACCGCGTGACGGCCGACGTCATGGGCGAGGCCCGCCGGCAGTTGCAGGAACGGTTCGGCAGTGGGTTGTTCGTCCTGCCGCAGATCAGCGCCGCGGGCGACCAGTCGCCGCGCGACCTCGCTCGCAACTACCGCGGCGCGGAGCCCGACATGTGGCACGAATCGGGCGCCGTCGAGCTGGGCCGCCGCATTGCCGGTGCCGTGGCCGAGGGCTACGAACGTGCCCGCGAATCAAGGCGGAGCCGCATCGAGTTCGGCCACGTCGTGAAACGCCTCAAGCTTCCCGTTTGGCGAGCCACGGCCGAGGAGTACCGCCGGGCGACCGAGGCCCTGGGCAGACTCCAGTCGTGCGAGCCGAAGGATCCCGATTCGCCACGGGCTGCGTTCAACCGATTCCTGGCGGAGACCCTGGCCAATGAAGCCGGCGGAGGGCCCGGGCCCTACGACAGCAAGCTCCACGACTTCGTGCTCATGAAGGTCCACAAGGCCGTCATCACCCGGCACCGTCGGCAGGACACGATGCGGCACGTGCCCGTGGAGCTTCACGTCTTGCGGCTCGGCGACGCGGTCTTGGTCACGAATCCCTTCGAGCTTTTCCTCGATTACGGGAGCCGCATCAGGGCCCGCAGTCCGGCCCGGCAGACCTTCCTGGTCCAACTGGCCTGCGGCGCCGAAGGCTACCTGCCCACCGGCCGCGCGGTCGCTCGCGGAGGATACGGCGCGACGATGTGCAGCGCGACAGTCGGGCCTGAGGGTGGCGACGTGCTGGTTGAGGCATCCGTGAAGGCCATCCGTGCCTTGTGGAAGCGGTGAGGGATCGACAGCATTCCGCCCATTGGCCCCGACATCATGTGTCTGAAGTCCTCGCTCCTCGCCCCGGTGCGCCAGGTCGAGCCCCCGGGCATGCTCCAGATCGTGATCAGCATCGAGGCGGCGGGGGGCTATTCCACGCTCTTGAGGCCGAGGCGTTTGGCCTCCTCGGAGACGTGCGCGGCGTCCATGCCGCCGGTGCGGTGAATCTCCGTGGTGGTCGCCTGCTGGGTCTGGACGTCGAGGGCGGTGACGTGCACGCGGCCCTTGGTGTCGTAGCTGAAGGTGACTTTGACCGGAGCGCCCGCCGGCCGACCTGCGGGCAATCCCGTGACCTTGAACTCGCCCAGGGTGATGCACGCCCCGGGGTCGGGAGCGTCGCCCTGGATCACCTGCAGGACGATCGTCTCCTGCCCGTCATGCGCGGTCTGGTAGCTCTTGGTCACGCTGGCCGGCAAGCGTGAATTCTTGCCGATGATGACATCGTTGCGGTACTCGAGCGTCACGTGGTCCTTGATCACCAGGCCCAGCGCGTGAGCCGCAACGTCGGTGGTCTTGATTCTGCCGAGCCTCTCGGCCGTCTCGGCGGTGTACTCCACAAGCCGTTCCTCGCTGTGGTACTCCAGCACGGCGGCGTGGATGGCGGCGCCCAGGGCCACGGCGTCGTCCACCGGCACGGGGGTCTCGACCGGCCGGCCGCTCAGCTCCTCGAGCATCCGCAGCACCATCGGCATGCGCGTGGACCCCCCGGTGGGCACGAGCTGCTTGATGCTCGCCCAGGTGACGCCGGCCTCGTCCAGCACCAGCTCGGTGGTCAGGCGGGTCATGGCCAGCAGGTCGGCGGTCAGCGACTCGAACTGTTCGCGGGTCACCTCGTAGTTGCCCCAATGTCCCTTGTAGGACACGGGCACCCGCGTGGTCTGTCGGCGGCTGAGGGCCTTCTTGGCCTCCTCGGCCGTCAGAGTGAGATAAGCCATTACGGTCCGGTCTTCCCGCGGGTCCTCGCGGAACTCGCGCTCGAACTGCTGGACCACGTAGTTGACGAGCCGCTCGTCCCAGTCCTGTCCGCCGAGCTGCACGTCGCCGTCGGTCGCCAGGGTGATGAGGTCGTTGCCCGACTTCTCGATGACGGTGACGTCGAACGTGCCGCCGCCCAGGTCGTACACCAGGAAGACGCCGTCCTGGCCCTTGGCGCTGAACCCGTAGGCCAGCGCGGCCGCAGTGGGCTCGTTGATGATGTCGAGAACATCGAGGCCGGCGATGACGCCGGCGTCCTCGGTGGCCTTCCGCCGAGGGTCGTCGAAATAGGCCGGCACGGTGATGACGGCCCGGTCGACCGCTCCGACGTGCTGGGCGGCGTCCTGGGCCACCTTGCGGAGGACCAGCGAACTGACCGATTCCGGCGAGTAACCTTCACCGTCCACCGAAAAGCTGAAAGCAGCGTCGCCCATGGAGCGTTTTACACTGAAGACGGCTCGCTCGGGGCTGGCCATGGCCTCGCGGACGGCGTCGCGGCCCACCAGGACGGTGTCGGTGCCGAAATAGACGACCGACGGGGTCCGCAGGTCGCCCTCGGCATTGGGGATGATGGTCGGCTCGCCGTGCTCGTTCACCTGGGCCACGCTCGACAGGGTGGTACCCAGGTCGATGCCGACCGCGCGGGTGGAACGCGACGGGGAACCTTCGTTGCTCATCAGCGGATCCTCTGGGTGGTTGTGGTTGCCGGGACCGATTATAGGTCTAAGCCATTTGCTGTCAAGGACATGGCCGACAGCCGACGGATGGTCGGGCTTGACCGGACAGACGGCTGCCGCTATGATACTGGCGTTCGACGCCCGTTGGCCCGCGGCCGCCATGCAACGTGGAAACCTTGGGAGCGGCAATGTTTCGCAAACACCCACGCGACGACGACTCGGACAAGCCCGGTGAGTCCAAGGACCTGGCCCGCCGCGACGACGGCGCCATCGAGCCTGCGCAGCCCCAGCTTCAGGCGTCGTTGGACTTCGTCTCCGGACCGAACAAGGGCCGGTCGGTTCCCCTGACGCGGATCGTCACGCTCATCGGCCGACAGGACACCTGCGATGTCGTCCTGGACGACGAAACGGTCTCCCGGGAGCACGGCCAGATCGAGCAGACGTTGGGCCGGTGGGTCTACACCAACTTCAGCGAGAACGCGACGTGGGTCAATCGCAAGCAGGTCGACCGGGTGGAACTGTCGGACGGCGACACCATCGAGATGGGCGCCAGGACGCGGATGAAGTTCGCCCTCAGGGAACCGGAGGCCGCGGACGCCGCGCCGCTCGTGCGGCGCCGGCCGCGCAAATCACGGGACGAAGCCGAGTCCACCGAGGAGGAGTTGGAGGACGAGGCGCGGCCGACGATCGGCGACGCGCTGAAGCAGCGCCGGAAACTCGTCATCGGCTTGGGCATCTACGTCGGCCTGCTGGTCGCCCTGGCGGTGGTCTTCATGGCCGTGATGTCCGGCGACGAGGGCCCCAGCCGGGGAACCTCTCTCAGAGAATGGCAGCAGAAAGACATCAAGAACTGGCTCGACGGGCTGGACACCAAGGTGAGCCGCGACCCGACCATGGCCAACCGGCGCCTGAACGATGCCTTGCGCTACTACCAGCATGCTGGGTACGGCGACCCGATGGACCTGTTCAACGCCGTCTGGGCCTGGCAGGAGTCGATCGATTACAGTGGGCGGTCGCTGCTGCCGTATGAGCATCAGCAGATGTTTGTCGAGGCCAAGGAACGGCTGACCGTGCAGTTGTGGACTCTCTACAAGGATGCCCT